>Ga0058701_10000008_pt1 | contig 156594 bp, 121 predicted proteins | sample AgamicOrMae_FD_97039 | JGI IMG/M metagenome (GOLD analysis project Ga0058701, IMG submission 97039) | Agave microbial communities from Guanajuato, Mexico - Or.Ma.e | ecosystem: Host-associated > Plants > Phyllosphere > Phylloplane/Leaf | place: Guanajuato, Mexico | collected 2012-06-04
ACTGATTTCTAGCCTAGTTCCTGGAGATTGGCAGAGACCTAGTTTGGGACTTATGATCCTTGACACGGTCCAAACTGACGAAACTTATCTCTCTTCATACGCATGGTCAGAAGGTGACTCAGGTCGAGAAGCCTTGACAAACTTTCTCGAGAATTTTCCTCTTCGGTTTCTTGCTGAGAAATCCCGTCGGTGAGATCGCCAATGCGTGACAGGTCGGGGATATATTGCGACAGGCCAAATTTATCACCAGACTTCAAAATTGCTTCTCGGAGATCCTCTACCGTGACCAATAGCTTCTGTTGATCTAAAAGTGATTGAATGTAAGCTTGGTTCTGTCGAGAGCATTCTCTATATAGCAGATATGTCCAACTCTCGGGTGTTAGCAGTATTTTGTTCGTCTGAGCTATACGAATTAGCTCAACATCGTAATGATGTCTGAGTTTCGCGAAACTTTGAAATTTACTCTTCAATCTGAGTCTAGCAGGAGCATTATCACACGAGATTATGTCGAAACAACTGCATTTGTAGAGTGTCTGAAGAACCTTCTCAACCTGGCGCTTGCTATATACACAATCACCGAGCTCTTTCAACACATACTTGACCAGAACAGCTCGTTCGAACGAGGCATCCAGGCATTGATCGGCCACTTTGTGAAGATTGATTAAAAGATTCATCACGAGATTCGTCAATTCATTATTGTCGATTGAGCAACCAAGCTTATCGATCAACCTGATAAGCTCCTGCTCTCGTTGTTTTGTGTTCTGGTGAATGAGTACAAGTTCCAAAATCAGGCGACGGTAAATTGAAGCGACAACTTTTTGTACCTTGGAGAAGTCTTTACCTGAGTCCAGGAGATGACTCAACTGTCGTAGTCGCTTCAGTTGTTGATGGCTGATTTCGTGATTGTGGCTCTTCAGAAATTTGAATAGACGTTGATTCAGAATATCGGGAGAATCCATGTTGTTAGTGACATTTGAACAGATTTTCGTTCGGGAGGATTCATGACCCAGTCATCACTTATAGCGATCAGGATGGGGTTTGCTCACTCTCATCGTATGGCGCTGAGTCCATCTAGCTTTCTTTTGAAGAGTGATGAGTGATTGCGAAAGGGAAGGAGTATCAGCTGGTACTCCGAAGTTTTGATGATCACTAATCGGATGACAATGAATATCTCAGCTTTTTGGGCATACTTGTTGTGGCTTGTGTGAATTCCCGCTTCCCTGAGGGTTGATTGGGTCAGCTCGACCAGGACGCGTGCTTCCATTCCAGACAAAATCTTCACTGCGGCCTCTACACCTGCCCTGAATTCCATAACCTAGCGGCATTGTTTGCAAACGAGTGCTGCGCTTTTCAATCACACTACGACTATGCTTGCATGCGGACAAATCCTCGGAGGCCTTTGAGTTTGTCAGACTCTACGAAAATCTCTAACCAAGTAAAAATATAGCTGTGGTCATTTAACTTCACATTTGCTAAATCAATTGACTCTATCGCTCTCCATTTCGAGATAAATCATCGAGGCACTCGCTATCGTGGAAACGACTATAACAAACCTATGAGATGCGTGTTGCCCATGGCGACGTCGATCATATCGATAGCATCACCTAATCAATTATTAGTAACCTAAAATACAGCAATAGATTCCATGAAACTCAGTAAAAGTCCAATGACGAGATTAAGTATCTTCTGAGAGTTCGAGCAAATGTTAGAAGCTGTCGTTTCTTCCGTCTCATTCAGCCTCTGCATCGAATTCCTGAAAATCTTGGGATCAGCACAAACTGCATATCATAAAGAGCAATATTTCCTCTTAATTTACCTTGAATCGGACAGTTTAGTATTGTGGATCCACCAGAGCGCATCAAGAACATACAGCAAACCCTAGATAGCCATTCATCAACTGCTCTTCGTTGCTTTCGACATGGACAGCGATAGACGAGTGGCTGACTATTTTATCATCTCAGGAGTCTCAGATGATTTCGATAGAAATAACGAATCAAAGCCTTTCATCAGCTCTGTGCTGCCAATTACAGATGTTACTGTGATATTCAAAGGTTTAGGTGAGCGATGTCCCAATGGTTACAAGTGCATTGAAACTACACCCACTGGTCTTGTAGCCGATCTCAATAATGGAAATTTCAAAACTCCAGATATTCACATATGCTATCGACGTGGTAATGACAAACCCCCACTGATCAATGTCGGTGTATTTCATGAGGGCAAAGAGCGTCTCCTTCCGAATATTGAGGTAGTTTGGAAAACCCCCTACGGACGGAATGCGAGCACGGCGAATGGCAGTTCGAAATCGGGTACGTATATAACCTATCATCGGGCGAAGACCAAGAATCCTTACAACCAACTTGTCGTCGTAGACCTATGTATTATCCTCAACAACAAGAATGAGCGACCACCTCATGCCTTCTGTGCTATTAGGAAAAATTTAAACAAGAGTTATTATGGAATGATTGGATCTGAGGTTTTCCTTTGTTATAAGAAGACTTTCATGAATCCTCCATCACTATGTTATACACCTGAGATAATTTCTAGATTTCCTTTGAAGGATTACCCAAACTTCCCTCTACCCGACACAGTGCCTCTTTTTTGCCTACCCTCTGGTGTCAATATCGAGCTAAGACCAGCTAACGCACCATTACCAAGACCCGTATGCTCGACATTCGTATTAACATCAGATTCAGCACAGAAGATGTATGGGTCGGCTTTGACATTCTATGAGCCATTCGATGTGTCTTTATTGAAACCCGAGCAACGCTGCCGACTTGGCATGCTGGAGGACGGAATTACAGATTCTATATCAAGGGACAGTATTGAAACAAATTCACCGCTAAAGCAGCGCAAATTCGAGATATATGTCAACAAGTCTATCTGCATACTTTCGAGGTGGCCTTTTTTCGATTGCTTTGAAAAATATCTCCTATTTTTACATAGACTGGTTTTCAATCCGAATTATTCATCGATGTGCAAAAACTCGCCAGTGCATAAATCTCATATCAATTTGGAACACCATATATCACATTTCCTACTGGACGTAAGTTTTCCAACCCCCCAAAGACCTACGGTTATGGTTCAGCTAATGCCGGGGACTGACGAGAATGTGATAATCAGTCAACCCTCCAGTAGATTGCCACTGCCCCTTACCGGTGCATCATTCATACAGCTTCTGTCGAAACTTGGTGTTGACAATACGATGAACGTTTTATTATTTGGATTGTGTGAGCAAAAAATCCTATTGCATTCATTGAACCTATGGCTTCTCACAGGTGTAGCTGAGGCAGTCACAGCAATGCTATTCCCATTCCATTGGCAGTGCCCTTATGTACCTTTATGCCCGCTCAGCCTACATGGCATAGTCAATGCACCGATGCCTTTTATCGTCGGCATAGATTCTAGATGTTTCGATGCATATACCCCACCTGAGGACGTTATTTGCATAGATTTAGATACAAGTTCTATCTATCTATCTGAATCGAAAAAATGCCTCAACGCAAGGATCTTGCCCAAGAGGGCGGCGAGAGTGCTCAAAAGTTCATTGGACAAGATTTACCAAAGATGGGACCGCATAAACCAGGCGATAGGCATGAACCAGTCTCCGCAGCATCAACATACTGCGGCCGATGCCAATCGACAGCAATTACAGAAACACTTGGAACTAGAGATACAAGAGGCGTTCGTCAGGTTCATGGCCACTATCTTGCGAGGTTTCAGGTCGTACTTGTTACCGATCACGAGAGCGCCCACTGTTGGCGCTACAGATCCAACGTCATTGTTCAATTTTGAAGGATTTCTAGCATCACGTGATCGCAGTTACAGTCAGTTTTACCAGCTTATAACCAAGACTCAAATGTTCACCCACTATATAGAGGAACGTAGTTTTGTCTCAGACAAAGATACAAGCTTAGCATTCTTTGACGATTGCGAAGAAAAACTTGTCTCTTCAGATGATATATTCTCGGACAAGTTGATCAAATTGTTCGACAAAGATGACGGCATAATACCAACTGACCGCTCAGTCTTCATTCCAGCGCCAGAGCAATCTCCTTCAGTCGGTGCACAGAGCGATCTTGATAACGATAAGGTGGACTTGAATTCATCACCGGACAGTCCAAAAAGAATAACAAGATTCGGTCCTTTGAATCCTAGCTTATTTCATCGTCATCCAACGACAATTGGTCAATTATCGGTGGGTAGGCCGTCGAGGGGTTGTAATGGGAACCATCCGACGAACAATGCCCAATTATTACCAGATCAGATTTTGCCAACCGACAGCACAGGAACGACCGATCTCAATAACGCGTTCTCAATTTCGAGGCGTACAAAGCAGGAAATCAAGACATGTCAAAAGTTAGCCAGAAAGAGCACTGACACACCTTCAGAGTGGTCTAAGCATCTTCTTAGTTGTTGTTATTGCATATGGTTTTCAACTCTACCATCCTACATAGCTTACTGCAAAAGTCATTTGGAAAAGTCAGAAACGAATGAGAATATCGACGAAGATAAGTCCACAGCCAGAATACTGAGGTACGCATATTCGACAATCATTAGGATGCAGAAGTTCCAGCTTTTAACCGACGAGATATGTTTCAGGATTTTAACACTACTATGTGGATATCATGGACATCCGGCACTTGCTGTGCGAGTGTTCTTTGAGATGAAGAAGGCGGGTATAAAACCAAACGCTGTTACCTATGGTTACTACAACAAGGCTGTCCTAGAAAGTCGATGGCCCGAACACTCAAGTAAGCCGACGACTGTTTTGTGGACAAAGATTAGGAATGTGATTAGTGGTATCGCATTATTCAAATTACACGGCCGGATGAGATTTGAGAGACTAAATAGGCGCCCTGTGCAACTCATCGGCGATCCAAGCTTCTTCAACTACCAGCCCACAGATGTGGTTGATCGAGCTGAATCGACAACCAAGACGTGTAACAACTCTCACGAGCCATTCCAGAGATTCAATCAAACTCACAATAATTACGCGGAATCTCAAAACACTCTGGACGGGCGCAAGAGAGCGGCCAATTCTCACCGCAGATCCCTCGTCAATCGTTCCTTCTCTACATATCAAAAGAGCACAGTTGACATGAACAATGAGTCGCTATTTGACAGTGTCAGCGTCTCGCGAGCTTTCCATTACAGCAATCCCATGCACAAATCTTACAGCATGCATCTGCGTAATGATGTATCGCCGGAAAGAGGTTCTTTGTTGCGAGTGAAATCTTCAAGTTCGGAGGATGATGATGAAGAACCAGTTGTGCGAAAATTTTCACAGACCGAATCAAACGGCTTCTATCAAACAAATCAAAGAAAATTGGCTAGTACCGATGATATATTTTCGGCCCTGCTAGATCGACACAGACTTTTAACTGATCTAGATGAGCATGATCAATGCCTGATCATGAGTGCTGATCAACATGATAGTCGCGCTGGCTTACTTTTCTCCACCAACAGTGAAATCTGTCGCAAGGTAACCCGATCAGTATCACAGTCTCTCATACAAACGAAAGACGAAGAAGAATCCTCAGGCGACCGCTTTGATTCCCAGCGGTATGACAGTCGCCAATCTAAGCTACAAAATAGCGACCTCTTACTGATAGAGCCCAACCTGGATGACCAATGCCAAAGCAATCATGATGTTAATGCTGCCCTACTCAACGCAAGCAGATTCGGCGAGGACGCGCAAATTTTGCAAAAGTTAGAGTCTCACGAACAGAAGCCCAATTTCTCAAACTCCATCGAGAATGTTGGATTGGTGGGCCTCATCAGAGCTTATGATGTGGTCGGCGACGGATATGAAGCATCATCCTCAGATGATGCAAGGAACACCGACCAAATGTCAGAGAATATCACGGATCCGTCGGAAAGTAATCCGAGCCATGACGGTGATCATCATATGGCATGTAATGTTACCTCCACTCCAAATTTCAAGCTCGCAAGCTTGATAAACGACGCTAGCAATTTGCAATGGTCTAGATGGACCTCGTCGCAGAACCCTAAGAGCGTCTACAAAGGAATCAAAAGCGCTGCAACTGGCATAGTTTCCCATTTACAGGAAATCAAGAGTTCTTTTTCAATCTCCAACAGCGCTACTCCATCTAAATTGTTAACTACTGCCCAACATAGGTCAAATACCACCAGAGAGTTGATATCCCAATGGGCAAATTATTTCTCCTCACAGCCCACCAGGAATGACTATGAAGACTCGTTTGACTCTTCGAGTGAAGCATCCAATGATCTATTCCGTTTGAGCAATGAGGAAGATATCGAGCCATCCTCGATAGAAGCCAGCGATTTCCGAGCATGCCATAAACTCTTCGATGCATTAGAGAAGCACTACAACAATGCAAGCTCTAAGGAGGACTTGATCGATCATGTCTCTGCAGATGATGAAAGTTTGATGGAACATGACCAAGTGGCTATAGAGATCAAAATAACAACGTGCAGTCGTTGCAATGTGTGTCATTCTCTGCTTTATGATGAAGAGATAATGGAACGTTGGTCCCATAACGAATCAAATTTAAATACAAGGTGCATTTACTGCAGGGCAAAAATTGTTCCTCTAATGAGCATTGAAGTGGACGATTTCCGTTTCAGAGGGCAACCGCAATCAGAGAAAGAGAAACCAAGCAGACAATCAAATCAACAAGAAGAGAAGACCGACGATAAGGTGACCGACGATCTAGTTGATCTTAGCCCTGAGGGGTGTGAAACTAACGGGCAGCCTGGCAATAACCAGACACAGGAAGCTAATTCTGGCAAAAGGAAACGAAATAGTCAGTCTATTAGTAATTACGAGCAGCATACTTTCATTGTGCCCTATCTGAGTCCAATAGTTCTGCGTAAGGAGCTCGAGAGTGTATTTGAAAGCTCTGGTGAGACTTGTCCAGCCAGTAGTCGCTTCATTGATGAGCACCCCATCATCTACTGGAATCTATTGTGGTATTTCAGTCGCATCAATGTACCAACTCATTTAGCATTATTATGCTTGAATTCAAAGTCCATTCTGAAAGATAGGATCGTGCCCAAGGAAACGCAATCTCTCAGCAGGGTAGTTGTTAGAACGTTATGGGACAATGACAAATTGTATGCACATGTTGGAAAGCCTCTATATAGATTATTAGAGCTTGGAGAACCCTCTATGCGGGTTGAAGCTATCTTATGTGATAATTTGCATTTTAGGAAGAGATTTCTCGATCAAGTAATCAATTTAATCAAAACCAATGAACTCCAGAAGGCCATGAATCTAGTTTTGAATACCCGATTGAAAAGTTCGACCAGATTCATTTTGGATAAAAACAGGCATAACCTCTACAGGGATCTCATCTTTCTTATTAAGACTTATTTGGGCCCGAGAAAGTTGTACATGGGTAAGTTAACTCGCCCAAGATGTTAAATAGCCCTTACGCATTGGTGCCAATGTTCGTTATCACTAACACTCCCCCTATGTCCCCCCAATTTCTAAATTTTCAAAAATTTTCAAAAATATGGGCACGTACGTTCTTAATCCAGACAACTTCGAGCGCGAATACAAGAAGGCATTTGAGGGGCTGAACTTTCAGCAAGTTGCTCTTAATCGCTTCGATAGACCACCAACAGTTGGTTCGCTATTTTGTCGCAAATGTTTCAAAGAGCTGAGCCTAATAAAGCGAAGCTAAGAGGTGCAAGATTAGTCCAAGCGACAAAAGATCTATCTTATCTAACGGTATCACTCGAAATTTTATTCACTCAAGAGGCCATCATAACTCTTTTTTGATGTGTAGTAGATGTGGTGGTCGCTGCAGTGGCGATGGTTGTTGCAGTTGTAGTTGATGTGGTGGCTGGTTGTTCACCTAGCGAGTTAATGTAAGAGAGGTCTTGATGACCTAATCTTTCATGAACGAAGGCCAAGTTCAGCTCAACTGTTTTCTTTTCTGCAGCGCAGTATTCCAACTCCTTAAATATCCTCAGAGAAGTTTCATAATGTGATTGAGCCTCACCATAGTGGCCCAATACAAAGTGCATGCTGCCAATGTAACTAGACGCATAGGCGCTCAAAATTTGATCGCCCTTCACTAATTTACGATTCCTTTCGAAATAGTGCATAGCCTGTGCGTATTCTTTGAAATGTTGACATGTCATTCCAAGGTTGCACAGAGCCTGACTTTGCCCATTGAGGTCGCCCAGTGACTTGGCCAAGTGTAGCTGTTGCTCGAAAAAAGTGCGAGCCTCCTCAAAACGCTTGGACAACCTAAATGTGTGGCCCATTCCATTTGATGCTCTCATTTCATATAAAGTCCCTAATTTCATATTACTCTTGCTTAGCTCTCGAGAATAGTGTATTACGTCATTATAGTGCTTAGTTGCCTCGAAAAAGTTTTGCCTTTTTAGCGCCAAGTAGGCTGTGTTGAATCTGTGCATTATTGAGCCAATTATGAAATCCGTATGGTTCAGTTTACATTGCTTATTATTTAGGAATTGTTCAGCCTCGCGATAACGTTCATCTGCCAACTTGAAGTCATTCATCATGCAGCAGACATGGCCTATTGAGAGAATCTCCTTGAATTGGGCCATGTCGTTGTCACCCAACTGTCGCATTATATCCAGACATCTGGTATGACTTGTAAGAGCATCCTGGAAATCGTTCCTAGCTACATGCACGTGCCCAATGGCGTTCAGTGCAAATGAAGCCTGTTGGTACAAGTCACTCTTCAGCGCCAAGCTAAGTTGTCTACGATGCGCCTCTAGGCTTTTGTCGAATTTGCGCATCCTGTAATAAGTGAATCCTAAATTACTCAAAACTCTACACTGAGCAGCGACATCCTCCAAGTCGCATTCTATATCTAGCTCACGTTGCATGTAAACGATTGCCCTTTCATAATCTTTCAGCATACAATAAGCATAGGCAATGGAGGAAAGGACAGAGCTTTTGAATTTTCGGTCCTCTGATGATGAGAGCGAGCCAAGCTTCAGCGCCGACTCCAGAATAAATGCTGCGTGCTCATTGAAGTTCTTTGCAAGAAGCTCCTGACCGAGTATAGAAACCACAATAAATGGTTGCTTGTCCAAACGGAGTGAGCATAGTTTCTCAAATTTTGGCTCAAACTCTTGCTTAAAAATCGATTGTAGAGCTGAATCAATCAAGGCGCTAAACAGGGCAGTGCTCGATGGATCTTGGGCTAAGCCGCAAGAGAGAGCCGCTAATGATTCAGGATAATCGCCATTGTGCATCTGGGCAAGTCCCTGTAAATAATAGGCTTGTGTCCATTTGGGGTTCAACTCTCTGGCCGCCATCGAATCATCTATTGCATTCTTATACTTTCTGATCTTTAGATGCGCCTCAGCTCTTTGGCCGAGTATTTTGAAATTCTTCTTCAAGAACTGGTAATCGGCGCGATCAATGCACTGGCTGAAGGCTGCTATGGCAGCCTCATACTCTTCATTCTTCAAAGCCAATTCGCCTCTCTTGATCAGATCCTGCAATTCAATTGCAAGCTTCTGATTCATTTCGCCCGTTCTGTTCATTAGTGCACGCCTGGCATCCTTGGTGTTGCGATTGTTCATCAAATGCACTTGACCACCGATAGTTGCGCCCCTAGTTGTGGTCACATCATTTGGGTTGTGCTGGTGGAAGGCCGTAGGCGTGATATTGCATGGAGTTGCTGGAGCAGATTTCGCTTTTGGACTCGCAGGAACGGATGTGCAACCCTCATGTGGGGGCTGCTGATGATTTGATGTACTGGAGCAAGCATTTGAGCAATCATACAAGGATTCAATGATGTTGTTTCGACTTGAATTAGTCATGGTCAAAGTGGCTTGGCGCTGATCCTCTAGCTCCTTGAGCCTGATTCGCTTTTCAACCAGGGCATTACCATAGTGCATATCATACTCATCATAGTCCGAATACATTCCCTCGTATTCATGGGCACTTGTAGTGGATTGTCTGCGAATATTAAGCTGGTGCTGTTGGTGTAGTTGTTGTTGTTGTTGTTGCTGTTGTTGTGGCTGTGGCTGGTGTGGCTGCTGATGTCTGATGAGATTTTGTTGTAGATGCTGGAAACTGGCAGCAGTTTTTGGTTGTAAACCAAAGCGTTGCTCTCTTGCCGCAGCCAACAAGATTGGCTTGGTTGCATTATCTAATGAGCTACAAGCAGCCCGATTGTTGTGTCCACCAAGATTCAGATAGCTCACTTCTTCTTCCTCAGAATGGAAACCGTTGTGGCGATAGGATTGTGAAGGGTGTGGTACGCGTGTGTTTAAAGAAATTGTCGACATATCTCTAGAGTAGGGATTTGCTTTCTGAACAGGCTGCTTCGATTGGGCAGAGGCAAGATCGTCACCATCGCTGTTGGTCTCTTTGATACTCTTGCTCACAACCTGTTTCAATATAGATTGACCGCTGCCCAGCTGTTCGATTCGAGTAATGCAATTAACTAAGCGGCCTGATTGAACAATAGGAACATTACGAGCTTGGCTCTCGGCTGATTTGTTGTTAATGGAATTATTTTGGGCTCGCTCGGAGCTAGCTGCTTCAGAGGCGCTATCACGCATTTTGTTGGCAATTATTTGATTTGTCGTTGTCCTCTCGGCAGTATTTACAGGACTTAAACTAACCAGTGTCTGGGTTGGCGATGTTGATGGCTCGAGCGATTCCAGCAACAACGAGGCTGGTGAATTATGGCCATCTGATTGTTTGATATTATTGTTAATATTGCTGTTAGTTATGCTACTAGCAGATTCAGCACCAATCAGCGTGGATGAAGCAGTTGCAACCTGTTGCTTGTCGCTCTCAGCCTCGGGCACCTCTGGCACAACCATATCGGCGAAAAGAGTTTGTTCATTAGTGTTGGCGCTGCTGGCAATGGAGCCAGTGTTGTTATTGTTGATTTCTTTGGAATTGGCAGCTGAGCCGTTACGGCGACTTTGGTCACTCTCGATGGAATCATAACTGGACGCCGACTTGATAGTGGATCTAATATCACCATTCGGGGCGTTGTCATAGCCACTACTGACAGATACCAGATTGTTTTCCATAGTGCCGACAGGAGAAGTTTCGCTATTATTCTGCTGATTGTTTAGACCCCCAATGAGGCCAACATCCATCACTCGCTGGGCCACACTTTTGCTCTCGACTATCGAGGCCTTCTGTAAAGCGGCCAAATTGGATCCATTGGCCGCAATGGGATGGGGGCTCTTTTTCGATTGGGGCGAATGTTTGGAGGCCTGCATTGTTGGTGGTGGAAAAGGTTGGCGCAATAGCTGAGTGGACTTGGGGCGATGGTGCAAATGTGAGTCTAGAAAATTTGGCTGAAAATATCCATCACCATTGTAGAGTGTATTATTGAGAAGCAACTGCTGTTATCAATATTGTTATTATTATTTGGGCAAATTTTCACTTGGCCTTCCTCTGAGAGTGTGTGTTTTGTCCGTGTGTGTGTGTGTGTGTGTTGGGGCTCTGGGCCGCTTCCTCAGAGCCACCGGCGGCATCCTCAGAGCGAGAGCTGAGGGCCACAGCCTGTGGCACGCACACAATCTGGTTCACTGCGCTGGCCCGCACTGAGCACGCATACAGACGTCCATCAAACACATCTGACCGGAGGCGGCGGCCCCTCCTCTGCAGAGTGGCCGCCGAGCGTCCACAGACTGAGGAGGGGGCAAATTTCTAGCTGCACACTGTGCCAGCGGCCTCTGCTACTCCTGCTGCTGCTCCTGCTGCTACATGCAACCTCGGCCGAGGGTGTGCACCGCACACAGTCAAGAGTGAGAGACACAGAGAGCAACAGTTGTGCTCGGGGCCAGCAGTGGTCAGCGTTAGTTGATTAGCAGGTAAGTTTCAGCGCCGGACCAGAGTGGCCAGTGAGTGCGGCCGCCGGCTGAGAGGACAGGGCGTAAACAATGACAGTGGAAGCGCGCGGCCCCCAGCCAGCGGGCCCGCTGGAAAAGGGGCCGCCGCGATGGCGCTGGAGAAGTGGGCCGACTTGTTGGCCTGGCGCGACCTGGACCGCCGGCGCACCAAAGGACAGACACCGGCCGCCTTGAGTGGGGCCAGTGCGGCCAGTGTTCCGTCGAGAGGCGCAACCTTGACTGCAGCGTGTGAGTGGTGGTGGTGGCCTGCGAGCGGCCTAAGAGCAACGGGCACAGAGTAGGACCGGCCGCCGAGTGCAAGTTGGGCCCATTTTAAAGCACGGCCACAGCCCGCTAATGACATCACATGGGCTCAGGGCTGCACCTAAGTGCACACACTGTGCACACACTACTGGCACGCACTCACAAACACTGGCAGAGTCAAACAAACTTTGCCCTTTTTCTCCGCTGCCCATCATCAGGCGCCTGCACTGAGGGCCACCTGCAAAGCGGCCACCGAGAGCACACAGAGACTCTCTCTCAGGCTTGTTGGCGGCAGATAATGGACAACGATCAAGTGAATCCTGCCCTCAGACAGTCTGCTGCGACCCGTTTGTTGCCGCCCGTCGTCTGAGCAGAGAACCAGGGAGACGCGAGTTGGCCCAAAGCAAAAAGGCCCACAGTCTCCAGAGTTGCACGCCGGCCACCCCCAAGCTTGGGCTCTCGCCGGCAGGATGTCACTAATGAAGCAGCTTTTTCCGATGGCTCGAAATTAGGCCACAGGCTGGCCCTTTGTCTCTGGGCCCAGGCGGGCTCTTGGGGCTCGTGAGGGCGCCTCCTGAGGGAGCAAGCCGTGGGGGCGAGCTTGGGCACACGCGAGCTTGTCTGAATTTTTTGCCGCCCACAAAAAGGGCTCGAAAAAGAAAACAGGCCGACCTTTAGGGTGGGCGCCACTCGAACGCTCGATGGCCCGGCTCGAGAGGAGTTTTGGGGCCTGAATTTGGCGCTGGAGTAATTTGACTCGTGCGCTTTATTTGGCCTTTATTTGCTTTGTTTTGGCCCAAATTGTTCGTGCGAGCCAACGATTTGCCGCCAAGGTTTGCCAGCCACAAGAATGGAGAGTCCAAAAAGGCATGGGAAAGCTGGAGGGGAGGAAAAGAGTAAAAAGGAACAGAGGAAGAGAGGAAACAACGAGCCGGCCGGCCCAAAGGATTGGTGACAAATTTGTTGTTCCGGCGGCGCCTGCAAGTGTGTGTCGTTTTGGAGCCGAAATGGACCCAGTGCAGTGGGTAAGACTGGGGCTGCTTTCTGAGGGCTGAGGTTCGTCGTGCAGGGGCGAAAGTTGCCGCCGGAGCCTAAGGAGAGCCCGGCGAGAAGGCGGGCGGCAAACGCGTGCAAACGCGCCCGCCGCGCGCCCATATCCCGATTTATTATTACATTGCTATTAAGTTCCATTTTCTCCCACTGTCTCGCCCTGTTTAAAGCGCTCGCCTGCGCTCACTCGCTCGCCGCACACTTGCCGCCACGAGACCCTGACTCTGGGAGGCCAACTTCAGGCTAACCTCTGGCCGACTTCTGGCCGAGTTCAGGCAAACCTCTGGCCTCGCGCGAGCTTGATACCCCAGTGGAGTTTCAATTTTGGGCCACACTCTTGGGCGCCGTCCAGCTGCGAGCGGCCTTTGGCCTTTCTGGGCCAAACCGATCGGCTCGTCGGGGCGTGGTGGGTGTGTTCGAGAGTGTGTGCGGCCAGTTTGCAGTTTGGTGCCACTTTCAGGCGGCCAAAATGGGCCCCAAAGCCCCGAGAGTCAGTGGCTGGCTTTGGGCCGGCCGGCTTTGCGGCGCGCGGCTGCACCTGAGCTCCGGCCGGCCGCAGACTGTCGTCCGCTCGGCAGTGGGCGGCGCCTCTTTGGGCGCTCGCCTTCCGTGAGCCCGCCGGGAAGCTCGCCGGAAAGCTCACTGGCGAGCTCACTGGCAAGCTCGCCGGCAAGCTCGCCAACCGGCCGGCGTAATGATGATCATATTAGAAAGCCGGAGGGACCGGCCGGGGGGGGGGCAGGGGGCGCTCGATTAGCGGATTAGTTCGTCTTCTGGGCGGCCTTTTTTGCCCCCTCGAGCTCGCCGGTGTCACTGAGCCGGGCCCAAAAGCGGCCAGACTCACAGAGGGCCAATTAGTCGGCGCAGGTGGCCCGCCGGAAGGCTCGCCCAACGCAGTCCGAGGTGGTCGCCCTTCTTCCGGTGGGGCTCGGAATTTTCCAGCGCCACTCAGCAGAGTTCCAATGGGCCGCCAACAGTCTCTGGGAGGCCCGCAGACTCTCCTAGGCTACACTCTGGCCCTCTGGCTCCATTTGGCCCGCCTGGCTGTCTGGGCGGCTGGCCAGCTAGCTTTCGAGCAAGCGAGCAAGCCAGCCAGCCAGCCAGCCAGCGAGCCAGCCGGACGAATCTCGTTTGGCAAAAAGTAGCGATTGAATTTCATCACAATGCGTGTCACAAAGGCGGCTCGTCCTGGCCGGTCGTTAAAGCAGAATGCGGCCAAACAGCGGCCGAATTAGCTCGACAGCGCCCAGCCTGCTCGCTCGCTCGCCCGCTAGCTCGCCACTCCTCAGCTCCGGCGCTGCCCCCGAGCGCCTCCGTCAGCCATCAAGCGCACCCCTCGCCTGGCGGCCTTAATGAATCTGGCAGCGAGCTTGGCGGCGAGCTTGGCGGCCCTTCTCTAGCCTCGTGGGCTGGCCAGCTGGGCGCGCGTGGGCCTGGGGCGAATGTGAAAAAAATAACAAGAATCGGGCGCACATCTGGCCTCTTTTGTCTGTTGTCTCGGGCCGGCGGCGCCCTCGAGCTGGGGCGGTCTTGGCAAACGAGCGGCCGGCGAGCAGAGTGTGGCCACACAAGGCAAGCTACACACACTCCCCACACAGTCCGCACTCAGTCCGCCGCCAACAACTGGCCCCCTTTCTCCGCCGCCGCCACTTCCTCCTCGCCCGCCGGCCGCAGACACTCGCTGGCACCCAAGCCAAGCAGCCAACTGGCGGCCTCCATTTGGCGCCCGCTTGTCGAGCTCGAGCGGCCGTTCATTCATCATTGGCCGCCGTCTGGCAGGCTGGCGTGCAGCCCTCGAATTGGGCCTGCTCTTTGGCGGTCCAGCGACTCTTGTTGGGCCGCGATTTTTAAAACCCCTCCCACTTCCTGCGCCAAATTGGCCCCCAAGAGCAGGGCGCATTGTCCGCCTGCCTGGAACTTTCTGGCCGTCGTGAGAGGCGCCCAAGCTTAGGGCTCCCCCCACGCTCGGCGCTTGGAGTTGGGGCGCCGCAATTGTCGGCCAGCGGGCGGCCACACGCGCGGCTCCCAAATGCAAATTGTTCATTTGTCATCGGCTCTTTCCATCTTTCTCAACAGCCACTCGGGCGCCTCTTCGTGCGCCTCCTCCTCTGCCTTCTTCTGAGCACAGTCGCTCAGAAGGACAGACGCGCCGACAGACAGACACGCGGACACAAAGGCGCCACCAAGCAGCCACCACGGCCCACTGGCAGCCCACTGCTGGCGCCTGGCCTTCCGGCCGAGCTGAGCCGCGCTCGCTGCACGGATTTGGGCCAGTCTTTGGCGTGAAATTGTCTGTTCGACTACTTTTACGCTTCATTAGCGCCGATTGGCCGCCCGGCCGCCCAGCTCGCACGCCCAGCCAGACGCCTTGAAAAACGCCTCCCCGGAAACTGATACAAACACACACACCCCGCATTGGCTCCAGTTGACGGCCCTGCAGGCGTCCAGCGACACTCTGTCCAGCCCTCTAGTCTTCGGCCCAGTGGCGACGGTTATCTCATCGGAATTCGGCTCGCCCAGCGCCCGCATCCGGGCCAGATCGTGTCTTCCGGGGCGGCACCGAGCTGGGGATCGAGCAGCGCGCGGGCACTGACGCCTGCGACGACGAGGAGGCGTGTGCCCGACCTTGGCCCGCGCGCCGAACTCGGCCGTGCCCTCGTCCAGCGTCGCGCGCGGACACCTTCGGGCCGCGGCTCTCTCGCAGTGGTTTTCAGCGCGGGACCCGCCGGCCTCACTCCACGCGCCGCCCCAAGGACACAGTGACGCCGCCGGCCGCAACACTGACCGCCCGCCACTGCATATGCGGGCCGCAAATCGGCCAGGTGTGCGGCCCGAGTGCGCCCGAGTGCGCATCGATCCGGCTGCAGACCCTGAGGTGCGTCTGGCGGCCAGACTCTAGCCTGTGTGGCCCGTCTGGCCGGCGGCACTGACCCGCCTCAAGGCTGGCCTTGCGACTGGCTTCCATTTGGGGGCCGGCTGGCGTCCATCCGGTGCCAAGCGGAGCGGACGGAGCGCCCAACGCGGCCGCCCCTGGCACACATTTGGGCGCCCATTTCGGCCCGAGCCGCAACCATAAAAAGGGGCCCACCATAACTCAGCGGCAAAGGGTGACAAGTGTCTCCAGTTGACTTGGGCAGCTTGTTTCCGCTTTCGGCCGGCCCACATTAAGTGCACCCTCGAAGGTTCGATCTGCTTGGGCCGATCCTATTTGCAAGCGGCTCTCTCTCTGTCTCCGTATGCGTTTTGTGTGGCCCTTCCGGCGCCACCGGTGGCGCAGTTTGGCCGCCGTTTGCCGAGACTCTTGCGCTCAGTACGCGTCCAAGTGGGGCAGCCAAAAGGGGGGCCCTGAGCTGCGGGAGGAAAATATAAATTCCCCCACTCTTCTCCTATTTCACTGGCGGCCGTCGAGCCACTTTTTTCATATTTATTCCGCGCACAAAGAGCCGCCCAAGCAGACCGAGCGCAGACCACACAGCACGACCAATTGGCTGCCCGCGGCCTCGCCACACCAGCAGCCAGCCTCTGGCTCAGCCGCCAGCATCCTGGCGCAGACTGTGGCGCGCCTCCTCCCATGCAGATTCTCGCCACGGGCCTGTGCAAACGGGCGCCCTTGGCGAGCTCCGAAGTGGCGCCGAGCACGTGCTGCTTGTCCTCCGGGGCGGCTAAGTGGCTTTGGGCCATGTTGGGAGAAGGAGAAGAAGCGTTGTGGGCTCATTTTTGATCTTGATTTGGGCCACCAAATCTTGCATTCAAATCTCGCATTCGGATCGGCCGGCGCCCACTCGCTGCCGCTCCTTAGGCGCGCCCCCACAAGAGAACAATATTTGCCGCTCCACTGCGCCCAGACACGTCGCGCAGCTCTGCACTGGAACGAGCTTTGGGGGCGCCCCCAAGCTCGCGAAAACCAACGAAAATGGGCCCAGTGTATTTTATTTTATTTCCTCTCTCTCTCTCTCCCTCACTTGCCTCTGTCTCCGGCGCCAAATCCACCACAGTCCAAGCGGCTGTGTTAGCACGAGCCACACGAGAACACGGCGCTCCTCCTTCCTCTTTGCGCCCTTTCCTGCTCGGCCAGACTGGCCCTCCGAAAAATGCCTCAAAAGGAGCCCTTTTGGCAAATTTTTCATCGCTCCAAATGGAAAATCAATAAACAATCTGCGCCACTGCAACAATCCTCCAGGCCAAGGCCATCCCGCACACTGTCCTCTCACTCGGCGGACGAGCAAGCGCGGACAAAGTGCACGCAGGCCACGCCCACCTTGTAGAAAGGCAACATTCTGGGGCCGAGGGGCGCCCGCCGCGACTCTTAATGATCTGATTGGCGGCTGGTAACAATGCTAGACTGCGGGCGAGGCTGAGTCCAAACGGAGGGCAAGCTAAGGGCGAGCTGAGGGCGAGCGGAAGGCTCACCGGACGGCGCAATCTGGCCAGAGACTGGCCCCGTTTCCGGCGGGGCTTCGTGCTCGCCGTTTGTGGGCAATGTTTCGCCGTCGAGCTTGAGGCCGTTTGCAGCAAGCGCAAAGTGTTGGGCGGGCCAAAGTTGTTGATACTCGCGCACGTTCGAGAAGAAGACCATTGGCGCCGCAAGGCCACTTGAGTGGTGGCCGAATGTGTGTGCCCGTCGAGTTTGGCCTCGACGGTGGAGAGCGCCTCTGCCCTTAGGAGTTGGGCTAAGGTTTGGCTGCAAAATGCACACACTGCCAGCCGAGCACAGATTCCCCCTCGGCTGACGCGACAAACACACAGACACAGTTGCAAACTATTCAATTTGGAGCCCGCCACTGCAAAGTTGGGCTTCTGGCCGCGCGCGCGCTCATAATCAGTGTCGTCTGAGCGTTGGCTCCTCCTCCTCCTCCTTGACAGTCGAGTCACGAGCGAGTTTCTCTGGCGAGCGCGCCAGCTCGCCAAGTGGTTGGCCGCAAAGCGAGAAACAACACGAGCAGCGAGCGGCGCGCCACAGTCAGTGGCCAGTTTGCAGCAGTTGGGGCGCCTTCTTGCAGCTCCCCAGCCAGCCAGTCTGCCAGGAAGGCAGTCTGGAAAAAAGCAGACTCGACGAGGCCCGACGACAGTCTGCCCTCACTCGAGCGGCCGGCTCAAATGGGGACACAAAGAGGGGCGCCGCAGATTAGGACTGGCACCAACGAGGGCGACCTTCTGCTCCCTCGGCGCCTCTAGGCCAGTCAGCCCCCAAGATTGGGCTCAAATCTCTTCTACATGACTCCTGGGCCTCAGCCAGCAAGGCCGAATAAATTTGATTAGCTCCTTCCGCTCCAGTGCAGTTTTCCATCCCGCAAACAAGTGGCCAGTCGGCCCTCCGAGTCTCAAGCAGCCGCCGCTCGCCCTTTCCTTTGCGCGCCCATGGGACAAGAATGCAATTATTGCAAACACCAAGCCAGCTCCAGGCCACCAAGAGTGCACTCGCGGGCCCACATATTGCCAGCCGGCCGTTATTTATGATGCTCCCCCGTTGTCCACTTGTTAGTCTGCGCCCCTCGAGCTCTCCTGCTAAGCTAGCTCGGCCAAGTGGGTGGCCAGAGAGAGAGAGAGACGCCAGCCGGTGCGCCTTGTGATGCAAAGAGGAGAAACTGGCCCACGACTAGCTTCGCGCCCTTGCACTCTGGCCTCATTATCGGGGCCAACTGTGCGCCGAGTGAGAGAGAGAGAGAGAGAGAGAGAGAGAGAGAGAGAGAGAGAGAGAGAGCAAATGATCAACAGAAGAGGCAGAAGGATTGCACTCGCCGGATTGCAGTCCTCCCTCCACTGCCAAGCCAGCTAGCCAGCCGCCAAGACAATCCAGGCCCAGTTTCCGGCCTTGCAGTTCCCCTCTTGCACTCCGGCTGGAGAGCCCAATGTTGTGGCTCCACAATTCGCGCATCGCCAACTCGCCCAAGCCCAATCCTTAGCTCTGGCCATCGCATCGATGCGGCTTGCCAGATATGATTAAAACCGGCGCCAATTCGGCCTCCTCCAGCCGCCTTCCACTGGGCAGCCCTGGAGGGCAGTCTGCCCACTGGCTGCACCAAGCTCTCCACCCCAAGCCCATTTGCAAGCGCACTCCTACTCTGCAGCCCTACTCTGCAGTCCTAGTCTGTAGGCCTAGTCTGCAGCCAGCCGACCATTCAGCCGCCATTGCCGCTCATCACCATAATCACCATGGCATGCCTTCCGCTTGCTCCACAGCCCAACGGCCCCACTGACCAGCTGACCAACTGGCCAACTGGCGAGCTCCACACAAGCTCGCTGACCTCACACAAAACTGGCCACTGGCCGTCCATTTGGACGCCTTCTCGAGCGCCACTCGAGTCGCGGAAAACGCCTAATGCATGACAACAGACTGTGGTAACGACGAACGACAACGATCAAGACACTTCGAGGGGCGCCAATGTTTTCTCGAACCATCCAGACAAGCAGCTCCATTTGCGCGGCCAGTCGTCAGCTGTCACTTCATATCTGCGAGCAACGCCTTTTCACCGCCCGCACATAACTGCAGCCGCCCCTTCCGGCTGGACAATTCGTGGCCAACGATCTCAGACTGCCCTCCACTGCACTGCACTGGACTGCCCATCTCGCAAGGCCACACACTCAGACGCCTGCTTCTCGCGGCCTCTCTCACTGGCACTCCTTCACCTTGGCTCGAGAGGCCGACACCGCCGGAAATGGGCCGCCTCTCAAGCCACTGTTGCTGGCCGGCCAATTGCTCGAATGGCCGCCCATCGAGCGCCCATTTCCGGCGGCGTCAGCCTATCGCGGACTGTCTGCCCCGGCCAGACGATTGGGCGGCCCCGCAACTGGGCCTCTCGCTCGGACCTTGCTCCATTTTGGCCCTCAAATTGGGCCCCCCGGAAGAGGCCGATTCGCGGCCACTCAGCCGGCCATTAGGGCCGATATCTTTGGGCATTATTGGAGTCAAATTGTGCAGCTTTTGGGGCTCGAGTTTGGGCTCGATTTTGGGCCTTGAGTTGGGGGCGAGCAGCAGAGGAAAGAGAAAAACAAACGCCCCTCGAACGCCGAGCTGCAGCGCGCCAGTCACTGTGGGGCTCACAGGGCAGCTCTCGTCCTGCAGCAGCACTTGTGAGCGGCCGCCGCACACACTCTCGCACAGCACTGTGCAGCACAGACCATCCTGCAGACTGGCCCACTCGCACGACCATTGTGGGCGCCCCCAAGTCTCCGCCTGGACGCCCCCAGCGGCGCCACCTCGCCAGCCTCTGCTCGCCCCCCCAAGCTCACCCCCCGGGGCCGAAGAGCGCATATGCCGCCGCATGCAAACTGCTCACTTCCGCCCCCAATTGGGCGCCCAAACGGTGGGCGCCACGCTGCTGACTTCGTGCCCGCATGCTGCACGGCCCACAGGCAGCCTGGCGCCCCTGTCCTGCCGCCCGTTCAGCCAGTTCCGGTCCGACTGAGGCCACACACGAGCCCCAACACGCCTCCACTGCCTCGTCCCTAGTCACTAGGCTCCCGCCAGCCACAATGGCCCGCGCCGACTCAGCGATCGCTGACCCACTTGCGCCCGCTGGCCGGCAGCTGCGCCCAACGTGTCCGCCTCACCTGGGGCGCCGCCGTTGGTGGTTACTTTCTGAGCGCTTGTTGCAACAATGGGCCGACCGTCGACACGCCCCCTTTGAGGATACATTGCCATTGGGCGGCCGAGCGAGCGTCCGAATGGGGGCGCAGACTGGGGCTGGCAGAGGCGCCGTTTGGCGACTTTTGGCCAGGCGCCTCTGTGAATGCGTCAGGTTGCTTGGGGGCGGCGTTCTGCGTTTTGTGCTTTGGGCTCTCTACTCTTTGCTCTGTTTGGCCAGCGCGAGGGGGCGGGTTGAATTGGCTTAATGACACCGTGAAGGGACAGCGAGCGCGAACGAGCGACGCGCCCGGATTGGATCGAGCTCAGGGCCGCAATTGGTCCCACTCTCTGGCGCCTCTTTGGCGCTTTTCCACCGCTGGACCTCCGGGCGGCTCGCTCTCTGCCGCTGACCACACGACGGAGGTGAAATTAAGTGGCCATCGCGCCCGGCCGGCCAGCAAGCTAGCTCGCCAAGCTCGGTGGGCGCCGGAGGGGCGGCCGCTGATTTCATTTGGGGGCGTCCAAGATTTGGCCAACGCAAAGCTCGGCGGCAGAGCAGCGAGCCGGCCAGACGCGGACAGTGCTCGCCGGGGGGAGAAAAGTCAGCGCGGCCCGAGAGCTGCACGGGGGCGCCATTAATTCCGGCCGGCGGCGGCAGCCCTTAGGTTGGGCGCGCGTTCGGCGCAACTTGTTTGCAGTTTGTTATTGTTGTTCTTGCGCGAGCTGGCCCCTCGCACTGCCGGCGGCTCGTTTGGACGAAGGTCGCAGTTGTGGGGCAGTTGTGGGGTGGCCGCAGACCAGCTTCCACAGACTAGCGTCCACAGACTACAGACTAGCGCCCGCAACCAACGACAAGGAGCAGCTCAAAGGGGCGGCCAAAAACAAACGTTTGAACAATTAAACGACCCACAGCTTGCCAGCCTGGCGCCTCGCCTTCCCTTTGGGAGGCGCTCGTTCTCCTCGGCCGCCCCAGAGGCATCGACTCATTTCCGGCCTGGTGTCTGTGTGCGGCGTTAGAGGCTGGGGCAGAGACAGAGGCAAAGAAAGAGGCATTCCTGCGCCCATTTCTGCACCCACGCGGAACTTGCGCCAAACGGAGGCCGCCCTTCCAGCCGCGTCTCGCTCGCCGCCGGCCAGACGAGCTCGCCAAGCTCGCTCCGAGGGGAAGTGGCGCCAGGAAGGGGCGAGCAAACTCAATCAGCGTTCGACTATCGACTGCTTGGGGCCCACTGCTTAGGGCCGGCCGCTTGGAGGCTTCAGCGAGCGGCCGCAGTCTGTCTGCGGACTGCTCGTTGCAAACTGCACCGCACCGCCAACTGTGGTCCGCCCGCAAAGGCCGCTGGCAAACAGGCTGAATTTTGAGCCCACTTTTGGCCAGCCTCTGTCTGCCTTCTGGCTGGCTTTTCCAGACAGAATTTGGCCACTTCCTGGCCGCCTTTTGGCCGCCCCAAACGGCCAGAAGTGCGCCAGAGCCGCGGGCAACTCTCTCTGGCTGCCTGCCAGCCGAAACGAAGACCTTTTGCCGCCCAAATTGAGCCCCCAAAGGCCGCCAACGTGGGCCAATCTCGGCGCCAAGTGAGATCCAAGCTAGCCAGAGCTAGTCCCAAGCGAAGCTCGTTGGCTCCTGCGGCCACTTCCGCCTTCGTTTGGGCTGAAAAATCACTTTGGGCGCTCTTGTAGCAATTGGTCGTTGGCTCGTGTGTGGCCGCAGAGTGTGTGAAGTTGGCGGGCGAGCATGGGAAGCTAGTCTCTGGCCAGCAACTAGCCAGAGACTAGCTTCGAACTGGCCAGCGTCTAAATTCCGTGCTCCAAGCCCATTGGCCAGCCTGGAAATGGCCCCTCGCTGATTGGCTGGCTGCCTTTGGAGCTTGGCAAGCTAGAGCAAAGCGCCCTAATGGCCAGGTGGGCGCACCGGCGGCTTGATTTGACAGCAACTAAATGGTCTGCTGCAAGGCGGCCGGCTCGCTCTGGGCGCTCAGGTGATTGATAAACTGAAACTGGCGCCGCAAGGCCACAAGAATGGGCAGCCTCAGCTCGGCGCCCGTTAGCTTGCCGTTTGCTCCTTGCCAAGCTGGCTCTTTGCCAAGCTCTGCGTCCAGACAAAGAGATGAGCTTGGGGAGAGGCGCGTGTTGCGTGTGTGTGTGTGTGTGGCTTTTTTCCACCTTCGTTGGCTGGTGGAAAAGATGAAATTATCACTTTGGGCTCATCCCAAATGATTGGTTGCCTTTTGGCGTCCAATTCTGCGTGCCCACTTCCACTGTGGTTTCAATATCCCAACTGGAAAGGTGGCGCGTGATGCGGCCGCCCAAATGGCCCACAGGCAGTCTCTCGCGCAGAGCTCAAGCTAAGCGCAGGCTAAGGATGAGCAAAGCCAGACCTCAGGTGTCCAATTCATTTTGCGCCCCGCACGCACAACACGAACCACGCCAACCAACTGGCCGCCCCCAAAGACACTCTCTGCTGCTCATTTTGGCTCTTCCACTTCCTCACTTCCCCCAGACTGGCCCATGCAAAGCGGCTGGACAAACAGTCAAGTGGAAAAACAAATTCGCGCCTCGCCAACCAAGGCGGCTTACCAAGCGCGCCCCACTGGGTGCCAGCCCCTCGAGCTAAGCGCCACTGCAGACTAGCTTCATGGACTAGCCTCTTAGACTAGCCTCTGCTGCAGACTAGCCTCGCGGGCTAGCCTCACTTGGCCACTCGGCACGCACACTTGACCTTAGATCAAGCTTTTCGAACTTTCGAGAGGCTGCAATTTATATGCTGGCCCAAGTGGAGCGAGTGGATAATGAAATCCGCCAGCAGGACCCCGCAAGTCTCTCTCTCTCTTGTGGGCGCCCATTCTCTGGCTCGTGGCGAGATAATTCCATTGGGCTCCAGTGCGCCAGTTGGCCTTTGGTCTGGCCCATTGGGGTCGCACACTGCGGCAGACTGTCTCTGGACGGTCGTGGCCTAACTCAATTGTGAGCGCGCGCCTGGCAAACAATCGGCCGCATTTTAACCTGATTGGCTGGCCTTCACTTTGACACAAAAGGCGCCGATTTTTCCCCCTTTTCCACAAGCAGTCTCGAGTGGGCGGCCGCAAAGAGCATTGCCCCCCGCAAGCCAATAAGTCGCGCCCGCTCCTAAGGTGCGGGGGCTCTGCGGCGGCAAAGAGCAAGCGGGTCTGTGCGAGCCGCGCACAAGGCGGCTCTGCTACAGACTGGCCGCAGAGGAGCTGCTGTGCGAGGGCCAAGTGGCCGCACGAGACCCAAGGGAGAGGCCTCAAATGGGGCGTAATATTGCGCTGCTCATTGAATGGTTTGGGCTCCATTGCGGCATCCCATTGCATATTGGCGAGTGGCGAGGCTGAGCTGAGAATTGGAGGCCATAGGGAGAAAGTGAGGGTTCATTTGTTTGCGATTTGGATGCAAAAAGGGGCCACACACACGCACTCAATGGCGACGCTCAATTGTGGTTGGCCGAGCTATATATTACAAATTAGCGAGCAGGCTGCGCAGACCGAGCGCTAAGCTGACGAGCGTGGGCGGCCCCGAGCTGGGCACGACTAGACGGCGACTGTTAGAGGCCGCTGCTTAAACTCGAGCGCGAGTTTGAGTTCTCAAGTTTGAGCTCGAGTGTGCAATTGACCCTCTGGGCCGATGCAATAATCACCGCTTGGTCTGCGTTCTGCTGGTCTCATTGATTGGCGTCCAAACAGGCACCAGACGAACGTCCAACTGGGCGACAAGAGACGAGCCCAAACTGGTCGTGGCGGCGCGCAAGCTCGCCAGTGGAGCTCGCCAATTGGGGCCCAGTTGTGCCGCTTTGGTGGAGACTCGCTGGCGGCCACACATGCGGACAGTTAGGAGCAGCTCAGCTTGGAGCATGCAGGGAACACTTTGGGCCTGTGCATTGTGCATTGTTCACTGTGGATTGTGCATTGTAGAGGCCTGAGCTTCGAGAGCGCAAACGGGCCGCTAAGCTGCTCTCTAGACAAAATGAGATGGACCCAAAGTGAGGCGCTTGCATGAGCGCGACAAGCAGCCACTTCTAAGCTCCGGTTGCCTTGGCCGGCGGACGCTTAGTGGCCCAAATGGGCCCCCACCGGTGGAGAGGAGGCTCAGCATCGGGCCGAGCTGGATGCTGTGGACTTGGGGATCCGGCGCTAAGCTGGCCGCTGTGTCGCCCGCTGTGCGCCAGAGAAGTGCCGCCAGGTCTGTGCTGGGCGCCACGAGCCTCGAGCCACGTCTGGCGCGCAGCCGGAACGGAAGCGACTTTGGCGCCGGGCCCACTTGTGCGGCGCCGTGGTGTGAAGATGCGGGCGGGGGGCGAGTGCGGGCGTGCAATGTGCAGTGTGCAGTGTGCAGCGTCAAGTGTGCATAGTGGAAAGTAGAGCGCGCAAAGTGCAGGCCGCGCAGTGCACTCTGCAGGGGCGCCTGCAGGCTGCAGCGCGCACACTCGAGCGCGCTGAACTTTGTAACTCGCGGCGCCCAAGTGCAGGCGGCCTCGAGATCCCGCCGAGCTCGCCTCCCAGTGGCCACCATCCTGCGGGCTGCATTCCGTTCTGATTGCGCGTCGGCCACAGGTGGCGAGCCAGAGCGAGAGCTGAGCACCGGCGACCACTCACAGCTCAGGAGCGACAACTGGCAGCCGGCACAGAGGCAGCTGGATGGGCTTCTGGGCGCCCCAATTGCACACAAAAGTCCAAGTTTCAATCTCCAACCAGCGCAGACTGTCAGCCGGAGCGGAAGGAAAAGGCGAGGAGGAAAAAGGGTTGCGAGGAGAGCGCGCCGAGAACATCTCATTTGTCATCGATCAGCGCGGGCCAGCGCGCGCAGATCGTGCGGATAGATATTCGCGTTTAGACCTTCGCGGTCTTGTCGCGCCGCCCAGAAGCAAGTGAAGCAAAGGGCGAGCCAGCCAACTCGCCCAGCTGGGAGCCTGCCGAGTTGGAGAATCTGCTGGGGCGCCAAATGTGATGGAGAGAGAAAGCGGCCGCCAGGAAGTGGAGCCCCAGGAGAGTGGCGAGTTTGAGTGAAGGCTGCAAGGCCAGTTGTCATCGGCTCGAGTGGGCGCCCGGTGTGCATTGTGTGTGTGCTGCGAGAGACTGTGTGTAGGGCAAGAGACTGTGTGCAGCTCGCAGGCGCAAAAGGCCCAAAACTAAGCAGCTCGGCGGAAGACAAGGCGCAGAAGAAGGCCCCCAAGAGTTCAGACAATCGAATGGGCCGCTCCAGTGGGCCAAAAGTGGGGGGAAAAAGGAAATTTTCTAATCTCAATCTGAATAGAATACCATTATTGCGCCCACAGAACGCGCCGTGTCACATCCACACGCGCATTCTGTCTCGCTGCACCGGAAGTATTAGACTCCCTCTGGAGCAGTGGCCTGTGGAGTTGGGGTTGCGCGCCTTCCCCTTTGGGCCTGGCCTTTCCTCTTGGAGAGACTCCAGCCGCGGCTAAGCTCGGCCGGGCTCCTCTGAGATATATTATATAAGATTCCTGCGGCGGCTGCGCGAGCCAGGAGTGTAAAATTAAATCAGCCAGAGGAAGAGAAGAGCAGTGAAGAGAAGGGGGCAGAAGAAGAGAGGAAAAGGAGAAGGAGAAGAGTGTCAGCGCACCGGTTCATTTGAATGGGAACAGCTGTCCAATTTGACAAAGGCCCACACACAGTCCCCCGGCCATTGCGAGACCTTCACCTGTCTTGGCGGCGCGAGTTGTCCGTTTGACCGTTGGCTTGGCTTGTGAGCTGTGAGCTGTTGGCTTTGAGCTGCCGACTTGGGACTGTGGTGGAGGAATGTCCCCGAGGACTAGCTGCGGGCCACGAGCAAGACTGACCGCTGGCCGCCCTAGTCTCTAGCTAGAGAGGCTTGCGTTTGGGGCCGACGTTTGGCAAGACCAAAGGAAGAGCGCTTCTTGCAGCCGCTCACAGACACCGAGACCACTCGGACAGGATGTGGAGGCGAGCGAGAGTAGTGGGCTGCATTTGGGGCCTGGTTGGTGTTGTTGTCGTTTTTGTCGCCGCTCGCTCCTAGAGAGTGTCTCTGGCAGCAGCATTGTCCTTTCACACAGCGACCACTGTTGTGCCCCCAAAGAGTCAGAGCCAGAGAGTGTCTCTGGAGTGGCCGCTTAGGAGAGGCAGTCTTGGGAGGAGGCTTTCCATTTGGCTTGAACGAAGTCGCTCGTTTCCTCTTGGACAATCTGGCAGAGTCCGAGTCTGAAAGGATCAATTTCCGAAAGACTGCCAGTTTTGTTAGTTTCCACTAATTTCAAACACACACACCAAAGCAAAGCAAAGCACAATGGGCCCAAAGTATCGGCGAGCTAAAAGCAACGATTCAATAATCTTGCCAGCCGAGCGAGCGGGCCCCAGCGGAGACAGTGGAGACAGTGGAGGAGAGGGACAAACAAACAAACAAACATCTGTACAAACAACAGAAGACAGCTCGAAGGGGCTTGGAAGAGAAGCATCAAGTTCGATTTGAGATTTGGCCATCATTTAGGAAAACTAAGCACTGGAGCTCAGTTAGAAAGAGAGTGAGAGCTAGACGGCCGAGAAGACAACAAGACGACAAGTTGCGAGGAGCGGCCCAAGTGAAAGGGCGCACACAGACGGCCAGACAGAGACGGACTCTGGAGACAGACTTTGACAGGCAGGCGGGGGAGTGCGAGAGAGAGAGAGAGAGACAGAGACAGTGGGAAGCAGTGCAAAGGGAGGCCTCAAGCGTCGAGGCGGCATTCTTGAAGTTCGGCCCCAAAGTTTAGGGCCGTTGGGCGAGCAGCGAGGGTTGAGCAGCGGCGAGCAGTTGCGAGCAGTTGCCCGAGGAGAGTGCGCCCCGATTGCTTGGGATCGGCCTAGCCAGTCTCGCAGTCTTGGCAAGGGGCGGGCCGCCAGTGGAGAGGCGCCAGTGGAAAGGCAGCCCGATGGCCGCCGGCCGCCACTCGGCCCCCCTCAATGGCGCCACCGGCGACGAGGACGGCCCGAGCGGAGCGCGCGAGGCCACGAGCGGCGCCTCTGGTGCCTCGGTGGTGGGGGAGCCGCAGGGCGAGGGCGAGGGCGGCCAGGCTGCACAGGCTCAGTGTGTTGGGCTGAGCGGCGGCTGCGGGCGAGCTGGCGCAAGCTCGCCACATCGGACACCTCGAGCGCAGGGCCAAGATGCAGAGGGAGGTTCGAGCGGAGGCGGCAAGGGCGTCGCGCCAAACGGCGGCCACCACAAGAGCAGCCGGCCGATCAGTCGGCAGCAGAAGAGGACGAGCAGTAGCGGCGGCGGAAGCAGTAGTAGCAGCAGCAGCAGGCGGCCAGTAATTTTGATTACGGAGCCAAGTTCGTGCGGCGTGGAGGGCCCAGCTGCCAGTGGGGCGCCCTTGAGAGGAGCAGGCAAACAACAAGAGGACTATGACGAGCGAGTTGGGGAGGAGCTTGGGAGCGGGAGCGGGAGCGTAGCCACTTCCATAGACACAGCCACAGCCAGAGACAGGCACGAGGGCGAGGGCGGCGAGCAGAGGAGGCGCCAGACTGAGGGCGAGGGAGAGACTGGGTCTAAAGCTAAGGCTGAGGCTGAAGTGGAGGCGGAGGCGGAGGAGTGGGAATGGGAGCAGGAGGAGGAGCAGTTCGAGGAGGTTGATGGGATAAGTTATCGGATTGTGGCCGCAGTTACGACCAACCGGCGCAGGAGGAGGCGGCCGCCGGCGCTTAGCTCGCAGCCGAGCTCGCTCGCCAGCCAGTCGGCGGGGCCCCCGAGTGGCTTCCAGACGGCGGCGATGGCTGAGGCTGAGGCGCCACTGGCCGAGGGGCAGGGGCGCCACGCGGCCAGCGGCGAGTCCAAACATCCGGCCGGCCAAATGGGCGCGCGGGGCAGCCAAGCAGACGGCGCCGAAATGGGCCAGCTGGACGCGAGCCAAGAGGGCGCCGCCAAGGAGCCCCGCTGGAGACAGTCTCGAGCGGCCAGAAGGCAGTCTGTGGCTGCAGTTGCGGGCCAAACGGGCGAGCAAATGTCAACAACTGGCCAGTGGCCAGCCCTGGCCCAAAGTGGGGCCCATTTGAAGAGAAACTCCTCGTTGCGGGCCACCAAGCGGCGCCAATCCACTGCCTTCGGCCAACATCAACATCAACTCCATCAACAACAACAACAGCAAGCAAACCTCCAAAAACAACAACAACAACCACAGAACGGCGGCAACATCCCAAGAGGCAAGTTCAGCTCCATGCGCCGGAAGTCGTCGGCCTTCGTGTCCAATCTGTTGACAACAAGTGGCCGATTATTGGAGGGGGCCAGCAGATCGAGCCACGAGCTTGGCGCCGGCGAGGAGAACAACAATCTCAGATTGCCACTTAGGAGAATGTCCATTTATGAAATGACCAAGAGTCCGCCCCCAGAGACTAGCATAGAGATGTACTTGAATGAAAGGCGTCGTTCCTCAACTGTTTCGGCCAAATTCGTCCAACAACAACTCGAACAGCAGACCACATTTGAGACCAACTACCAGCAGAGGCAACAATATTTCAAGGATCTAAATGAAAAGCTCATAAATCAGGATAGGAAGCTGCTCAATGTGGTCGCAAACAGGGGGCCCAAGATCCATCGGCACAGTGTTGATATAGCGCAGTTGCCTCTGCAATTGGCCCAAGTGAAGGCTGCTGCTGCGGCGGCGGCAAACAAACAAGCGGCCGCCGACCAAGCGCTGGACGAGGACGAGGAGGACCAGGCGGCGGCTGGCCGGCCGCAAGATGAATCGCTGGCCTCGGCCGGCAGGCCCACAAACGAGCTCTCGGCCAACTCTCAGGCGGCTTCCATCAATCAAAGGCCCTTGATCGAGGAGAGTCCGCCGGAGCTTGGCGCAAAACAACAACAACAACAACAACAACAACAACAACAAGCAACTTGGGGCGCCAAAACAACGGCCCTTAGCTCAACCACAACAATGGACAGAAGGCCGGCCCAGTTGGCCTCAATAAGCGAGCACTCGAACGTGTTGAATGGTGAGTTCACTCTGCAACTCTTCCCACTGAAGCAACAAAAGCAGGAATGCACTTCTGGCGCCCCTTTTTGCATCGCCCCACTGGCGTCTCCTCTCCATTACTCTCTCTCTCTCTAGAACAAGAGAGACTAGCACCACTCCTACTCTCTCTTGTTCTAGAGGCCCATTTAAATGCCGCAATCGTGCTCCCTGTTCTCGTCTCGTTAACGTCTTGACGCATATAAAACCCCCCAAGCTCCCTTCCTGTACTATCTCCCTTCCGTTTCTCTCCATTTCCTCCTCCTCCTCCCTCTCGAGGCGCTCCACAAACACGCAAAAAACTCAATCAATCATTTTCGGCTTGTTTTTTGCTCCCCAGACGCAGAGTCTCCACGTCTGGCCATTGTTCTGCTTGGCCACGCTCACACCGCCAGCCCCAGTCTGCAGTCTATCAGGAGCTCCAGTGGGTCCCTTGAGTGGGGGCGCGCTTGTTCCGCCGCTGGAAACGTAACTCGTTAATGAGAACTTGATGATGAGCCGGCCCACTTGACACTCGTCAACATCTGCCCCCCGCGCCTATTCCACAGATTTTCCCCCTCCACTCTCCATCCAGAACTTGCGGTCCGAGGACGCCCCCACGCGAGCCAAGGTCTAGCGGGCGCCCAACTCTCGCCCTTTGGGGGCCCCTCGAGCCGTCTTTCCGGCGCCGCCAAATGGGCCGAACTTCCCACATCGGCGCCCCCGCACTTGGAGGCCCCACATTTGGCGCCCCTGCATTGTCAGTGCGCCCGCGAGAAAGGGAACTCTCGGCACACTATCGGCAAGCCACCTGAGGCGCCATCTCTGTGGGCCGAATCTTGGCAGCGGCCCCGAGTGGAAACTGCGCCCCGACTAGGTGGCACCACTGCCCTTTGTTTGCGCCAGACTGTCTCCATTGTGCCAGATTCCAGCCGCAAAATCGGGCCCAAATGCGTCGACCGTCGAGCAGGCTCCTTAGACAGTCTTCGGCAGTCTTTCCCCCCCTTCTCGCTCGGCGCGCTCGGGCCCCACAGCGCCATCTCGACCGGAATGGGCGCAGATTAGTCCGCCGGCTTGGGGCGAGGGCGCCCTTGTCTGCCGAACAAAGCCCGCTGGGAGGCTGCGGGCGAGAGGATCCCCCCGGGCTTCTTTTGGTGCAGCTCAGTTTGCGCCAACGGTCCATTTGGTCAGCCTCTGTCGCCGCCTCCAAGCGACTGGCCCAAACACAAGCTCGCCCCCAAGGCCTCGTCTTGCAAGGCCAGTGGGCGAGCTTGGGCCAAATTGCGACGTTCTGGCGCGGACGCAACTCGCTTATCGAATCCTTGATACACTCGCGAGGTCCATTAATAATCAGCATGTCCAATGTGGCGACGTGGCGCGCTGCTCTCTGGCGTGTCGGCGGCAGTTTAAATGAAGACACTTGCTCCAATGGGCCCACTTGGACAAGATAACCGAGCCTCAGGCGAGGCAAAAGCTCCAGAGGCGCACGCTCGCTTGCATGCTCGGCCCGCTCGCCTCCTCAGCTCTGGGCCCTTTGCCAACCTTTGATGCTTTGCCCACCGCAAACCGATCCGCATTCCTTCTCCAAATCCGCCGCCCCAAAGCTCGTTTGCCGCCCAAAGCCCAAAGCTCAAAGCCGCAATCACCTTGCCGCCAACGAGCCGCGTTGGCCATTGGCTCGCCACTAATCGAGCCTCAGGGCGCCACACAAGAGGCGCTCGCCAGAGTCTAGAATCGATTTGGCAAGCTCGATCCGATAAGCAAACCTGCGTTAATGAGTCCAATCCATTTTTGCCAACTCCGCACCTCAGCAACCAACCAATATCCAGCCGAGACGAGCTGCACGGCATGCCAGAGGACAGGTGTAGCATGTAAATAGCAAGTCCATTGCACACACTTATCCATTGCCTCTACTCCGTGTCATTAGTCTAAGGGACACTTTCTGCTCAAGTGTTCCAACCATTTGGACCGCCCTCTTCGCCAAGCTCGTCACTAAGCTCGAACTTGGTCTAGTTTGGACTCCAATAGATTCGCCTACTTATCGTTGGGAACTCGCGGTTGGACGCTTAGTGCAGAGGACGCATCTGAGGAAATGGATGGAGCTAAGTGAGCGCGGCTGTGTCGTGATGCAAATAATTGCGGATCAATGAGGTGGATTTTCTTCATTTCATTATGGGAACTGAATCGGCCAACTGCAGCCAGACAGTTGGCAGAGACTGTCTGCGAGAGGCAAGGGGATTATCGAGAGTTGAATCGGAAGAGCGAGAGGGAGAAATTTAGTGTGACTTTTTTCCCTTTGGCACAGCAAAGGAATGCTCCAAGAGGCACACTCACAGTAATGTCCTTTCGCGCCAGGATGCTGATTACCATACTTTTGGCTTTTACCCACAAAGAGCTCGTGAGAGAGAGAGACAGAGACAGACACAGAAACACTTGGTTAAATTTAGCTCTGCCAGCTTGGCTCTCGAATGCAAGCGGCTGGCCAGCAGAGCCACTCTGCAGACTCTCTTCCGCCGGCCTCTCTTCGCCATTCGCTCCCGAAATCATTGGACATGCTTGAGAGATAGCCAAATCCCCCCAGAAGAGTGCCAATATTTTCGCAGACGGAGAGTCTCCTTCTTGCTCTTTAATGCTTTAATGCGATTGCAATGATGGGCCAAGCTGCTCCCCGGAAGTGGGCCGCCTAGGAGACCTTGGCGGGGGAAATGGTCGTGCGGCGAGATGGGTCGAGTTTTGTTCCCCTTTGGGCCCACTTTTATCGAGCGCGCTGGCGTATGGTTCAGACATTTGGCCGGATGCAGCATACAAATTGCGCCCTCATCTTCAGGCGAGCTGGGCCCAGTCCAGAGGATTGTGCCCAAATTTGGCCCAAACTGACTCGACGGGCGCCAAGCTGGCAGCGCGCACTCAAGTGGGGGCGGCGGCTGCAAGCTGGTGGAAAGCTAGGGCTAAGCTGCGGCTCTTATTCAAACCTATTATCATATGTAAATCATTGAGCAGTGGCGCATAACTGGCGCTAGTTTGTCTCTCTTTTTTTCACCAACCATTTCGTTGTCGACTTGCCAACCGGCTCGAGGAACCGGCTCCATTCAGCGGAGAGCAGTTTGTGATGAAAAGTTCCCACAGCTCTTCTCTCTCGGTCGCCGGCACGAAAACTACGACACACCATTTACATAAACCAGCCGCCAGATCGACAGACAGTTACCCAGTCAACTCTCCTCTAGATACACTCTGAACGAGCTAATCGCGGCAGTAAATCTATTTGGCAGCAATTCCACCAGTGTATCAATAGACACTCGCACACTGCCCTTGGCACAGAGACGCTCAGCTCCGTCTGACTGATGGAACTTGACTTGCAACTTGCAAGAGATGGACTAAAGATTGACTAGCGATCTCTGGGGAGAGACCTTGGAACTTCTTTCTGACCACTCGCTGGAGCACTCTGAATCTAATCAGCCAGCCAGACTGGACGAGCGCCCCCAACTCGGACCATGCAAATGTGTATGCTCCAATTTGGAGTGCGGCAGTCTGTCTCTCGAGTGCAGGATTTTGCTGGCCTGCTTTGGATAGAGAAAATCCGAGAAGATCCAAGTGCTGTTCTCTGAATAATGGAGAAAAACAAACACACTCTCCGGCGGCCCAATTGCACAAGCAGTCTAATTCCAATTCGAAACAGTCTAGCTTGCCAACGAAATGCCCTCCACGCGCACTAGCTCCAACAACCTGCTCTTATTGATTCAAACTTGCCTAGTCGATCCTATGCCTCCGGTCTTTTGCCTGCCCGCACACAACTGCTCGTGATAGAAGATTAAGATCTGAAACTTATTGCTCGAGGCCTTTCAAGCGGCGAGCTCGCCCAACCAGCTCATCTAACCCCAGACGTTTGCGACTCAAAAGGTGGGCCCAATTCTGCCGGTTCTTGCGGAAGTTTCCTCGCCTTACCATGAGTCATTTTGTGCAGCGCCAGTCTTGCCATATTGAATGGCTCATCTCATGGGCTTGGGGACCTTCTTGTGTGTTTGAGAGCCGTGTTTACTTTTGGGCTAGGAAGAGGCCAACAATTGTTTGAAGCTTTTGTTGAACCGAACTAAGGTCGACACGCAGGCGCAGCTTGGTTGGAGAAATTTCCATTCTTGCCGGTGCACCACACGAGCTCCAAGGGTTGGGTTCTTAACGCTTCTCTTATGGCCAGTTTGGGGCTGAAAAAAGTGATCAAATGAGTAGAGGATCTCGACGGTTTGCTTTGCCATGAATTTGAGAGCATTTGTCTCCCAGTGAGTGTGTTCGTGACATAGAGAGAGAGAGAGAGAGAGAGAGAGAGAGAGAAAAGGGAAGATCCACTATCCTCTTGCAGCCTTGTGATCGAATTTCACTGGCCGCAAGGCAAACACTTCAAGTCTCAAGAAGTTCAGATTCTTTTTCTGCGGGCTCCTCACTGCTCGGTACAGTTCCAGGCCCTCTCTGAGGGGAAACAAAATCGATTGATTTAGTGGCGGTGGAGAAATTTGTCTTCCGGGAGCTTGAAGCGAGGAATTATGTGACGTTCAGCTAGATTGCGCCCAAACAGAATCGTTCAAGCGCTGCAAAACACACAACATCTTGGCCCTCCCAAGCGCCCTCTTCGTCCGGCACTCTGCTGATGGGCCCAACAAAAGATCTATCCGTCGACCAATTGAATTCCACCACTCGCATGCTTATAGTCCATACGCTGGCCTCTCCCAAGCGAGGAAACGGTCCACCGAGCGGCTGGTGGAGAAATATAAAAACGCCTCCAGATAATAGCTATCCAGTTGGAGTTTGACAACTCTCGATATGGAGAGGCGTGTCCTTAGTAGTAGTGTGCAGGATTGAGAGGGCCATTCCTGGTCGTAGGAGAGCAAATCTGGAAAGCTGAGCGCCAGACCAGGAAGAGCGAGGGGGCAGAAATCGAAAAACATGCACTAACGATGAACATCAAATCTCAATAAAATCTCCGCCCGAAATTGGCGATTCACCATTGCCTGCGCCATGTTTGCCGGCAAACAATGACTGCTGCAAATGGAAATACTCGAACACTTGGGGGCGAAAAAATTTCCACTGAATGTCCACTGAAACGTTGGCCAAATGGAACAATCGATTTGGGTGGCCGAATGAAAACGTTTGGACGAAAATAAACTATTAAATTGGACCAACCAATGAATGGTGGCCCATGAAAACAACTGCATTGGTTCACACCAACCAAATGGAACACCGGAAATTTTCAGCCCGCCCAAGAAGCACCTCCAAGGGCTCCTTGGGGCTGATGCATCCGCGGGAGCTGCGCCGAGGCAGCAGCAAGAGGCAGCGGGGCATTGTGAGAAAGTTTCGCAAGCTCGACGCCACCGAGCTCACCTCGACAGCTGCGCCAGATGTTAAGATCGGCCAAAGAGTTGCCTTCAAGGAGTATTATGGGAACGAGTTTGGGACAATCAGATGGATAGGTGAGTGGTTTGGTGGCGAATGAGCCCTGGAAATGAAGTGGAATGTGGAAGTCTTTTTCTCTTATACGTTATATTGCACAATATAAATACTACATCGATTCCCAATCTCAAATGGCCAAACTGTTCGCCGGCTGCCGCAAAGCTCTGGCAGGTTTAAACTAACAATCTGAAATCTTCTGATACTAATAATAAAACGAAACACTAGGTCGCGTGCCCCAAATCAGTCCCGATTGGACGGTGGGCGTGGAGTTCGACAATGCAATTGGCGAGGGCGATGGCTCGCTAAATGGGCGCCGCTACTTCATAGCCAAGGACTGTTTTGCCAAATTTCTGCCTCTGGAAACGGTGGCCCTCGTGGACCAGCACGTGGGCCGTCCAGAGCCTGGGACCATGATTTCCGTCATGTCGGCGGCCGTGCGGCCCGGCCAAATGATCAGCATCCAGCGAGTGTCCACCGTTCATGTGCAACATTGTTTCCTCAACGCCCCACACAGGAAACCGGGCGCCGAGATATTGGGCGCCGTGAACACGCGCCTCCACTGCCAGTGTCCCAATTGTGGCCCATGCGCCCACGTTGTCAAGCCGCCCAGAACCCAGCGCCTTAGGACGGGCAAGAATGCCACCCACATGTGTCAATTTTCCACCTACACTTGCTGCGGAATGGAGAGCCAAGAGGCAGCCCTGTGCACCTATACGGGCAACAGACTAACCTCCACCCCGCCGCCCATGGGAGGCCAGCACTTTGCAGACCACCCCAATGGTTCGACGGGCGGGCCCGACTGGCCGCCAGTGGGCAATAGTTGGTTCGAAGGGGCCGGCTATTTGACGAGTCTGCAAGCGGCCCAGAGGCGACTCATGCCGGAGGAGTACCGGCTGGGCATTGCTCCGGAGGATATTGGAGACCCTCTGTGGAATAGGCGCTCGTCGAAGCGCTCCAGTGGTAGACGGCGCCATGGAGACCACCAAGAGCGGGCCTGGTCCCGGCCAACAAGTGGTGGCGGCGACTCATTCAAACACTGTGATCAAAACTGCTGTAAATCTGGAGCTGTGTCCCCGCAACTCTCAACCACCGGCCGGCCTCAAAGTGCTGCCGAATCCACGGGGCTCTCGATGGATTCCAACCCGAAATCGATGGTTGATCAGGAGAAGCATAGCTCAGCGCCGGATGGAGCTCAGGAGATGCAGATCGAAGTGGCCAAACAAGTGCCAACACAAATAGAGCTAGACGATCAAACAAGCGTTAAACCCAAGTATCGGGATTCCATAGAAAATAGATACCTATTCCCTTGCGACGACCCGATAGATTCAACCCTCGAGGCTGACCTGGACACCCTTTCACAGGCTCGCTATGGGAACAAGCCTTTTGGAGGTGTGGGCAGACGGCAGGCCAGCTCGTCGAGGGGTACCTTTTTCAGAAGTTTGCGCTCCTTATTATCGTGCATTGTTATTAGTGATAGATCCTCGCAATTAGATGAGGGACCATATGAGGAAAACTACGGAGGAGATGCCTCTTTTCAGATCGTTGAGTCTTCCCAACCGAACAGCCTTCACAACAAGTCGGCCGACTTTTATAGCCGAACAGACTCTAGCATTGGTCAGGAGGCCCAATTCCATGGACGCTATTTCGGTTTGCATCAGCAAGAGATCGACCAAAACTTCATCTGTATCCAGAGTCAAAAAAACACCAAGGAGGACGAACGGGACACTTCGAAGTTGTCCTCCAATGGTCACACGGGAGATTCGGGCGACTGTCTGATGCACCAGAGAGGCTTGATGGCAAAAAGGGAACAAGGCTCTGAGTGCCAACAGGACTTCGGCTCCATCGAGGCATCCAAATCGAACGCCTCATATTCCATTGAGTATCTCAGGAACCGCTTCTCAAGCCTATCAAGCGATTGCGGCTTCAGCTCTGCTTCGCAAAATTCCGTCAACCAATTTGGAAATTTCCCCATACTTCCATACAGCCCGCTGAAGGAACCAGACAAATCAAGAGCAAACGGTCAGGAGGAAATCTCCAAACGGACTTGCACCGGCCAGATTCACAGCGTTAACAAAAGCCAGACCAAGATTGAGGAGGCAGTTCATGGGCTGGGCAACTGTTGTTTACACCCGAGAACGGGCGATCAGTCGCAACTGTCGAGAGACAAGGATCTGGCCGGTATGAGGGGCAATAACAAGAAGGCTGAGGACTGTTCAGCCGGGCCAAAAGTTGAGAATTCTAAGATATCTCTCACATTCGATGGTGCTAAGCAGGATATCCAAGCTCAATCAGATCTAGTCCCGGGTGGGCTACCCCAGTGTTTCGAGCTCAAGCTCACACTTTCGATAAATCGGAATGACAAGGAGGTGTTTGATCAGAAATCTGGCCGAGAGCGGGATGGAGGAACAAATAGCGTTGGGAGTATGGGCAGTGGTGCTTCTGGTTCAAATGAGACCTAATTCACAGTTATTTACAATGTTTTACACAAAATCATATTGTCCACCCCAATAAATGTCCGCTATTCATGATGACCTCCTTTCCTTTGATTATTTCTCTATCATTGAACCTTGAAAGTATCAGGACGCTAGTCTATAGCAACAGGTTTCTCTTGTCAGTGCGCAGGTCTGAGCCCGCCCACAAGTCAACAGAATTGGCCCACTGGCGACAATGGCCAGTATTGAGGCCCATGTGCGCCGGTGCCAAATAATGGAGAGGACGTTCTGAAACGACCTAATCCAAATAAATCCAGATACGAGTGTTGCTGACCACTCCCAATCGATTCACTCATCTCCCAGGTCTACTCATTGAATCAAAGAGTTTCAACTGATATGATGGCGCATCGAAGTAATAAATTTCACACCATGCAACCTGGTGATCGCGGATTCCTCAAGGTCCACCATTATCTTAAATCGATTCAAAAAGCTCATGAGAATTATGAAAATGTTCAATCAATGGTTGATAAGCAAGCCTTAATCGCCGGCCACCAGAGCCACAGCCATCATCAGCATCACCGCCAAATATCAAACACTAGATTAGCACAGAACCATTTTCACACCAGATCCCAATCACAGCACCATTACAATAGCATGCTACCTCCATCGGAATACAACAACTACTACAATCTCCCACACATAGATGCTGCCTTTCCCGGAATCGCCAGGCCTAGAACATCGCCTCCACCATCACCACCGCTGATCATCCAATCGCCACCGCAACAGAAACGAGTTCAATTAGATAGTATGACTGTGATGCGCCTAGGTGCCGAACTGGGTGTGCCCATCGACGCTGCTCCTGAGATGCCACCATGCCGCGACTATACGATCGTTTCGAAAGATGGACACCTGTATAAGATACCCTTTCCCCAAACAAGGATCATGGCGACCGCTATAAACGACCCCCAAGAGAATGTGTACCTACAAAAGGGCGATACTGTTATTGTATTGGGACCCTCCAACGAGGATCGATCGAAATTCGTCGTTTGCTACAAGAATGGTCACATCGAAATACCTCACCAATATACTCAGAGGCCGTCGGTAGGTTTAGGTCATCAAAGTTGGCACGGGCATTAGCTTTGAGCTACGATATGTCTAGTAACCTTCCGTTCAGCTTAGTTCTAGAGAATAAGCTTTCATGGTCAGCGGTGCTTCGATGGGTTGGTGGTTTTAGAATTTGAAAATAAAAAGTTTCATCTGATCTCATAAGAACTTGGTATGTCGCCCCTTCCTTACTATCTCGAACATGTCGTTATTGGCTAGCTAACCGCTCGCGCTTCCTCCAGACAAGCTCAACTTGAAGATTTTTAAACGTCCAATCTCGATCTGCATCGGCGTAGGTTTGTCTCGCGAATTAGATTTGCATCCGAGTCCTTCTCAAGAAAGTGTGAAAGTGGGAATACGGAACTCATCAAGCATGCCTTGACAGATCATGCTCTAGAGTTTAGGCTCTACGATGGTCCTCAACGCTCTATGGTCAAGCTGCTATCATCCATTTGAAATCATTGTTGCGGAACTTTGTTGTCGCCCCCAAGCCCCGCGACCCCTAGATCCGAGCCAGTCTGACCCTTCAGAAATAAGAAGTCACCGTTTGAAAAGAGTTGACGGATACATACAGAGGGAAGTCTACGCAATCTCGATGCCTGCCGATTTGTACTGTTTTAGGCTGTTGCGCCAATTTCAACGTCAGCATCTATCAAAAACAACCTCAATCGATTGCGAACTAAAGTCTATATAGGAAGGAAAGCTGTGAAAGAAATCCGAAAGAGTTATACAATTCCTACGAGACAGACATGAAGACATTAGATACTGACTCCTGGGGCAAATCTTCCTCGCGAGGTCCATATATACCTCACGCGCTCTTCACAGAAAGAGCAGTCGAGCTAACGCAATGGGATTAATACAAAATATCCATACACGAACTGTTGTTCTTTACACCTCCGCCTCGGATTCTCTGCGGCCGTGTTGGATGAATTGAGCGTCTAGGAAAAAGAATGAGACAAACCAAGATGTATTGATGTGAAAACAAATAAGCGAATTTCAAGGGCGATCTCTGCCTTCGACCACAAATCTTTCCCCCCTTTATCAAACCTCAAATTTTGGAGACACCTAATGAATCATCGCCGTAAGTTATTAAGGCATTCGTCAAAATTCACCCTTGCACGGCATATCTATCCTCTAGACGGCGCAGACCACCAAGTATCGTCAATCAAGCATCTCGATATTGAGATCCCATCTGGGCAAAAAAGAATTATCTCGACTGTACATACGAGTCTTCAGTAATATGTCAAAATCGCCACTTTCACCTGTAGGTAAACGCTTGAGGACTATGGAAGAGAGCAGTTCTGATGGAAGTTATGAGAACTTGATAAACTTTGAACCTCCTTGGTCATATGGCGATATAATAAACTACGATCAGAACACTAGAGTAACCTCACCACATATAGACTATGGAAACGATACAAGAATCAATAGAAGTGATCCTAGTGAAGTGAATCTTGTCAAAAAGGACAACAACAATAGAGGTATACTGAACAATGTAAGTCAACAAGGAGCCTCAACTGATCAAGAATACATGTCGAGAAGCATAAATAGGTTAGACAAGCCAGTGAAGGTTCTGATCAGTCCATCATCGAATTATTATGCAATACATAGTGATACTAGCTGTCTTGATACCGAAACAGATACTGAACGTTCTTGCAGTGATGGGTCATCTTCGACTGTGGGTCATCATAATTCGTCCTCCTTGTCTAGTTTAGATAGCTCCAATTATAGAGTTGAAACCATGCACGATGATAATAGCTGTCATCAAGCCATTGTTGCGATCGATTGCGACCGTAGTAAAAGTGATCTTTCTCATAATTCAAACTCAGACTGCAACGAAATTCTCAGTCTAAGCGGTTTTGGCGACTGTGAAGATATTGATATGAGTCATGAAAATGATGATGATGACGATGAAGACGACCTAGACGATGATGATGATGACGATGAAGAAGAAGATGATAACAACGAAGATGCCGATAGCGATGATGATAATGACGAAGATGGAAGTTCTGGTTATATGGATTACCATGGCGTCATGCGAAATGTTGATTTTTACGCTGAGGATGATTCTCTCGAAGTAGATAGCGATGAGGATGAAGTTAATCACTACGCACCAGAGGAGTACCTGAAACACGATCCTACACCTGACTCACCCTATCCTAAACCTGAGTGGATAACGATCAACGAATTGAAATGTAGGAAGATTGGCTTCGCTTCTTCGAAGCATCCAACAAAGCGCCTCAACATGCATTGGTTTGAGAGATATGCGAATAATTCTTTGTGGATGATTCAGAGACTCAAACTGGAGAAACAATTGAAATCTCATACTAGCTGTGTCAACTGTTTGGACTTCAACCCATTAGGCAATCTTCTCTGCTCAGGAGGTTCAGATTTGTCTGTTTGTGTTTGGGATTGGCAGCAAGGTCGTAGGTGCCACCAGCTCAAGACTAAGATCGCGACTGGTCACGGTGCGAGTGTATTACAATCTCAATTCTGTCAAGGTGACAGAATGATCGTAACCGCCTCCCGAGATGGAACTGTTCGTCTACTCGACATCGAGAATGGTCAGTCCGAGTTATTGGTGTCTTCATCGGGAGAGATTGAGCGCCTAGCATTTCTCAGCCCGCAAACATTTGTTACCTGTGGCACAAATGCAAGTGTACATCTTGTAGACCTTAGAGCGCCTAGGATCCCGAACAAGCTGTTTACCGTAAGAAGCCCTAGGAATAATCGTAGCTGCCGTTTACATACTATTTCAGCCCATCCATTGGACAAACATATGATAGCGGTTGCTGGATCTTCACCATATGTTTTCATATATGATCTGAGAAGAATCGTCGACCGTCATCATGATGTCGAGCTAAAGCCTACGTATTGTATGGGTCAAGCAGATAATTTGACACACATAATCACATCCATTGCTTTCAATTCCATTGGTGATAAGTTACTCATATCGTACAATGATGACGACCTATATGTTTGTCGAACCGATACGTGTCAAATTATTCATCAGTACAAGGGCCACAGAAACAAGCGAACCATCAAGGATTGTGCATGGTTCGGGGACAGTTATGTCATGAGTGGATCTGATGACGGACATATTTATGGCTGGGATCTTAACTCAGAACACATAGTTTGTTTTCTCGATGGGGATGAGGCAGTGGTTAATTGCCTCGGCGTTCATCCAAGCCTTCCTATTCTTGCCAGTTCAGGTCATGAGCATGATGTTAAGATTTGGGAGCCTAATTCGAACATCTGGCCGCAAACAATGAAAGGGATCAAGCCACAAATCTGTAGAAATAATCTGCGCCGGAAGCGGCTCCAACAACGTTCCCTACTACATGCGGAGCAGGTAGAAGGTTTGGGTACGTCTGACAATGATTTGTGATAATTTTTTATCAGCTTCGAATAAAGTTGAATACAATTAAGAACATCGTCTGTTATATAACTCTCTATATTATGTCCTTTTGAACACGAATACCAGAGTTAAGTGCAATGGCTTCCCTTAAGAAGTCTTCGAGTAGCATCCAGGTAATCCCTTCCAGTGGCCAGGGTCAGATAAAAATCGGAATCAACGGTTTTGGAAGGATAGGGAGGATTGTCTTACGTCACTGTGTTTCCAAAGGTATCTGTGTCAATGCAGTAAACGATCCATTTCTGGATGTCGAATATATGGCATACTTGCTGAGATATGATTCGACGCATGGCAAGTTCAAGGGCGATTTGGTTATCAAAGATAAGCAAACACTCTCTGTGAACGGGAAGGATGTTAGGGTATTCCAAGAGAAAGATCCGGCCAAGATTGCGTGGTCTAAGTGTGGTGTAGATTATGTAGTTGAATCTACAGGTGTGTTCACAACCATAGGCAAGGCGAGTGCGCATATTTCCGGTGGGGGAGCAAAGAAAGTTGTCATAACTGCGCCATCCGCCGATGCACCGATGTTTGTTATGGGGGTGAATCATGAACAATATGAGCCAGCAAGCCAGCATGTTGTCTCAAACGCATCCTGTACGACTAATTGCCTTGCACCGTTAGCAAAAGTCATCAACGATACCTTTGGTATCGAGCAGGGATTGATGACGACGGTTCACGCGACGACAGCCACCCAAAAGACTGTCGATGGCCCCAGTGGAAAGTTGTGGCGAGATGGCAGAGGGGCGGGCCAAAACATCATACCAGCCTCAACTGGGGCTGCTAAGGCCGTGGGAAAGGTCATACCAGCGTTGAATGGAAAATTAACCGGAATGGCGTTTCGAGTACCGATCCCGGATGTTTCAGTCGTGGACCTCACATGTATCCTCAAAGCGGACGCCACTTACCCTGACATCAAGAAAGCAATGAAGTCAGCGAGCGAGACGAGCAGATACAAGAACATACTTAGTTATGTGGAAGAGGAGGTTGTTTCGAGCGATTTCATAGGTGATCCACATAGTTGTGTATTTGACTCGAAAGCTGGTATACAACTCGGGCCGCGCTTTGTGAAGTTAGTAGCATGGTATGATAATGAATACGGATATAGTGCTAGGGTTGTTGATCTAATTTCATACATGCATTCGAGGGATCAGGGCTCAAAAGAGCACAGTAAATCGCATGGATCGGTCACAAAGTGACCGGTAGCGAGCAATCCGGCAATAGTGGGGGCCCAGATTTGGCTGAGCTGTTTGTAAACAATTTTCCGGTATATGAGGCTGCCGATCACATAGGGAATGCAATTCCTATGTGTTGGAGCTTCAATTTATTGTATGTTAATATTAATGTTGATATGAATATACATCTTTTGAAGGTTGCTTAACGGTATGACTTCTGGTATCTGGCGCGGGCACCTGGTCCACCGAACTTCTTAGGCTCACACCGTCGAGGATCTGATACAATTAGTGTTCTGTCATAGTTAACCAGAATATCCTTAATCTCCTTCTTAGACGCTTCATCAACAAATTTCTGGTAATAAGCCACGATGGCCCTGGAGATGGCCTGGCGGATAGCGTAGATTTGTGCAACTCTTCCACCACCCTTCACTCTAACTTTGATGTCTACATCGGCGAACTTGTCCTGACCGATCAGGAGTAATGGCTCGATAAGCTTGAATTTCAAAACTTGGGGCTCGACCAAGTCTAAGGGCCTGTCATTAACTCTGATGGATCCTCGTCCAGGCCGACATTGAGCCACCGCCGTCGCAGTCTTCTTTCGGCCGAAAACCTGGACGCTCTTGACCGGGGTCTTTTGGGTCGACGATTTTGCCTCTTCCGCCATGACAGCAATATTAATAAATTGATTACGTATCCTTATTGATCCGTAAGAAACGTAGAATAATACCTATCCTTTTTGGTGGATAACTGATAAAATAGTGCCTAAGTTTGAGGATAGCCATAAGTTGGTGGAGTGCGTGTGCAGCATGCTGATGCTTTGGTTTCCTTCTGAAAGACGCACCACGCCGACTCGGCTCTATCCCTTCTGGCGCTTAATTTGAAATATTTACATCGCGCACTCTGTGCGAAGATAGTATGATTACAATTTTGCGACGCGCGCATGAAAGATCTGAGCTTAGCTCAGTAGAACAGACAGCAAGTGACCAGGCTCATTTCGTACCAGAAGTTGGAACCCTGTACCAGGCGAACTTTTTCCACTGCTCTCAACGCGCATCAAGAAATTGTGAACGTATTTTTGCCACAGATTACATGTGCGGAGCGACTTCGTGCTTGGTGCCGGTACAATTCGCCGTGGTTGCAAAAAACACCGGTCCAATGTCTAATTCTTCAGGTTAGCAACCTCTAGATATTGTCTAGACTGATCGCCATTTCCAAACCAACCTCTTCGGCGCATTTTAAAGGGATAGATAATTCCGAAATCTGTAAGGTTGCCTCATGCTGCTCCTGCCGAACAACCATTTTCACTGGAGTCCTATCTGGCTGTGTTTTGATACCTGATTTCGGGAGTCTTAGCATAACAACTTGTTGTTTCCACTCCACTGACAACAAATGCAAATGAAAAAACAAATGAAAAAAAACAGCGTCACAATGAAGTAATCTCACCCTACTCCATATGGCTGTTCTCTTACTGATTTTACAAAACAACCGTTACATCCATAGCTGCATCAGATGCATCTACGCACCTCAAGGTTTATTATATTCCAACATGGTCTGAGCAGTGGAGTATAGCATCTTATTGGCCATGCGAGTTGATACACAATCTCGCATGCAAGATATCTATGATGATACGATATATCTCACCAGATCCGTGCCATATCCGAAACAAAAATCAGTGCAAATAACATACAAGATTTGAGATGAAATCATCGATTATCATTGATCTTGACCCGTCTGCAGTCTTATACATATGAAGACTAAGACCCAATGGTCACTCTTTCGTTAGGCCGCTCGAGCTCATCCTGAGGCGTCTGAAGAGTTTGAGGGTTGAAGGTGTGCCTATAGATTGCTTGCGCCCACTATTTGATGTCTACGATGCTTGTCTTAATGTCCAAGAGCTGCACTGCTGGTGCTTCCATGTGGCCGCTGTTACAAGTTGTTGACGATCTTAGAAGTGGTATTAGAAGCAAAACACTGCTTGTCGGCCGAGTTTTACCGAAACTCTCGGAGCGGAGATATCTAAGCTGTAGATGAGATTATGCGGATACAAATGCCATCGGTAAACTCGCAAGGAATTTAGATCTATCGAGAAGGACTAGAGGGCTGTGCTAGGCCCCAGCCATCGTTTCTGGTGCCGAAAATGGCACTTGAATGATGCTTCGCTAGCCAGAGCGGCGTTAGGCACCCTCGCATAGGCCGTACCAATTTGCTCGAGAGTCAGTATGGGCGGATGAAGGAGTAGAATCCTTCGCCCACGATATCAGATAGGCTGACTGCAGTTCATTGAATCGCATATGGCATTTCCGGCCGCTATCACCCCTTTTGATCTCCGTTTCTTGAGTAGCTGAGGTGTTCTGATTGGGCCCGGACTCGGAAGTATACTCAATGTCGGCAACAGCAAGAACATGTCATCTGGTATCGGCAACTCAACTTCTCTATTTTCGTAAAAGGAATATCATGTTTCGTAGCTATCTGAGAATGGTGCTTGCGTTCATCCCTGTTCGCCAATTTCGACTTATACCAGTTTCTCGCTAATATTTCTCTGGTGAATCTTGGAAGGATGTCAAACTGGATATAGAAAGTCTCATTCGGACTAACTTCGTAGCGAAGTCCTGAGATGGTATTCGGCATCCTGATGAGCGACCAATGGTAGTAGCAACGAAGAGATAGCTACCATCAATTTCACCGTGAGTGGATTTAAGCCCGAACGCGTCGGTGATGAGTTGCAGCCGTCCTTGTTGTTACATGAACAGGATTCCATGATTACATCGGAGGTACCATATCTCATCTCACAATTGTTGGCCAGATTGCTGTTATCCTCCTCCGTCGGCGGGTCGATGTAACCACATCCTCGTATGGTCCGCCACTGACCATTCGCCTTCTGCCTGATCTTACGACACATTGTTGCACGTAGAGGTTTCATCGAAGTTGATTGAGAAAAAGCTGAGAAGAATCCCCTTTCTCCGGCAATCTCCAACTCGTTGCGTGCCGCTAAGTCGGCTCTAGGATAAGCGTCACAATCTGTTATGGGTAAAGTCGAATTATCAAATGGATCAGCGCATTTTGGGTCGATATTTGATTGGCATACATAACATTTGATTCCATATACCAGACCGCTGTCTGATCCCAAGTGGCTGTAAAATAATGTTATCAGAATTGTGAATGATAGAAACGTCAAGAAACTTGATTTAGGCACTTGTTGGTGGGAGAAGTATCGTGGAATTATCTTGGCCATTGCATGTGTAAATATGTGACATCTATGTTAGATGTCATGCAATCGCCAGATTCGGTCCCAGCTAGAGAGAAAACATCTTGGTTGAGTATTCAGGACTTTCAGGAAAAAATCATCCTTTTAGTTACATCAGATCGGCTAGAGATATTACTCCGCAAATATCAATGGTCGTGGATGGGACACACTGACAGCTGGCAAGCGTACGCTTGATGCAACGAGCACGCTGACTAAACAGATCACTTGCGAGTTAAATGCTGAATCTAATAACAACAGATGGAAAACAAATGGACTGGATAGCATATGTTAATTGTTTTCCTATACATATACGTCTTGTAGCTTGTATGAATCCGGATTTACGTAACCACTCCGACCAAATGCCGTCGCACAAATGCCAATTCTTCGAAAATCAAGATTGACTCAAATAAATAATGAAGAAGTATTTACCTTTTTCAAAAAGACAACCGTCCCTTGACCGATTCTCTGTCAGCCGTAACGGATGGTCAAATTCGGAGAGATTCAACGGGAAATCTCTTAGACGAACTTCAGCTGCTAGTCTTAACACCAGATCTATACACGTGGTTCGTGGAGCTTACAATATAGATCTCAATAAGGTCGATTCAAGTTTCACTAAACTTCATCGGGCATGTCTACTAAATGATGACGCCCAGGTTCGTAAACATATCCAAAAAGTAGATAGCAATCTTCACGACAGTTCACATCGATATCCAATTCATCTAGCCACCGTCAACGGTAATCTAGCAATAATCAAGCTTCTTATCGAGAAAGGAGCTAACCCCAATGTCCAAGACAATGAAGGTAACACCCCTCTCATAAAATCCATCGAATGTGGTCACGAGCATCTAGTCAAATTTTTCCTTGCTAATGGTGCGGACCCAAATCAGTCGGACCTGGAAAATAACACTGCCTTGCATTGGGCAGTGACAACTGAAAGTATAATCGCTATAGAAGCTCTGTTAAACTCTCAAAAATGCAATATGGAATTGAGAAACAACAAAGACGAGACTTGTCTTCATCTAGCTGTCAGAAGTCCTTTGATCAATACATCAACATTCGAGACCATGGTGAGAAGTGGCGCAGATCCACAAGCCAAAGATCAGCTCGGTCTGACAGTCTGGGACATAGCGCAAGCTTGCAATAACAAAGTAGCTTTATTCGCATTCAACCGTTATAGCAAACGAATAGAGCCCAATCTCTCTGGACAGAGTATCAACAACAACATCTGCAATGAGAATCTTTCACATATAGATTCGAGCCACCATGATGATGCGAAAGAAGCAGAACCTCAGAAACTTAGTTGCCATAGTTCAGAGACTAAACTCCCTGAATTGTCCCAGGCGGACGAATCGAATTCGGGCAAGCAAACAAGCAAGACCCTCGATGAAGACTACAAGACGAAATATATGAGTAAGAATAGAGAGAACCTTGAGAATGAAAGAAAGCTGATACAATTATCCGCCCAACTGGAACGCATAAAGTTAGATTTAGCCTATTTTAGGGAACAGAACGAGAATTTGAGATTGGGTAAACAAAAATTGACCCAAGAGAACAGCAAACTTTTACTCGAGAACACTAAACTTAAAGAGCAGCTCAGCCTGTACACAAAGCGCTCTGATAGTATTGGTAGGACACCGTCGTCTTCATCCTCCGAACTTCCTGCAAGTCAGCGTGATGATTCACAGGAAACAAATATCGCAACTTCACAGATTCCTTTAACGATGGAACATCCAGATGAAACTATAGAGTGTAGGAGTCAGAAAGAATTCCTGGTAGCTCGTCGTATGAATCAAGAGCGTATAAGTAAGCTTAAGAATAGCCTGATAACTTAGTTATTGTCGAATTGTCGCAACTGATTGCACAAAAACTGCTCAACGATTACTCGCCCATTTTTTATTAAATCATCTCTCGATGAAGATGCAATAAAGGTATCTTGCCTGATGGACATAAAGTCCTGTGTTTTTCAAGGGTAGTGTGAACTTTGCAATCTTCTAAACAATAGATCGCGCGAACCTTTGAACCGGTTGTGATCATTGATGACGCCAAGCACTTTGGCGTCAACGCCCAGTCAAGTTTGCGCGTCAAAAAGGTCCGTTGACGCTCTTGGTTCCAAAGCATCTCACGGATGCAGGACTCCATGCGAAGTGATGTTGTTCGGGCTGAGAAGATTGTCGAGAGCGCTTGAGATTACCATTAGGATCATAATCGTTGCTAGTAGAGAGGCTAATCAAACACAACAAGCTCGCGGAGCATGTTCCGCTCCAATGCAGTTGCCGCTTTATGGGCGCAGGCTGAATCCGGGCTGATTTGTAGCCCGGATTCCACTATCGCGAAGAGAGATAAAGTAAAGGCCACTTGAGGCAGTGGTAAGACTTGTACGAGCATCTGACGCTTGCTAGTTGCTTTTTTCCCCCAGATAGTAGAGTTCAGTCTAACTGATGATCACTGCCTATCTAACTAAGCCCATTGGATCGGCAGAGTGTGTCTGATGCTCGCTTGCAAATGGTAGCCTGATCACGTGGCTGAATACGGGCAACACTTGTTGCGTTCTCAGTTCAAACTAATAATATCTGGGGGTGCATCAATGGAACGCTCTTGGGCCTTACCAACAACTAGACACCAGCTTGGAGGTAAAGCCCGTTTTGCGGGGAAGGAAGGAAGCAAGCAGCACACAGGAAGATGATGTCTGCCTAGCTTGGAGGGGAATTTTTGAGAGAAATAAAAAAATCTAACTCCATCATCTGCACTAGTTTGTGAGGCTGCAAACCTCTAGGTGGGGAGAATGATATTCCATTGGGCAGAACAAACGGCGACATCGGTTGGAGTCTGAGTAGAAGGGGTAAAGACCATTTCAAGCTGAAGGGGAGATTCCTTGTTGAAGTGTTGACCCTACAGACTCGGAAAGAAGGACCGGTGCACGAGGAAGAGTCCCGTGCATTTCACATCCTCATCCACCACTGTCAATCGAAACCTTGGCGCCTTTCATCGCGCCAGACTTTTCCTGGAAAGTTTTATTCCTTCAGTAGATATCTTCTCTCTTCGTACCTCTATAACTATAGGAATGACAATACTTCGAATGGTATTAGCGACTCATTTCCTCAGTGGAGAGGAGCCTCAAGGATTGAGGAAGAGGGTTCTAAAATGGTGCTCGATCATGCTCCCTCCTTAAGGTGTTTGAGTGGGTCAAAGTGAAGGGATGAGCACACTCCCTTGGCAGTGAATGAAAAATGAAATCGAATGATGAAGAGCTTTTGAAAAGGTCCTCCCGTAATTTGTAGGACCAACTTACGCAAACGATTGACTCTAAGAAAGTAGACAGACTTCCAGGTGGAGAGAGTGAAGGAAAGGGAAATAGAAATAGAAAAGAGCCACCGACTGAGGAAGCATCGATCTGTCGTCCGTAAGGCAAGACAGTGAGCCCCATATGAGTGGCTCGTGCACGGCGGCCAAACTGCATAATGGATGGGCCGAGAATTTCCTCGTGCGCAACTCCAACCATTGACGCCATGCAACCGACGCCAGCTCTGCCTCAGGGCATCTCTATGGGTTCAAGCTAGCACGGGAACCACTTGAAATGAAAGGGGGAAAAATTGGCTTGCCAAACGGAGGCGGCCGAGGAAGGGCGACTGACACATGCAGTGGGGGAGCCAATGATAAGGCACCCCATGTTTGCACTGAGGCAAACGGAGGCGAGCTCCTCCAGGGGAGAAGGAGGAGGAGGAGGAAGATGCATGCCGCCAGTTCGCGATGGGCTGTTACGGTAGTGCAAATTCAATGGCACAAGGCCCGCTCCTGCTCGTCTGGAGCCAATCCAGTGCTTGTTGGGTGCCAGCGCGTGCATCTTAGGGGAGTTGACGTGCTAACTGCAACGACAAAATCGAGTGTCTCTCACCCTTGAGGCTGGATCTCTTGATCACACATGTGCAAAACTTGTTGCCCTCTTTCATGTCTTGTGATCTTAAGATTGACTCAATGCACTGTACGGCAGTGCGGCGAGCCGGCGAAAATTCTAAATTTCATAGTTTCACTCTCGCTTGTGAAAATCTTCTGCCACCGACTGGCTCCAGAGGAACAGATACACAGAGATTCACTTGTGAGAGAGAGAAGCCCGTTCGATATTGAGATTGTTTCACTACCAATGCTCGTCTCGTGGGCTGTTAGGGAGCTGCTAGAGAGATAGAGGGGGAAAATCGACACCTGTTGTTGCTGCTCGTGCTTGGCCAAACGTCCCGAAGGCTCCGCTCGCATAGTAGTTCACCGGAGGGAGCCCATTCGGTTGGTTGAAAAGTTGCCAAACATCGATATTTCTATTTAAGAGAGACTTGCCCCGAGTTCACTCATTCACATCATCAAGAACATACACAAGAAGAATCTCAAAATTTCCATCAGATCAACAGAGCAATTGACTGATAAAGAAAAAGTCACTGTCAGAGGCACATCACAATTCACAGCCTCTAGGTCAAGAAGAACAATCAGAAAACTTTTGGCAAACTTTGTGTTGCTGTTGTTTTCGTTTTATTCAACGAAAAGAGTGTTTTCATTTTATTCTTACCGTAGCAAGACAAAAGAAGTATGACATAATTCTCGAAGAGATTGCTCATAAATCGATCAGTCCCGAGATGGTGCCAAGTAATTAATTTGATACCCTTGCCAGTCTTTTGAGGCCCCAAAAATTTACAGGTAACGCGCGTGCGCTGAATGAGTCTGGGAATCAGCTTCCATAACGGATGAGCCATAGCAGCACGGGTTCAGATTAGTTTAGCGCCCATTTGGAAATTTAAGGGAAATCTTTTCAAATTTCACCCCCCAACACAGTGCACTCCTGCTGGACTGGCTCGTTTTTATGGCACATATCGATTACAGCGTTAGCATTTGATCAAAATGAAGACACTTGCAGAACAGAATCTCAAGCATCCAATCGAGGCCACTGGAGACACGCAACAGATGATCAACAGCAACCACCATGATTATCTAGAAAATATTGAGAACATGCCCGCAACTGAAACAACAATTAAGTTTCTCAACAACAAGCTTAACGGTCAAATCTCTGCTTTCAAAGAAGTCAACAAGGTGAAAGAGAAGCTTGATGATTCCAGACAAATAGATATGAGATCAAAATCGTCAGCGCCAGAAACTGATTCTAAGATGGAGAAGGAAAAACTGAAGATTATAAACCATTCAGTAACGGAAAAGGAATCTCCAGCAAAGCTGAACACTGACACTCAGAGTGAAAGCAAGACAGCTGATGGCGCCAAGGCGCAACCCGAGTCCCAGCCGCCACCACTAAGGGCCGAGCCCGGTGCGATCAAGAAGTTTGCCCTTGATTGTCTGCTCTATTTAGTCGGGGGAATCATCACTACCTATGATCTGATCACTTGGCCCATCTATTTGTTCCGACAGGGCGTCCTGCGACGAAGACGCGAGGTTGACTTGCTCAGGAGCAAGAAGCTAGATCCAAATGATCCGAACTCGCCATGGCGTCAGATCCACATTTCTGAGAGCCAAATCGAGATCGAGAAAAAGATCGACAGTTATGAGACGTACGACGAGATGATGCAACAGTCCTTCAAGGACAATGGTCCATTCATTTGTTATGGCTATAGGCAAATAATTGAGGAACGTTTCGTTAAGAAACCAGAGCTTGGAAACAAAGTGCTCCGCCAGCTCCAATTGAGTCCGTACAAGTGGTGTACGTACGGGCAGTTCAACGAACAGATTGAAACAGTACGAAAGGGTCTCTTACGCAACGGAGTTTGTGCCGGTCAAAAGGTGATACTGTTCGCTGACACTCGTGCCGAATGGCAAATCATATGCCAGGCTCTGCTAAGGGTTGGAGCAGTTGTGTGTACGATGTACTCAACCTTGGGCATCGATGGTATCATACACACGTGCAACGAAACCAAGGCCTCCCTGGTGATCACGCAGCATGACAGGATTGAACGATTGTTGAATCTGGTCGATAAGTTGCCACATTTGAAAAGGATTATTTACCTACAAAAATCCTTGCATCTACCTTCTCAGCTTGGCGGAGATCAACAAGATGACCAATGCTTCAACGAAAATGTCGAAGAGTGTGATAAAGAGAATCAAGCTGGGTCGAAGGTTGAATGTTACAGTTTCGCGAAACTATTGGCCCTTGGTATGGAAGATCCAACAGGAACACAGGCCGAGGAGTTTGAAGATATCGAGAGCAAAAACAGAGATGCCCTAGATAAGAGGGATAAGGATTCGCTCGCTGTGATAATGTACACCAGTGGCTCTACGGGAATTCCAAAAGGGGTGCTGATTAGTCATGGAAATATTATGGCAACAGTTAAATCATTTAGTTATGTAACCAAGGATTTTGTGGGCAGTCCTAGGTCAAACACCTGCACCGCCTACTTACCATTGGCTCATATATTTGAGTTTTGTATTGAGTCAGTGATGCTGTATCATGGGGTAAAGTTCGGTTTCGCTACGCCCCAGACTCTTACAGACAAATCTCCAGGGCTGGCTCCCGGCCAGAAAGGTGATCTTGGTTTGTTGAAACCAACAGTTATGATCATTGTTCCACTCATTTTGGACCGCATAGTGCAAGGAGTCAGACAAGCATTGAAATCTGAGTCTTACTTCAAGGAACAATTGGTTACATATTTAATTGATTATAAGAGCTATTGGCAGAAACGGCACTACGAAACACCGCTGGTGGATAAATTAGTCTGCTCCAAAATCTCCCAGGCGCTAGGTGGCCAAGCTAAATATGTCATCTGCGGATCAGCGCCTCTCTCGAGTCAGACACAGATATTTATTAGATCTGCCTGTAATATTAAACTACCTCAGGGATATGGTACAACTGAAACATGTGCAGCTACCACTTGCCAACTTTTCGATGATCAATCAACCTTGAATGTGGGGCTGCCTGTTGCTGGAGCTCAAATCAAGCTAGAACCATGGCACGAGGGAGGCTACAAGCCGGATGATAAACCCAATCCTCGTGGTGAGATAGTCGTCGGAGGCCAGATGATAGCCCATGGTTATTTCAATCTGGAAGACCAAACAAAGGAAGCTTTCTATAGGGACGAAAAGGGCACAAGGTGGTATCGCACCGGTGATATAGGGGAATTTCTACCAAACGGCCAACTGAGAATTATTGACAGGAAGAAAGATTTGGTGAAACTGCAAAACGGTGAATACATATCGCTAGGCCGTGTAGAATCAACACTTAAATCAAATCCATTCACTGACAACTTCTGTGTATATGCTAATTCAAATTACAATTATGTGGTCGCTCTGGGCCCGGCTAATGAGCAAGCCATCAAACAGCTGGCCCAAAAGATAGTTGATGATTACGATAAGGCACTGAGCATGTCACCAATGACCGCAAAACGGCAAGGTCTGCCCAGCTCTCGAGAGGAGCGCGAGAATCTAATTCTCAAGGGTCCAGATGATGAACAGGCGATGTTAGAATTGAGAGAGATCCTGTCAACATACGAAAGTGATAGCCAAAATAACAATGAGATAAATCCCTCAAGTAAATCATTGGAACCACAAGACAATCGTCGACTCCAGCTTCTCTGCACGAACAAGTTGATTGTCGAGAACGCGTTAGATCATATCACAACAATGGCCAAGAGCCGAAACTTGTTGAGCCTGGAAGTACCCAAGAAATTGTTCCTCATTCCAGAAGAGTGGACCGAGGACAAGAATCTGGTGACAGCCGCCATGAAAATACGAAGAAACTTCATCTATAAACGTTACGATAAAGAGCTAGAGCGCTTGTACTCGGAGACAACGAAAGCTTAGAAGGTCTTTAGGATGAATCTTATATAGCTGTTCCACCATGGTCGTGTGATAGCTGCTCGTATTTTGGTTATACTTCACACAAAATCATGCACCATTGTGGTCATGAATGACCTTATATTGGATCCTCGAACTCTGCTTTGCGGACAAATGGTTGTGATAATAATTCGAGGCACTGCAAGTTCATTTCTGGGAAACCCACAATCCTGATCATTTTTATGCTCTCAACCATTATTAAATTTAATCTAAAACAAGCTCCTTGCTGAGCCCGAATAAAGTTGTTCTCTCTTTACAAGATAAACCGAAATCTTCTCTGATTTCTAAGGCCGGAAACTCTCAGGTCTTCCTTTCTCGCTCGTATGATTACACTCGATCTTCCTCGAAATTTTCCAGCATGAGGCCCAAAGGTCGACCCAGATCTACCGAGTTCCGAACGTCAGTGTCTGACTCATGAGCTAGCGGCCCGCTTATCTTCAATCAGTTGGTAAAATTAGATCAATGTCATTTGAAGAAGATTCTTGGCGATCTTGTAGCTAGGTGGGTGCTAGACGCCAGTGATATCGAAGATCTTCCGACGGATGCAACGTGAGCCCCAGTGAACCAAGTTATCGGGCTGCTACTGAGAAGTACCGTTCAGAACGGAGAAGTAACAATCGAGTGTGAAACAGAGGCAGCTAAGAGCACGGAGAGAGGGTATTGGGAGACGAGCCTTCGATATGGCAACGTAATCAGAATAAGTCGCTAAGTTGCGAAAAGTTGGTGGAGATAATGTCATGTTTGTGTAAGGAGGTATTACCAATAATGTTCCATCCTCCTCTTCTCGCCGCACTCAAGATAAAGCGCTGCTAGATAGAAACGGTAGAAATTATCGAAGATTGCCGAGATATTGAATACCTAATTCTGTCGCTAGGAGAATCAATTTAGCTTTGGTAATTAGTAAACATGGCGATGAACAATGCAGTCGATAACAGGGGCAAGTGTTTACGTACAAGTCAAGCTATATTAATTGTTGTCTACGTCCCAGCTTGGAGAGCTAGTCGTGCGCCAATGGCAGCGGCTAGACTGGCCGATAGGCAGCAGCGGAAGGTTCTTGCGGGCAGACAAGATCAGAGGTTGATTCCTGTTGATGAAGATGTTGATCAAGATCAACTAAAAGTTGAGGAATGTTTGTTAACAAATGCCTATCTGGAAGATGGAAAAGCTCGATTTGAATGGAAAACAGCCTAGATATAGCAGTCTGATCAACTGCTATATCTAGGCATTCCAGGCATACTTTCACCCTACAAGTTGGTTGTTTTCTTATCACAGTCTGATACCGAACTCGTTGATTGTCACACCAGTTATTGTTTCAATCTGATTAATAAATTGAAAGAAAATTCAACAGCACAATAGGTCTCAATCTAGTTGGCGGAGTATCAAAATCAAACAGTCGCGCCAAAATTCCGAGAAGAGACATTTGAAAAATCCTGACAACAGCAAGGAAGGAAACTCCACAAATTAGGAAAAGAAGCAAGAGACTTTGGTCAAGATGCAAGATTCAAGGAGCAACACGAACGGACACCACGACCAAACGTTGGGTGAGAACAACAATGTCTACCAACTGCAGGATCTAGTGCTCGGTTTCGACCATGTCACCTTTTGGGTTAGCAATGCGAAACAGGTTGCAATATGCTATGCGAAGCTGTTCGGCATGAAACCCTTCGCTTATCGTGGTCTCGAGACCAACTCCAGAAAGGTGGCCTCACATGTGGTGAAACAGGACAAGATAGTCTTCCAATTTGAGTCGGCTTTGGAGCCAGGCGATGAGGAGTTTGGCAACTTCCTGACACAACATGGAGACGCAGTCAAGGATATCGCCTTGACTGTTGTCAAAATCGAGCAACTAATAGAGCACATCAAAGAATGTGGCGGGATTGTGGTGGAAGATGTGCACGAAGTGTGTGACAAACTGACCGGAAATTCAGTGAAGATGGCTCGTGTCAGTCCTTATGGAGATTTTACCCACACTCTTATAGAACGAGGCCCTGGCTATGAGACTCCTACTACAGGTTTCTTCCTGCCCAACTACGCGCCAACACCGCTCGAGGTTGCCAATCTGATCGACGAGCTCGACGGACCCAAATTGGAGTTCATAGATCATTGTGTGAGCAATCAACCGGACCACATGATGGAGACCATCGTGAATTGGTATGTGGAGAAGCTGAAGATGCGCCGATTTTGGTCCGTTGACGATTCTCAGATACACACACAATACTCCTCCTTGCGCTCTGTGGTTGTGACAAATGAGCGCGAAACAGTCAAGATGCCAATCAATGAGCCCGCCCAAGGTCTGAGGAAATCACAAATCCAAGAGTTTGTCGAGTATCATGGAGAGGGCGGCATACAGCACATAGCTCTTCACAGCTCGGACATAGTTCACTCGGTCCGCTGGTTGCGCCACCACGGCGTCCAGTTCATCAACACCCCGAATGCCTATTATGATAATCTTGAGGCCAGACTCAAGACCGCCAGCATTCAGGTGCAAGAGGATTTGAAGATCTTGCGCGAACTCAAGATTCTAATAGACTACGATGAGAAGGGATATCTTTTGCAGCTTTTCACCAAACCAGTTCAGGATCGGCCAACTCTGTTCATCGAAATCATCCAAAGACACAACCACAATGGTTTCGGTGTTGGAAATTTCAAAAGTCTCTTCGAATCGATAGAGGCTGAACAAAAAGCCAGAGGAAATTTGTGAGCAATCATCTTTTCGAGATTGCCCCATCTTCAAGCAAATATTTCAGCAACTCTCACGAAGATACTACGAAAATTAAACATTTCTATTCATGCATTATGCTGACTTGTACATCGCTTGTAGGTCACCTCTCGGCACTGCTTTCTGTCGCCATACAACCAACAGATTGTTGATGACGACAGCTCCACAAAGTAATTCACTCTATTGACTCCGCAATGTATGTATAAATCCGACAGAAGGTTATCTAGCTTCAAAATATCTTCAGAGTCGCGAGACAGACAGAATACTAGCGAGATCTATAAAGCCGATAAGTTGCGAGACTGCAGTCATCCTTTTGATCTTATCCGTTTCTCGTCAAATACTGTCTGGGTGTAAGATTCTCACCTCAACATCAAGCTTCCAACCTAGGAGTTTTATTGAGATGACAAATCTGTTCATTCTCACTCTGAGTTTCGTCGCCAGCAAGAGCTATCAGATCGTTAGATAGGTATTATTCGTTGATACTCAGTTTCACAGTGTTCGCATCTCGGGTGTTTTATTTTTCCGTAGAGGTCACCTCAATTCTCAATTTTACATCGCAGCCCAGAGTGGTAGATATTTTTTCTCGCGATTCATTTGTTATTCTGAATATCGTTACCCCATTCTGTCCGAGAAGTTTTCCCACCATGTATTTCTTCGGAACTTTGAGCTGGAGATCAATAAACAATGAGTTCATCTCGTCGAACATATATTGCCTATAGTTATATTTGACTAGGTAGGGCACTTGCTTTTCAGCATAGTCCATAACTTTGCCTCTAATTATCGAGTTGACGAGATCTTTCGAATTACACGGGCTTAGGAACTCGGGCCCATGGGGCCACTGGGCCACCGGTTTTGCCATCCCGAGGAGGGCTTCCCTAAGGTTGTCGATACCGTCATCTTCCTTAGCGGATATTGAAAAGACTCGACTAAAGTTTCTATACACTCCCTCGTAGAAATCCGCTCCACCCGACTGGTCTTGCAATGATGATTCGTCGTCAGGTCGGTCCTTATCCAATTCTATCACGTATTTACTTGTTGGCTTTTGGCTTTGGAGCGGTTTCCTACGGAGCAGGTCAAGTAAGACAGGATCCTCGAGTACCAATTTGTTCTCTATGTACCCTCCGGTTAATCGGGTGCCTATGTCTAATAGTTGTCTCTTCTCTTTGATGAGATCTATCTTGTTCATGATCAAGATACTCTCTCTATCCTCATGATCTTGAAGCATCCTGAGAACCCCCTTATTGATTTTCCTTCTTTCACGAGGATTACTAGCGTCCACTAAAACTGCTATTAAGTCACATCTTTCTACAGCAGCCTTAGGCTCTGTGATCAAAGATTCCTCAAGTCTATGTTTCAGCAAATGTTCTCTGGTGACAGTTCCGGGAGAATCATAGAATTCTAATTGCGTGTCACCTTCTGTATAAGCTGCTAGGATATTTTGTCTTGTTGTATGAACTTTGTTACTAACACAGCTAATGTCACTCATAACAAGGCGATTGAGAAGAGTAGATTTACCAGCGTTTGGGGCTCCAATCAAGGCAACTTTTAGCAACCTTTTTGTAACCTCCATTATGCTATGTTGATTCATGACTTCTTTTATCTCTTATCTGATTCGATGAATCTTCATTTGTACAGATTTCTCTGTTAATATCGTAGTCATGGATGATAAGTTATATCCAATATTTGCTACTTTTCTTTGATAAGGGCTATCAGCATCAAGATCGTAGCGTGCACTCGTGTTTTACCAGGAGCGTGCGGGCCGCTACAAGTGCAGAAATGAGAAATTATTGTCAACACTCGCTCCTTAGTTTGTATAGTTTTCTAAGAAATCATCCTATTTCATAGAGATTTGACCCCTATCAAGTTTCTATCGTAATTTACTTTAGCTTTTATTATCCACAGTGTTCTGTCTGTATATCTGGAGCCATACTATATGAACTTCAAGCATCTTGAAACTCTCAGGGATCTATTATCCAACTAGTTTGACAGAAAACTTACGTAACCGCTGCCACGATGAGCGCCGCCACATTTACGAAAACTATTGGATTGAAATTCCCAACCTCGGCTAATAGTTCGACGAGATTTATCGTGCACCGTTGTGCAAGTTGCCTATCCAGGGCCGTAACAAATTACAATAGCACCAAGCTAACAAAATTGTCCTCCTCACCATTCTTGAACATAATGAGTGTTGCCTCAAATTCATCAACATCAAATGATGCCCAATTGGCGGCTGATGCTGAGAAGTATGTCTTGCTTGATCGTCACAATGACAAGGGAGTAATTACGTTGAACAGGCCAAAAGCTTTGAATGCGTTAAATTATCACATGGCTCACCGGCTCGAGTCTGGCCTCAAAGTTTGGGACAACGATAGTCAAATCAGGATGGTGATGATCAAGAGTGCAAGTGAGAAGGCATTCTGCTCTGGTGGTGATGTTAAGGCAATTTCACAATCAGGAGCAACTGACGGAAAACGGTTCTTTCGTCAAGAGTATACATTGAATAATTTGATTGGTTCCTTGTCAGTGCCCTACGTGGCACTAATCGATGGTATCGTTATGGGAGGTGGTTGTGGCCTATCAGTGCACGGAAATTTTCGAGTTGTCACCGAGAAGGCATTGTTTGCTATGCCCGAAACAGCCATCGGACTATTTCCTGATGTAGGTGCCTCACATTTTTTGAACAAACTACCCGGAAGTTTGGGACTATATTTCGGTCTCACTGGGCAGCGCATGCAAGGTCGTGATCTTTTTAAGGCTGGAATCGGCACTCATTTCGTGCCATCGGACAAAATCGGTGAGCTAGAGGGTGAATTGATGAGGTTAGAAAAACCAGACCTGCTGGGCATAGACAGGGTATTGCAAAAATATCAAGAGCAATGGCAAGACGAATTCCGAAAAGAGTTCTCATTGAAGCCTCATATTGGACGAATCAATGGTATTTTTGGTCAGGCCAAGAGTGTGGAAGAGGTCATCAGTGGCCTTGAGAAGGACAATTCTGAATGGTCGAGGAAAATGTTAGATACCTTAGCCAAGATGTCGCCAACGTCGCTGAAGTTGACATTTGAACAATTGAGAAGAGCCAAAACAATGACACTACCCGAATGCTTGCAGATGGAATTCCGTTTAGCCTGCAGAGCGTTGGAGGGAAAGGACTTCTACGAGGGTGTTCGTGCAGTATTGATAGAGAAGGACAACAAACCCAAGTGGAATCCAGCCAAATTGGAGGAGGTCGATGAGGGAACAATAAGTGCTTACTTTGAGCCTTTACCTCGTAACGAAGAGCTAAAATTATAGACACGCAATCTAGAGTAGAAATTTCAGGGTGGTCCATCACTAGATGATCATCTTTCGAGGAGCTTCCCTAGTAGTATTTTGGAGGATTTGTTCCAACATTTTAGAGCGAACACTATCTTGAATGGTGATAGGTGAGAGTGCAAAATTTCGGTTGGGTAAATAACTGTGAATACACCAAATTAAAGTCAAAGCAAGCTAGAGTGTTTGATAGCACTCGAGTCTAGTAGTTGTTATGACAGATGGACCAAATGATGAGCAAACGGACTTCCATAATGAACACAATTGCACCTTAGGAGAGAGAAAGGGAGAGACTTTAGTTACCACCCTCCAAGGGGACAATACCGTTTTCTTCGGTTTGGCCTTGTCCTATATGTGACACATTAGTTCCATTTGGAGAGACACTATCTTGTAGTGTGTTTGTGTCCAATTAGTCTGAGCGATGGGAAAAGCGAGGAGGGGGAGGAGGGGGCGATTTGTGTGCATTGCGCTCAATTAATTAGGAGGAGAAAACAGTTGTTAATTTGGTTTTTGCCTTAGCGTGAAATAGTTCAGCAGAATGAGCCAAAGGAAACGGGCAAGATAGAACAATATTAATGACGTGTTCGTCCATCCTTGTTATCTAATAATTAATTTGATTTCATTTCTAGTTCTGGTGACTTTTTTGCTTCTCTTCAAGGCACGCCATTAGTGTGCCCAGTTGGTGTCAGAGCTAACAGTTTGCAACGGAATCACGACCGAACTGAGAGAGGCTGTTTGTTGTTGGTATGCAGCAGCAGCAGCAGCAAGAGCAAGACCAACAACTGTAAACTAAACTGACAGAAGGTTGGCCTCTAGTTAGCGAGATGAATATTCACTTGAAGACTTGTGGCATCCAAGACCAACTGCCATAAGGAATAGGCGAATGATAATTGGTCGTGTGTGTGTTTGAGCCGAGCGTGTCAGCTTGGCATTGGGATGATTTTGCTCATTGCCGGCGGTCTGAGAGCAGCAAAAGAGGCTTCCTTTGGCCAGCAAGCCACACACAAGGTTGTCTCTGCAAGACGTGCATCAGGCAGCCAAAACTAAGGCAGACTTGTTGTTGCATCTGGATGCTAAGGTCTACAGGGAAGCGGTGTGCTCGCCTGAGTGGGCAAACGTTTGCAAGCTCACACCAGTCACTTGGGTGATCAATTGGCGCAACATATCAGCAAACTTCCTGCCACTTTTATCAGACCAAAGCAGCAGAGGACACGACAGACTGATGATACTAGACACTCGGATGCGACTTGACGTCTGGCGGCAACTCTATCCTCTTTCTTGGGTTGGCCAACTGGCGCCAAGTGGGCAAAAGTGGGCCGGGAAGAAGCGGGCCAGATTGAAGAGGTTGATCCGTTGTCGTGTGTTTGGTTTGATTTTGAACTTTTTTCTCTCTCTCTCGGGGGGAAAAGAAGCGTGGAATTGGCGCAAATTGGAGACTAACTTGCTTCTGGTGGGCGTATCATGTTGATTATCGTTGCTGATTAAATGCCATGTCACTTAATTAATTTGAGCCAAGCAGTGGAGGGAAAAAGTTGAACGGTGTGCTTGTGGTGATCATTATTGGGCAGAGGGAAAAATGCGTACTTGCTTGCAAAGATGGTCCGAGTTAACATTCAATCAATGTCAACTTGTTGCAAGTTTGTCTCGCTTGCTCGCCAAGTGCACTATTGGACAGGCTTGATTTGGGCCGGGAAAAGAGTGTGGATTTTGCGGCAGGTACAAGAGTGGAGGGCAGCAAAAGGGAGATAAGGACACACTGCGCGCCATGCTTACCCAGTGGACCAGCGCCCAACTGGCATGTGGGCTCTATAGTTTGCGCCTCTGCAAGTCGGCAAATTCCTCTCGGCTGGCTTCTTCTTTTGGCTGGCCCTTTCCATTTGCTTTGGAGCTTTTTCGGGCTGCTTCTCCATTTGGTAACAAAACACTCGGCGAGCCCCAAGAATTTGGCTCCGAATGGAGAGATTAATTCCCCTTGTCATAACAAAACCGGCCGGTAAAGATCGAGACTGCAGACTCGAGAGAGAGAGAGTGATTGGAGCAGAGCGCCGCTTTGCTCAGACTCCGACTTGAAGGCTCGAGGAGATGCAAATTAAAATTGTAAATTGACAATCACAAATTGCAGGTGGAAGCGGAATGAGACCAGGCCGGCTGATAGACTGGAGCTGGCTGATAGAATTCCTGCCCCTCCCAGTCTGTCTGGGCCAGACTCGTGACAGATCCTCTGGGCAGATTTCTTTGTGCTTCATCAGTGTTTGGCCCATCGAGCCGCTTGGAGAGCACAAATGACACACACGACAAGCGAGTTGGCGCTTCTTTGCTCTTCTTTTACCCCCAAACTGCCCTCTTTGCTCTCGTAGAGTCTGGGCGCCAAAAGGCCGCTTCCAAAGAGAGATAGATGGAACACAGTCTCCTCGCTTAGACTGCCCGATTGGAAGCAGCAACCGGCGCTCTCAGTTATCTCGTTATCTATTCAAAGAGCAAGATTCATTAGCTGCCGTCTGTGTTAGTCTGTGGTTGTTGTTGTTGCCGTTGTTGTTGATCGAAAGGAGAGTGAGTGCTTTTTATCGCTCATCGTGATTATTTCATCTATCGAGCGGCCGACCATCGAGAGTGTCTGGGCTTGTGAGCGAGAGCGGCGCGTGTGCCGGCCCTTTGAGTCCGCTGGCCGATCGGTTGCAGTGGAGGGGCAGTTTTGATGGCGAAATGCAAAACAGGAAGGGCAATAATAATGGAGCTCGGCCACTAGAGGAGCCCAGTGGTCCAGTGGTCCAGTGGTCCAGTGGTCCAGTGGTCCAGTGGTCCAGTGGTCCAGTGGAGCGGCGGCAACGGCGTGTGGTCGGCGGCCAGAGATGAGGGCTCACTGTGCAGACTGTGTGGACTGCAGAGACTGGGCCTACCGTGCTCTGTGCTCACTGTGCACTGTTCAATGCAACTCGCTCCACAGTTGGCCCGCCGGCTTCTCTGCACGCGAGCGCCTCGAGGCTCTGTCCACTTCTCTTTATCTCTCCACTTTCGTCGTGACTGCCCACCACCACACACTGGCCATGTTGGACGAGCTCGAGTTTGGCTCAAGCTCGCGCCCTCAAGCTCCGCCAAGCCAGCCCAGACAAGCCCAGCTAAGCAGACGGACGCTCGCTTGATGGAGAGCAATTTCAATTTTAATTTTGCATCTCGCCTCTGTTGTTTTGGCCGGCCAGGCCGTCTGGACGCGCTCTTCCGGTTTTGTCGCCGAGCTCTCTCTCTCTCTCGCTGGCCATCCAGACATTTTCTTTTGCGACTGATCAGCGCTTAGCTCTCGGGCTGCGCGCTCAACCTGCCGTCCGGACACTGAGCGAGCCCAGTTGGCCGACTCGAAGCCAGAGAATAGGAGCAAGAGAGAGCCAGAAAGAGACAAGGACACGAGCAGAGGCTGAGAACAAACAGAAAAGTGTGTTTGGACGCGCCGAATGGAGTCGCCTGGCGTGAGATTGGCCCAGAAGGAGTTGCCTTGCAGTAACGAGCCTCCGGTGGACTGTCTTTGCTTGGGCGTGCGCTGGAGAGTTGAGCGCGCAAGTGGGCCTGTGCCCCGTGGCAATCTGCCACTTCGGCCCATCAAGCGGGCGCCACTTGTCTCTGGTTGCGTGCCGGCGCTTGTCTGGCCAACTGGAGCCAAGCGGAGCCCACCGACTAACGAGCAGCCAAGGAGCAGTGTGCCTTGGCGAAAAGCGACACGAGAGAGGCAGAAAAGTGCAGCTCGCTTGTTAACGGAGCCACTGGGCCCGCATTTGGCCACTCAAATGCGCAACCATAGCCATTTTTCTCTCCCCCTTCAGCCTGTGTGTTCCGGCGCAGTTTTCATTATTTACCTTGCGCATGCAATGCAATCCCGCGCGCGCCCAATCAGCGCGCCTCCTTAGGGCTCGAGTGGCTCTCCTGCTGGAAAGCTGCACTTCTGGTGGAAAGTTGCACTCGACGGTGGCCAGACAGTCTCGCGAGAGCAAAGTTGATTGGCCACACAATGGTGCGAGCGGCGGACACTTGTTCTTGATGGGCAGAAATTGATTTGGATCAATTTCTCCAATTTTCTCCCCCCCCAAAGCTGAGCTGCCGCAATGGATGATTGGCCAGAGTATAATAGTGGAGAAGAGGCAGTGCAGAGTGCAGGATAATGAAAGACAAGTGTTGGAAGAAGTTGCAGGCCAATCAGACTCAGGCGAGAGAGCTGCCAGAGGAGAAAACGGGAGCCAGTGGCTTGGACTTCTAATTTAATATTGAGTCGGCCTGTTATTTTGCCTGCTATTCTGCCTCCCCTTCGGCGTCGATCCGTTTCGGCCCATTCGATTTGGTTGCCAAAGCTAAAGCCAAAGCCAAAGGGCGCCACTGCAATGCAAACACTTGCCTGCCAAGGCGACTGGCTTCAGGCACAAGTGGAAGAGAAAGAGTAAAAGGCGAGAGGGCGCCTTGTGCAGCTTGTTGTGGCTTGTTATGAGCGTTGTTAGCACTGAGCGGCTTCGTGCTGGCGGCTTTGAACGAATTGGAAAATTATTCAAATTTACACATTTCTCAGCCACTTTCCATTCTTCTGGCCAAGTGCCTGAAAGCCTTCCTCTTCTTGTCTGTCTTGCCAAAATCGAGTGGAGAATACAAGCAAGAGACGCGAAGTTTGGTCTGCTTTGGGGTGGAAAAAAGGGCAGAAAGGGAGAGAAAAAACACTTTCTCTTTCCCTTTCCACATCTCTCTCTTCTTTCGGCACTCTCGTTAGAAGAGAGCGAGAGAGAGACTCTCTGTACGAGTGGTCCAAATTGCTTGCCAGTTGTTTGTTGGCCGATCAAATTGAGTTACAAGAGAACAAGGAAAAAGAAGTTGGCGGCCAAGTGAGTGAAAAACAACAATTGTGCTTCATCGATCATTACGCGCACTCACTGAAAAGAGTCTCTCTCTCTCTCTTTCTCTTTCTCGCTCCTCCAAATAGGCCGCAGTTTTGGATAGCTCGCCAGAGCTTTGCTCTGCTGCAATCCACTTTTATCCACCACTGTCCATCGCACGGCGCTGCAAACCGATCGCTTTTTCTCTCTCTCTCATAACAACGTGCAATTCGTCCGATCGCCACTTGCCACTGGCCCAACAACATTCAAATCGGACGCCAGAGATCCAACACCAGACACATAACAGACCTTAGGATCGGCATCAAGCCGCCGGGCCTGCCTCCAAGCAGCTGCCACTCGCTCCCTCAGGCTCGCAAGGCAGAGGGCCAGCTCGCAACTCTCACACTTTGCCACTCGCAACCTCCAACTTGCAACTGTCTTCGGCCAAGCAGCAAGCACTCGAGCCCTATTTTAAGCCCGCCCGAATGGGTCTTCTTTTCCCCTCTGCTCGCCCCTCGCCTCTCGCTCACTGTCTCGCCCAGAGGCCGCCTCCAATCCGTCTGGATTTCGCAAAAAGCTTGACAGGCTCTCTTGCAAATAGTGCGCCTAATGATAATCGCTAATAAATCACCACCAGCGCCCAGTGTTTGTCCGTCCGTCCGTCCGTCTGTCTGTCTGTGTGCCTGCGAGCAAATTATCATCTCAAGCCAAGTTGGGCTGCCGGCGAAGATGTTCGGCGGCTCCAGAGCTGAGCGGCCGGATCTGATTTGAGCTAAGGCCTGCCTGAGAGGGACCTTAGCTCACTTAGCTAGCCCTAAGCTCAGACATTTGGCCACCAAGCAGCCCCATTGAGCAATGGGTGTCAGTTGGCTGGTTGCAGTTGGCAAGTGTTGTGAGGCAAGAATGTGGCCACTTGTTTGTGTTTGCGGCTTATCGCCCGCCAGCACTTGCACACAAAGGCCGCCTTGCCGGCTCGCTTGCCAACTGTTTGACAAGCGAGCCTTCCTCTTTGTGGAAGCCGCGCCAAATAGACAATCGGCCGGCCCTCTTTGTGCCTGCCGATCACTTTGGGTGTGCTACTGGCGGCCGAGAAGCAGCCAGCCAGCCAGCTAGACAGACAGACGCGCGGCAGTGGCGCCACGTCGGATGCTAAGGAGCGGCGATAAAGGAAGCCAAGCGGGGCGGACACAAAGTAAACAAAACAAAACAACTGGAAACGCCTTCGTTGGTCGCCTCAAGTCGACCGTTACGCTTCAACTGGGCGCCCAACTGGCACTTTTGCAGCGCTGCCAACATTCCAATGCTTCCAATGATTCCAATGCTAGTCTCTTCTAATGCTAGTCTCTTCCAGTGCTAGTCTCTTGCAGCGCCACTCCAAAGGCGCCACTTTTCAGCCCGAAGATTGGAAGAAGAGCTTCCAGGATGAGCCACGCAATCGATATCGAACCATCTCGATTGAGCCATTGGACCGCGACCACCCAGCACAGAGAGTCTCCATTTTGCGAGCTCAAGAGTCTTTGCAGTCTTTTAGTCTTTCAGTTTGCCCTCAGGAGAAGTCAATTGCAACTCAGAGAGGGCGCACTTTCCTCTCTTGAGCGCAGCTGTTCTCGCTTCGGATCCTTTTTGCCTTTGGCTTTGGGCAAAGGCGCGCAAATGGAAGGAAAACCAATGGAAAAGGAAAACAAAAAATCCAAGTTAAAGTGGGTTTTGTGCGCGAGATGCAAATCGAGCTTGAAGGCTCCAGAAAGAGCTAAGTCTCGAGCCTTGCGAGCGAATTGGCCAAACACATGCTCCACTCGAGACAGAGACTGTCTTCGTGGGGCATCCAGAAACCTCCTCTGCTGGGAAGGCGCCAAACGAAGCAGCTAGTGGGCCTTAGCTCTCCGGATTGTGCAGCATTTGCACGTCTCCGTGCAGGCACCGCTTCTTGGAAATAAGTTGGAAATCTTGCCAGTCGATCGATGGCTGGATGCCCTAGTCTCCAATTGGTTTTGCCTTAACTCTTCTCGACTCGCTGGCCTCTTTGGGCTTCTCACTTATGAGCCCCAAAACGAAGACGAAAAATGAGTCGATTGAAGAGCATGGGATAAGGTCTGGCTGAGATGAAGCACAACAGGTGAGCCTTGTTTCCGGATTGGCACTCTCCGGTCGGTAGACATCATGCAGCTCGGATACAGTGCGACATTCGTTTATGCTTTGAGAATTGGGCGAGCGAGACAAAAATAGTCATTCTTTGTAGCGAGAAAAACTTTCCATCGCAACTGTCTAGTCGTAGTCTGTCTTTCACTTCTCGCTCACTTACTCTCATACTGCACTAATCGAGTGATAACCGCAAAGCTCTAGCAATTGGATAAGGTGCTCGTCTTTTGAGATAAGAACAATCAATTGGAAAGAAATACAGTCAAGCAAAGAATTGATAGAAATTGCAGCAATGAAATCTCTTCAGCTACTATTGATTGGAGCTCTGTGCTTGGTGCTTTGCTCGTCCTTTGCACAAGCAGTGCTTCGCTCTTCGTCCATCGTCGAGGGCTTTGAATGCGACGCGCTCCTTTTCAATGACTCGTGCCGCCAATGTTGCCAAAATAAGAGACTCCAAGCGGTCGAAAAACCATACAAGAGGTGCGGCTGTCAATATGTAGACGACAATCCTAAGAGGAGAAGGGTGGAAAGGTCGAGGAACATTTGAGCTTCCTAATGATAGGGAGTCGCCGAACCAGCAAAACCCATAGAGTGGAGAATAAAATCGACTCATTACAATGCATCATTGCATCACGCTCATGACCAGTGTCCCTTTCTGTTGAACTCCGAAAAGTTGCACAGTCAAGGGCAGCAAAGCTGATATCTTAAATTGTTTAGAAAAGTCTCCAGAGTTGGTGAGAGATATTTTGTCTTTGTTTCGACGCGAGCTAGAGTCTAGATGTTTTGACTCTGACATTTCACAGCTTGGATGCAGTGAGACACTTGGTTGCAGACAGAGAGCGAGCCAAAAATAGAGTCTCCTTTGCGACGAATGCAACTTTTCGTCGCAGCTACAGACCTCTACTAGTAGTCTCTTGTCTCCGTGGACTGCAATTGGAACTGTAGCGCAAAATCGAAAGATCAGAACCAATTTCAGACCAGTGAACAAGCTGCTAATCGTTTGAGGTGAGCACAATTTTATGAGAGAGAAATGATTCTAATCAAGTAAGAAGGCTATCCATTTTGCGGCGATGAAATTCTTCCAGCCAATATTGATTGGAGCTTTGTGCTTGGTGCTTTGCTCATGCGCGGCCAAAGCATTGGATCTTCCCTTGTCTCAACTGCTCAGGTCCGATTGCAACCATCTCCTTTTCAATGAGTCGTGCCGCCGATGTTGCGAGGCTAAGGAACTCATAGCGGTAAGAGAAGGAAGGAATGATTGCGGCTGCAAGTATCCACCCTCCAAGAGGAATACGATCTACATTTGGTAGTGAAGAACATCTGAGCTCTTGGATAATGATAGCTTCAGAATTAGCCACAATTGGATGCAAAATAAAATGGGCTGAAAAGAACGCGTCATTCCGCTCACGACCAGTGCCCTTTTCCATTCTTCTCGCCATCGATTATGATTTGAAAAGATGCACAACCGGGCGGCACAAGCTTAGTGATCGTCTTTTGGTACTTAAAGAGTTCAGAAGACTGTCCAGATCTTCTTCAAGACGCACTGTATGAAAATTTGAGCAGCTTGCAACACTTTCCTACTTGGTTTCGCTGCTAGCTACCATTTATTTGTTTGCAATTGCGCAGAAACAAGTCAGACTTGGCGCTGTTTTTTCCGAACGGCCAAAAACGGACCATTCATGGTCCGCAAATGGTCATCCATTTGACCAGCCTGCAAATCCGCCTTCATTTCAAGGCTGCAGCCTCTTTCTTTCGCACATCAAACGGTCGCGCCACTCATCAAAAACTACCTCACTAACTAGGGGCCGGAAAAGAGTCAAAAGCGAGACAGAAATAGCTCACAAATGAGCTCTTGCTTTGGCTGTCTTCCAAACGCTTTTCCAACGCGACCGAGTGTCTATCCTCACGTTTGGTCTTTTCATGGAATTGGAGTCGAAATTTCAATTGGACGGGCCCACCAACTGATTGGTCACTAGTCTGATCGTACAGGAACTGCTTATTAAGAGAGATAAGCGTCAAAAGACAGCGTTTCAAGAGGCAAAGCGCAGAAGTGGTGCAGTTTGCCGCGATGAAGTTTCCTCTTCTGCTAGTAATTGGGGCACTCTGCTGTCTGGTCTGCATGTGCATGAGCCAAGAGACAGAGTTGGAGGACCAATCGAGCGCCCAAAAGGAAGCGAAGAAGGGCTGCTACAAGTACAAATATTACGATTTCGAATGCGACGAGTGTTGCCAAAAGTTGGGCAAGCTCGCGTTCAGGAAACTGTTCGACAGGTGCGGATGCGAAAGTGTCGAGAAACAGGCCAAAAAGGAGGAGAAACGTTTGGAGAAGGAGGAAAAGAGGGAAAAGAGGAGACAGGATTTCTTTTACGAGAGTGCAATGAGTGGCTTCCTAAGCTGAACTATCAATTAAATGAATCCCAAATTCCATTGGGCAGCCCAGTGAGCTGTTGTGACAGATTGATCGATCGTCCAATTAGGCCTGATTGTCTGTCTTTTTGGGGCAGGAGTGTCCTCGCTTTTGCTGCATTTGTTACTCCCTCGACTTTTGCTAACAGACCATGATTTCACCGTCATTGTGACAGATTTCTCCGCTTCTTAGATGGACGCATTTCGGCCCAGAGTTCAATCGATTGCGAGGGTGTTTGAGGGGAACGGGCAGTCCCTCTCAAACACCCTCGCCCCTTACAATTGGTAGCAGAGGGTGGTTAAGGGTCGTAGACGCTGGCACATAACTTTCAGTCGAGCATAATACGCATGTTAAGTATTTTACAGAGCCTCTCTTCAATCCCACCGATCATCAAACATGTCACAGGCCGAAACTAGTGAGGAGTAGGCGACGGCCTCCAGCGCCTACCTGTGTCACCTCAGGGAAATCCTCCGGGAAATCCTCAAGCGACTCCCCAGGGGACCCAGAGAAGGGGCTGGGTCCCCATAAACGAACAATCCAAAATCAGGTTGGCTCCTCGTCTGCAGCCGTGCAAGAAAAAGACGAAGAACCTTTTTCGTTGCTTCTTAGTCGCCGATCGAAGTCGATGCATAAAGTCGTCTGCTTTTTGCAGAGAGAGAAGTATATCAAATCGACGACGCCTCATTTTGCGACAGAGAGTCAAAATGGTGCGACAGAAATAGCACTCATCCAATAGACACTCCCAAGCAATGACGGTGGTCTGCATGCGAGAGTGGCAACAACTGCCAATGCGTCGGCGTGGTTTGCACACGGGAGTTTTGTTGGAACTAATCAGCAGTTATCTCAAAGAATCGAACCTGCTTCAATTGCGAGAGATTAGACTAATGAAAGATAATCGGAAGAAAAAGGAGTGAGCTACTCTCTGGTGCCATGAAGACGTCTTTGATGATAATTGGCGCTCTCACTTGCGCCGCACAGTTTCTCTGCGCAGTCCAAGCGGAGGAAGTGCAGTCCAGGAACATGGTTGCTGCATTGGGAAACAGGGAAATCCTACACGATTGCCACAAGTTCCCACGTTGGAACATGAATTGTGATGAATGTTGCAAAGGATTTGGCCTCTTCGCTGCCAAGCAGCTGCCCCACGAGCCTTGCGACTGTGAAACGGAATCGAGACACAACAAGAGGGAAAGGAGACTCAAGAGGAGAGAGGAGAAGAAGGTGGAGAAGAGAATGCAAGCGGCTTTGAGGAACATTTACAGCTAGACATCCTAATTGAAAGGGCATCAAGGTTGGCCGAGTGTCACTCAGTGTCCCGCTCGCTCTTTCAGCTTATCTCTAATCACTCTATTATCCTCCCACCTCTTGTTCTCTGATCAGAGGAACAACAGGTGAGGCTCCGTTCCCAAATTCATACTCGCTGGTCAGGTGACATTTTGTACTCCGGAAGGAGTGTGACATTTGCTTATACTTTGAGAATTGGGCGAGTGTGATAAAAATAGCGCTTCTTTGTGGGGAAAAAGTTTCCATTGCAGCTATTTAACCATACTGTCTCGAGCACTGCTCACACACTGACTCTCACACTGCACCAATCGAGCAATCATCGCAGAATTCCCGCAAGTGGAAAAGCTCATCGCTGGAGATAAGAGCAAGCAATCAGAAAGAAATACGTTCGAGCAAAGAATTGCAGCCATGAAATCCCTCCAGATGCTATTGATTGGAGCTCTGTGCTTGGTGCTCTGCTCTCTATCGTGCATGGTCCAAGCATCGGATATTAACTCTCCTCACGTCCATGAATCTTGCGGGGAGCTTTTATTCTCAGACTCTGGTTGCGAAGAATGTTGCGCAAACGAGGGACTTACATCAATTAGAATACCAAAGGATATCTGCGGTTGTTTGAGCCACGCTGCGCTGAGGGAGTTGATAGGGAGGCGAAATCGAGAGATGAAACAGAGTTAAGCTTTCCGACGATTGCAGAGCATTGAGAAATGATTCGTCGAGCCAGCAGAACCCATTGCGTTCAGAATAAAATAGTTCATCATAAAGCTCATGAGCAGCATAAATTTTGCATTTTGACAGCTTCCGAAATGTTTTGTCTCTGTGTCGCGCGAGGTAGAGTCTAGATGCTTGAACTCCAGGGGCGCAATTGCACACAAGCAAGTGACTTCGCTAATTCCTTTGCTGTCGGCTGTTCTGCTCTTGGCACTCAAACAAACAGGCCAAATGCACTGTTTATGCACCACAAATCGTCATCCGATTCTCAGCTGAAGCTTTGACTTTTGCACCGACCGAGGACCAGCCACAAGAAAGGGCCATTCTTTCGATTATTCAGCTTGGCAGTCCCCGTCGAGCTGGAGAAAGAGCAACAACAGGTGAGTTTCGCCGGAAGTCTAGAATCGCCTCTGAGGCCGACATTTCACAGCTTGGATGCATTGAGACACTTGGTTGCAGACAGAAAGTGAGGCAAAAATAGTGCTCCTTTGTGACGAATGCAACTTTTAATCGCAGCTACACACCTCTACTAGTAGTCTCGTACCTCCGTGGACTGCAATTGGAACTGTAGCGCGAACTTGAGAGATCAGAAGAAATTTCAGACCAGTGACAAAGCTGCGAATCGTTTGAGATAAGCACAATTAATAAGAAAGAAATAATTCCAATGAAGCAAAAAATTGATAAAAAACCGCAGCAATGAAATCCCTTCAACTACTATTGATTGGAGCTCTGTGCTTGCTGCTTTGCTCATGCGCGACCAAAGCATCACAACTGCACGATGTAACAATCGACCATTGCGGCAAGTTTTCTTACGGAGAGCTTGCTTGCGACCAATGTTGCGGAGATGTGCGACTCTTTCCGGTTAAAGGGCCAACCAATAATTGCGCCTGTAAAAGAGACGATGAACTTCTCAGACTGGAACTGGAACGTCAAGAGAGGCGCGACATGCGCTTGATGGACAACATATTTTGAGTGCTCGATGAAGAGAGACTCTTGAATTTGCACGAGACCATTGAATCAAATGCAGAATAAAATGGGCCAATGATATGCAATGCATCAGTGTCCATTTTCTGTTTGGTCTGAAGATTAGACGATCTTCAGACCCAATCGATCAACGAAAGCTGATTGTTTGCACAGAGGAAAGTGTTCAATTCTTTTCTTTGGTTCTCTTTCACCAATTCGAGTCGATTTATCAATTTTTCTGTTGTTTGCAAGGAGAAAGCGAGAGTTGAAGCAGATGACGCGTCACTTGGTGCTGGAGAGTAAAGCTAGCCTGACGAAAATAGCTTTCGTCAAACGGCGACACTCTCAGACCAGTCGTTTTGTCACTAGTTTGGTTCGAAGGATATCAGCAACTTCTCATGCGTCTGCCAAGCTTCCATATTGATAAAAATTTCCTCCCGAGCACAAGGGAAGAACCAGAATAATAGAGAGCTCGATCAGAAGTTGCAGAAGAGCCGCAGAAGAAGGCTACTCTCCAGCGCCATGAAGACACCCGAGCTGATAATTGGCGCTCTCGCCTGCGCCGCCTTGTTTGTGTGCGCGATCCATGCGCAAGAAGTGAAGCCTGCCGGAATGGTTCCTGCATCAGGAAACAAGGAAATCTTGCACGATTGCCACAAGTTCAGATACTACAACTATGGTTGTCCCGGATGCTGCCGGAAGTTCGGCCTGTTCGCCTTCAGGGAAAAGTGGTTCGATAATTGCGGCTGCGAGAGCGAGACGAGGCACAACAAGAGGGAGAGGGAACGACAAAAGAGGGAGCAAAAGAAGAGCAAGAAGAACAAGGCACCTTCGACAAACGACTCCAGCTAGACACCTTTCTACACGGTAAGAAACCTTATTGGGAGACCATCAGCCTAGTCTGAATGTCACTCAGCCCCAATCAATATCTTGGGTCATTTGCGCTCACTAAGGTTTGGCTTTCGTGCTGAAAGGATCCAAAAATTAAAGCTGTTTTGAATTGGAAATTCATCTAACTGGAAAGAGACTTTCCTCCGATTTTGGCGAAGAAGGTTGCTCCAAGAGTGTCTCAAAGTGGCGTTCCAATCTTCAAGGATCTCTCCTAACAATTGGTCCACTTTTTCCGTCTCTCTTTCTCTTTCTGAACGCCCAAGTGGACTTTGCAAGGAGCAGCAAACAGTCGTCTTGGAAGAGAGTTTCTGGAGAGACTCTAACTCTCCTCCAGAGTGCAAATCTGGCTCACTTTCGCCACGCCAAACAGTGCGAAAAAGAGTGGCAAATAATGCCCTCAAGTGGCCAGTCTTGTCCAGTGCTTGAGAGGCGCAAAGTGCGGGCAGAGTTTCAGGCCTTTGGGAAGGGAGAAAAGTTTCAGAAAAGTTTCAGAAAAGTTTTAGAAAAGTTTTAGAAAACTGAACATTGAATCGAAAATGTGTCCGCGCCAAACAAAAGAGGTCAAAAGCCGGCCGGGACGAGTGGTGTCAACTTGACGTCCAGCTGAGGGGCGTCCCTTTGCACCATTTGAGACTCTTATCGACTTCTTTTCCCGTCTCGGCGCGCAACATCGACGAGGTGAGGAGAACAGCAAGAAGAATTGGGCCGCAGAATAATATTTTCAAGAAGGAATATTTTCTCTCCCTCCAATTTCCAATCTTTTCCATCCTCCAGTTGCCAGTTTCCGCCGAGCCTGCAGAGACTGTCTGCCGGGCGAGACGCTCGAGCGGGACGAGCGGTCACTTATTGGCGCTTAGTGGCGCCCAAATGGTCTGCAACGAGGTGTTTTGCTCGCCTTCCTGTCGACAAGTGCGATCAATCAAAGACTGGCTCGAGAGGGTCTTGCGAGGGCCAGAGGAGAAGAGGGGCGAGCTTAATTCAATTTGCGTGCGTGCCGCCGGCCGGGCGCAATAAACACGACACAAAGGTCCTCGTTCGGCCGCCGCTTGGCTCTAATTGCACGTTGTGTTGCAACTCGGCACACAATCATCAACAGTTGAACTTTTTTCTCCTCTTTCTTCTCCCTTTTCCACAACAACAACAACAACAACAACAATTGCTCCGAGTCAACACTTTCGGCCAGCTTGTGGCCATCCACTGCGTCCACTGGGTCCACTCGGCCAACTGGCCACCTCTGTCCAGGCGCCTTTTGGCGCCCCGGGCGCTGGCAGCTGAACTTGAAAGGCTCCTCGGAAAGGGCCGTGCACTTGGGGCTGGCGAGCGAGCGCCACCAAGAGCGCGCGGCCACAACTCGCAGCGCTCAATTAGCCTGGGCCTGAACTTGCGCCGGGCCAGCAAGTGGCCCTTAGGAGTTCTGGGCCGAGTTTTCACCCGCCAGCACTCCTCCTTCCTCTGAGGAGTTTGCTTTGGTGTAAAAGGAGAAGGAGAAGCTCTCCTTTTCCTTTTCCTAAGCTGCAAAGGCCACACGTTAACTGGAGAGGAAAATGATTTCCTCTGGAAGGAAAGAAGTCGCCTTCTGCTCTCGTTGCATGACTCTGATTAGCCGCACAGAAGCGGCCACCACTTCTGCTAAATGGCCGCCCAACTTCGCCTGGCTTTCTCCCCATTTGGCTGCTGCTTTTTTTATCCACCGCCCAACTTTCCACGGCCCAAGAGGAAGCGCATTTGGAGAGGCTCGCCAAATGCAAAGGCGGCCAGTGAGCTGCCAGCGAGCTCGCCAGCTCGCCGTTTGCATGAAAACAAAACAACGACATCAACAGGCAATCTGGCGGCCACTCTCAAGCTCGAGCTAGTCAAGCTTGGAGCTCATTAAATGGTCGCACGATGAACCTTTTGGCTTCTCTTCTTCTTCTTCTCGGGCCGCAATATCAAAGCGAAACGAAACGTTAGTTCGCAACCAGAAGGCTGCCCCAGTGGAAAGGACAAAACGGACAGTGAGCAGTAAGGCGGACTGGAACTCGCATTGCATGGTGATGGGCCACTTTTCTTTTCTCTAAACATCCAAACATCTGAACTTCAGCTGCTTCTGCTTCTGATTTGGCCGCCTTTTGCTCACTTTTCTCTCTCTCTCTCTCTCTCTTGCTGCTGTTTTATATTCAAGCCAAGGAGCAAAAGTGACCCAAATATGCAAGCCGCCTCTTCTCCTTCTTCTTCTTCTTCTCAGCCTCTGGCCGACCACTCTCAGTCTGTTTCCCTTCCGCCAGCCAAAAGCCAGAAGCCCAAAGCATAAAGCCAAAAGCAACTGGTCGCCGTTGATGCTCGCCCCTTGTCCTCCCACTTCCAATTGGCGCCAGGAGCTCGCCTTTGGCAAGCTCTCGCAATTCTGCCAAGCTTCTGGCTGCAAGTCTGGCTCTTCAAACTGCGGCCAGAAGCTTGCCAAGAGAAAACTTATCTCAGCAAAGTTGGACCAGCTGAAGGCAGTGCAGCAAAGTGGAGGGCAGAGTGGCGGAAGGAGAGAAAGTGGCTGCGATGGCCAATTGCATGTTGCCTAACAATGATGAGCCGAGTTGTGTGTGTGTGTGTGTGTGGATGCGCGAGTGAGATATTCATCAAACGCTCGTTTAATAATTTCCAAATTTCACTCGCCGCCAACTCGTCCGCTTTGCGCCTCTCTCTCGCTCGGCCCACTCGGCCAGCTTCTGGCTGCTGCGAGCAGGCCCGCCGTCAAGCTCGGCGTCAAGCTCGGCGTCAAGCTCGGCGCCTAGACAGTGGAAAAAAGGGCTGCAATGCTTCCGAAAGTGGCTCCTAAAACACAGGCCCGCCTTTGGAGCTTGAGAGCTGTTCTCTCTCTCTCGTGCTGGAGAGAAATCAGCAATTGCCCAGTGAGAGAGAAGAATCACTTTTCTCCGCCTGTCCTAAGGGGCAACGCTTTGCAGCACTTTCCAGCACTCTCCAGCACTCCCGAACGGCTGCTTCCCATGCTCGCTCGGCCAACTGATAACTGGACCTAAGCTCTTTGTCGGCCGCCTATCAAAACAACACTTCCCGCCGGCGAACTGTTGTTTGGGGTCGGCTCGTGAGTGAGTGAGTGAGTGAGAGAGTGAGAGAGTGAGAGCCCACTTCTGCCACTTGCAGACTCGAGAGACTCTCTCTCTCTCTCTCTCTCACTCTCAAACTCTGCGACCCAATGCAGTGGCACTGCAGAGGCAAATGGCGTTGTCCCAGCCGGCAACTGGCCGCCCTCCAGCCAGACTCTTGCCTTGTGTCTTGCCAGAGGGAATAAATGATAAATGCACACACGCTCACTCTCACCGGCCGCCCAATGGACGGGACAACTAATTAGTAATAACTCATCAAACGGCCAGTGGAAGGCCGAACGAGTGAAGCTCGTTCCAATGCTCAACTTTCTCTGCAACTTTGTGTCCTCAATTTCAACTTCAACTTCCACCTCAACTTCCACTTCCACTTGAACCTCCGAGCTCAAACTTTTGCCGACTCTTAACTTGCAGCTTCCTCGCTTGCTGGAAACGCCAAGAGAGAGAAGGAACCCAAAAAGAGCAGCCTGGAGAAGGATGATGGAAAACTGGTCGCAGACAAACTCAACGCTAGACAGCCTTCGATTGGCAACTGGAAACTCGAGAAGCCCAATGGTCTAATGCGAGCTGACTGGCTCAGTCAGCTCACTGATTGCGTCCAAATTGATTGGCTCGCTCACTCTCACTCTCTGTCTCTCCTAATCTAACGGAACGGCGCGCCCTCGAGCTGCCTCCAAGCGCACACACTCGCCCCTTGGCTTCTTTTCCCTTTTTGCGCCAAAAGCAAAAGTCAGCATCACAACAAAGTCCATTTTCTTATCTCGCCTCGCTCCTCCTTTGACAAGCGAGCAGCAATTCCAAAGGATGGCCGAAATAACAAACTGTCTTAGACTTGAGTGCGCAATCATAAAACCAGCCTCTCTCCAAGTCTCGTTCAACAAACGCGCGAGATATATATTAGCGCCCCAACGATTAGCTTATCAAAACAACCTGCTGATCTTGATGATAGTTGACTACAGGACAGTAGTGGTGCCAACACGGGCAACAAGCTGTGCCTTTTTATATACAAGGAATAATGTAAGGCAAGCAAATTAGAAACAGAGCGCTGGCCAGAGAGCTGGTCTCTTTGGCTGGACTGCCAGAGACTAGGCATATTAGCAGAGTTGAAATAGAAGACAACAGGAACGGAACCAAGGGAAACGATACTTTTCTTCATATTGAAAGATTATCATCATTCATTTTTATTTGCATGCCACTGTCGCTCTGTTAGCAAGCTTGTTTTTTCCCTCTCGTTCTCACACTCGCAGACACTCACACTCGCTCACAACCATCAGCTCACACTCTTGTCCTTATCATCGGACCGAGCCTTCTCATAAGCTGTGATTGTATCCAAATACCAGCTCTCCTGCTGTTGCTGCTGCTGCTGCTTGCGCAAGCGGCTACGCGCTCTTGTTCGCACACAAGCATTATTGAGTGCACCAGCTCGCGAGCTAGTTTATCATGTGTCGCCACTTTTATCCTCTAACTCCTATGGCTGCCTATCCAAACACAGCCACTCATAACACAGTTAATAACGCTTAAGAAAGCAATCAAGTGTCCGACACAACACAACCATTTGCGAGCCCGCCAGCGAGCAAACACACTTAGTTGTGTATCCAATAACCATACTGATATTCTTGGCAGACTGTGTGATCTTCTTAGCAGACGACCATTCTCATCTGAGGGGAAACTCTAATTGCTATTATTGCTTGTAGTCGTGGAACAAACTTTTGCCTATTTCAGTTGCTCGCTGAGGTGTCACCTGGGCCAACTTGGAACAGATGATGTTCGTTCTGGCAGCCTGATTGTCGCGCACTATGGCAGGCTGGGGAGATCGTTTGTTGGTCGAAGACAAGTGCTGCTGCTGCTGGACATCGGCCGGTCGGCGCGACGACAAGGTCACTGTGCGCTGCTGTTGTTGCAACTGATTGTTGTCCGCAACTTGCTGCTGGTGGTAAAGCTGATACTGATGATGACCAAGAGTTCCAAACAACTGCTGCCCCTCGCCCGAGTTGTTCGAGGGCATGAGCAGACGCGACATGTAAGGCTTCTCATATTCTACTGTTTCATAAATGTGATCGCGCATTTGGTTGCTCAATTGTCTCTGGTGATGTGCATGCAGATGTGGAACCATGTTCATTGGCTGCACGATACCAGAAGTGGAGTAATGGGCATTCAGAGTTAAAGTTGGCTGCTGAAAGTTTCCAGCAATCTGGCTGGCGGCAGACAAGCTCTGCTGCTGCTGCTGCTGCTGCTGCTGAGGGGTTTGCCCATAACTTGCCAGCTGATTATTGATTAGATTGAAATTACTTCCAGCGCCACTTGTTGTCACTAGACATGCTTGAGTTTGGGGCTGCTGCTGTTGTTCTTGTTGTTGCTGTTGCAGCTGCTGAATGCTGGCTGATCCACTTTCAACTCCAGACGACGATGCCGAGTTTGCAGATTCGGTGCTTATCGTCGACTTATCGGCTTGGTGGTTGTAGCCTTGAGTGGTTGAAATTTGCTGAGCTTGGTTCACATGACTAAAGTGCTGCTGCTGTTGCTGTTGCTGTTGCTGTTGCTGCTGTTGTTGTTGCTGCTGCTGAAAAAGTGGATTGAGGCCCATTAGCCCATAGTAATAGTTGTTGCTTTGCGTCCCAGCACCACTCAGACTGCTCAAGGTTGCTCCATTGCCGGAGTACATTTGCTGCTGAACACGGTGCAAAGTGCCCTGGTGATGGCTCGGTTGGCCATTTGTAGTCTGCCCGTTGCCGATGGTCGTTGAGAGGATATGAGTCGAGGATGAACTGTTGATCTTAGTTGTGCTTGCCGGGGCGTACAAGAATTGGTGCCCATTTGATTTGTTTATAACAAGCAAATCCTTGTTACTTGAGTGCAAACTCGACCCTGGGCCGCCAGTCATGATGTCTTGTCTACGGTGCTTGTATTTGGATGCACGGCCAACGCTACCAAAAGATGCAAAATTGCCCAGGCTCTTGAAAGCCGCACCCGCCGAAGAGGATGAGCTCCTCAGGGACGAGGCAACAAAAGCAATTGTCATGAAAACAACGGCAATGAATAATGCAACCAGTAGGTAGCCGAAAAGTGAGAAAAATCTAAAGCTATTGGGGCTGCTGTTGTTGTTGCTACTGATGAAGGGATTTGAGGAAAGTGAGGACTGTTGTTGCCTATTGGCTGCCTGCTGTTGCTGCTGATCCAAGACAACAGGTTGATTTTCAAGCATATCTGGCAAGGGCGAACCAAATTGAGGCGCAGAAGTCTGCGTCACAATAGATGGCTGCTGCCTCTGCTGGCTCAACTTATTGAAAGCGGAGATCTATTGTTTGGTTTTCCGGTAGGATAATTGGCAGAGTATTAGTAAACTGGAGGATTTGGATTGGAAAAGAAATGGAAAACCTTGTCGAACACCAGGGGGCGCCACTGGCGGGGGATTAAAAAAGAGCTGCTAAACTTACCGTTGGGGTTGAATGTTGGGATAACGATGCGGACGATGGCGATGCCATGTGATCCATGACTAACAGATAGGATGTGGCTTGATCAAAGGCACATATTGTATGTGTTTGGTTAGTTTCAATTATCTGACTTCCTCGCTCAGTCCACTCATTGGCCACTTGGTCCCACAGGACACAACGCGGATTAGACATGTTGTAAATATACATATGCCTCATGGTCACAATAATTGGCTCACGACTATTATTTGGATCTTGTAGCTTGTTCAAAGCGATCTCGCTGTTGCTGGCATGGTTGTAGCTCATAATTTCGCTATTCATCACAGTCATTGGTTGCTGTTGCTGTTGCACCATCAGCTGTCGATTGAAATCGTCTTGCTGATGTTGCTGGAAAGCCGGCGAAGCCATCGAAGCTTGCTGCTGACGGTGGGCAGTGTTCATTGGATTGTTTGGTGGTAGGATAGAACTTGAGCCGGATGCAACTTGTGGATTGAAAGCTTGGGTTGTCTGAGTTGATGATTGTTGTTGTTGCTGTAAATAGGACGTTGATGTGTGAGTAGGCACGACGGATTGAGTTGCTTGTTGTGAGACGAGGGCGGGCCCAAAAGTGGGCATTCCACCGGCTGCAGCGGCAGCCAATTGGCTAGAATTACGCAAATCCACACGCTCAGGGGCATCAAATTGATTAACATTGGCTAGTGATAAAACTCGAGGATCTGGCTGGCATTGAAAGTGTACTTCAAGGTATTTGCGCGTCTTTGGACAACGATCACCGAAGATCATACTTGTGGCATTCACAGAACATTTTTGCTTATCTTGGCAACGCTCTTGCATTATTCTGAATGTAATAGGTGACATACAATCAGTTGATAAATCTAGCTGGCCTTGTTCATTGCATTGCGTTATCGAGAAACGGCCAAAATTGGCTCGTATCAGATTGATTTTGGAACCAAAATCGCAGTCCATCGTCAATTGACGATCCTCACAGGCGTACATGGTTTTATAACGTGCTTTACCAGTGGACACACTTGTGCTTGTCGACCCTCCTCCTGCTGATAACATATTTGTTGGTGCTTGTATCACAGAATTTGATTGTTGTTGCTGTTGCTGTTGGCTATTAGATGATGTCGTTCCAACATTACCACTTGAGGCAACCAATTGTATGGGCTGCAGCATGAGATTCATTAGTATAACAATGGCAAAAGTAAACGAAATCGACAACAACAGAGAGGAGGAAGAGGGTGGACATGATAACGTGGATGATCTTGGCCTGAGATTTTGATGACACTGGAATGGTGACTTTTTGGCGGTGGTGATGATTGTGGTGCCATCTCGACGAGTGATTGCACTATCGGTTGCTTGCGCCAATGATGATAATAACAGGGAGGAATTATCATGATTTGAGATCATAATTTTCTTTTCTAAATGCGATCGCCTCCTGAACGGTTTTTTTGCTAGTAAACTAGAGTAGCTTGATGATTTGTGCTTATTTGAGTTTATCGAACCTCTTGATTGGCATCGTGCGTTAGCTCTCACTTGTGTTGTATTTTTTGAACTTTCAATTGGCTCTCCTTTGAGCCTCAATTCGGCCTCTTGTTGCCGAATTGTTGATAGTGTCAGCATTTGGGCAGCTTGCGACATATCAACGGCCTTGGATTTAGAGAGACGTTGGTTATATAAATAATCTTGTCCCCTATCTGTTACTACAATTACTATTTAAATGGAAATATTACTATTACTATTACTACTATTATTATCAGTCCTTCAGCCTCTGTCTTGCTTGTGATAGAGTGTTGAATTCATATAATGAGTGGCATTGATGATGATTTCATGTTGTTAAACCTTGATTCTTTGCCATGTGTTTCTTGTTGGTGTGGCGGTTTAGATTTTGAAAACATGTGATACAGTTTGCCTCTTGTTTGTTGTGTTCGCTTCTAGTTAAAAGGATACTCTCTGAATTTCGGAATTTAAAATACTTGTGATACTTGTCTTGTTTGGTTGCTTGGTTATCTTGAGAGTGAGAGTGAGACAGGCAAAGATTGAATGAGCTGGTTGGCCTGGTGAGTGTGACTGTCAAGAGGGAAGGTTGAAATGAATCACCTTGTGAAGAAGAATGTATAGAGGCGCTTGAGAGTGAGATGGTCACAGGATGGTGACAATTGAGATGGGGGGCAATGTGATGTTGATCTCATGGCCGAAAATGAAAAACTGATGCAAGTTCGGCGAGCGGCCAACGAATTTGAGCGAACTTATTCCTCCTCTCTTCTTGTCAGAGTTTTTTGCAGCCCAGCCCAAATGGAGCGCCTGTTGTCGTGCATTTTCGGGGATTTCAGCCGGCCCAACCTGGGAGAGGGCGCATGCGCGGCGCGCGAAAACCCCGAACGCGCCGAAGCTTCGGGCCGGCGGACTGGCTGCGTGGGGCACAGTCCCGACCGGTGGGGGCAGGGCAAAGGGGGGCGCGTCTTTGTTGGAGGTGCTTTGCAGTGGGCAGAGTGTGCGCGGCGAGGGGGCTGACAACTGTTGTGAGCGCAGTCCGGGCAGAACAGCAGCGCCATCTGGGGAGAAGTTGGGGAAGCTGCGCACCGCCACAGACTGTCTGCGGCAGACTGAGTGACAGTGGGCGACAATTGGCACTGGAAAGGCCCCAGTTTGAGCACTGGCCAGTTGGTGTGTGCAATCCGCACTGTGGATGCGCCCACTCTGCAGGCCAAGTGCAGAGTGAGCCTCCAGCAAAGAGCCAAAGAGCCAAAGAGGCAGGCAAACAACAGGCTGCCCATTGTTCCTGCTCGCACTAGTGGGCGGCCCTCTGGAACCTGGGCCGCCGGAGCCTCCCAGCGGCGGCCTTCCGAAGGCTAAGGGTCGGCCGCTTCAAACCTCAGGCCCGCCGACTCCGCCGACTCGCCGCCCCTGAGCAACACACGAGGGAGGCGTGTCCGGCGGGCGAGCTGCACTGTTGTTTTGTTTGTTGTGCTTGTGTGTTGAGACTGGAGATTGTGAGGCTGGAGACTGGAGACTGTTGCTTCGCAACAGTCAAACAAGGCAAAAGAGCAGCCAAACAACTGATTGGCCGGCCAGAGGAGAGCTCAGGCGCCTGAGCGCACTGATGGCCACCTGAGCGAGCGAGGGCCCTTTGAGCTGGCCTTTGGGAGCGCCAGTTGTCGTCTCATTATGAGCGCCGTTTGGGCGGCCGAACGAGTGAAAGAGGCCGCTGTCAATGGGCTTCGGTGTCATTAAGAGCGTGTTGAGCTAAGGGTCGGCTGGTGGAGCTAAGGTTTAGCCACCAGAGCTAAGCTTTAGCCAGTTGGGCGCATTCGTTTGTGTTGAAGCGCGCAAAAGTCTCCAGGAGGAACGAGCGTCTCTTTGTGTTGGCTGAAAATTGTGCTTCGGCCGCCCGCAAGCTGCTTCTCCATTGTGCGCCGCCTAAGGTTACGAGCTTCAAGCGATTGTTGTCGGTTACTGCTCGCCGACAAGAATCTTGCTCGCAAAACACTGCTCGCACCAGCTCACAATGCAGCTCCTGAGGGCAAACTCGGGCAGAAAAGTGCGCCCACTTGACCACTGGCCGCACTTTTCTAAATACAAACTTGATACTCTGGCCAGTTAATGGCCGCTGGCTGGCTGCTAGGCAAGTGGAGGGCCCTTTTCACCGGCGGACAATTGTCTCTCGTCGCGTCTCAGTGGCACGCGCTCCCGCAGACAAGCGCCCGCGGGAGCCAAGAAGCTCGGTATGAAAGCTCGGCGTCTTGGCGGCGGTCTTGGCGTTCTGGCTGGCTGGCTGGCTCGTTTGCTGCACTGCTTGAGAAAGAGACTAAGGCGAGGAAGTTGGGCGCAAAATGGGCTGACAATGATGAATAATAACAGCCAGCGAGCTCCAGTTTTGCATCTCGACTCTGGTCTTTGGTGCAGCAAGACTAAGGAAGAGAAACGGTCCAGTGGCGGCCACTTTGTTTGGACTCTCTTTGGACTGTCTTTGGACTGTCTTGGGCTGCCGTGTGGGCTGCTGCCAGTGGGCGGCCAGTGAGCGAGGGAGCGTCTCTCCTTCTGGGCAGTTGGTGAGCAGTTGGAGAAGACGGATGAGAGAATGAGAATATGTCGAGTTTGTCGTAAAGATAACGAACAAGTTTTGCTGCCACTTGGGAGTGTCACTGTCTGTGTGTGTTTCTGTGTGCTTGGACGGCGGGCCAATTGGCAGCCACGAGAAGCAGGCCACTTGTCACACGGGCCGCAGACAGTCTACGGCGAAGAACAAGCCAAGTGCACTGTGCACTGTGCACTGTGCACTGTGGACTGTGCGCGGCGAACATTGCGGCGCTCCATTTGAGTCTGCTTGTGCTGCCGCTCGCACAGGCCAATTGGAGGCAGGCAAGTGAAAGAGTGCGGCCTCACTTTGCGACTGACAGTTGTCAGCTGATTGGCCGGCGACGCGTCCTGCGAGCTGCCTCCTGCGAGCTGCGGGCGCGCCTTATGTCTCTCGCCCGGCTCGCTCTTTGCATGTGTCCGGCCAGCTGGCCGCCGTCGGACCGTGATGGACAGAGGGGGGCGAGTCTCGAGACTTGGGGGGGCGAGCCTTGAGACTTGGACAGTCTGAGACTATGAAACTTTCAGAAGTCGAGATGCTGAGACGCTGAGGGGGAAGCTGCCTGGAAGCTGGAGCCAAGTGGGCGAAAGCGAGTTGATTGTGACTCTGGTCGTGCCCGCTTTGGCGCACACTGGCCGCTCCCACACTTGGCCACTGTGTCCAGCCGGCGCCAAGTGGACGCCGAGTGGACGCCGCCCGGTTGCCACTGTTTCCTGCGCCTCTGGGAGCTGCCCTTTGGCCGCGGCGCAGCGAGAAGAGCCCGAGAGAGAGAGAGAGAGAAAGAGCGTCGCTGGAGGCCGGTGAGTGAGAGGGAGAAGGAGAAGGAGGAGGAGGGCGAATAAATAAATAAATAAATGGGCGCAGGAATAAAAGTGAAAATAAATAAATAAATAAATTGACTCGCAGGGCGCCTCAGTTTGCGCGGCTGCAAGTGGGCTTCTGTGCGTCGAGGGGCGCCTGTTCTATGGACTGTGTGCACTGTTCGGTGCACCAGCGCGACTGGCTGGCTTTCGGTGGGCGCGCACTGGCACTTTTGGGCTCGTCTGCGGCCGAACTGTCGCAGGCCGGCCGCAGACTAGAGCTGGTGGGCCGCGCCCAGAACTGCCCAGTGGGCAGAACTGGCAGAGCTGCACAGGCGAAGCGTGCGCGCTCACGAACTGGCGAACTGAACAAACGAAGAACTGGCGCGCACAGTCCGCAGCTCAGGGCTCACAGTTGCCAGCTCCAAGCTCCCAGTTTCCAGCTCTCAGCTCGGCACAGGCAGAGTGCATTTGTCTCGCTTGGGCGAAATAAAAGGCCAGCCAGATTGCCAGATCTCCTTTTATTTCCTCCTGCCCAAAGCGCGCCAAAGCAGGCCCCACTCGTGTGTCGCTGGGCCTTTTATTGAGTGTCGTCTGTGCGCGCGAAATGAGAAGCAGAGCCCGAAAGTGGAAGCAGAAGTTTTATAATTTCCTAATTATCATCGGCGTCATCTCGTTTTAGCCAACACACTCGGCGGCCAGAGGAAGCCGCGCGAAGGCCACAGCTCAGCTCAGCTCAACTCTGGCTAAATTTCGGCCTCGTTTGAGCGCTGCCCGCGCGCTGGGCGCCCAGCAAGTGAGCAGCAGCAACGGCGCCAAAGGCCAGCTGCGCGCAAGGTGGCGCCTTCCTCTGAGCGCGCCGCCACGCTCTGCCTCTGCACTGACCACTGACCACTGTCCGCTGGACACTGGACGCTGCTCAAGGCCCACAGACGGTCGGCGGCAAGAAGTAAGCAAGAAGCGAGAAGAGGCAAGTGAGAAGCAGCGCCGCTCCCACTTGCTACTTGTTGCCCGGCCGCCAACGGGCAGCAGCTCTCTAATGGCCGCTAATGGAGCCAGCGCGGCCAGAGAGACAGAGAGCAGCTCTGGCCACTGCTGCAACCATTCTTCTCGCCCAAACGGCGACCAGCACACTCCCGCACACTGCCTCATCATTAGCCCTCCTTTGTCTTACTCCACTTCTGAGCTTTGTCCTATTCTGACCGGCCAGTGCTCAGTAGCCGGCCAGGAGCGCTCTCCTCTGAGTTTAAAGTCGCCCGAGGAGCGTGCACCGGAGCTTGGGGGCCGCTCGGAGGGCGTCGAGTGGCCTCAGTGGAGCACTGGGCCGCAGTCAGTTGCCGGCCGCAGTCAGTTGCGGCCCGCATCTCGCGGGCACTTGTTGCGCCGTTCGCGCTGTTTGCTTTCCGCGCACACACTTTACATTGCACACTGCACAGTGCACAGTGCGAAGTGCGAGCTGCCAAGTGTGCAGCGTGCGACCGATCGCGTGTTGCGGCGCGCGAGTGGGCCCAGCGCGAATGTGAGTGCGCGCAACCTAGTCTGCGGCGTTGTGAGTGCTCCCACAGACCAGGCATCGCGTGCTGCGCGGCCCAACTTTGTCGCGCTTCTTCTCGGGCCACTTCTGCCTGCGAAGTTTTGCCACACTTTTGCCGCAGACTGTCCATAAGGCGGCCAAAAAGGCGCAACCTGCGCCCCAACTCGCCGCCGGGCCGCCATTTAAATCACTTGGCCCGCCGGCCCATTGATTTACTGCGCCTACTCCGCAGCTAGTCCACCGCCGCTGCCAGTCAACCTCTTCTGCCTCCGCTGCCAGCCTCCAACAGGCGTAATTAACTTACCTCAACTCGGCCCACCTCTCCAGCGGCCGCCCATTTGCTCCCCCTCGACGGCCGCCCCTCCGTCAGACTGTCTCTCTCTCGTGTGTGCGTGCGTCTGGCAGTTTGTTGAACGCGACAGGCGAACAAGTTGTAATTGCATAATAACTCAGCGGCGGGCGAACATTTGTTGCTGCCACTTGGAGACTGCCTTCCGAAGACTGCCACTCGGGCGCAATCTTTCTTGCCGCTTCTCTTCTCTGCCGATCAGCCAGCCAGAGACACAGCCACAGCCAGAGACAGTCTCCCGCGCTGCTTGCGGGCCAATTGGGCGCCAAGTGTTCCGCGGCTTGTCTTTCGCGGCTTGTCGTGTTTGGCAACAAGAGCTAGTCTGCCGCTCAGATCTGGGCCGCGCAGATTAGCCCAAGTGGGCCGGCCGCGTCGAGGGAGAAAACGTCAAAAAGGTTTGGCGCGCGCATTGATTGATTTGCACTCGCGCGATCAAGTGCGGGCCAACAAGTGCGCCTTGGGGCTAGAGACTAGCTCGGCCAGAGAGCAGCCAGAGAGCAGCTTGGACTAAGGTTTGGTTGGCCAGCAAAGTCAAAGCAAAGCCACAAGGCAGAAAGCAGAAAGCTCAGCCGAACGGCAACAGGCGACCAGCAACACTTGGCGGCTAATTGTGGGCCATTGCGGCACAGGCGACCATAAAGCGCCCGTGTCTGTGGGGCTTATTTGTCGGCGGGAAAGCGGCAAAGCGGCGTCAAAGTCCAAGCGAGTGGCCGGTGAAGAGTAGGTTGGGCGGCCAAATCTGTTCCCTCGGCGGCCTGTTAACAATTTGCGACTCGTTGTTTCTCCTTCTCTCTGTGCCATTGTTGTGCCCGCAGCTTGGGCGCAGTGTTGCGCAAGTGGCCTGTGACGGCGGCGCGGGCAACGTGGAAACAGGTGGGCTTTATTGTTGCGGTGCCATAATGGTTGTTATTATTATGATTATGATTATTGATGCGGCGTGATTGTTGATGGCAGAAAGCAGAAAGCAGAGAGCAAAAGGCAGAGAGCAGAGAGCTGCACGAAGCGGCAAGAGTTGGCCGGCAACTGTTGCGCGTTGTGCGAGCGAACTGCACACAGTCTGCAGTGTGCGAATTGTTTGAAGTGTGCGACAAGTGCCAAGTGTGCGAAGTGAGCGAAGAGTGCGAATTGTATGCAACACACTGCGCACACACTTGGCCAATGTTGTCATTGTTTTCCCGCCGACCCTTAGCCGCCGGCCCAAACAGCAAAGACCAAAGAGCTCAGACTAGCACAAGCGCGCCTAATGGACTTGCCACTCTCTTGGGCGCCACTCTTCTTTTCCTGCTCTCCAACTCTCCTCCTCTCTCGCTCAAAAAACTCCCTATCGATCAAGAGGAAATTCCCAACCAGCAAACTTTCCTCAACTCGCCCAAAGCGGCCAGACAAAGAGCAGCGACAAAAAGGCCTCTCGAAAGGAATCTAATCGATTATTTGCACCACCATTACTGCTCCTCCTTTGCCCCTCATCTTTTGCCCACTCAATTGGGGGCGCCAAGCTGCTTAATTTCTTACTATTCTGTCCAACCTTTGCGGTTCGGCCGCAATTGTTAGCTGCCCGCAAACTGGCCAATATTTCTCCTCCAAATTCGTCCAATTCGTCCAATTCGTCCTAGTCTCCAAGTGTCGAGCTGTCGAAATGGGCCAGTTGTGGAACTGTTGCGCCCAAAGCGGCCCGATTGGCTGCGGCCACTCGTCAAGCGGCGGCTACACCTAAGGGCCGGCCGCTCGTCTACTTTGAGCCACGTGGTAAGCAGTTGCGCCGCTTTGTGGAGCTCAAAATGCTGCTTTTCTCCTTCGGGCTCCCTCACCTTAGGTGCGGCTTGTGTTCAGCCACACGCGCGGCCCAAAACTGCGGCATTTTGTGGCAGATTTTTCAAGATTTTCCAAGATTTTCCAAGATTTTTCAGAGATTTTTCCGACGTTTTTCCGACATTTCTCGCCACTCTTTAGCGAGTAATTCGGCCGCTCGAATTCATTGCCAAAGGCGAGCAAGTTGCTCCTTAAAACTGGCTCCTTTAGAGCGCCAGTCTGGCTGCCAACGGAGACAGTCTGTGGACAGTGGAGGTCTGGCTTGAAACGGGACTCAGTGGTCGCCTTTGGGAGAAGGTTGGAGAGAGAAATTTGAGATGTAAATCAATGATCGGCGAGCGTTGAAAGGTTCACGTGAAACTGTGTGTCGGCCGCGCGAGAGAAAGAGAGAGAGAGAGAGAGAGCGACACACACAGCACACAACACAGACTGTCTCTGTGTGTTTTCTGCCCATCTCAATGCTCGATCGCGTTCTCAACCTTCGCCCGACCTAGTCTGGCCCCAAAGTTTGGCCCAAAGAGGCGCCCACTTGAGCCAGCGAGCGTTCCCATTGGTTCCCCTTGCTTTGCATTGGTTTCCATTGGGCCAGAGTTTGACAAGTTTGCGCGCCTTGTGTCGCTTGCTGTGGGCCCCGGCCGAGCAAAACGAATCAATTTGTGTCCGCCTGTCTGCTGTTTGTGTGTCTGGGCTGTTTGTCTGCGACTGGTCCCAGTTTGCGCCAGTGACCAGGCCCAGAAAGAGGCGCCCCCAAAGAGCCGCGGGCGGCGCTCAACCTTGGGACTAGCGCGCACTGCAGAGAGCGCACTGCAGGCAGCACAGTGAGCACAGTGAGCACAGTGAGCGCAGTGAGCGGCTCAGTGCAAAGGAGCGCAGGAACAGTGAGCGCGTCAGAATCGCGCCGCAGACTAGGGCAGACTGATGCGTGGCCTAGTCTGCGGCCGCTCAGCGCAGGTAAGTGCGCGCCCAATGAAGACGTTCACGTTCACGTTCGCGTTCACGTTCGCCCGTTCCCAGATCATCGCACAGAGAGAGAGAGCAGCCCGCAGACTGTCTCTGTTTGCACGCCCGTCAAGCGGCCAGCGCGCCCCAGACCCACACGGGCGGCTCCTCCACCGCTGACAAGCATTGTTCGAGGCAAGCAAACCGGCGCCATTCCAGCGTCCGTCCTGCTCGACTTCACTGAGTCAGAGCCGCCCAGAGACACTCCTCTGTTGCACCACACGACTTTGCATTGATTACCGGCGAGCTGGGCCCCTTTTTTGGCTGTCCTGTACCTTCAGAGGGGCCCTAAGGTGGTCCTTCTTAGGGCTAGGAGCACGCGCACGCCCGACCGCCGGCTCATTTGGGCCCCTTTAAGTGGCGAATTTTGCAAACTATCTGCGGAGGCTAATCAGCGACCATCTGGCCCACTCGGCGCGCTCGGCCGCCCTTCTGCTGCGCCTTGTGGGCCGCCGCCTCCAAATGAACTGGCCAGCTTTGGCCCCAGTTGCAAATGAAGCAACTGGGCTCCAAAAAAGAGCCCCACTGGCTGGCCGAGTTGGTTGCAATTGAATGCCGCGGAAGTCGCTCACTCGGAGTCGAGTGGATTTGGCCGCCGCGCTCGCTCGCCTCCAGCGACAAAAGCGACCAAGACCCAGTCGACTGGAAGCGTTTTGCTCCCCTTTAGTCGCTTCACCTGAGCCACCGGCGCGCTCTCTCACCGGCGCCCAGTCGGCGCGCGCCCCGCCCCAGCCAGTTGGCCGCCAAACGAGAGAGTAAAAGGTTTCTAATCAAGCAGAATGGGCAAAAAGGAGCCCCCCTCTTTCCGCTCCTGCACACTCGAAAGAAAACTACCCAGAAAAAGCCATTCCTCTGCTTTCCCCCTTTCCTCCATTGCGCTGCATGCTTTTTTGCCCGTGCTTTCCCCCACTGCTTTCCCCCTTTTCTCCATGGGGCCGCGCGCTTTTCGCGCGTGCTTTCCCCCGCGCACTTGGGAACGCGCAGGGCGAGTGCGCCCAAGTGAGAGGGCGTCTGCGGATCGCGCGATTCCCGCACACAAACAGCGGCGGCCGTCCCTCACACTTGGCCTGTCGCTCGCCCGATGGGCTGGATTAACTTGGGCCGTGGTGCGATACTGCCCATTTGTGCAGCCTCTCCATTTGGGCCCTCATTAGAGGCGCCCCCGCCGCGAGTGGCGCCCATTTAAAAATTGTCCCACTCGCCAGTGGCGCCAACCACTGACCAGCGGCCCAGCCAATTGGGCCCCAATCTCGCTGGACGGCCCCAATTGGCCACCGATTGGCGGCCGCAGAACTGCCGTAAACAAAGCGGTGACGACTGAGAGTCCGCGAACTGGGCGGCCCAAGTGAGCTGAGCCGCAACTGGAACTGCTAATCGGATTTGGGCCCAATTGTTGCCAACTACTGTGGCCCCACTGAGAGGAGACAGGAGAACGGTGAGCGCCAATCGACGTTGGATTTGCTCTGGCCACTTCTGTGCCCGGCCGAGCGGCTGCCCCCAAGGCGCTGGGAATGGAGGAAATCTCTCTCGGCAGCAAAACGATGACAAACAGTTGTGATTGAGACATTTTGCGGCGCTTCTGGGGCTGCGGTTTGGCCTGCAAGTTGGGCTTAGGGAGCGCGCCCTAAGGGCACGCACTGAGCGCAGAGCAAAGAGCATAGAGCGCACAGCACAGAGCAAGAAGCAGAGAGCGCAGAGCACAGAGCAGAATTTAGACGAGGAGCAAAATTGGCCGCAGACTAGGGCCAACAAGCACAACGCGCGCACAGAATGCAGGCAAAACGCGCGCACTGCTCAACATGTGCCCAATGAGTCGTGCGCGCGCCCAATGGGCCCAAATGGGTGTTTATTGTTCAGTTTTGTCCCCTCTTGTGCTCGGCTCTACGAGGCCACCTGAGGACTGTTGCTGGCCGGTTGGCCGCACCATAAGCGAGCAGAGAAGGCCAACCAAGGAGAATGGGAAACAATAAAGGGCCACATTATTACCTGCGAGGAGGAACTGGGCCGAAACTGCGGCCACCAAACTGGGCGCCCCACACCTAAGGACGCCCAACTGGCTCGAGAACTCCGCTCGAGATGGAGCACACATCTGTCCCTGTGGGGCGCCAGTTCGCCTAAAGGTCTCAGTCTGACACAAAGCCGGCCGAGCAGAGCTAAGGATCGTTGGAGGAAATGGAATGAATTGGGAAAACTGGCTGTTGTTTGCCAGCAGTTGGCTCTAATGCCCAATGGCGAATACCGCAAATGTTGGTTGTTGCCAAATTGAATTGTCGCTCCCTTTTTTCTCCCTCGCTTGTTCCTCTGCTGATCCCGCTCGCCAGTGGCAGTCAGAGAGAGAGACTCTCTGTGTGCAAATGCGCCGGCTTGGCTGCTCTCTGAGGCCAAGTTCGAAGATCATCAATCAGTTGCCGCGCGCCCAACGCACACAGAAAGAGCCGCGCCAGAGCTGCGCCCATCTGCATCGTGCAGAATGTCGTGGCCCTCTTTTGGGCCCATTTTGCGGCCGGATTTTTCCACCGGAATGAATGCCAAAGAAGTCGGAAGTCGGAAGTCAGAGGAGGAGCATTCGAATGGAGAAAGATGGAGACATAAATTCAGATTCGGAGGAGAATAAATAAATTCCTTAATTATTGTCATTTGTACTCGCTGATCGCAGTGGAGCGCGCGACTAGTGCGCGCAGTGAGCGCAGTGAGCGCAGTTCGCTCGCTGCCGCACACAGTCTGCCGCACACAGTCCGCCGCGCACCAGTCTTTTCAGTGGCAAAGTGCGCCCAAACAAAAGCACACAAACGGCAGCCGCTCGAACGGGAGCCCTTAGGTCTGGCGGGCGCGCTTTCATGAGAAAATTTACATTCTCTTGGGCGCGTCTCTTGCTCCCACTCCTTAGGTGCGCCCCCATCTCATCTCGTCTCATCTCGTCTCGTCAAGCTGCATCCACCAGCAACTCGCCTCTGTGACACTTCTGCTCGTCCCATTCCTGCTCGAGTGGGACAGCCTCGCCCCTCGCTCGAGCAGCGGCCAAACAAAGACAAACAAACGCCCAGGCCATCCTCTGGCCTCTCCGCCGTTCCTGGTCTCAAGTCGTGCCGAAAAACGTCGATTGGCTACCACCAATTGGCCTTTTCCCATTCCTCAGCTCGCCCACGCTTCTCGCAAGGAGCCAACTGGCGCTCAAGATCCAAATGCTAATTTGTTACCAATTAGATTTGGCCGTCCAGCACCGCAGACAACCTGTTGAGCGCCCAGGTTGTCCAAACCTCCCGCTCCACTTGGGCGCTCGTTGGGGCCCAGTTTGCGCCTTTTAGACAGGCCTTGTGAGCCTGAAAAGGAGGCCCAACTGAGCGCCGGACTGCCAATAACAGTCGCCGGTCGATAAAAACAAAACGAGCGCAGAGCTAAGGGTGGTCGTGGGGCGACGTGGGGCGCCCATTTGGGACTAGGATGGGCGAAAAGTCGGCGTGTTGTGCCGATTTTGTCGATTTCTGTACCGATTTTAGGCTCGCGTTTTGGGCCAACTTTTCGCGCGTGCATCTTCTGCGCCCATTTGCTCACTGCACTTTTTCCACTGAACTGCAGACAGTCTGCAGTGCGCCGCAAGTGCACTCGTCTCAAGGAGCCCTAAGGAGCTTCAAGAAGCACCAAGAAAGCCTCAAGAGCAATGAGAAAGCCCTGAGGAGTCGCCACGAGCAACAAGTAGTCTGTTGGTTTTGCCGCTTGATGGATTGGACGCTTGTTTCTCGGCTCTGCTCTTGCACTGGCTGCTCGTGCTTGAGGCGACCACTAGCACTAGTCTGCGGCCGACTTGCACACTTGCCTTGAGGGCGACCAATTGAATTTGCTACAAATGAGCCTCCCGCAGACACGCACAGTCTCTGCCATTGGCCACTGGTTACTGTCTAACCTTAGGAGAAAAGGTGGCTCCCAAGCTGAGCCACCTTTTGCGCTGCTCTCAAACACTGAGAGGCAACACTGAGAAGACTGTCTTCTGTTGCGGCTTGAGGTCGAGTTTGAGTTTGAGTTTGAGTGGCCGCAGTTTTGCTTCAGTTTGGCTTCAGTTTGGCCGCAAATAAAGCCTCAGGGAAGTTCAATTCAGGCCCAACGGTGGCTTGTTGGTCGCTTGTTTTCGGCTGTTCAACGTGCTCTGTTCCAAAGAAGAGAGATGATGATCGTCGTGATGATCATGGAAACAAGATAAAAACCATTAAAACGAGCCACGAGCTCTCCTGTTTCTGGCCAAACGAAGGCCACTGCTCAGCTCTGACACGAACGCGCTCACTTCTCCTTCTGAGCTGCCCATTTGCCAGTGTTGAGGGGCCCTTAGCTTGGGCGGTTTGTTGTGTTCTTTCTGGCAGAGAGAGAGAGAGAGACTAGGGCAGCAGAGAGTGGGGCAGAGGAACTCGTGTGGAGAAAACAAAAAGCTTGAAAAACAGCTGATTTTTGGCCCATTTATTGTTCGCCGCAGTCTCAACTCACTTCTGCTCGTTCACCCTAAGCTGCTGCAGTCCCACTGGGCCGCAGCTTAGGGTCGGCCCGAGTTGCCAGAATCATTTGGCACGCAGAATTCGGGCGCCACTCGAACGTTTAGGCGCAACCAACAACAGTCGATAACTGTTTCTGTTTTTTCTCCCAGCGAGGAATTAATTAATTTGCCTTCTGCGGCCCCGAAAAGATGCAAGAAAGATGCACAAGAGCCCAATCGATCGGCGCTCAATGGGCTCTTCTGTGTCTCTCTCTCTCTTTTGCCTCCAATCTTTGCGCCCCAAACAATGGACGCAAAGCATCGCTCGCGGCCACCGATTGCGCCCTTTGGGGCGGGCCAGGCGGCAAGAGTTTGGCGGCTTAGCTTAGGGCCACTTTCAGCCAAACAGCCGGCCAGTTTTCCTGCAAAATCGCCAAATTTCTCCCAAATTTCTGCCTCAATTTCTGCCACATTTCTGCCACAGTTTTGCCGCAGTTTCTCACTCAGTTTTGGCTTAAAAGTGCGCCCAAATATGCGCCTGTGGGCCAAATGGATGCGCCTCAGGCCAGAGCTTAGCTCCCATTTTCGCAGCCATTTTCACACGCGCTCAGCGAGAGACTAGGAAGCGCTGCTCCCAAGCGAACACTGCCCACAAGCTTCCACAAACTTCCAGCAAACAACAACAACTGTCCAGTGATTCAATTAACTGAGCTGAATGCAAATTGCTCGCTCGTGACGCCGCAAACTGACCGCCCGAGCACGCCCACCGCAGCTCGTGGTTCGCGGGCTTGTTTTCGGTCCACTTTTGCCCATTTTTGGCCTGGCAAATTTCACAAATTTCGGCAAAAAATGCTCTCCAATCGGCCCACTTGGCTGATTGGAGCCACTCTTCCACATTCGCCATTCTCGGCCACTAAGGTCCAGTCCTAAGGGCGAGCAACTGGGCCCAAACTCGTGCCAAATGCGGCCCAGAAATGCACCAGAATGCGCGCTTGGGCGCCGCTCGAGCGGCCAGTCGCCGGCCCTAAGGGCAGGCAAAGAGGAGCTTCATTTGGCATCTCAGTCCATCTCAGTCTGCAGACTGTCCTGCGTGGGCATAAAACACGCGGACACGCCCAACTCTTTTTGAGAAAAAGAGAAAAATCTCCTTTGGGCCGACTTTTGGGGGCCACTTTGGACTGTTTTGCGTCTCGGCTGTTCCTCTTTCTCCATCTCTAGAGACACTCTCTGGCTCAGCTCGTCCGCTCGAGACGAAGAGCCAGAGATTTGCGCAATTATTTCAACTATTCCAACTGGAGGAAGCGGCGCCCAAAGTGGAAGGGCCACCAGCGAGGCGAGCTGCCCCCTCTAATACGGCAATAAATTCCTGGAGAAAGCTGGCCGCCGAGCTTGGGTTCGAGTTGGCCAGTTTGGGCGAGCACAAGTTGGTGTTTGCACTCTCGTAGTTGGAGGGGAACAGTTGCGGCTGAGCTGCAGACAGAGATTGGGGTTTAAAGATTTAAATCGGAGCCGGAAATGGGAGGACAAAGCTGCGTTGGAGTGTCTTCGGCGAGCCAATGGGAAAACCAATGGAAAAACAACACTGCATTGAGCATTGGTTCTCGGCAGCGCAGACTGTATGCGGCGCACAGTCTTCAGTTCGCCGCACACAGTCTGCATTGCACACACTTTGCACTGGGCACTGGGCTGTCTGCAGACGCGCGCGAGTGGCCACTGCAGACTGTGTGCAGTGCTCTGGCCAAATAAAGCGCAGGACCCAATAAAAGACAATCCCGCTCGCACTTGGCCCACGAATCTCGCACCTCCAACGCCACTCGGCCAGTAATCAACTGGTTGCTCCCCGCGACTTGCCCACCGGCGATCGTCCGCCACTTGAGACAGACTCAAGTTGCCGGATTGGCCCCGCGAGAAAGAGGCGGCGGACACTTGTTGTCGGCGGCAAATGCAGGAGGCAAATGCAGGAGGCAAATGCACTGCGGCCCACCGGCGAGGCCCAAGGTGGACGAGGAGGCGCAAATCGGCGCCCGACGGACAGTCTGAGGGGCCCGCCGAGTGCAATAAAGTTTCTGCCTCTGCCAGCAAAGCGGATTAGAGAGAGCCAGTGTTTGTGTGCGCCCCCATCTGAGTGGACTGCTCTCTGCTGGCCGCTCGTTGGCCAGCCAAAGGGACCAGTCGGTGCAACACAATGGGCCCGAGTGGCGAGCACGCGATTCCACTTGCGGCAGACACTCTTCGGATGGACTGTGGCCGATAAGAAGCGCCAGTGAGGCGGCGAAATTATCAGCAAATTTCAATCAATTTGAGTGGAAACTGGGCCCAGTTGCAGTTGCTAGATGCAGTTTCCAGTTGCCAGTTGCAGCGAGTTCAAACAAAGCCACTGGAAGACTGTGTGTGGAAAAAATGGCCGCCTCCCAAGCTCCAAGTGGTCCACTTTTGGGCGCCACTTTTCCTTCTGGTCGAGTTTCCTGCTCCAAAAGAGGAGCAGGAAACCCTCTGCCATTCTGGCTCTGTTTTTCCTCCTTTCGAACTGTCTTTCGGCAGCCTAAAATGCACCGCAACCAAGTGGAAAGCAGCCGACCCTTAGGTGTGGAGGAGCTCGCTTATCAACTCTTGGCAATCGGGCCTCTTTTGTCCCATTGGGCTCGCCTCGCGCAAAGTGGGCGCGCATCCTAAGGGGCGTCTGTGTTGTGCGTCTGAACTGCGCGTTAGTGCGCCTCTCAAGCACAGAGACTGTCTGCCAGATCCAAAGACTGTCTGCGGGCACAATTCGTCCGCACAATTCGTCCGCACAATTCGTCAGCGCAGGAAAAACAGTGACAAGAGTGTGTCAGTGCTTATCTTTGGGCCGCAATCGCACCAAAATCGATATTTGTATTTCTGCCGCCCTCAAACTTTGCCGGCGCTTTTTCCAAGCTTTTCAGCCTGCGAGCTGCTCGAAAATGTTTCCCTCAGTCCCTCTGGTCAGTCTGCAGCTCGGCCGGAGCGCCACCAGTGGCCAGGTGGGCGAGCGGAGGCCAGTCAGCAGCAAGGAAGGGGGAGGTTCTCTTCACTGCCAGCCACTGAGGGAAGACTGTCTTCGGCTGCTCGAGAGCACAAATTGAAGAGGAAAGTCCCTCCCCGCCGCACCTTAGCCCTTTTATTACCCCTTTTCCCTTTCCTCTTCCTTTTCCTCTTCCATTTCCATTTCCACTTCCACTTCGCGCCCAGACTCGCCCCTTTTTCCCTTTTCCCTTTTCGAAAAAGCCTCCTCCCTTTTCTCGCCAATTTCCAGCCTCCAAACTTGGACCAGAAGCCACAAGTCACGAGGGACTCTCTCCAGTGAGACTTGCGCCCGTTTGGCTGTGTTCAAGCATTCAAGCTTAAAACGAGCGCCTCCTCGAATGCAAATCATCATCATTGTCTCGCGAAACGAGCAGAAGCGTAAAAAGGGGCGCCGCTCGGGCTCAGCCGCCGCTTGTCTCTGGCTGGAGAAACTTTACTGACTGGCTGCCGAAAGTGGTGGCCGAGCTGATGATTGGCCAGTTGTTTGTTTGCCCAAAGCTCATCATCATGTGCGCCTAATTGGCCCACTCCTAAGGTGTGTCCAAGGCGGCCTGAGGTTGAGGTTGAGGTTGAGGTGTTTCCAAGTGGGTGGAAATCGGGCGGACGATTTGCAAGCAGTGAAGATTTGCAAGCAGCAACCATTTGAACGTGCGGCCCAATGCTTGGCTCTTTCCCACAGACTGTCTGCGGCAATTTCTGCGAGTCGCTCCTTTTCTTTCGCTCCTTTTCCCTTGCAGCAAACTCGCATCTTTGAGTCCAGAAATAAATGTACAAATAAAAGTAAATGGAAAATCTAAATAAAACGCGCTCGATAAATTTAATAGCCTTTTAGTGCAGGACAAACGCCCGCAAACAGGTGCTCTCATTCCACCAGCTTGGCCCCAAATGTCACCAATCTTAGAAAATGGATTAATATTTAGATTTGGAGAAATATTTAGATACTCATAAAAGGCGCACTATTCTGGCTCAAAAAAGGGGCACCTCTTCGAGATTTCTCCTTGAAATGTTTTCTTCTGGCAAAAATATGGAACTTCCTCCCGCAGAAAAAGTGTTTGAACTCGCGGCCAGAGACTGACATTAGAGACGAGCTGCTTTGGAGACGAGCTGCAAGCCACGAACAAGGCAAACCTTCAGGGCAAAGCTTGAGGAAGGCAGAGGGAAAATGGTGGCCGCCCTTAGGAGAGAGGAGAAGAAAAACGCAAACAAGCACTTTCGATGATTGTCGGCCAAAAGTCGAGGTGGAAAAAGGAGAAAGGAGAGTTGTTTTCTCTCTCTCATGCTGCTCATGATTGGCCCGCAAACTCGGGCGGCAAATAACAAACAACAGTCCCTTTTGCTTTTCTCTTTTTCTCCACACACACACAATTCTCTCTCTCTACAATTTCAGACAGTCTCCCTTTGGCCGCCGCCTCTTCTCCTTTCGCTCTGGCCTCATCGATTTCCATCTTTTGTGACTTTTGCTCCCCAAACAAGCGGCCAGTGTGCTCTGAGCGCCGCAGACTAGCTTCGGCCGGCGCCAAAGCGGCGCCTCAGTTCGCGTTTTGGAGTTCGCAGTTTTCAGTCGGCGGCTTGCAGTTTGCAGTTTGCAGTTTGCAGGTGAGAAGAGGCGCACGAGAAGGCAGGAAATCGTGGCTTTTTTAGCTTTGCAGAAGGGCAGCTCTAGAAAGGCACAAGCAAGAAGCAAGAAGCAGGCAAAGGAACAGGCAACACTCCAGAGCTAAGGTGCAGGTCGCGCGTGTGTGATTGTTTTCCGCTGCTTCTCTTTGGGCAGAACTTTGGCCCAAAGAGAAGCAGTGAGAGAAAATTGGCCAACCACTGACTTCGGCCAACTCTTAGCCCCAGTGTGTCGCTTTTTTGACAGGCAACAGGCGAATTCATCAGCCGAACGTTGGCCAAACAAGCGGCCAAACAAACAACAGCGGCACACAATTGGCCCGGCGGACAATTATCCGCCGCCGCCACGAAGCTCCATTGGGGCTTGCAGGGAGCACGCACTCTCCAGTGGGCCGCTCGCCTTTGCCCCTCTCGAGCGGCTAGCTCAAAGCAGGCGCCAAAGAGCGGCTCCGACTGGTGTCTCTTTCCCCAATCGGCGGCCAATTGTTTCCGCCCGCAGCCGGCCGCTTTTCGCCAAAACTGCCCCCAAAGTGAGACGAGACTAGCTCTAAACAAGCGGCCGCTCGATCTATATTTGACGCACACGAAGCGCCGCTAATGATCGGCCTTGTCCTGCGCTGCGCTTCTCAAAGCAAATCTGCACCACAGACTGTCTGTGGGAACGCGCGACAGGTGCGCGCGCAGCGCCCTCTAGCGGCGGCCGCGCGCGACTCATGTGCTCCACTGATGTGCCGCAGCAAGGCCGCAGGAAAGCTGCAGTAAAGCACCCGCTGGAGCTGGGCATTTGATCCTCGTCGTTGGCTAAAAGCTGAAGAGTACCCTCGAAGGGAACTGAGGGCAGACTGTCCCGGCTGGTGGACTTCCAGAGCCTTGCGGTTTGCGGCGCCGCTCGGCTGCGACTGGCCGGCCGGCCGAGTTCTCACAAACTGGAGCGAGTCGAGTGGGCCGCCCCGCGAGACTGTCCGCGAGGGGCGCCATGCAGGCGCCACTCGCTCGCAAGTGTCGCCGGCCGGCCGGACACGCCAGGCCGGCCCATCCGGAGCGACTTTCAGGGCCGCTAATGATGCTTCGTTGAGCCTGGAAAGCGGCGGCGTCACGTCGCCCGCTGGCTGCTCGCCGGCGACTGTCTGCCGATGACTGTTTGCCGGGCGGCTTTGCAATTTTGCAGAGAAGTGGATGATAATTGTGTGGTTTGCTGCAGCGGCACGAAGCGGGCGCGAGTGATCCGTGTGCAAATGATGCAAAACAATGCGGAAGTTTTGCAAAAAGCTGCCCCAACGAGCTGGCCCAACAGTGCAGAGGAGTGGCTGCCAGTGGCCACTTGTTGCTGGCTGACTGAGCTTCTCTGGACAGAATCAGAGTGGGGCAGAGGGAAGCAGAAGGAGGAGAAGTCGGGAGGGACACTTGTCGGCGAGTTCGGAGACTTTTCCGACAATTTGCGGCAATGAATGAGTCAGTGTTGGCCAGTTTGGCAGTTCGCACACTCTTCTCACTAACCACTGGCTTTCCATTCGCTCTCTTTGCAAGAGACAAGCCTCAGCCACTGCTAACTGGCCCCCAAGCTGAGTGAGTGCTCGCCCGTGAATGCTCAGCCCGAATGCTCAGCCCGAATGCTCAGCCCGAATGCTTAGGTCGAATGCTTAGGTCGAATGCTTAGCTCGAGTGCTCAGTGCTCAGCAGAGGAAAGTATGGTAATGGGCGCAAAAGAGGGCTCCTCCTGGAGCTTGGGTGTCACGAGAGAAAAGGGAGACTGTGTGGTGTGGATGTCAAGTGGGGCTCGCTCGGTTGGTTGAGAAAAGCACTGAAATGGAGTGTCCAGAGAGAGACAGTCTGTGGCAGAGACAGAGACAGAGACAGACTTGGACTAGCAGACAGGTGAAGTAATGGCGGCCAGCTGGCGGGAGAGAAATGCGAGCCTTACGTGAGAAGTTTCTGGCGCACGCAACAAAAGCGACGCTCTCCAGCTGAACTGTGGCCATTCAAACAAGTGGGCGCGTCTCTTTCTCAATTGGCCGGCTCGAGTGTCAGATTGCGTGAGCAGCTCTCTTTCTGCTTCTCTTTGTGCTTTTCTCTTTCTCTTTGGCTGCCCTCGAGCGGCGCTTTGCCTAAGGGTCGGTGGAAGTAGCTTAGAGTAGTAGTCTCAAGCAGCAGTCTCAAGCAGCAGACTAGAGCAGTACACTGAAGCAGTTCGAAGCAGAAGGCTCCCAGCTTGTTTTGGGGCCACAAACAAGCGACCGACGAACGAGGAGCCTCCTCGTGCCGCATCGGAGGCGCATCAATTTCGAGGCGGGGCCAGAGTGGCACTTTATCTAATCGTTTAGGCTTTGAGTTGGCGGGCGAAAAATAATGAGAAATGTCTCCGCACACAAAGGAGGCTAAGCACAGGCACAAGCTCAAGCTGAAGCTCAAACTCAAGCACAAGCTCAAGCACAAGCAGAAAGGAAAGCAGATTGGGCCAGTTGTTGGCCAAGTTGCATCTTCAGGCGCCACTTTGGGGGCTCTTTTTATTTTTATTCCTATTTTTATTCCCACTTCTTCTTCTTCTTCTTCTTCTCAACTTTCTCCACCACTAGCCATTTGCCAGCTCCCATTCTCTGCCTGTTTGCGAACCCAAATCCAAATCGGCCCAAGTTTGAGCCAGTTCAGCCCAAACTGGTCACAACCAACTGCTCAGAACCGGCAATTAGAGAGACACACAAACAGACAGACACACACACAAGCATACACATACACACAAGCGGCCGAAGTCTGAGAGGAGCAACTGGAACTGGACACACATTGGGCACAATTATTTTGGGCTCCATTGCAAAAGTGCGGCCACTCCACTCCAATGCAATGCAATGTTGAGTGTCTCTTCCTCGGAAAGCGGAAAAGAAACAAAGCAGAGCAGGCAAATGGAGTGGAGAGCTTAGGCGCGGGTGTGCCCTCGTGTTCGTTTGTCACGACTCGCCCTAAGTTTGGGCCCAAAATTGAGCCGGACCGAAGAGGAAGATGGATTGCAACAGGCTCCAATGAAGTGGGCACATTGCAACAGTGCGTCTGGAGCGCGCGCTGTGCCCAGTGCACTTTGGCGGCGGGCGAGCTGCGCCTTTGCTGCGCTGGGCACTGGACTGTCTGCAGCAAAGTGTGCATGTGGTCCGCATGCACACAGTGACAGGCTGCATGTGGTCGACGGGCGGCCAATGGAGAGAGGGCGACAAAGTATCGCACAAAGGAGATTGTTTGCAAATGAGAGGCCTCCTCTTCTTCTCTTCCAGACCAGACGACTGGGCCTCTCATTTCTCCCACTCAACAGGACAGAGCACATTTGAAACATTTTCCACTCGTCGCCCGCAGATTGTTGCACTTGTTTTCTTTAAGCGGACGACTTTTCGCCCCAAAGTCGCAATCCTCAAAGAGAGCCAACCAAAGCCAGCCAAAGAGAGAGGGACTGTCTCCGAGAGACGAGCCCAAGATCCTGCTCGGCTTCTTCTTTTGTGATTGATGATGACCATTTGCGGCCAGAGGCACAATTTGGGCCCACTTTAAAGCCGCAAACAGACCCGCAACAGACGACCGCAGTGGAGCAACAAATGGGCGCAAAATGGAACTCGAGTCGCCCAATACAGTCTCTTTTTCTTTTTTCTCCCCCACTCAAATCTCCTCCAATTCGGACTGCTTTCTCTCCAGAGAGTCTCTCCAATTGGAGAAAAGGCGCAGTCCAATTAGGCGTAAGACAAAAGCGGAAGATGCCAAATTTCTGTCCACTTTTGACGCCATTTAACGGCCCCAAACTGCATCAAAGGGCACCAGACTGCATGAGACTGCATGAGACTGCATGTGACTGCATGTGACTGTATGTGACACTCTTTCTCTTTCTCTTTTGCTAAACGTGGCCAATTCTGTCCAGCTGCCCGAAGTTCTGCCGACCCTTAGATCTGGGCCAGTTTGGAGGCTCGCTCTTGCTTGTTCCAGCGAGGAGGAAATTGAGCGAAATGCGGCCCAAGACAGTCTGAGGCCCGGCGAGAGTGTGCACTTGTTTGGTTTGGGGCGCGGAGGAGAAAGAGTGGCAAGAGAGAGAGAGAAATAGTGAGAGAGAATGAGGGAGAAAAAATGAGGGAAAAAATGAGATTCGGCAAGTGAATTGAAAATGTAAACAGTAGAGCGTGAGAGCGAGTTTGTTTTTGCTGCCCTTTTCTTTTGGGCGCTCATCATGCTCGATCTCTTTCTCTTATCTGCTTGTTTTGCAGCTTCCAGTTGGCCTGCTCGTTTGCTTTCGATTGATTGGTGCTTGTGGGCAATTATTTTGCCTCGCAATCATTTCGCCTCTTTTCCTTTTCTCTCCAAAGCTGCTGGACGCCCAGCGCAGCTTTGGGCAAAGAGGCACAGAGGCAAAGAGAAAGATGGAGGCGCTCGTTGTGGTGGGCGAATGGGGAAGAGGAACTGTCGAATGTGGGCCACTTGGAGCCAGACAGGAGGAGCAATTGAGCAGTTGGCTGTTTCCAATGGAGAAGTTGAGAGCCAGCACAGTCTGTCTGGCGGACTCAGTGTGCAGAGATTGCATTTTCGAGCTCACGCTGGGCGCCACTTGGCCGCGGGTCTGTCGTCGCGCCCGTCACACACTGTGTCTGGCCGCTGAGCTGGCCCAACGAGCGGCCAGTGGCCAGTGGCTAGTGGCTAGTGGCTAGTGGTCAGTGGGAGAGGAAGGCAAAGGGGCGGCCAGTTGAAGTGTTGCTTGGCGGCGGGCAATTTGTTTTGGCCGCGCTGCAAGCAGTGCGTCTGCTCTGCTCTGCTCGTGTGCAAGAGTGCAAGAGTGCAGCTCAATGCGCCGGCCCTAAGGTGTAGCCCAGTTGTGCATTGGAACTCTGCACTGTGCAAGCCATGCAATGAGCAGCGTGCTGAAAAGTGCTGCGCGTCTTCGTGTGGCGCTCGGCCAGGCAAACGAGCTCGCTCAACGATCTGTTTAACTGATAAATAAATTGGATCATTCATGCAAAGACAGAGACTCTCTTCCTCAACCTCCCGCCACTAAGGTCTAGCTATAAGGTCCAGCTCTAAGGTCCAGCTAAGGTCCATCTCAGCTAAGGTCCATCTCAGCTAAGGTCCATCTCAGCTAAGGTCCAGCTCGCATCTCCCCCAAAGCTCCGAATCAATTTGGTCGTGAGCCAGCGCCGCCCAAACGGGCCAGCTTCGTGCCTCCAAGCTCCACTTGCCCATGGCCTTGGCTCCACAACTCGCCGTTTGTCCGTCTCTCTGCCACTCTGCCCGTCTGGCTGTGTGTCCAGCGCGCCAAAAGGGAGCTCAGCTCTCCAGTTTTTGGCCAGTTAGAGACAAGGCTCAAAACCAGAAGCCATGCAGATAAACAAGACAACTGCTCTTGCTCCTTTTGGATTGCTCTTTTGCGCAACAACAATTAATGTTGTCGTGCTCACGCAGGTGAATTCGAGCCCACTTTTGCCCTCCTCTTGCTTCCTTTTGGCTCCTCTGGCTGCGTTTTGGCTCCTCTTTGGGCTTTAGGCTGCCTTTTGGTTGCCTTAGCTTGTCTTTGGCTGGGGGAGGAAAATGGAGAAAAGGGAGAACAAAGCAATTTAGTTTTGGTCGCACGAACTTCCTCTCGTTTTTTCTCTGCTGCTTCTGGCGAGCTGCTGGCGCTCAATTGGCTCCTTTGGGCCGAGCGGAACTTTAGGCTGGCCAAGTTTCACCAAATTGGACTGCTGGCAAGTGGCAACTCTCAAAGCCGAGCGACATTCTGCGCCAACTGCAGCTCGCCCTAAGCACTGGGCAGCCGTGCAACTGGGTGGCCAGTTGTGTGGGGCCCAAGCGGTGGGCGCCCCTCGTTCTGGGTGTTCATTTGTTTGCATGGCCATTTGTTTTTATTTCCAGCCCAAATTTCAGCCAGAGATGAGCTGTGGCCGCCAATTGTCGAGCGGCAGTTAAGCTGATGCCTTTTGCAGTGGGAAATGGTGGCGGATATTTGGAAAATCAGCGTCACGTTGGCCCAGGACCGCGTTTGTCAGCGCTCCTGCTTGGAAGCTAAGGTGCAGCTCTGGTTGGCCCTTAGCTCCTCTTTGCTTAGTTCAAGCAAACCAATGCAACTCCACTGCTGCTCACCTGCTCACCTGCTCACCTGATTGCCCTAAGCAGTGGGCCCAGTTTCGAGTGGCCGCAGTTTATTGCCGCCAGACTGGGGCCCTTTGGAGAAGTGCACCTTTAGCGCCGGCTGAGTGCACTCCAAGTGGGCGACTTTATTCAATTGGACGCTCAGTGGACGCCCAAAGAGCTCCAGTGAACGTCCACTGAGCTCCAATTGAGTTGAGTTCAATTCGTCCAATTCGCCAAATTCGTTCAATTCGTCCAACTCGCTCGAGCTAAGCTCGCGTCAAGCTCGGAGGCGAAACTGCAACGCTCGGGCGGCAAGCTGGAAACTGCGAGCTGGAAACTGCCAACTGGAAACTGCAAACTCCAATCGGCCCAATTGGGCTCCAGTTTGGCCCGTCTGCCTGTCTGTCTGTGTTTTCATTAAAAAGAGCACGCCGAGCTCGCCAAAGAGGCACTCTCGCTTGCCGGAGCACGCGCGCGATCTTGCTGGCAAATGAAGGGGGGCAAAAAGTGACGCAAAGTGGCCCGTTTGGAGGGCGCCTTTTGATGATTTGGTCTAGCTGGAGAAGTTTGTCCAATGGTTCTGGGCCTCTTTCTGGCTGAACTGGCGAGCTCGATGGGCGCCAAACACGAGCAAAGAAGCATCAGCAAAATCCAAATTCCGGCCCAGCTCATGAAAAAAGTGCACCACTCATGATTCGCTCCAGAGACAGTCTGCGCCTGGAGGACTGAGAAAAAAAGAGACACGCAAAGTTTTCATTAACTGGGCCCCATTTGCCGGCCACAAGCTCGGGCCGCATCGCGTGCTCCTCGCCGCTCGTTAGGCCGCATCTTAGTGTCACTCTGGCTCGTGTGGGCAGCCTCAAGTGCGCACGCAGGAGCCCCAAATACTAGCCCAAATACTAGCTCAAGCTCTGCACTGGAAGCCCAACTGGCGAGCTTGGGCCCCAAGGGGCGCTGCTTAGCTTGGGGCGCCTGTGCAAGCCCCAAGCAGCCCGCCCAGATTAACAGGCTGGCCAGCGGGTGGTGCCGGCGCTGGACTTTGCTGTGCGGCGCCCAGTGGTCAGTGGTTGTTGGTTGTTGGTTGTTGGTGGCGACGGGCGGGCGCGCCGCTTCCGTGGGGGCCCAGTGGAGTGAGAATATCGCATCAATCATTTGCAGCGCTGGCCAGTTGTTGCTCGAGGCCTGGCCAGTGGCGAGCGGCGCCACTGGCGAGCCACTGCCTTGGGCCCAGTGGGCCAAGTGCCTCGCCAGCAGTTGGCGACAAGCGGCGGCGACTGCTCGCAAGCGAGCTAGCCAAGAAGGAGAGCTAGTCTTGCGGACGCGAGCTAGTCTGCAGCTCAGCTCAGACAATGAGCGCTGCTGACGCTGCGCTGGCCAATTTCACGCGCGCCGCTCGCGCCATCTGGCGGCCGCGCGGCCCAAACTGATTGCTGAGCGCTCCTTAGGGCCGGCCTCAGCAGAGCGCCGCCGGTGGCCTTTAAGGAAGCTCTTGCTGATTGCGAGCCGGCGAGTCTTGCTGGCTTGCTGCAAGTCTTGCCGCGAGTCTTGGCTAGACTGCGAGCTTGGCAAGACGGACGTGGGCGCCATGTTTGCAGCGGGCGGGCGGCCGCAGAGGAGCCTTTGTATATCATCGGGCGGCAAACAAATGAAATTATTACGCGTGACCATCTGGCGCGCGCCCAATTGATCCGCTTAGGCGCTCGTCTCGCGCGCCAAGACCGCCGGACGAGCAGCCCGACGAGACACAGTTGCCGGCGAGCCAGCGGGCGCCACCAACACGCACTGGCCGGCTCGATATCATAGATTATCAGCAACACAAACACGTCCCGGCGGCCTCTTGGCGTGCGCGGCAAGAGTGCGGCGACCCTAAGGGGCAGAAGTGGAACGTTCGAGTTGGGTCAGCGCCAAAGTCTGCGCGACGTCGCGGGCCTTCTCCGAGCGTGCGTGTGGCTTTGGGCGCCCGGGCAGCAGTGTGCGGCCGTCTGGGAGTGGCTAACGAGCTCGCTGGTCGGCGAGCTTGCCGAGGGGCGCCGTCCGGCTGGGCTTTGGGCGAGCTGGAGGCGAGATTAGCGCCAACTGTTATTAATGTCGCACGCGAGGCCGACTTTGAGCGCCGGCCGAGCAGCAAGCGAGCAGCTAGAGAGCGGCGAGCTAGCAGAGAGCCAGCAGAAAGGAGGCGGAAAGCAGCAAGCATCAAAAGGGGCCGAATTTGAGCGTCGTCCAGTTGGTCAGCCAGCACGCAAACTGGACGCTCTTCCGCCCAACTTGGAGCCACCGAAACGGAGAACAAAAGTGGCCCCGAATTGATTAATTGATCGTTGGCGTTTGACAGTTTGGCTCGACTTAAACTCGTGTTTTTGTGTCACTTTTTGGCCCCCCAAACTCTTCGGGGGCGCCCCTCTCGGCCTCTAGCTCGCGGGGCCACTTCCGCTCTGGCTCGGGGCCCATAGGTCGCCTGGCGAGGCAGCCAGCAAGCCAGACAGCAAGGCACCAGCTTGGCGGCGGCCCCTCAGAGTGTGAGCGGGATATTTTATTTTATTTCCCTTCTGGGCGCCTCTGGGGCGCCGGCTGATTGGGCGCCGTGCAGTGCAGGTGCACTCCTCGACATGGAGGAGCCTCGCGGGCTAAGGGCCGGCCGCGTGAGACAAATTCCAAGTAACAACAAATGGAAAAATAATAACTCGGCGTTGTGCGCGCCCCAGTCTTCCCGGTCTTGCCAGTGGCCCGCAGCTCGTCGCGCGAGAGGCTTTTCCGCTTCGAGTGGCCAGGCCGAATTAGCGCTCGCTGGGCAGCAGCACTAAGGCCCATTGGCCAGCGCGCCTGTCAAGTGATGCCGCTCGTTATTGGAGCCGACTTTTGGCCCCTCTTTTTCCCCACAAAACAGGCCCACCTGTTCGAGCTGATCCTCTTTAAATGGGCCGCGACTGGCCCACAGGCTGTCATAACTCATTTGAGCTAAGCGGGTCCTCCTTTCGCCTTTCCGCTTTTCGCCTTCCGCCTTTCGCTTCCCCTTTTCCCTTTTCCCTTTTCGCCTTCCGCCTTCCGCTTTTGCGTCTGCACTAGCCGGCCAGCACTAAGGGCGGCCCGCAGCGAGACCACTGCTTCCCGCGTGCTGCCATTGGTCAGACAGTGGCCGCCAGTTGAAGAAGCGCCGCCTGTCGAACTGGGCGGCACTTCCACGCGCCTCTTTCGCCGGAGCGCAATGGTTTCGCTTAATTGAATTAGTCTCTATTAGCGAGCTCGTTTGCCTTTGTGTCTGGCCGGCGCACCGCAAGCAAAGAGCGCGAATTTCCGCCGGAAAATGGCCAAATTCGGGCCCCCCTTCAAGCTGGGCTTCCTCTGTCTCTCTGTTTCGTGCTTCCTGCACTCGTGGTGGCTCGTCAACGAGAACACTCACTCGCCGGCGCTAATTTCCCACCCCAAACGACGACAAACGACGATTAGTCGCCCTTCTTTTTTCAGCCTCTCCAACGTCCAACAACTCAAACGGCGGCCACTCAAACAGGGGCACAATCAGCTCACTTTGGCTGAAAAAGAGGATCAAAAAAGAACCAACAACTGGCGGCAAATGATAATAAAAATAAAGGGCGGAAATTTATCATCCAAATCAGTGTTTCGCAATGGCAGAGGAAAAGCAGCCTCAGACTGTCCGAAACGGCGGCCAGAATCTCAATTGGAATGGAAATCGAGAGCTTGAGATAAATTTCACAATTTGTCGCGCTCATTTCGCCTGTGCGCCTGAGCAGTGCGGCCGAGCCTTAGGTCTGGTTGCATTGCAAGCGGCGCGTGTTTACTCGGCAGCTCCAGTTAGGAGACCGAATTGGCCAACGGAAAGAAGTTCGAAAAGAAAACAAACAACATTTTTGAACGCCAACCAAAGAGAAGTGAAACAAAAACATCTTGTTGGGCCCCGAGGCTCAGCGAGCAGACAAACGGCGGCCCCCAAAAGCAGCCAGTTGAAATGGCCAGAGGAAGTGTGTGCCAGTGCACCAGCAGCTCGCCACTGTCTCTAGTGCTTCAGTAGAGGCAGCTCTCAGTTGCGCCCAAAAAGTAAACACCAACTGGGCCAGACCATTGAACTTTTGCGCCCACAAGGCTCTTGCTCCTGCTGGCTGGCAGGCTTGCTGTCTGGCCTCAGACATGCTTAGGACACGCACCAGCGCCAACACAAGCACATGGGCACACAACAAGCAGCGCACTGCAAGCACGAGCACCATACACAAGCACTAGTGGCATGCAGTACAAACACACAAGCACGAGCTCCTCATTGGCCGCCCACCAGAAGAGGCCGGCCAATGAGCAGTGGTGGCGTGTTTTTGGCCCTTCTCTCTCAGTGGGAAACGATTGCGTAACGAGCGTGCAACTGTTTGCCTTTGTTGTTTGCCGCAAAGCAGCGGCGGGCTGCATTTGATTTTCGAATGGCCAAACAATTGCGCTTTAATGTCCGAGGAGAAGGAAAATGGAGAGCGAGATTGTGGAATTGAGTCAAAATTTTTGCGTGAAATATGCGCCAATTTGGCCCTCTGGATCTCTCTGAATCACTGCCGCAGACAGTCTCTGCCCCCACTTGCACTGGACTCTCTCTTTCTGGTGTAGCACAAACTGGGCACCACAGACTGTCCATCCTAAGCGCCGGTCTGCACCACTTTGGGCTCTGAATAGGCCGCCTCTTCATGCGCCTCTTCGGGCGGCACAAAGAGCTCAATGATGCAACGAGTGTTGCATGCGAACGAGCATCATTGGGCCGACTTGTTGTTGTGCGGCCGTGCAATCTAATTATTGGAGAAAACAATCGGCCAAATGAGAAATTGCGCCCAGAGCTCAGCTGGGCGCAGATTGCGGCCCGCTGGCAACACATGCTGTCTGCCCTAAGCACTGGCTGCCCTGAGGACTCGCCATCCACTCAGGTCCGCCTGGAACTGGCTCGCAGTGCCCTAAGCACTCGCAGTACCCTAAGCACTCTCGGCCAGCTGCAGCCCAAAGCACTTGGGCCGCCATTCGAGTGGGCCGCTCGACCAACGACACCAACTCGGTGGCCTCCGATCAATCAGACGGCCGCACTTGGGCCGCTCGTTACGCCTCGAGGCGCCCGCCAGCTCTGCATTGGGCCCACCGAACCCAAATGGATGGGCCTCATAAAAGAGGCTCAACATTTGGCCAACTGGAGCCACTGGAGACTGAGACTTGCAGTTACATGCAAAGTTGTTTGCAAATTTTATCTTCACCACTTTTAACCGCTTGCCTGCTGCTGGCCTATCTCAATAGCTCAAAGGGCTCTCTGCTGCGTTTGGCGCCACTGAGCCCAAAGGCAAACAAACAATCCATCTGCTTGCAGCCTCAGATCAGCCGACCTCCTGCCAGAGGAGAGTCTCTCTCTTGCTTGCTCGCTCGCTCGTGCGTCCCAGTCACTCCAATTTGGGCCCAACCGACTCGAACGTGCCACCCAAATGGGCCTCCCACTTGTCTCCAGACGCCGCCCAATCACTTCCTGTCTGTCTTGGCTGCTCAGAGTCGAGCTTGGCGGCCGATTTGCGTCACTGCTTGAGCTTGACTGCTTGAGCTTGTCTGCAAATCGGGCTGAGAGTGGGCCACTCACTCAGATTGCTCGCCTGTCGTCGCACATCTGCGCCGGAGCAGCTCCGGTGAGAAGCTCAACTTGGAAAGACGCAAAAATTTCGAGGAAATTCGCCACCAAGGCGGCTTGCCGAATTTGAGCTCAGAGAGGCTCCATTTCGACTCCAATTTGGATAAATATCGGATAAAGATCTCCAATTTGCCAAAGTCACACAATCTGCCCTCTAAACTGAGCCAAAATGGAGCCTCTGCACTTGGAAAGCAAAGCGACGAAAAGTGCAGTGCAATATGCTTGGTGCACTGCGTGGCGTGCATGCAGCCACTCAATTGGCTCCAAGTTCAATTGGCCTGTTTTCATTGGGAAATTTCTAATGAACTCAAACGAATTAGCGACACGAAATGCTAAAAGTGGAGCTCATTTTTCATAAAGTGAAACAGTGAGAGAGAGAGAGACACGCCCACTTTGGAACAGTTGAAAGACGTCAAGCTTCGTGCGCGGGTGGCCATTTTTTGCTTCTCCTTTTTTCGCCTCTTTATTTTTCCCCTTTTGCTCCCTTTTGCTTGGCTCAGACTCTCTCCAAGCCGCCACTCTCCCGCTGGCCCATTCATTTCTCGTAGCTTTGGACCCCCAACCAATTAGAACATTATGCACAAGAATGGGCGCCAGCTTGAGGTGAAGTCTTCCAGTTGGCTGGCCGACACAAAGTGCCTGAATGTTGGACGCTTTTGGAGCGCCTTTGTGCATCTTTTTTGCCCCCGTTTGGTCTCCTCCTGGAGTTTGGCCCGAACTTCATCGGAGACAAGGGCGCGCGTGTGTCTGAGGGGCACACACACTCGCAGTTGAGTTGGTAGGGCGCCCTCAGCTCCCAGAAGCCCATTTTGAATTCATTAAATTGATAAATGTTTTTTTGTTTCACTCCTGCGGTGCGCCACTTTCGCCTCCACTTCCGGCGCGCGCGAGTATCAATTTGGTTGGCGGCGCATTGAAAAGTTGGTGGCGAAAAGTGTTGGAGTGTTTGAGAAATCGGAGCTCAGAAGCTGGCGAGTGGAGCAGGTCTGCTCTTCGGGTGGCCTAAGCAGCCTAAGCAGCGGCGTCCAGCGCGCACTTCATGCTCCAGCCCTAAGCTTAGCGAAGGCGCGACGAGCCAGCTCAGGCAGGAAGTTCGCTACAGGAAGGTCTTAACAGGTGTCATTGGGCGAGCGGCGGCAGCTAAGGAGCGACGCAAAAGGCGAGCTTTGGCCACTTGGCACCCCCAACTGTGCCCAGCGAGTTGCAGTGGCGCGCAAATGAAATATTCGCCCGCATTTAGGGCCCAAAAATGGCCCTCCTGATGCAAGCAAGTGCGGCGGAAGGAGCCCTGTCGGCGCCTTGTCGTCGGCCTTGTGGCTGAGCTTGTGTGTTAGTGTGCTTGTGTGTTTGTGTGCTCCTCCTGGGCTCTTGTGCTTCCTCTCCTCGCTTAGCCTGTTTGCTTTGGGCGCGAACAACTTTGGGCCAAGTTTGGGCCTAGTCTTAATTGAGCAATCAATTTTCTCACCAGTAATTCCCCCAAGAATATTCACAAGCAGCCGGCAAAAGAGTGCCGGCCGCCATAAGTTCACTTTCTCCCTTTCCCCTTTGCTCTTTTGCCTTTTCCCTTTGGGCGAATTGTGCGCGCCACTTCCGGCCCCAAGCAACAGAGTTTGGCCTTCTGGGCGGCCCGCTGAGTTGGCGGCGACGACGTGCAAGTGGTGGCCTGCGAGCGAGCGAGCGAGGGCGGCCATAAATTGGGCCCATTGTGTGTTTGTTTTTGGCACTTTCCCATTTATCGGGCCAACTTTTGAGCCCACTCTCGAGCATTGTCGGGCCACGTAAGACAAGCCGCTTAGGGAAGTCTGTGGGCCCAGTTCAGCGGGTGGTTCGCAGCCTTCACTTGGTGCTCACTTGGTGCTCTTTTGGTGCTCACTCTCTACGTTCAATCGGCGCCCACTCGCCGCTCACTGGGCGCCCTTTTCAGCTCGGATAATGTCCTGTTGGGCGGCCCCAAACGGGCAAGGTTTAGTGGAGCGTTAAAGAGACAAAAGTCGGGCCAAATTCGGCAAACTGCTGGCCTGCCGTTTGAGCCAAAGCTGCTCGGGATCAGTCCAAGTGGAGGGCCAGCCAAATGGAGAAATGGATGGAGTTTGAATGAATTAGACGGCCGACACTTTGGGCCCGGCCGCAAGCTGGCGAAATGCACCAGGCGGCGAAACTGCAGCGGCCGGAAGTGGACGCCTGAGCCGCGCGATAGGGGCGATCCTAGTCTGTCGTCGTCCGTCATCGACGAGTTTCGACGTGGCTCAGTGAGAAAGAGAGAGGCGGCTCAGTGGGCGCTGTCTTGTGCGCTTCGAGTTGCGGGCGACGCGCTCGTCTGGCAGCCAGAGACGAGCTCTGGCCGGCTGCCTCGAGTGTCCAAAGCTGCTCCAAGTGGAGGCCCACTGACACCGGCGGTCTGGCTGAGGGCGGGCGACAGTTGCCGCTGGTCTGGAATCTAATTTTCTGCATTATCATTGGGCGGCGCGCGTGCAGCCAGGCCGCAAAGGAGAGAGCAAAGGTGAAATATGAGCGCTCTCGGGGGGAGCAAAGTCGACTTGGCCTGGCCAACTGCTCCAGTTGCCTAGTTCTGCAGTTCTGCAGCTCTGCAGTTCGGCGGGACCTTAGGGGCGGCTTGGGCCAAATGAAATCAACTGGAATTTTGACGCGACGACCAGCCAGATCGAGTTTCTTTTCCCACTTTCTCCTCTCCCAGTCTCTCGGATCGGCAACTCGCCTCTTGCCACTGGCCAGCCGGCCGAGACAATGCAACACGACTGGCTCGCACGAGCAGCTCAGCACGAGAAGCAATGCACTGCGGCGAGCAATGCAGCAGGCCAGCAGTCCTAAGGAGCGGCCAGCGGACGACAAACGCCCAAGAAGACCGCTTTTTCTCGCATTTCTCCATTTAATTTGCAACAAGCACAATGGGCGCCCCATTTCAACCATTTTCCCACTTTGTCCCCGCCAACTGTCCATCTTCCAACGTCGCCCCATTTGGACGTTGCTCGCCAGTGTCCAGTTGTGTCCACTTTGCAGCTTGGGCGCAGTTTGGCTCGAGGCGCACGTGCCCTCTGCTGTGGCCGCTCTGCAACCGAAAACCGTGCCCAAAGATGATCCATTTGATTGATCATTCAATCAGCCTTCCGGCCAACGCAACCGCTGCCCAAGTGGAGCCCAACTTTACCATTGCACTGAAATCTGCAACAAAGGAAACAATTTCCCGGCCTGATGGGCCATCAGGTGGCTTAGGGCGCCAAATCGGCCGCCCAACCAAAGGCCAGCCGCGAGCATTGAAAAGGATGCATTCGGCTGCAATTAGTTTGCATGCAAATGGGCTCCACTTCCTGCACTTTGGGCCAGTTTCCTCTCAGAAGTGCGCCTCAAAAGTGGTCCCAGTGGGCGGCAATCAGGCGGCAATGTGAGATTGGGGGCGCCGATTTCAGACTGAGTGCGGTCCGCAAGTGATGTTTGGTGTTGCTGTGCGGCCGGCAACTGGCAGAGATCGAGAGCGGCCACTGAAAGCGGCGCGAGAGTGCCGCTCGAAGCGACAAATTTCCCACATGGACAAAAAGAGCGCACGCAAAAAGGTGCGCCTCTCGCAGACTAGCTCGCCCCTCTAGCACAAAGCTCACTCAAGCTACACTCACTCTCTCCCGGCACAGACACACACCCAAACAGAGCTCGCCCATTGCGCAAGCAAACGGCCCACAACACACACTCGCCCCTCTAACAAGTTGGCCAATATTTGGCACGCGCCACCCACCAACTTCCGGTGGGCGGCGCTGCTTCCTGTGGGCATGCGGGCGGCGCTTGTGTGCACTGTTTGGTGGCCGGCGTCGTGTGGGCGCTGGCTGGGCGCGTGCCGATCGTTTTAATTGGCGCTCGACGAGCGGCTGGCGTGTGCTCAGGAGGGTCCAGTGGAGGGCCGCCGTTGGTGGCTCTTTGGTGTTTCTTCTCGCGGCACTAGATCGCTCGACGTGCAAGCTTGGGACTGCGGCAGCTCAGGGCTGCTTTGGGGGAGACTGTAGCTGAAAGTTGGGCCGAAATTTAGAAGAGAAAAGGAGCAATGCTTGCCCCTGCAGCGCCCCGAGAACTGTGTGCCGCTGGTTTGTTTTGGAAAATTCCCGCGCCACGCCCACCCGGAATGTGCGGTCGCAGAGGAGCGAGAGTCCCGCGCGCACTGAAGTCCGCAGTCTGCAGTCTGCAGAGCCGAAATTGGGGGCGCGCGTGTTTGTGTGTTATAATACTTCTGTTCTCGGTGTTATAATTCTTCTTGCTCCTTGCTGACAATTATTTGAGATCAGATTGCGCACAATATGCGAGCGTCCACTTTGTGTTCCAATTTCACTTGCAGTTCCAGTTCCAGTTCTAGTTCCAGTTGCACGTCGAGTCGTCTGCTCTAGCTGGCCATTGGAGGTCCAAGCGGGGCCCAAGCGAGCCGAACGAGGCGCACCTCTGCTACAGAGTGGCTCTCTTGGAGCGCGACGACAAAGGGCCGCCGCTGGCCAGTTAATTAGTTTCGTTAGTTTGTTTGCGCCGGCCGGTGCCTGTTGGTCTGTTGTCGGTGCTGCTCGGGGGCGACAAGGGCGCGCGTGTGATTGCGTGTAATGGAGAACGGCGAGCGGCGAGCACAATCGGCCCGCTCGATATGAGAGAGCGAGCTGAGCAAACGTAATAAATTGCACACACACACAAGCGGCAGACTAGCACAGAGAGAAAGAGAGAGAGAGGCAGAGGAGAGCAAACAGACTCAAGTGTATGGAAAGAAGTCACTCTTTGGGCTGGCCGTCGATGCGCAAATAATCCGCATTGGACGTCCAACGGCGATCAGATGCGGCCAGCTGTCCACTGTTGTCGCTCCTCTGGGCTTGAAATCGATCTCAATTTCGCCAAAGGGGCCCCCCAACGAGCTGGCCGCTCGTCTCGCGCCGCCGCCCCTAAGGTCTGGCCGCCCCTGAGGTCTAGCTGCTGGCCGGAAGTGGAGTGGCCGCACGTCCAGCCAGCCAGTTGGCCACTTGGTCAGTAAGGCGGCCGAGCGAGCGAGCAAAGGAGCTGCTGGTGGGCGGCCACGCGCGTCGGGCCAGCAGCTCTCATTAGGCTCCTCTTGCAGCGCTGGGGATTAGGGTGGGCGTTTTGTGGCGCCGCTGCTCATTACGCAATTCTTCTCTTGCCTCTTTGTGTGTCGCCACTTTGATTGCCGCCAGATTAGAAACAACACAGAGAGAGAGAGAGAGAGAGCCAAAGAACCAACCCAAAGCAGCCGGAGAAAGAGAGAGAGCACATTTGGCTCCTCATTTTCCGCCAACAGATCAACAAGAGTGCGCCTGGAGGAAACCAATTTGCTCCCTTTTTTCTTCCACCAAGTGAGCGCCCCCTCAGCTCGTCTGTCTGAGCTAGATGGCCAGTGGCCAAACGGGCGAGCTCCGATCGGCGGCGATGGACCAGCGGCGGCAGACTAGCTCGCGGCACAACACCTAATCCAGAGAGCAATTCTTCACGAAGCTGCGAGGCTTGCGAGTGGGCCGCCTCTTGGGCCTCTTGGGCCACTGACTGTGTGCAGTCTGCCTGCACACTGCCCTGCACTGTGCTGTGCTGGGCCGCACGCACTTGGCCCAAAAGTTGCGCCCCAAAGTTGCGCGCCTCAGACTTGCGCGCGTGGGCTAAGAAGGCGCAGCGGAAGGCGCCCTCTGCCTCTCTCCTGCCACAGTTTTCCTACAGTACAGTTTAGTCGGCCCAGTTTGCTCCAAGTTTGCAAGTTTGCCCGTGTTTTGCGTGTGATTTATTTCCGCCTCCCCTGCTCAGGATTTGCGCCAATGTCTCAATTAAATCCCCCTCGCCCACTCTAAGCCATCACACCAGCGCCCCCCGCGCACTGGCGCCCATCATGGGCCCCAAACTATAGTTTGCCAACTGTAGTTTGGGACAGCCCGCAGGACAAGCGAGAAACTCTCGACCACTGCTGCTGGTCATCGTGGGCGACGCACCAGAAGGGGACAACAACAAAGAGAGAGTGGGGCCAGAGGGAGACTGGCCGAGAGATGGAGACCAGTGTGCTCGTTTCATTTATTTATTTTCCACCAAATTCGCCAAATACATTGCAGGCCAATGCCCAGTGCAGTGGCTCGTCCAACGCCTCAATTGGTTGTCCTGTTTCAATTCCATTTCATCAATTACACTCCTCGGACCATTTTTCAAATCAACAACAAATCCATCGCGCGTTTCATTTGCCTCAAACGAGGGCGCAAACTAAGGCGAAAAAGGCCACAGGCAATCTGCGGGCCCTTGTCTCTGGCAGAGCCAAGCACGGGCAGCCAAACACAGGCTTTTCCCAGGCTTTTTGTCTGTGGGGAGCAAAACAGCGAGCGGACAGGCCAAGAGGAAGAGGCTGTTGTCTCCCGCCGACTGATGATGATCTGAATAATTGTGCAACAAACTCTTGCGGCTATTCCACTTGCGGTTATTTTTCAGTTTTCCATTTTTGTATTTTTGTTTTTGTTTTTATTTTCATTTTCATTTTCATTTTCATTTTCATTTTCATTTTCATCTTTGTTCCTCCTCTTCGCTGCCCCCAAGAATTTGCCCACTCGTTTGGCGCACTGTGGCTCCTCTGTGGCTTCTCTGTGGCTCCTCTGCGGCCGCCCAGTGAGAGACAAGCTCGGGCAGGTTGCGAGAAACAGGTGGCCACTTGGAACAGAGCGAGAGAAAGACTCTGCCAGGCGCCCAGTCGGCCGCCAGCCCAGTGGGTCGGCGCTCTGTCAGCGCGCGCCAAGAATTTTGATAGATTCTCGGCCAGTCCTAAGGGAGCCTTGAGGGTAGAAGAAGAAGAACACTGCAGCAGTGTTCTTTCTCGGCCCTTAGCTGCGGGAGAAGTGTTACCAATGTTGCTTGGCCCGTGAAATTGCGCAACCTAATCAATTAGTTCTCCATCTTTGCCGGAATGCTCCTCTTCCTCTACCTTTCTGGCCACAAAAGGAGAACAACGGTGGGCAAATTCTGCCTGAATTTTGCCCAAATTCTGCCTCCTTGCCAAAGATTTGCTTTGCCGAAAATCTTTGGGCGAGCTTGGCGCAATCAAAACAACGGGCAGACTTTCGGGAAGTGGAGCAATGCAAAGTGGTGGGCAAGTTTCTGATGCTAGTCTGTTGCTGGTCTGTTGCATCAGTGTTGCTTGCGAGCAACCAACTGAGCTGTGTGCAGCCGGCGGGATTATTCATTAGACGAGTGTTCTGTCGACGGCGCTGCCACCGAGTCGCCGCATCAGAACTCTGGCCTGATTGATTGACAGCCGGCCCACGAGCAGGACAACAAGTGGTGCGCCGATTTGCTTGCCGTTCGAGTCCATTTGAGTCCATTTAAGGAGCTCTTGGTGGAGCTTGAGCTTGAGTCTTGGCTGAGGATTAGTTGCCGGGAAGCGACGATGGTTATCAGCGGCAATATTGTTGCAAGATATTTTCCGATTTTCCAAACTCCGAGCGAGACCTTCTGTCTCAGAAGGCCAAACTTTCGGCCCAAAAGTTTTGGCTCAAAAGTTTTGGGCCAAAACTCGCAAACGAGAAGGAGAAAAAGTTTGCTCAGAGAACAGAGGCGCCCTCTGGTGTGCAAGCGGCGAGCAGAGGCCGATTCCAGTTGATTGGTCGCGATGATTTGGTGCCGCCGAGCCGAAAGCGAGCAAGAAGGAGAGAGAGAAAGACGGACAGAAAGTTGCCGGCGAGGAGGAAATAAATTCGCCAAAATAAAGAAGCCCGAGAAGTTGATTTTCATTTCATTTCATTCGGGAGCTCGCGAAGGCAATGGCAAGAGCGGCGCCACTTCCAAGGAGGCGCAGGGGCGAAAAAACAAATTGAATCGCGCGGCCTGCAGGAGAGAGAGACAGAGACTGGCCGTTGGGCGCAGATTTGCAGCTGGCCCACTGCAGCAGCCAACGACTGGCGGGCGCACACAAACGGCGTTCCAATTTGTTCTTTCCGCTTGGCGAGTTTCGGCGCCGCTGCTTGTCCGGCGCTGGAACGGGCGCCCTGGTCTGCAGTTGGGGGCTCGTCCGGTCCACTAGGGGCGGTCAGAAGGGAGACAGTGGTCGGCGCGCGAGACTGGGGCCGCCAGAAGTGGACTGGCCAGAAGTGGCCGTGGAGAGAGATTGGGGCGTCCACTGGCTAGCTAGTCTTCGGGGTGGGCGCCCCAAGGACTAGCCAGCCAGGAGCCGAAAAAGATGACGAGCAGCGAGCGCAAAAAGTCTATTTACATTCCGGGCGAGCCTTTTTCATTTCGAGGGCCCTCGTCTAATTGAGATTTCCAGCCCAACTGGAGCCGCAGACTGACCCCAAGGCGCACTTTGCTCCTCCACTCTCAGCTGCTCGCCTCCACAGACAACTGTCTGTGCTCGCCTCTCGGCCGGCCGCTAATGATGTTTGTCTGCCCGCCGCTTGTTTTGCCTGATTTCTCCTGCTCTTCGACGTTGGAATTGAATTCGATTCAGCCCAATCCAATCGGATTGCTCGCCTGTGGGCGGGCCACCTCCCAGGCGGCCGGAAGGAGACGCGCCGGGCTGTCCACTTCTGGCCTCGACTGGAGCGGCAAACTGTGGCCAAAGTGTTCGTGTCGCCGGCCCCAGTCACTGGGGCTCGCTGGCCGCAACAACAAAGGCAAATCATTAACGGCCAGCAAATGTTCTAGGTGAAAATGAGCGGTATAGTTGCAAGTTGTCGCCCCACCGCCGCCGCACACTAGCCCCCCGCGTCAAGCCAGGCCGGCCAGAGGCGCCCTTCCCGCCCATTAAACACACTCTGGCGGGCACCACAAAAGGCAGCCCAGAAGCCCCTCGAAGCAAAACTCGCGCCAGCCCAAAGTCGCCAAGACGCCCCAAGACAGTCCAGAGGCGAGCTGTGAGGCTGGTCAAGCAGAGCAGAGCTGCATTAGCCTAATGCTGGCCCTCTCTGCTCCATTCTCGTGCTCTCGCTCTTGCTCTTTGTCCGACAAATGGCCCAGCTCGGCCCAGGCGGAACAGGGACGTTTCATTATCATGACAATGTTTGCACTTTGTCCTTCTGGGCGCGCCGGAAGAGCCCCGCCCGCTGCGAAGAGCCCGCACTTGTTCGCGTCAGTTCAGCGCCCGAGTGCTATACAGTCTGCACACAGTCTGCACACAGTCCGCACACAGCCCGCACACAGTCCCACGTTCTCGCAGCATGCAAGCTCCAGCGGCCATCTTGCCAGCTTGCCAAACACTGCTCGCCAAATGCTCGCCCAATGCTGGCCAAATGCTCGCTCGCTCGCCCGCCTTCCAGAGGCCAGCTGCGCCCCTTCCGGGCAGCCAGCGAACACATAAACTGGACTGGGAAGCGCAAATTAGCGCCAGACGTCCGCGGCGCCAAGACCACTTGGGCCCAAGACAACATGGGCGGCCGACAATTTGACGCCGTTATGAAGGCCCGATCAGCGGGTGTCGTTGGCTGGCTAGCTTGGTTGCTAGCTGGCTGGCTTGCTGCTTTTTTTTGCCCCGCCGGAAGGAAACAAAGTGATTTATGGCCAAGTAATTGATTTAAATCTAATGCCCGTCTCCTGCTTTTGGTGGCTCTTTTTGGGGCCGGAAAGGCGCCAGTTGGGCCTTGTGGGGGAGACTGGCCCATTTGGACGCGGCGAGAGAGTGTGAATATCAGCGGCCGTGTTTTGTCGGCGCGCGATGGAAGTTGGAAGTTGGAAGTGCAAAAAACAGGCCTCACTCTGCGCAGTTTAGCTCTCCTTGGGGCCCTTAGCGCCGGCCCTAAGCAGCGGCGCCCAATTGGAGAGAGTGGCTCTCTCTCGGGCGCCGAGGGGCCCCTCTGGTGCCTCGCTCCATCGGCGCCGCTTGCAAAGTGGTCGCCCGCTGCTTAGGGCTGCCTGGAAACGAGCTGCGAGTTCGGCGAGATCGAAAAATAAATAGCCGCCCGCTGGCCTCAGGGGAGCGAGGCAGGCAGTGTGCAAGGGGCTCCACTTGGGCCAATATGATTGCTCGCTCGGGCATTGCTCGCTGGGGCATTGCTCCACTGGCGAGCACTCGTCTCGCAGACTGGGGCCCCACTGTGCCGTGTCTGCGGGCTCTTGGCGGGCGAGCAAAGAGGCGGCGAATCGGCGCCTCTTTGCCAGTTTGCGCCCGGGCCACAAACAGGAAGTGGAAGCGCCGGCGACAAACAATTTTTGCCAGCACACTAATTCGATTGCTCGCCCACTGCTCGCCCATTGTGGCCACTCAGACGGGCGCTAAGCTCGGCTGCGTGGCTGCCAATTGCAGTCCATTGTTTTTTTTTTCTCGCTCCTCCTCCTCCCTTGGAACTGGGCCCAGTTTGCATCAGTCTCCAGCAGTTCATTGGCTCCATTGCGGCACTTTGGTCCACCGAGTCTCAGCTCGCCATCGAGCTTGGTGCTTCCGCTGCAGCTGCATGGCCACCTGGCTGGCACCACTCCAGAGGAATGGGGAAAAATGTTCACTCTGAACTGGCATCAAATCGGCAGAGCGACGCTCTCTTATCGCGCGCAATATCTGTTTGCTGCGGGCCCAGAGAACCACTTTGGGGCCCTGATTTTCCCCGCCAATCTGGACCCTTAGCTCTGCTGCCGAGCTGCAAGATTGGGCGTCTATTTAGACAGCCAGAGCTCCTCCAGTGCCGCATCCCAACAGGTGAACCTTGCAAGCTTTGAGGTGGCTGCAGAGTAGGCTCCAAGCAGCTTGGCAGCGCCTTTTATTGGCTAGATAGAGCCCTCTTGTGGGCCTCTCTTTGGAGCGATTTCTTGAGGCAATTTCTTGAGAGGCTCGTGTGGAGCAAGGGGAGAAAAGGGCGCCAAAAGTGTCGCCTGTTTTCCGCTGAAAAGGCGCCGCTCGAAATGGGGCCCCAACACTGCTGCAGTTCACAAGAGTCTACAAGACACCAGCTTCCTGGCTCAATGCTCCGCCAATATTCCAGCATTGAGGGCTTTTGGATTTGCGCAGGCCCAGTGGCGCCCTCTGACGGCAAATAGAGGCCAGGCAACACGGCGGCTGCAGCTCTCGAGTGGGCGCCTGGGGCGAGTGCACGCGGCCAGCCAGTGGCACAGGAAACCATTAGAGGCCAAGTGGTTGTGTGCTGGCCAACTGGGCCCGCCGAAATGGAAGAGGAAGTGGAAGTGGCTGGTTGCGCGCGAGTGGCATCGTTTGGGCCCAGGGCGAATCTGTGCGCCGGGGAGCAAATGTTTGCCCACCAGGAGGGGCCAGAGAGACACTGGAGGGCTAGTTGTCGGGCTAGTTGTCGGCCGCCATCCTTCCCTCTGGGCTCCGCTTTGGGGCCCATTTTTCTTCCTCACTCTGTCCACGCGGGCGGCCGAATTCCGCACTCTCGCCATTGGCTTTGGCTGGCCAATGGCGAGCTGGCCAATGGCGAGCTGGCCAAAGGGGGCTAGCCAAAGGGAGCTAGCCAGCCGGAGGGCGACAAAAAGAACAGGAAAAGGGGCCCAATTGCACAACTGGACAACTGAACAACAACTGGCCAACTGGGTCGATGCTTGGCCGCACCAAAGCTCCACTGGCCACCAGCGGCGAGGAAGCACGACAACAACACTGGCGCTCGTCAATTATGATCAATGGGGCCAGTTTTGTCCACTTTCCGGTGAGCTGGCGGCCTGGGCTCGAGTTTGGGCCTTAGTTCTGGCCAGTCTTCGGGGCCACAGTCACTCCTGTCGGCCACTGTCTCGCGCGGCTGTGTGCGTGCATGAGGCCCCAAGCTTAGCCTTTGCACACACAGACACCGCTGCCTTGACAGGGGAGAATTATCAAATTAATAATTCAATAGAAATGGAGAGACGCCGGTTTTCCGGAAGCTTCCGGGGGACTTTTGGGCTGTGGGCGAGTGGCCAAAAGTGGACTGAGAGGGGTGGATTTAACCCAGTCAGTTCAGGTGCACAGAGAGCAGCTGAGAAGAGTTATCTAAACACAGCAAGAGTGGTTCTCGCGGTCGAGGAGCGACTGGTGGCCGTCCGCACGGTGGCGCTCCAGTTGATTAGATGCAAGTGATGGCGGCCGGCGATAATGATGAGGCCAGAATGCGTCCAAATAGAATGGGCTGAGCAGCGGCGGCTTTGCGGCCAGGGCCAAATCGCGGCTTGTCGAGCTTCTGAGAGTTCGCCAGCCGAGCGAGGCCAGCCGAGTAGGAAGGTCTAAGCTTGGGGCTGTGCATGGCGTGAGTGTTGAGTGGCGGCCAGCGAGTGGTGGCCACTGAGGAGCACAGTGAGCAGTGAGCAGAGACAGAGGCAGCTGGCCAGTGAGCTGGCCTGTTTGGCTGTCGCCACCTGAATCTTAATGAATTTGCACAGCGCGTTTGGGGCCGGCCTCGAATGGATGACTTTGTTTCGAGGCTCGCGTGTTGAGTGGCGGCAAAGCAGCCCGGAAGAGTGTCTGTGGCTCGTTGTTGTCTGCCTGTGGGCGCGGCGAGCGAGCTTTGAGGGGGAAGCTTCGAGCTGCGAGCAGCGAGCTTTGTGCGGCGAGCTTAGAGCAGAGAGCTTCCTCCAGCAAGCCAGCCGAACGGAGAATAGAATAATTCATTTCTTCTGGCCGGCGCGACCGCAAGCGAGACAGGCCAGCCGAACGGGAGCAAAAATGCGCCCAATAGGCAGCCGTCGATTAGCTAACGGCCGCCTAATGATTGTGCACGTTGCTCTCTCTCTCTCTCTCTGTGGGCCTCATTGTGCTCGGCCTATTCTTCCGGCCGCAGTCCAACGGGGCCAGTGGTTGCCATATGCAACGGAGCTCGCCGCTGGTGGGCCGCCGCCGCCACCGAGCGGCCGACCAAACAGGCAGCGTGTGGCCGCAGCACGCCAATTGGCGCCCAAAGTGTCGCCCGCCACTCGGGGCTCGTTTTGGGCTCCATGTCGAAGATACTCAACTTGAGTGACGCTGGCCCTCCGCCTCCGGTGGCTCAGGCCGAGTTCTGCGGGCACCGACTAGCTGCGGCCGCTCGTGCGCCTCCAATTGGCGATGGGCCGGCATCACGCCCGCCGCTTTCCGGCCCCCACTTGCCGGCGGCCTCGGGCGGCACTCGAGGGCGCTGTGTCACCAGCGGGCATCAGCGGCGGATCACGCGAGACGCCTCCAGTGGGGCGCCACTCCTCCACTGCCCGGGGCTCGAAGTGCGCTTATCAGGTTGGCGCCAACTGCCGCGGAACACGCACGGCGTCCCCTCCGAAGACTCCCCAAAGGCGCCCGAACGGCGCCCGAGTGGCGCCCCTCGCACTGAACGCGCTCCAGTGAGTCCTCCGCTGCGCCTCCCGCAGACCGTCGCTGGTCCCCCGAGCGCCACTCTGCCCAGCGCGGCTCACCTTCGGCGCCCAATTGGAGAGCAATCGCGCACGACCCGCGCCGCCCGGCCCACCAGCCACGGCGTGCTGCAATCTAATTAGCCGCCCGCCTGAGGAGGTGCAGACAGAGACAGTCTGCCCCAGTGCGCCGTCCACACACGCGCCCCACGCGCCTCCGCGCCAAGCCCGCCGGCGAGCGAGCAGGGCCGCCGCCTAGACCGCGCCGGGCGCCAACCCTTTGGCCTTGCGCCGCTCCTGAGCTTCCGCGTCCACTCGACTGGGTGCCGATTTCCAGCCGAGACTCCTGAGAGCGCGCTTCTCGCCGCCGAGACGCATGCAAAGCTGGCCGCTCGCCGTCTGACCGCCGCCATCTGGCCCGCTCATTAGGCCGGCCGGGCCCAAATTGCCGGCCTCCACTGGGCGCCTGGCGGCTCATTTGCGCTTCGTAGTCAAGCTCAAGCTTCGGGCCAAGCTTGAGCCTCCAAGCTAAGCACAAGCTCGAGCGCGGCCAATCGGGGCGCCGAATCAATCATCAGCTGATTCGGGTCGCCCCGAGCACCTGCGCCTCTGGCTCGGCTCGGCGAGACAGTCGCGGGCCCCCGAGCGTCAATTAGCGTCGGCGGAGGACGAGCTTGAGCGGCTTGGTGGTGAACGTCGAGGGGGAGAAGTGGGCAGACCAGGGCAGGCAGAGCAAGAGGCCCCAGCAAATGGCGGCCCAGTGGGCGCACACGGCGTGCCACTTGCTTGATTGAGTGCGGGGAATTTCCGGCCCGCCCGATTTGCCTGGCCCGTCCTGGTGGCAAATCGGAGCATTTCAATTTCGCCCCCACACTTCGAGCTTGCACATATAAATTCGGTCGCCAGGCAGCTAAATGTTGGCCCCCCAAAGTGGACCCCTCGGCGCCATTTCATTTGCCTCTGGGGCGCACGAGGCTGGCCGCAATTTGCCAGTGCCCCTGCGTGTGGTGCTGGCCTGCCCGTGAGAGTGTGTGTGGGCCGCCTCAGTGTGGCGCCTCTGCTGGCCACAGGCTGGAAACAATTCATCCGCCACCCTTGGGCTGCCTCTGTGCTCCGCCAGCAGCAAGCCCCACTCGCTATTACCCTCCACGAGCTCGAACTGCAACTCCAACGTTGGACTCACAAGCTCCAACTGCCAGCCCAAAGGGGCCCGGCGCCAATTGCATCCTCTCACCACTTCGGCCCCATTCAGGCTCAAGAGCGCACCTCTCGCGCCCAGTAGTCAATTTAATTTCGTCCTTTCTTTTCAACTCAGACCTCCCTCGCTCTGAACGCCACAACGCCACAGTCGCCCTCTAATGGTCAGTCGACCTGTTTAGTGCTCACTCAAAGCACTAAACAAACACACAGGAAGGTGAGCCTTCCTGGCAACCTCCTCCACTAGACACTCTCTTTTGAGCCTCTTGGCCACCCTGGCGCCATCTTCAGTGCTCGCCCTCACACAACAGAGTGCGAGCAGGAAGTGCTGTCACACTCCAGCTTCCGCCTCTTCCGCCTCCACGCTGCTCCCGACCTGCTCGATGAACCTGCAAGAAAGCGGAACTTAGCCCGAGATGGAACGTCTCCCCAATCTCCGGCAACTTGGCAAACAGACATTCGAAATCTGCAGCTCGCCGTGTGACAAGGGGAGATAGTCACTTCCGGGTGCATTGAAGAAGCCAAAAGAGACTTGATACTTTGATTCCAAGATTGCAACACCACCGATTGGACACCTTTTTGTTGATCTGGAGCCAATCATGGTCGTAAAATCGACATACAAAGCGACAACATTGAATACGTTCCAATCTGAAATCATGAATACCGACCCAAAAGTCTTCGTGCCCTCACTAGAGACAAGCGAGTGGATTGATTCTGGAATCGGAAGCAATTCTTTTAAGTTCCGTATGATAGGAACACGTTCAAGATGAGTTCCGATCACACGAATGAACTGGGCAGTTCTCGAACAATACGCATTGAGCAAGTAGTTTTTTTATCCAAACTTCATATAACTCGACAACTGTAATCATAAGGCTGCTTACTGAACCTATTGCGAGATATTAATTCTGGTGACCCATTCAGCTCGATCTCGAGTCTTTTAAACACGACCTGAGCCACTTGTGTGCTATCATCTAGGGAATGAAAGCATGGGATTGCTCTCGTTTCCAAGCAAGAGTATCTCATATCATTCGGCCAATGAAAGTCAAATCTAGGCTTAAAGTGTAGTACTGTGCCATTTAATTTGATGGTCCAAATGTAATCTCCGCGGGCTCTTGTCTCTTGCTCACTGTAATACATACACAGTGGCAAGTCAGCACACCCCCTATGATACATTGTCAACTTTCCATCTCCGTACGTCAGATCTATTTTGTCTAACTCTAGCTCTAGAAATCCGGGCTGGATACCAAGATCTGCATTCCCAAATATTTCCAAATAGGCTGCGGAATGAACCAGGCTAGTTTTGATCGCATCGTGCACCGTAAATGATCGCAGTTTTCTGGGTGCCCTTTTCACCAATCTACAGCCCTTGAAGTCACCATCATCTTGATCAGCCTCTTTCAAACCTATCACAATGAACACAAGAACCACGAGTACTGCAATCAAGACGATCAAGATTATAAGCAAGTTCTTGTAGAGCTTTAGGAATGACAATACGCCTGGTTGTCTTGCTGGAACAGTCGCGCGGTCACTTGCACCATTGCTGTCCATTGTGAGTTGAAAATTTTACGGATTTCCAACTGGTGGAGGTAGACTGATTTCTCTCCTGAAGCTCCCATTTAGCATAAGAGAGATCACTGAGACCCAATATGGATCTAAACAAATCGACCGCTGGAAATCCTTGAAACAATTTTCATACTCACTCAGCGTTGGTCTTCGTAATAGACCAGGGCTGGGGGTCTCAAAGACTAGTGATTGGGAGTGAATCATTACCACTAAACAGCAGACAATTCACGTTCACGTCACGATATATTCGAGCAACAGATGAGCAGACTCTAGTGAATCGTTCTACTCACTAGCATGGAGCAATTATTTCGTTTATTTGTCGGCACATCCTTCGAGCTAATGCTATCCGTATTGTTCGCACAACGGTTTGGATCTGATCTCCAGGAGTTTTTCATGACGTGTGTGTTAGAAACATCTATTCTACAATGCCTCGAAGCCGATATCAATCTGGGATATTTGACGTTATCCGCCGATGTTTGGAATATTAGTGATTGAGCATTCGAATGAGCGTAGTTAAGAGAGAGAGTTCATCCAATGGCTGGTGCGAATCATGATGGCGAGCAAGGTGACAGACCAAGCTACAAGTTTAATTTATTCCTTAGTGCTGACATAGAAATTAGAATTGCCTCCTCAGTTCTTATGGTTGTCGAGCCTTGGTTCGGACAGGTGTTGATCCAGTAGTCGAACAAAGTGGAAACATTGCCTACAGATTTTAGACTCTCATCACAGGACGCAGAATGCTCTAGACCTCGAACTCCTCCGAAGACAACCAAGATATGGTTGAACTCATGCTTGAGTTTCTTTGATGTGTGTCCATCAGTCTTAATGCTATTTGGTCTCTTTTTAACAAAGTTAACGTCATCAATTACGTCCCCTCTCTCAGACGTGCCGATGATAAGGTCATAGAAATTTTTCTTTTTAGGATGAAAGATGTTTTCGCTGATAGCTTGAGATAGGGATGCGGCCGGCCGAACATAGTAGCCCCAGTATAGGTTGAGTTTCTCTAAAGGTTCAACGGGAGGCACAATCATAGCCAAAGGCGGTGTTTGTGTATGGCCCAGCATGGAGGACTCCATCTTCTTTAGATCGGAGGGGTCCACTTTCACTGTGACTCTTGTGTTGGTTTGATGGTGCCCTGAGACAACAACATTCTTGCTGAGACCGATATTGACCTCTGTCGAATCTTCAAGCTTACCCTTGCGTTCGATCTGAGTGTGTCTAACTGTGAAACCCTCTCGATAAGGACATTCCAATTGGGAACGTCTGAGATGATGCTGGGCTTCAAGCGGACTTATGAGTCCGGCGAACTTTAAATCTGGTTCGATTGGATGAAGCATCTTTCTCAGATATTGTGGGCATTCCGCATACTCGAATAACTTGATGATACGTTCTTGTCTGGCTTTTGTTTCATTGGAGTTATCCTCGTTGAATATGATCACCTCTGTTACCTTGAAGACGGTGGCTGCACGAGCCAGCTGGCCGACTAAATAGGCTTCCAACTGTGGAGCTGGAGTGTTATCGAATATCGAGGATGGAAAGGCGATAGATAGAGTTCGGACGCCATCGTATTTCTTCAAAGTTTCAGCAAAGTCCATCGCCAACTTTATTATGACCTCAAGATGATTTGGTTATTGGGAGATTGAAATGAGTGAACACGTGACAATTTGTTGTTGTGGAAAGCGGCCCGCTCAGCCAGTGCAAGTCAGTGCGTCTGCGAGGCGGCAAAGGCTATCCGAATGTTTCATTGCAGTGATCCTCATATGCAGCCACTTATGCACGAGGGAGGATGATAGATTTGGCAATAATGTAGTCCATATTACCATATTAAGTCCGGCAAAAAGATGCAGGGGCATGGCAAGATCCACAACCCGATAAGAGCCGTCACTCCCTAAGCTCACGAGAAGGGTTGCGACTTTTACCTCAGTTGCATATTTGTTCAAACGCATTCACGTTAAGTATATGGAAACCGATGATGAGAAGTATGCTTGTGAGGAGTGAAGTGTAGCTGCATTTCTTACGATCCAGGCCATATAAAAGAGTCCGATGCTCATATAATAGTGAAGGAGGCTGATGTATTTTGGAAAGGAAGATGTTGAGACTGGGTGAGGAACAGGAGCCAGAGTCTATGAACAGGAAGGTTACTCTTATGAGCTTGTTTTATTGTGCTTCTGAAAGAAAATAGTCATTCACAACTTGGAAAAGTTATCGCAATTGTAATTGGATTCGATTTGGGGCAGATTATCGCTGACGTAACGCTTGTAAAATCTAACAAGAATATTCTCGCTCGACGAGGAGCGCTGGAGGTTGCCCTTGTTTGTCTCAGAAGGTGTTTCCGGCCCAGCTGAGGCCCCGAGTGTCTTGTGGCTCCCCTGAGTGTCAGTTTGGTGTTTAGAGGGCGCCACTGAGAAGGTGTTGTTGTCTAGACCGTGCTTCCTCTGGTTGTATTTGGCGTATTTCTCCTTGAAACCTTCAATCAGTGTGCATGAGTGAGAGAAAGATCAGATTAGTCGATTGCGAAGAATGTGTGTAATTGGTGCTGATTTGATTTACATTGTCTGGAGGTGAAATCATCCACTTACCTGGACGTAAAATTGAATTTAGAACTATGTGATGCTTGAGAACAAGTTGGGTTCTAAGACCGACAAGCAGATTGTCCAAATTGAATCCAATGGCACAGCTTATCTCCATGAATTTGCACCTATATCTTCTGGCCACACTTTTGCCCTCTTCATTTTAGGCGAGAATTTGGTGATTTCCCATTTTTTGACAATTTTTTTGAGAAGGTTTTTTGTGTATTTGTTAGCAATCAACGAAATGTATACACCTTAACTGCACTCACATAGTCTGTATGTTCAAACTTTGTTGACTCTTGATGCAGAAGCAGTTTTGTGTATGAAGCAGCCATTGAGTCTAATGACAATGAGTAAACGAGGAACCAAACTTACCAGAGATTTTGACCCGCCTGGCTCTTTGGAGGTCGCTCTTGTTTGCGACCAAAATTATCGGAATCGGAGTGATGAATTTGGACGACTCGCTTTTGTCGGCGGCCAAATCGGTGGGCCGGCCAGACTGTTGCTGAGAGTGGCGGATCTTTCCAATCAGCAGCTCGGCATACTCGAAGGATTCCCTGCAGGCGAATTAAGAAAATGTTCAGCGATTCGTGGGGCAAGATTTGTTTGCAAGATTAGTCTAAACTAGTCCACGATTCGAGCTATTAGAATTTCAAAAATGACCCTCTTTGATGGAATTAGCGTGTGAGCCACAAGTGCAAATACTAGACTCACCTATCGTTGATCGAGTAGACCACCAGGAAGGCGTCGGGCATTCGCGACTGCATGAGACTGTCACCGAGCGGCTCTGGTGTCTCTTGGCCGCAGGTTGAATGGTCTCCCATTTGTTGGGCCAATTGTTGCTGCATCCGGTCGCTGAGCTGGCGTCTGATGTTGAACTTGACGGCCCACTTGCGCCTATTGAGCTCCTTCAGGCTGAGCAGCAGTTTCCTCCTCCGCCGGCCAATTCGAGCCACCCCGAACGACTGACGTCTCCTGCAGGCGGCCGCCAGTGGCTGGCCCAGACTGCTCTTGCGGCGCGCCTCCACGGCCACCTGTCGCCGGCCGCCCACGATGGACGAGCGGCGCCTGCCGGCCGGAAGTTCGAGGCACTCGGCGGGCTGCGAGTCGCGTTGGACTTCTCTGTCCACCGGATGCAGTCTCGCGACGGCCGCCTGCTGCTCGCGCCCAGGCCAGTCGCTGGTGGGCGTGGAGGGACAGTTGTGGGAGCCCAAGTAGTTGATGTTCGTGTCCGACTTGTTGCGGCCCATGTCAGCCACCACACACAACTGGCTCCTCCTCGCGGCCGGCTGCCTCAGGCCCTGCGACTGTCCTGCGCGCGTCTCCGCCAGCTCGCCCACGTCGAGCCGCCGCGAACTGCCCAACTGGCGCCGCTCCTCGTTTCCGGTGGCCCCTTCCGCCCGCGCGGCCAGACTGGAGCCCGGCGACTCCATGGGCGCCTCGATGGTCGTGTGGCGCCTGCGACACCGCTGGGCTGCGTCCACTTCCGGCGCCAGCTGAGCGCCGGCAACAGTTGGCCGCTCGGCGGGCGTCTCTGTTTGGGCGTCGGGCGAGGAGGAGCGTGTGTCTGTGCGCGCCCTCAGCGAGCTGCCCACCAGAGTCTGGAGGCGGCGGGCGCTCGAGGGCGACAAGTTGAGCAGCCGGGTGCCCACCCGTTCGCCGAACCACGAGTTCAGCCTCGAACGACGCCGGTGCATCGTCTGCAGCAGCCGGCTGGCCCTTCTGCCTCTGCGTCCCTCGCGAAGCTCACTTCCGGCCTCCTCACAGTCCTCGCCGGCCGAGGAGCGTCTGCGTCGTCTGCGGCTGGCGCTTTTCTGGTGCGCCAGCTCGGCCCTGGCGAGCTGCTCTTCGCGCAACTGTTGCTGCTTGGCCAGCTCGTGGATCCTCTCGCTGCATTCAACAAGTTTGCTAAGCATTTTCTCGCGCTTGAACTCGTCCGAAGCCAACTTGAACTCGTCGAGCAGCTTCACGAAACACTTCACCAGCGTCTTCTTGCCCGTCTGTCTGGTGCCCAACAGCATGCAGTTGAAGGCCGCCTTCTTCAGCTGCAACTCGTGCCTGCAACTGGCCGCCTCCTCCGCCTTCCTTTGCGGCTCGGCTGGCCTCTCGGCGCGCTCGCCCTCAAGCTCGACGGGCGCCTCGTCCACTTCCGGCCTCGACTGCTCGGCCTCGAGTCGCCCACAGCTGTCCACTGACGCCTGCTGGACGCCAGTTGGCGCTCGTCTGTGGTGCTCTTGCTGCTGCTGTTCAAATTGCTGCTGTTCCAGTTGGTGCTGTTGTTCAAATTGTTCTCTTTGGCTGTGGAAGTGATACTCAGGCTGGGGCTCGGCTCGCACCTCGTCGCAGCTGCCGGGCTCCTGCGGGTTGTGGGCCAGCCGCGGTCGTCCATCTGCCGAGCTGTTCCTCGAGCCAAAGGAGTGGGCGCGCGCCCGCGGGATCTGCACGCTGAAGCACATCTCTGGGTTGGCTGTTTTGTTTATATGTGTTCATGTGTCAATTAGAGACAGTTGTTGGGGCGACGTTAGTGGCGGCTCTCCTCAGCTTAGGTCCGTCCAGCCAGCGCTCGGCCGCCGCGCGCGTCAAATGGGTCTGAGCGCCGGAAGTGACCTTGTGGGCCGCACGAAGGCAGCAGCGGCGAGCGGCAAGCGAGTAACGCTGGGCGCAATTGAGGCTGGCTGGCGGGACGAGAAAAAGAGGGAGAATGATAGAGGGCAGCCTGGTGGCCAGTTTGGCTCTAATTGGGTGCGCTCATGTTGAAGAGTGCCAAATTGATGGCGGCAAGTGTGTTGTTTGGGCGCGCATTGGGCGCCCATTTGCAGGCTATGGGCTGGCCAAGGGCGAGCGGCCGGAGACAGAGGCGCGCAAGTGGCGATGGGGAAAACACGTCTGCGAGGCGCCCATGACTGTCTGCGGGCGTGGAGCGTGTGCTTGTGCTTGTGCGAGGGGCCAACTGGCCGCCCGAGGAGGCCAGTGCACAGCAGTGCATCGAGAGGGCCATGAGAGTCCGTCTCGCCAGAGGGGGCCACACACGGAGCGCCGGCGGCCAAGGAGGCCCGACAAGATCGATGGGCGAACAATGATAATGATAATGAAAACAAGTTTTCACCTCGGCGCGACTGGCCGACTGGCTCGAAGTGCAAATGGCATGGAGGGGGCGCTCGTCCAGGCAGCCTGACAGGCGCCAGGCACAGCCGAGGAGACCAGCTCGGCGCCGAGCTGGCCGCCTGATTGGAGTGGCCGCCGATTGAAAATCGTTCCATGCGTTCTGCTGGCCCCTGTCCTTGTGTTTTCTTTTCCTTCCCCCTTCCTTTGTTTTGTCTCGGCCAACTCAGCGAGCCAACTTGGTCCCAAGCCGTGCGGGCCAACCAGCTGGACGGGCGGAAAGGAAACCTCATGGCACGCCGGCCGGCCCGCAGACGATGAAAAAGGTCGCCCGCGATGAGGCCCCGCGAGTGATCATTTAATTAGATCACGCACGACTTGGTGCCGGCTCGCTGGCATGGCCCTTGGCTTCCCCAAGGCGCGCCGAGTCCGCTCGGGGCGTCTGTCTCTCAGGGCGTCTCTGTGCGTGCCCGGCGCCACCGAGCGAGCCTCCAGCCAGCCAGCCAGCCGCTCGTTTTCCAGCCTCGTCGGCGCCTCTGCACAGCCAGCCAGTCGGGCGGCCAAAGATGCGGGCGCAGGGCGACCATCTTGGGCCATCTTTTGGCCGCCTTCGCCGAATCGGAATCACAACCGGAAGCGAAGGATGGGGGAACAAAGAGGTCGCCTGGCGGCTTGTGGAGGCGCCGCCAGACGCACTCCAAGTGCGCCCCGTCCCAAAGTGTCCGAGCGCGCCGCTTTCGTGTCGATCGGAAATCTCTCCCTCTTGTCCAAATTATCAGTCGCCATCTTGAGCGAAATCAAGCAGGACACCAAGACACAGAGAGAGAGAGAGAGAGAGGCGAAAATTCCCAGTATCTAGGCCGCTCTTTCGGCGTGTCTGGCGTAATTTTTATCAAGATTTTCCACTCGCCCAAGTGGCACCACTTGGCCACCGGCCTAGCTCGCCCGCAACCAGCTCATCACCAAATCGGGCCGCCTATAAATCAGTGCCGATTTATTTGCCCGCCGCCAAGAGTCTGGCGCGCAATTCGGGCCGCTGCTGCTTGGGGTCAGCTGCGGGTTTGAGCGCCCGCCAGGTGACTTGAGTGGAGAAGTGGGAGATTATTTGCAGGCAGTTGAGCTTGGGGCGCAGCTCTGACTCTGGCAAGCTTGCCTCTGGAAGGACTTCTGCAAGTCGAACGGGCTTAGCTTAAGCCGCGCCCGCTTGTTAGCGCTCGGGGGCAGCAACTCTGCTCCGAACTGTCGCCACTGCTCCGCACTGGCTCGCCCGCCGCTTGGGGACGATCTTAAAGGCGGCCTGATATTTCCCCTCGTCACGCAATTGTCGGCCCACTTGCGCCGCCTCACAGGCCAGCAGAGAGAGAGAGCGAGAGAGAGCGGCCTCTCTCTGCAACTGGCCCTAATGGCTATCAATCAATTGGAGACTGGGCCCCGCTGAGTGTCGTGAGTGTGACCCATGAAAGCTGGCCCGAAGACAACCAACACTCTGCCCTTCTGGCCCAGCGGCAGCTCAATGGATGCGCCGCCGCTGAAACAATGCGCTAGACTGCAGCAAGCCAGCTCATCCAATTGGGCGCCTCCACACAATGCGGCTCCCAGTCACTCTCTCTAAAGCCCACACGCACACACTCAACCTAAGAACGCCCCGCAGGCAATCTGGCCCGTCTGCTCGCATCGTTGAGCCGGATTTGCCGCCCTGCAGACTGGCCGCCGGCTGGCAACGCGCCGCCGCCGCCTCCAAGTCCACTTAGCTCTCCATTTATATTGAAATTTGATCAGCTCTCTGCCGAGCTTACCGGCTTGTCTCTGGAGCAGGCGAGCGTTGAGTAGACGTTGAGTGAGGCTCTGACATGGGACGAGGCCCACTGGCGAGCATTGGCGGGCTACTAGTAAGCATTGGCGGGCTACTAGTAAGCATTGGTGGCCCACACACACTCACGACACACTAGGCTGCCCCCTCCAGCTTCCGGCTGGCCCATTCGGAGCAAGCTCGCGGCCAAAATGGGCACCAAAAGCGGAAGAGTAGGCTCGAGTTGAGCGCCGTGTGAGTGCCGCAAATGAGCACCTTCACTGGTTGGGCAAAACATCGGCCAACTCTCATCGCCTGACTGGCCCAAAAGAGCTCCAGACTGGCGGCCACTGAGGGACGATTGAGCAAGATTTTGCCAGTTTTTGCCCAAAAACACAATCGATTTAATGCCCAGCGGATGCATGAAATTACTAATGAGCTGGTCTGAGGTACTTTTTGTTTGTTTGGGCCGTGATTTATCAATCAAATTGATGTATTACAGCGCCAAGTGTGCCACTTTGCCTCTGACACGAGCGAGCACAGCGTCCAGAAGGGGCAACAATGGGCGAGCCATCGGCTGTCTGGCTGACTGGCTGTCCTGCGAGCTGGAGAGCGTGACTCTAACCAGCCGCGTGGAGATTGGCCCGGCGTTGCATTGGGGCCGTGAGGTCGTGAGCAAACAAGCCGGCCCAGGACTCTATCTAACTGGCTGGCACTCTCTCTCTTTTGCGCCGCTGCCAATGCAGTGCCTCAGACACTCATCCGTGCACGCTGCACTCTGCATGGTGTGCACTGGAAACTGCACGATGCACAACGCACACTGCATGGCACAATGGAGGCTCCTCTCTCGCCGGCTAGCTTCTTCTAATGCAAATAAACAGACGGGCGCCAGTGGATTCCCCTTTGGAAAGAGGCCAAAACAAGTGGCAGCCCAATTTGGTGCAGGCAAGCGACACGTCAAAATAATCATCGATCAGATGGTTGCGCAAACACGAGAACCCTTATGTGCAGTGCATAGCATAGGGCAGAGTGCAGACTGGAGAGTGCAGTGCATCGCATTGCAGACTAGGCCAGGCCAGAGCAGTGGACCTTGGTGGCCGCCGACTGGTTCTGCTTGTGGCGGCGGTGCAAATATTCATAAGCGCGCCGCAAAGCTCGCCGAGTGCGTGCCCCGTGCGGCCACAATGCGCCCGGCCAATATCCCTCGGCAAAGGAGCGCATTGGGGAAAAGGAGGGCCAATCAAGTGGCGGCCGGCGCTTAGGCCGAGCGACAGTTGCCCGTGGTGGGGCGCGCATCGAGCGCCATTTGATTGATGCGCAAACGGGGCTCGTTCGGATATAACCGAGGCCAAGGGCTAAGGGCTAGAGGCTAAGGGCTGAGGGCTAAGGGCCCGACAGAGACGAGCAGGCAGGGGGAAGCACGTGGAGGCGAGGGGGAAGCAGGAGGCGAGCTGGAGAGATTTGGCCGCCCGCCGAGCTGGGCGCGTTTGCGAGCGCGATGCGGGCGGCCCTAGTCATCATTTGGGGCCGCCGGTTGTAATTGAAATATCGGGCGGCCCAGGCGCATATCTAGGTGGGGGCTCAGTGGGTGGCAAGACGGCGGAAGGGCACTCGATTGACTTGGAGCGGGGGGAGGGGGAGGGGCGCGCGCGGCAGCTCAACACAAGGGCGCCACAATGATAAACATCATCATCATTGGCGCCCCTTCATCACTGCTGGGCCCCATTGTGGTGGCTTGGGTTGGGCGCGCGGCTGGCGTGTGGCTGCCAGCGGGCTGGATGGAAATGCGGCGCGTCTGTTTGTCTGGTCAACTTTTGTTTTCGCCAACTTATCATCGAGCTCGCCAAGCAGCAGAAGCAGCGAGCAGCAAGCGGCCCCCAAAGGCGACCCAGTGCGCCCTTGCCCTCCAGGAGGCCTGCCAAGTGTGGCCGCAAACAGCGCCCCAACGGATGAGCCCCAACGTAATAAGATAAAAACAGTTTCGCGCCGTTTAAGGCCGCCCGCCAGCCTTTGGAGCTCCAGCCAGTGGGCCTGCTCCAGCTGGGCCCCACTTTGTCGGTCGCCTCACTGGCCCATTGGACTGGCGAGCGAGTTCGGCCCACAAAGACAGAGACAGAGAGACAGAGAGCGAGCATGATGAGCGCGATAAATCGAGTTAACCAAAGTTCCACTTAGGCTCGCGGAGAGCTTGCGATTGGCCCTCCTCTCGCCAAGCTTGCCTGTTCGCCAAAGCTCGCCAACTCTGCAAATGGGCGTCCCCCGTTTCTCTGCTGCCTGTTCGCTGGCACCCAAAGACCAATCCAATTAGTTGGCCGCCCGGCCTAGTTGGCCAAAGAGCAAGTAACGCGCTCGGGGCCCAAACAGGAAGGCGTCTAAATGGGGGCGCCTGAGCATTGCTCAAGCATAAACAAGCGCGCCGCCAGGTGCACTCTTTGCTGCACACAGTCTCCCCACTGAGAGTCCGCCCACTGCTGCTGGTCGCCCTAAGGGCCCAGCCACAGGAGGCGGCCGGCCACTTGGGCCCTCCTCTGGGCGGGCATCTTTCTCTCGCCGCTCGAGTGGCGCGTCTGCCTCTGCCTCTGCCTCTACCTCTGCCGCCGGCGCTTAGCTCTAGCTCGAACTGGAACTGCTTGGACCGCGTTCGGCCGCGAGCTGCACAGCTTGGGGCCGGCTAATGTGGCAAGCTCCACGACAGCCTAGCAACGGCGGGCGAAAAAACCAAATGAGGCCCACAAACAATGGCAGGCGCCAATTTGGTGTCTTGCCCTCCCCTTCTGAGACTGTGTCTTTGTGCACAGTCTTGGCACAGTGTGTGCCGAGTTGTGGGACCACACTCTGTGTCTTGGCTTGTCCCTAACGCGTCGTGTTCATGCTCGGCCAACTGGCACCTGGCCACGCGCGAGCTCGGCAAACGCGAGCCAGTGAATAAATTCAGCCCAAGCTAGTAGTCGATTCAGCCCACTCGCTTGGCCCATCCATCTCGCCAACTCTGGACACAAATTTTCCCCTTTGGGCCGGAACTGGCTGGCCGCCAGATTATCGAATTTCCGGCCCTCCAAGCGCCCCCTCTTGGCCCACGTCTTAGCTCTGGCAAGGCGCCCCTGAGCTCTGGCAAGGCGCCCCTCACAGCGCTGCCTTGAACTCGGCCTTTTGACGCCCGAGACAGTCTCTAGCCAGTGGTTCACCACTGCTAACCAGCGGCCGCCCGATAACGACAACTGCGAGACGACGGCCCGATGTGACCACATTAGTAATATGGAAAAATTCCTCCCTTTCTTTCGGCAAGCTCGCCGCCGCTGCGCCCAGACCAGTGCACGAAGACAGCGAAAGATTGGCCAAGTGTCTTGCCAGGAGGGCGCACAGCAAAGGGCGCCCCCTTGCCATTAAACAAGTTGGCCGCTCGCTAACACAATGCGGGCCCTCCCAGTCACTGGAGGCGCCCTCAGCACTGCTGCTTGGCGCTGGCCACAGTTGCGCTCTGGTGCAGCCTGAGAAGTGGCTCCACCAGAGCCACTCTGCCGCCGCAGCTAAGGCCTGGTTTGCGCGCCGCCGTTTCACAAAAACTGGCCCCCAAATGACCTTGGCCGGCGGTGTGGCCCCAATTTGGCGCGCACCAAGACTCGCGCGCACTCTCTCCAGCCAATCTCGCTCTCTCAGAGAGAGAGAGAGAAAGACTCTTTGCTGTGAGCCCATTCTGGAGGGCGGAAATTCGCCCTCTCCTGAAGCATAGCTCCAACACACAACGAGCAAGGCAACAAAAATGCATCTATGGTCCAATCTCATGGTCTTGGCGCTCGCTCGGCGCTCGCTTGGCGCTGCTTCCTGGCTCTGCTGAGCTCGCAGCCAGTCTCTTGGCACCTCTCTTGAGACAGTCTAGAGTCTGGGGGCGCCACTTTCCCTTGGCCCCCAAGTCGAACATTAGAAAGATGAGCGCAGCTACATATCGGCTCTCGTTCCCTATCTCGCACCATCTATCTATTTGGCTCTCGGGCGGCCTGCCTCAGATAAGCGCCCAGCCAGCCTGGCCTGGTTGCAGTGGAAAACATTAGAGACTGTCTCCGTCTGGCTGGGCGTGTCTCGCTGCCTCTTGGCTGGCCCCTTTTGCTTCTGAAAGTCGCCAAGAATGTCGCCAAAATGCAGCATGCATTAGTGCAAATCTATCCCAAGGGAGCTTGCAGGACGCCCAGAAGAAGGCCCAAGCTGCAAGCGGCTTGATCAGCACGTGGCCGCGCGCAGTGATCACGCGCCGAGCCTAAGGTGTTGTAGTGCGGCCGCCAACCAGTGGCCACTGTCTAGTATGGCTAGCCACTAGTTGGCTGCTTGTTGGCCGCTTGCAGGAGACAAGGAAAGAGAGAGTTATGTATATAAATATATCCACTCACCTTCAGCATAATTGTAGACTGTTCCAGAAGTCTCGTGGAGCACAGTGGTCTGTTGGATGTTAGTCTGGATGTTAGTCTGGATGTTAGTCTGACTGTTGCGAGCGGGCGACTCTTGGGCGTGGGCGTCCACTGCAGCCAGTCCGCCTGGCTCGTGGTCGCCCGAAGTCCACTGGTCTGGTTCGCGGCGCCAGCGGGGCACTCGCAGCGAGGCGCTCGTGCAGCGCTGTCTCGAGAGGGGCGCCTGGTGGCTGTCCTGCGAGGCGAGCGAGTGGTGCAGCTGGTGGCGCTGGTGGGCCACTCTTTGCAGCTGGACGCAGCAGTCTTGGCAGGCTTGCTGGGCCAGCAGCGAGCTGGCAGAGATGGGCCGCGGGAAGGCCGAGGGGCAGGTTTGGGGCTGCAGCGAGTGGGCGGCCAAGTGTGCGGCCTGGCTGCCTCTGTCTGTGTTTGTGTCTGCGTTTGGGTACGCCTCTGAGAGCGAGTGCGTGTTGTTCGAGTGCGCGTTCGAGTGAGAGTGCGAGTGAGAGTGAGAGTGCGAGTGATTGCCGCCCGGGGCCCAAGAGCGCGCCGAGCGCACCGAGTTGGTGTCTGAGGAGGAGGCGGACGAGTTGGCCGCCAGCTCGAGGCCGAGAGCCGCCTTGGTCTCGCCGCCGGCCAGGGGCGCCGACAAGCTCGACTGGGAGGCGCGCTGGGCCGCAGACTGGCTCTGGAGGGCCACCCTGCGCTCGTTTGGGTCTGCTGCGCGCTGGCCACCCGGAAGCTGCTGGTTCGCCAAGGGGCGCTGCTGGTTCATCGGAGGCCGCTGCTCGGCACTGGAGACTAGGGTGAGCCGCGAGGAGGAGACGGAGCGCGCGCGAGCCGCCGCCTTGGCCAGACTGGCGGCCTCGCTCATTTGGGCCTCGAACTGTTCGAGCAGGTTGGAGGCGGCGCGGCGCTCCTCGCTGCTGGCCGCCTGCTGCTGCTGCTGCTGCTGGCCCAGTGGGGCGGCGCTCAGTCTGGAGGGCGAGCGGGCGAGCGTGCGCTGGCCCGCCGCCGAGCGCAGCTGCCGGAAGGAGCGCCTCGTGGACGGATGGGCGCCCATGCTGAAGCGCGAGCTGCTCGTCCTCGTTTGAGCCGCCGCCCCCGCGCTTCCGCCGCCACTCGGGGCCCACTGGGCGCACCTGCCCAGCGCGTCGGGCACCAGGAATCTGGCGCCAATGTCGGCGCGCGTCTGGCCGGGCGCACACGAAGCGCCGCCCAGCACGGGCAGCTGGTCCCACGACATGGACGTGCGACTGTCGCGCCTCCTCAGCCTAAGGCCGCCCGCCCAGCCGCCCAGCGCGCCAAGACCGCCCGTGCCAGCCGGCTGGCTAGCCCCACTCTGCGGCGCCCCCGCGGCCGCGCTCGCCGGCGACTTCTTGGCGCGCCTGAAGCTGAACCGGAAGCGGCCCGGCGAGAGGCCGGCGGACTCTTGGCGGCCGAGCTGGCCGCTGGCTGGCTGCTCGCTGCTCGAGGCGGCCACCAAGGCCGCGGGGGCGCCGCAGACTGGGGCCGGCTGCTCGCTTGGTGCGCGGCCGGCCTGCTGCTGCTGCGCGCGCCAAGGCCAGCGCCAGTCGCGCCTCGCCGCCTCGCTCTCGGCGCGCTCGGGCCGCTCATTATCGTCCGGCCGCAGGTTGGCGGCCGCACTTTGGCCGCCTAATGATTGGGGCTGTTTGGCTTGCTGCTGCTGCTTCTGCTGCTTGGGAGGGGCGGCGCTTGTTTGCGCCGCGAACACATTACCTGCTCGCCGGGCGCTCGGCGGCGGATTGGCCGAGGACTGCCCGCCGGCCGCCGGAAGCCTGTTTGTCCGGCTTGGGGCGGGCGAGGAACTCGGGTGACTCTGCTCGCTGCAGAGACGGCCCTGCGCCGCCGAGCGCACCGACAGGCCCGAGATGGACACCGAGCCGGAAGCGGAGGCCGAGCTCGAGTTGGAGTTGGAGTTGGAGTTGGAGACAGAGGCCGGGGCTTGGCGGCCGGCCGGAAGGGGCGCGTCTGTTTGCGCGCTCGGGGGCGCCGGGGGGCGTGGGTGGCGGCGGCCGTGGGGCTCTCGCTCGGAGCAGGACGAGTGGAAGGCGATGCAGGCGGAGGAGGAGACGGTGGAGATGGGCGACGAGAGGCTGGAGCTATTGCGCGAGGTGGAGCTCGAGTCGAGGTTGGTGGAGCTGGTGCTCAGACTGAGCGAGATGTCGCTCGACTGGCTGAAGGCGAACGCGCCCGCCCACTGCTCCCGGTCTTGCCACTGGCGCCGGCGACTCTCCACGCCGCCCGCCAAGCTGGCCGCCTCCTGCTCCTGCTCCCAGTGGGGCTCGCTTCCGGTTTGGGCAAGTGCAAGCTCGCCGCCGCTGGGCCACGAGGCGCCCAGAGGCCAGCCCCAGTCTGCGGCGCCCGTCTGCTGCTGCTGGCTGGCCAAGTGTCTGTCTAATTGGCGCAGAGCTAGCCGCTCGGCCAGCCTGCTCGCCGCGTCCTTCGCGCCCCGGATGTTCAGGATCTCCAGGCGGGCGAGGGAGAAGTTTATGTAGAGTCGCGTGCGGCGCTCCTCCTGCTTCATGGGCTCGCCCGCGTTCGCGCCCAGACTCGCCTGCTGGCCCACCGCAGACAGACAGCCGCCGGCGCCAGTTCCCAGGGCGCCCTCGTTCAGCGCGTCCAGACTGTTGTCGCGCAGGTAGTAGTAGTAGTGCAGGTAGTTCAGGTTGGCGGCCACAGAGAGCGACTTGCGCCGAGTGCGCGCCCTTCGCTCGCCAGCGCCCAACTCCGTCGAGCTCGCGCCCAACTGCTCGTCCTGCTGGTGGCCGGCGCCCATCCTTCCGGCGATCTGGCGCATCGCCTTGCCCATGATCGAGCGCTTCCGGCCCGTCTTGGCGCTCCAGCGCTGCGGCCTGAAGCGCTGCCGCTGGTCCTCGATGAGGTTTGGGGCCTCGTTGGTCGCTGAGCTCGCTTGGCGCCCGCGCTCGGCCCGAAGCGAGCAGCTTGGCGCCAGCTCGTCGTCGGGCTGCTCGCCGAACAGGTAGGCGTCGTCGTGCTGGCTGAAGCTGGACGTGGAGCCGCTCTCCTCGCTGGCCGACTCCTCGTCCCACTGGTCCGCGAGGTCGAGCGGGCCAGAGTTGCTCGTCTGGTTGGACACGAAGGACAAGGTGGAGGTGACCGACATGGCGTCGTCCAGCGGCTCGAGGAGACGCCGGTGGCGCAGCTTCGAGTGGTGCTTCTGGGCGCCGCGCAACACTGCCTGCGACACGTCCTTGATGGCGCGCAGCGACTTCCGCCGCAGACCGCCGCCCGCCGCCTCCATCCTGCACTTCTCCTCGTCCTCCGACTCGCCCGACAGACTGTCTGTGGCGCCGAACGGCTCCTCTTGGGACCCCTCTCGCCGGTCGCCAGCCAGCTCGCCGCCAAGACGGCCCCACGAGGAGCGCCGCCGGCCCAGAGGGGCGCCCTCGCCGAGCCAGTGGGAGCTGCGGCGGCGGCGGCGGCGTCTGGCCTCGTCGGCGCGCGTCTGCTCCAGCTCCTTGGCCTTCTTCTTCTGGTGGCGCTCCAGCTTCTTCATTAGCTTCTCGTAGCGGCGCGTCTCCTCAAGGGCGGCCAGCGAGGCTCTGATTGAGGTGGGCGAGCAACCGATCACTGGCACACACCGGCCCACCAGCTTGCTCCTGTTGCCCTTGGTCTGCTCGCTGGCCCGGCGCAGGGCGGCCGCCTGTCTGCTCACCTGCAGCATGGTGGCCGCCTGCTCGACGGCGGGCGCCAAGAGGGCTCCGCCGCCGCTTGCGCCGCCGCCGCCCGTGACCATGGTGGAGCGGCGTCGGTGGGCGGCCGAGCCGAGGGGGGCGGCCAGCGAGTGGCCCGGCGGGTCGAAGATGGAGGTCTTGCGCGAGCCCGCCAGCGAGCTCACGGCCGAGCCCGGGGCCAGCAGCTGCAGGGGCGACAGGGTGCGGCCGGCCGCCGCCGGTGCCTGTTGCTGCTGGTGCCGCTGGGCCACCTGCCAGGCGGTGGAGGGCGAGCAGTAGCTTGCTCGGGGGCGCGCGCCCACCGCGGGCGCACCCGCCCCCTCGGCGTGTGCGGGAGCGGCCGCGGTGAGCCCGTGCGCGCCGCGACCCGCCGGCTGGCCCACGCAGAAGGAGGCGTTCCGCTGGTGCGGCCCAACGGCCACTGTGTGCAGCCGGTCGCCGGGCCCACTACCGCTACTTAGTGCGCCCGCCACCATTGCGCTGGGCCGCCGCACGCGCACCGGACTCACCACGTGCCGCAGGAACTGGTTGCGCTCCAGGGCAGCCTGCAGGGCCTCGCGTTCCTGCTGGGCGCGCGCCTGCTGGATCGCGGCAGACGAGCGGCGCCTCGTGCACGAGTAGTCGATGAAGAAGCCGTTGGCGCTCAGGGTGCTCTTCCGTCTCTGCTGCTGCTGCTGCTGCTGCTGCCCAGCACCCTGGCTCGCCCCTGGCCACATGTGCGGGCTCAACAGCTGGGCCGGTCTTGCCGGGGCCGGCTGCCCACCGGGGGGCCTCATTTGGGCGCTGGTGCCTGGCGACTGGTGGGGGCCCGCCAGCGAGCAACTGCCGCGCCACTGCTGCTGCTGCTGCTGCTGCCCACTGCTCGGCTCCCCTTTGAGCTCATTCTCCTGGCCGCTGTCTGGACTGAAGGTGAGATGCTTTGTGTTTGCTTTTGCGCTGCTTGCTGCCGACGACAAGGACTCTCTGGAGACGCTCTTTGCCATCAACCGCAAGCGATGGTCTTGGCGACGCTCGGCAAATTCTCTTCTTCTTTTCAGGCGCCCAAATGGACCAAATTGACCTAATAAACTGTTTTCTCTTCCGACTGACTTCTTGAATGTCTCTTGAGTTCACTTGAAATACTTCCAAATTGCAAACTTGCAAACTTTTCTGTCTGCTTTCTCGGACAAAAAAGCGCAAACACTTGCCTCTCGCTCGTCTTCCTCCCTCCACCTTGTCCTGCTGCTGCTTGCCTGAACAGACACTCTTCCCACTTCCAACTTCTTCCTGAAATCTAACTAATTTTGATTGATTCCTCTCCTTCTGACCATGAGCAAGTGGCGCAGCAGTTCCGGCCCACGTCATTGTGGCGCCTCTTTCCTTTGCTCAGACCAGTCCAGCCCAATGCGTAAACTGGCAACATCCGCCCTCCAATCCGCTCACTCTTATCCAATCAATCCTTTGGCCACCTCGCTCTTTCTCTCTCTCTCTCTTTCTCCTGCCACAAGCCTTACACAAGCCCCCTTTGTTTACCTCTTTCGCTTGTCTCGCGGGCGCGCCTCCACCTGCGCTCCTAATCTCTGGCCCGCCCACTTTGCATGTTGTTTATCATCAGAATCAGAATCAGAACCAGAGTCAGCCTGAGCCGAGCATTGAAAACAAGCTGCTTCCGACACAACTTCAAACAGAGCTGCTCACGTGCCTTTGTGGACGCCACTTTGGCTTCTGTGCTGGCGCCTCTGTCTTGCCAGCGGCCGCTGCTTGTCCTCCGGCCGCACGCAGTCTCTGGCGAGCGAGCGCGCAATCGCCACCAGCTCGACGCGCCTCTGCGCATGCTCAAGCACTGCTCTCTCTCTCTCTGGTGGAAAAATACACTGCAACATGGGGCAAAACAAAGCTCAATGGAGAGACAGTCTCTCCACTGAGCCAGCCTTTTGGAAGTTTTTTCTCCACTGTCTCGCTTGCCGCCCACTCGCTCGACAACAAGCTAGCCAAGCGGATGGGGCCCCAAAGTTGTGAGACGTTCACGAAGCGCGACAGACAGACGGCGAGCTGCGAGGGGCCGCCCAGCCTGCAGGGGCCCGCCTGATTGCTTTGGACGTGTTTTCATTAAAATGAACAGTCTGCCGGCGAGCCAGAACAAACAACAAGTTGGCCCCTCTCTGTCTGTGGCGCTTCCTGAACTGGGCGCCCAGTTCATTGAGCTGGCCAAAGGGGCGTGGCTGGCCAGTGGGCGGCCCTAAGCGTTAAGCGAGTGAGTGTTTCGGCTCACTACTTACTGTAGTGTACTGGGCCGAGGGTATGCGCAGGTGATGCAGTGGGAGGCAAAAAGGGGGAGGGAAATCTTTTTCCAATTGCAGGCTCGCCACTTGGCAGACATCAACTTTGCGCCCCATGACACTTGGCGCCGTCTAGCCACTTTTGCCACCGTTTTGGCCGCCAATTTTGGACACATTTGGGCCCCCGAGCAATCGGAAATCCAGACGACCAGACGCACAAATCCGGCCCACCTGCTTGGGGCGACCAAGTGTGCTCCAGTGCACTCGCTCGGCTGCTGCTGCTAGTCTGCGCTAGTCTGCACTAGTCTGAGCTAGTCTGCGCTGGTCTGCGCTAGTCTGCCAGCCTCCCAGCGGGACCTAAGCTCTGGCTTGGGAGGGGCCATTTTGCACCATTTTGGGCCATTTTGCGGCGTTTTGCCGGCCGGAGGGAAAAATCGGCGACAGCAATCGCTGGAAGTGTCAGGGACACCTTGGATTCTCGTTTGAGAGTGTTCCTTTGTCGCAAATGAGCGCCATTTTCCCACCGGCCAAAGAGGCCCAATAGTTTACCACTTTTCCCCCTCTCTTAGCCCCTCTCTTTGGCGCCCATTTTGCAGCAATCCACTCGAAAGTGGGCCAGCCATTGGGTGAAACGGCTGCCAGTTAGTCTGCGCAAATTTGCGCCCGCCCGTCTGTCTGTCTGTGCGTCAAATTTGGCCCACCAGAAGCCGGCCGAAAGCGAGACAGAGACAGGGGCAGATAAAGATTGAGAGTGAGAGAGGGATATTTCCAGACGTTACTTGGCTGGGTTGGACCGGATTGGAGTGAGGCAAACTTCAAACTAGAGCTTAGGATGGAAAACTTGACACATCTTTGCTCCACTCTCTCACCCCTTTCAATTCATTTAATCTCAGCCCCTTTTTTCCCACCCTTTTCCCACCCTTTTCCTCCCCCCATATCAACTGCTCACTGGCCACCTATTTACCTTCGGAAGTGTCCCCTGCGGACTGCACTGTTTATTCCCGCGAGTGAAAGAGAGGAAGAGAGAGAGACTGTGTGCGGCTGTGTGTGTGTGTGTGTGTGTGTGTGTGTGCACAGACTAACATGGGGGCACAAAACAAACAAACCTTGTGGAAGCAATCTTGAAACTGTGGCCCCACTTTGCCGCTCTCCTTTGAGGCCCTGTTTGTTCCTCCATGTGAGAATGTGTCACACGGAAACTGCCACTCTCTGCCCGGAGGCTCGTTGCTTTCCTTCCCGTCGTCGAGATTGGCAAAGAGGAGGAAGCCCCTCGCTAAGCCGATGGAAAGTTGCTCGCCCATTGCTTGGCCCAGGAAAGTTTCCGGCTCCAGAGGAAGAGGAGGCGCCCTCACTAAGGGCCTGCAGCAGGCAGCAAGCCAGATGGACAGCCTTCCAGAGCGGCTCGAGCACAAGAAGAGTCTCTCTCTCTCTCGGTAACGACAGAAAGAACAAGAAAAACAACAAGTTTTTCTCGTTAACGCTTGTTAAGATTGTCCCCAAATTGCCGGAAGCAAAGTGAAATTGGTAGCGCGAAACAAATAACGAGCCCCAGGAAGACAACACGGCACGAGAAAAGAGGCTGCTGGACACGGCAGCTCGATTTGAGATTTCAGGCAGATTTAGCTGGCTTAGCAGGCACTTGCCGGAGTGCAGTCTGTGTGGCGCCTCAGTCTCAGTCTCAGTCTCAGCTTCAGCCTCAACCTCAGTCTCAGCCCTAGACTTAGCTCCTCCAAAGAGCCCCCAGGCTCAATCTTGTGCAGACGGCGGCCGAATCTGTTCGCCCAGCCGGCTGGCTTTGCGCTTGTGCTAAGAGGCGGCCCATTGCGCTTGATTGATCACTGCTCGTCAAGCATCTTGTCCGGGGAGCCTAATCCACAGCTCCACTGCAAGCGCCCGCAGCCAGCCGCTTGTTGTAATGCCCATCACAGACGAGCGCCACAAGGACAACAAGCTGGCCAAATGGGCAGACAAACGGCCCAAATTCCATCCCCTCCACTTGGGGCGCCCACTCGGCTTTCTCCCCCCGAAGACAGTCTCCAAAGTGTGGGCCCCCAATTCCTCGAGTGGCCCGCCAGGTGAGAGTGGGCCGAGTGGGCGGAAGCTCCGATCGAGCGGCTCGCTCGTGGCGGCGCCTCGCCAACAACTGGCCGGCTCTTCAGCACCTGGTTCGCCTGGGCAGAGTGGCCCTGGCCGCAAGCTGCCAAGGCCGGCCCGCAGCTGAGGGGGCGGCCTGGAAAACTTTCAACTTTCGAGTGGGCGCCACCTGCAAGTGGTGGCTCCTCCAGGCTTTTCTAGGCTCCACTTGGCCGCCCTTAGCTCCCATGGTGGCCCAGTGGCCGGCTGTTATTGTTATTGTGTGCCAATTGTGCCGTTTGGCCCTCTTCATGCATGGCCTGACGAGTGGGCCACAAGTGCGCCAGTTAGTGGGCCGAAGGGTGGCCCGCATCTTGGTCTTCATTTTCATTTTCGTCATCATCATTAAGTGTGGGCCCGGCTATAACGAGAGCTTGTTGTTGGACGCGGAGAGCACACTGCACTCACACTGCAGTGTGGGAGTGCAACTCTTGAGGCCCAGGCAGGATGTGCCCCACAAGACCCCGGAAAGTGGAGAAAACGCGGCCGCCAAGACGCAGCTGGTCTCGCCCGACGGGGCCCACACATGTCGAGGGCCATCGGCTCGACGACCGGCGCTGAGCTGGGTTGCCGCAGCGAACTTGACGGTGATTAGGAGCCAAGATGGGGCGCAATTTGCCGGTGGGCGGAATTTGTATTTCGTGTACGGAGTGTCTTCCGTTGGGGCACCATTAGGGCGGCCCACTCGATTGGGACCCTCGCTGGGCTGCCGCCATTATTCAGATTAGGCCAAGTGTGTGTGTGTGTGTGTCTCTTGCTCGTCGGCCACTTGGACGGCCAGCGAGTTGGCGAGACGGCGCCACCCGATAGACTGGGGGCGCCACCATGCACTGGGCATCAAGGATCGGCATCAGCAGCAGATGGGGCGCCCCAACGAGTGAGAGGCAACTTTTTTCGTTAATTGAGCCGCCGCCAGACTGGCTAAGGCTCAGGCTCACACTAAGGCTCAGGCTAAGGCCCAGGACCATGCCAGCGCCAGCAGGCGAGCTCCTGCGTGTCTGGCGACATGTCAGCCGCCGGCCGGATAGTTTACTGCGCCAGGACGAGTTCCCGACGACAACGAGCACCACAAGGGCCACATCAATAATAACAACAACACGGCCACCGACAACAACAACAACAACAACAACGACAAGATAACAGCGCCAGGAATCAGGCGACTCCGTTGCCATGGGCGACCGGGCGACGAGTGGCCGGCCGAGATGGGCGCCAATTTGGCGCCCAAATGTGGCTGGGGGACGCGCTGGCCAGCCTCTACCTTCCGGAAGCCGCAAATCCCTCCCCTGCAACTGATTGACCGAGCGGCAGAGTGTGGCCGCAGGTGCGTCTCGGTCTGGGCGAGAAACAGGCCCCGCTAAGCACTAGTCTCTGTCTGGCCGCCGTTCTTCGGCCACGGGCGCCCCACAGCGCCACGAGCTGGCCGCAGTCTTGGCGCGGGTGCGATTTTTAGGCGCCCCCAAGTGGTGGCCTCCACTGCTCCACTGCTCCAGTGGCGCCTCCTTGGCCGCCCTTTGTGGCAGCTCTTTGCCACGGCGAGCCTGCCATTTGGGCCGGAACGAAATTTGAATTCTAATCATGATGTATCGTTGGCGCGCTGGCTAGGAAGACCAGGCGAGCTGCGGGCCCCAAACGTGATCTCGGGCCACGATAAATTGCCCCTGGTGGGCCCGCGCTCCATTGGCAATCGGGCGGCGTTCGCATGGGCCCGCAGAAATCTATCTGGAGGACGTTTGTGGCAATCCTCTGGCTGCACATTTGCGAGCTGCGCTCCTCGTGGCGCCTCTATCTCCAATCCATCGTCGATCGTCGATGGTTAGGCCAAATTTCGCCCCCTCCACTGCCGCCCAGACCGAGCCACTCAAGCCCAGATAATCTGACCTGCATACTGGGCCCCTGCCCACTGCTATCTCTATCACTGGAACTCGCTCACTCACTAGCTCGCTCGCTTGCTAGCCCCCCAAATTGGGCCCCACTCTTCTGGGCTCACTCCTGCTCAGCTCCACTGGCTTCTGGTCACACCCAAGCCTCGACGGTGCGGGCCACAGTTTAAAAGGAAATAAATTTCCTTCGCCACCCACACGCCGGCTACATAGGCTCGCCTGGCTTGGCGGCCGTTATGTGGCTTGCCAGCAAGTGAGCGCCCGTTTTCCTCTTCCAGTTTGGCTGGTTCATAAAATAAAATGGTCCAAACTATTAGAAAAATGGCCGCCCAAAAGCGGACAGAAGAAAGCGGCTCAATATGGGCCGTCTGTCCGACTGCTTCTCATGAACTCGACGTCCATTGTCTTGTGTCTCTGCAGCTGCCAACTCTCCGCTCTCTCTCTCTCCCTTTCTGTCTACTCGAAACGAGATGATCGCCTGGCTCGTTTAACTTCTCTCCGCCACCACTGGCCCTTCTTTGCATATATTTGAAAAAGTTTCCTAAATTGACAACCCACTCTCCTGGTCCCATTGGCTCTGGGGGCGAGCATTTAAATCATGTCGCCTCTCTGTGCCGCTTTAGCAGCGGCGGCCGCCAAGAGGAAAGGCAGAAAAGGGGCGCGAGATGGCAATCGATCGAGCGAAACGGATCAATTCGATCTTCCGGCAAACTCGATGAAGAGCGCCCCTTAATGTCAATAGAAACATCAAAGACCTGTGAGCAAGCTCCAGAATGGCGCCCAGCCCAGGAGCTCCAAAAAAGAAGCCCAAACACTGGGGCCACACACAAGAACCCCTTCCACTGTCCCTCTTTGCCGCCTTATTTCTGTCCAACTCGCTTTTTTATTAAACTCCCATGCAAGGCCCATCCTTGCCACCAACTCGCCCCGTTGGCACACAACAACCGAGGGCCCAGAGAGACCAAATGATGATGGCACGTCGTCCTGCGTCGTCGTGCCAGTGGGCGCCGTGGTCGTCATCGTCGTCGTTGCTGTCTGCATGACAACAGCAACACCGAGCACGATTACCGCCAAAACTAGCGTGTAGTTGCTTGCAAAATGAAATTTACATCATCCTGCCAAAAGGGCCAACAAAAGCGCCACATACACGCACACTCGTTGGCCGCCCAAACGGTCTAAACTTTAGCCCTCTAGATCGCCAGATAGATTGTCCCTCCACTGGTTATCAAGACAGTCCGCGTGCAGTTGCCACCTTTGTTCACCTAAACTCGCCAACAAAACACCCGCTCGCTGCCCCTTCCCCTTTGTCTACTTTTCTCACTTCATGGCGGCCTCAGAACCATCTAGGCCCCGCTCACAGTCTGTCCAGAGGGGCCCAACTCCAACTCGAACACGGGACTAGCTTAAGGCACCAGCTCGAAACAAACTGGTCACGAAGAATTTGTGACGATTCAATTTCGTTTTCAGCTCCATTGCTACAACTAGACTGTCTGCAAGCAACCACGAGCAATAGTCTATCCCCCACTGGTCTTACCAGCTCGGTTCGAGTACACGAAGGTTAGATGAGCCGAAACAGACCAAATGGTGCCCCTGTCCAACTAACCGGGAGCTACAGAGCTTTGATAATCCAAAGATTGGTACATCAAGGCATTGCAACACGAGTCGCTCGGTCAAGGCCAATGCCTTCATATCCTAAACTACCGTTCCAAATGGGTCCAACTTAAGCAAAGGAAGACTATGCAAAGGGTGCTCTATCTGTGAAAGCGGTCAAAAGGAAATAAATCAGAGTTCAATAGTCGCCGTCTTGGTCAGCGAGCCCGAACAGCAATAGACAATGCTCGAGGGAATCGCAACTTCATTGGAGATATATTGGCACTGCAGCGACTGAGAACCCATGATAGACCAACTCAGACACTGTCGACAGAGCGACGAAATTGAACGGACCATTTTCTTCTCTCTTTCTTTGATTTTGGGGCACCAGATACAGATTTCACAAGTTACGCCTAATGATTTATCCCTACAGCGTAATAACACGGTTCATGATATCCAACATGGAAAATATAATTGACTAGCATCTACTTGGAGGCACGTTGATCCACTATGATCGAGGAAGGAGCGGGAAGTCGTCAGTGACTATCCTGCCTTTTGGGCACCTCGAGACCAACTAATCTTGCAGTCTCCTCAACACTTCTCGTGTCTTTGTTGAAGTACTTTCCAGTTATTTCTTGTTGAAGTCGAGTCGATTTCAGGTAAGTTAGATAAGTTAGCGCGAAATATTTGTAATGATCCTCAGGCCTGCAGAAACGTTTCTCAGTGACTCTATTCTCCTTCGTGATATTGAACATATGCTTGATCGATTCATCTATCTTTTTGTGACCTTTTTCGGACTGTGTGATAGTTATGGTGTCAGTGAGGTGAGCGATGCCGGATGAGTGAGTCTTGATCTTAGACAAGGTAAAAAATAAGATCTACTTACCGTCTTGTAGTCCTTCGTGGCGAGTTTCAACTCGCTCATGATTGATCGAACAATAGAAACGGCTGGCGGATACTTGATAGAACTCATTGTGATAAATTTTGGGAGACAATAAAGTATCAACCAGAGACCAGGCAGAGGTTAAAAATAAACAACGTCAAATCAGTTATTGCTGAACCCGATTAAGCATGAGGCACACGCGCAGCAAGAGTTGCACTTCGATTCAACAAATAACGAAACATAGGCGTCGGTAATTATAGACTTTCCTATTCCCGTTGAAACAATGATTTAATCTGTCTTTAGGTTCGTCCAATCACATGAATCATGGATAACCAGTATAATAGAACGAACCCAGATAAGAACTCTCGAAATGAGCTCCTGAAACCGATGTCTCAGCCGGATTTCGTAATGGAACCGGCTGTCTTCAATCTAGTTAATAAGTTCCTCAATGCTGGTGGAAAGATAGCACAAGTCGCCGACGTATTGGCTGAAAACTATGAAGCTACGGCTGAGATGATCAATTTGACTGCCGAGTGGCTCATTAAAACAGGTATGGAAGTCCAAGAAGTACAACAAATGGTTGAGGATCATCTAAAGCAGATGATTATAAAACATTTCGACCCCAAGAAAGCAGACGGAATCTTCGCCGACGAAAACGACGAAGGTCAAACACCCTCATGGTTGACTGAAATCATAGGCCATCCATCATGGCGTTCCCTGATCTACAAACTCGCTGAAATGTATCCCGATTGTATGATGTTACAGTTTACTATAAAACTCATCAGTGACGCCGGATTCCAAGCTGAAATCACAAGTATCTCTACCGCTTCCCAGCAACTCGATGTTTTCGCTAAAATTCTCAAAACTTTGACCACAAACATCCTGAGCGGATCGGAGGGTGATAGTGAGAAAAATTTAACTGAGTTCTGCCGGATGATTTGTCATGGAGAGCATACATATTTATATAGTCAAGCCATTTTATATTTGCTAGCTAGAGACTGTAAGGGGTCGGCTAATATCAAACGTCTTTCTCAAGAAGTAGCAAAATATGCCCAGAAGAATAGACTAGACGCGACCCCTATCACAATGGCCCTCATGGGAACATCAGCTCATCCAAGAGTTCAGTCCGCACTATCTTCTATGCTATCTCGCAATTACCTGAACCCCGCCGATATGACAATTCTCTTCAAGGAGTACCAAAGCCAAGATGCTCCTCCTGTATCGCTCATTAGGATACCCCTTTTCCTAGATCTTATTCTAGACTCCTTATTTAAGCCAGGTTCTCGGATAAACCCAGAGCATAGGCCTAAGTATATATATCTTTTAGCTTACGCTGTGAGCGTAGTGGAGCAACAGAAGAGAGGCAGCAACAAGAGAGTCATAGATAGACAAAATTTGGCATTCACTTCTTCTGCCCTGGACAAAGTCGCCACTATATGCCTCGATAAGAAAGGCTCTCTAGAACTCTTGGGAGAAGTCCAAACTCTGTACCAATTTATTCGAACCCCAGTAGTTGCTATGGGCATCCTCGTTTGGGTACGATATACAGTATCCGACTCAAGCTTTTTCGGATTGACCACCGACCACACACCCATACATCTGGCTTTACTGGATGAGATTAGTATCCACCATAACACGTTACATGAGAAAGTTCTAGAATTGCTGATTGAATTGATGGACATAGAACTTGAAGATATGGAGGTCTTGCAGCAACTTCAGATCAGAAGGGTCATAATAGACCGCATGGTACACCTAGTCAGTCGTAATTACGTCATTCCTATCATAAAACACATGCGCAAGTGTTGGCAGAAACAGGATCTCGACGTGTCACTCATTAGGTACTTCCTCACCGAGATGCTAGAAATAATAGAGCCCCCTTATAGCCAAGAATTTGTTAGTATTTTGTTACCTATGATTGAGGCGAACGAAATCACAGGAAATCTCAAATCAGAGAATCGTGACCATTATCAGTTGGTGGAAAATTTCATCGAGTATTGTAAGACAACAGCTTTTGGCTCCTAAATTCTCATAGCGGTTATCATTGTGCCTTATCCATGCCCAATCTCGAGTCAAACCCGTTTGACTCTTATGCATGTTGAGAAAAAAAAAGTAATGGTTGCCCTGCTCCAATTTCACAACCTAACGCAATTGCTGCCAAAGTGCACTTTTATTGGTCACGTGCCTTAGCATGACACGTGTTGGTCTCGATATTACCGCATGACATCTCTGAAAACTCTCTCATGGATTATAGTTGATGCCAGTACAAGTCTTCAAAGTGTGAATGCGAGGACATTGACTTTCACATAGTGACGTCATCCCAGTAAGAATCCACAATCGAATGGATTCTCAACTCACTGATATCTCCATCTTGTGGGAAGCCAGGTTCAGAGGACCACCAATGCCGGAGGAATGTTGGCTTTCCTACAGCGGTCTGAAGTCACTAAAGATCAACCGACGAAGAGTCCAGTCTTCATGCCGTTATTTTGAGTTGCTTTTGAATGGCACCTTCAAAGAAGGCAGAGAAATCAATGTGTTCTTAGAGCTCAAGAATCTCGTATCCTATGAAGCATTCTCGCATGTTGTCAACTACGCAAGCCATGGAACTTTTATAGCAGATCCAGACAGTTTGGGCCATCATATTCAAGCGGTACAGTTGTGCATCTTATGGGGCTACGAAGACTTCATGCGGGTCTTAGAGGCCCATTTGATAAGTCAGATCTCTTATAGCACAATCATATATATACATGGCTTAGCGAAGCGACATAAGACTTATTTAACCAATCTCGTCGAAGCTTGCGAAAAGTTCAAGGGCGATATTGTATGGAATGGTCTCTCTACAGAATCATTGGGTTTTTACCCTAAGAACTGGCCTGTATGTGCTATTGAGGGACATGCCCGACACCACGCATCCTACTGTTCTCACAGGAGGATCCCAGACCAATACGCAAACGATCCACCAGAAAAAGAGGTTCTAGTCCTCTTTGAATCAGATCTGACAGACCAGCAGAAGTATGACCTGGCTGAATTTCGTGATATCAAGGTAAACAGATTCAGAGGCACTACGCTGACGTCACGTCGCATGATTTATCGGAATACCAAGAAGCTCAGTGAAGAATCGTTGGAACATTTCAAGGCTGTTGTCAATTCGTCACAAGATCACAGATGGTCCGTGATCAGAAGGACCATGTACAGACGAGGAAATGCTCTTGTTCGGTAGTACCCAAGCCTCGTTCATATACAACTCGTCTTTCACTTCTACCCCCTCACCCAGGACACAGGTGTTCTCCATTTGTACCCATTTTCCAATGTTACAATTCCATCCAATTATGCAGCCGTCAATGCGGGAATGCGAGCTCAGCTTGCTCCCACTGAGGATGGTACAGCGCTTTATACAGAGTCCATCTTCGATCTTCACGTTCGGCCCAATACAAACGTCCGGCCCGATACGGCAATCTTTCCCTATTTGAGCACTTGGGTCTATGAGCACGTTCCCTATTATGCCATCCCCATGTGCCAGTGATTGGCTATTTGTTTTTTGCCTCCAATTTAAAGATAAACTCATTCCTCGGAGGAAGTCGCGCGGTTGTCCAACGTCCATCCAATAACTATCTAGTTCCATCGCATATAACTGTTCTTCTTTCGCCATGGCAGGAAAGGTTTCCTTCTCGATTGAGGTTGGCTTAGCCTCAATACGATTAAGAATAGTTTTGCTGAAAATATATAGACCAGCATTGATTTTGTTTGAAACAAACTCTGTTGGCTTCTCTACAAATCTTTCCACCAGTCCTCTTTGGTCATATACCACGACGCCGTATTTGGAGGGTTCGTCAACTCGTGTCACAACGATAGTTCCTTCAGCTTTGTGAGACTTATGGAAATCAATCATTCTCTGGAATGGATAGTCGCATATAATGTCACTATTGAGTACAAAGAATGGCACGTCATCTGATTGCGATATTGTCATGAGATTGTGATGAGCATTATCATTGCACCCATTTGCACTTTCTATGGAGGGGCCTAGTAGTTCCTTGCGAGCCAGAGCTATTGGACCCGCTGTACCTAATGGAGTTGTCTCGTGAGACAAAGTGATCTTGATTCCCAGTATTTCTTCTTGTTCCTCTATAAATTTGACCATCATATCAGCTTTGTAAGATACAGCGAGAATAACATGATTGACTCCCACCTTGATCAACTGCTTTATCTGATGCATGATCATGGGCTCATTGCAAAATTCAACCAATGGTTTGGGCCGATTGCATGTCAAAGGCCGAAGCCTCGTACCGTATCCTCCGACTAGAATAATAGCCTTCATTTCGAGTATTAGTGTGTATTAAATGATGTTATTGTTTATTACTAGCTGTCAACTATTACGGTGAAAGGCGAGTAATCATCCAATAGAATGCAAGTAATCACATTTTGGTGCCAACTCATCTACATTAGAAGTCCGGAAGCCGGTAACGGACGATGGGCGGATGGAGAAAAAATAGATGTCAGTTGTGACTTCTCTAAGCCACTATCAAGCTGGGTAGATAAATATTGAGATCTCAGTATCTCCCTTCTCAGTGGAGTGATTCTGTTCTGCCACAACTCGTCTCTGCGCATACGCGGCAATTCCGAATTTCTCGCACAACATTGAACCACTTGTTCATTGGCTTCTGAGCACCTAAGCACCGAGAAACCTCGATGAAAATGTCTTTCCAATGCATCTTTGTCCTTTGGCAAGGCATCTTAACGAACAAAACAATCAACTTATGAAATAATTTCATCAATTGCATATTTTTTCTTGTTTCCTAAGGAGACGATGTCTCCAATTGGTGCGCGTTTCTGCCCATAAAGAACCTCTGAAACCTAATTTTTCTGTCACCTCTGAACCATGTCTTGCACAAAACTGCTCACGATTTTGATATCTATCGACGTTTCCATTTGAGTGCTGTCCAGGTATGGATTAGTTTTTTAGACGAGTACAAATATCCGGACAGTGACCCAACCTGTCTGAGATTGACCGTTGTCTGGATGTCCTACAATTGCAGTTATCTGAAACATCCAATCACTCAGATGGGCCCATGGAGCAAAGAAGAGCAATCAAGTAATTCTGCACGTGCTCCTGTCGCGGAACTATCAAGACCATAAGCGATGGTCTTATTGAAAACCTTATTTTTAGAGCATCGGAGTACTGAAATTTTGAAGCCGCCGGCGCTCATCCGAGTTCTGTAATCAAACATCGGCCTGCCATGTTGACGCAGAGCTTTCAGTGGCATAGGAGCGCTCGGTTTAGCCGCTCGATTCGTTCTAGAATTACACATTTTCAAAGGTGGTCATCTGCTTAATCCAAATTTAGAAAACAGCCAGCGACTCTAAGCTTTAATCCGAACTAGTTGGATGACCAACCCCCAGGCTCACCTTTCACTTGCCGGCGAGATTTTAGACTGAGATGTGACGCAAGTCTCACCAGGAGTTTGATCCAAAATCTCTTCTATCAAAAGAAGGTTCCTTCAGGTGAGACACATGTACTGATTTTTGCAATCGATAAATCAGATCTAATGGATGGCGTTAGTCGTCTATCTGGATACAAAAAATTCATGATTAGACTTTTGGAAAAATTGGGATATACTGTTCTGATTACCGAGTTTGTGGATCCAAATATCGAAGAATTGTCCCAGAACATCCGTAGGTTATTAAAGTAACGAGAATTTTCGAGATTGTATTCCAAACTATCTCGCATAGAGATTTTTCTTCGTATCACATTCACACATTGAACGCTTCCAGGTTTACATGTATGTATGACTCAACT
>Ga0058701_10000009_pt1 | contig 150769 bp, 109 predicted proteins | sample AgamicOrMae_FD_97039 | JGI IMG/M metagenome (GOLD analysis project Ga0058701, IMG submission 97039) | Agave microbial communities from Guanajuato, Mexico - Or.Ma.e | ecosystem: Host-associated > Plants > Phyllosphere > Phylloplane/Leaf | place: Guanajuato, Mexico | collected 2012-06-04
AGCTCTCCATATCGCATGATCCCAAGTTGAAGGGGGCGCCTAGTAACTACGAATTCCCGATTGTTGAATGCGATGTCTGTGCTGGCGCTGGATTTGTTTACGCTCTGGCTGCTGAGATCTCCACCATGCCAGGCCTTCCAACCCGGCCAGGTTTCTTTGACATTAAGATCAACCCAGAGAATGGCCTCATAGAGGGTCTGTTTTGAGTGCAATCCGACAAATATTGATTATTGAAGGTGTCCTGTTTCTTTGGCTATAATGCCTGTCCGCTAAATTTGCCATAACCCTTTCCCCAAATTGATTGATTTCGAAGATTGATTAATTCAACTCTCGTTCGTGTATTCTCGTCTGGAGCAGCTGCATGTGATCCAACGCTGTACAGATGTTGAGCTTTATCTCCCGCCAGGACTTAGTTGGAACTCCAAGTGTTGGAATATCTGTCACTTTCACTCGTGAGGTTCAATAAAAATTGACTCCCCCGCAGATCAAAACCGACTCAGCACCCGTTCACCCAGGTTTGAATCTGGAGTAGTATCTAACACCAATCAATAGCCGGCACTGAACCCTCGCCAGAGACCATTGATTCCTCACTTCACAAATTTTACACTGTCGTGCCGGCAGATCTAAACTCTAGAGCGTTCCAGTATCTCTTGATTAGATTTTCAGGTTCATGGCATAGCTTGTGACCCTATGCTGTTAGAAAGAGGGAACACAGTGAGGCTATATTCGACCACAACAGAATAGAGAACGATTATGAAAATCACGCCAGAAATCAAACTTCTATGAGCAAATTCTCATCAGACACTGGGGAGTCAGATTGAAACTTGGTACAGTTGGTAGGATCTTATGAATTGAATGAATCTTAGAAAGCGTTATCTGACAATTTCACAACTGGAACTTCCTCGTTATTAGATTTACTCCTCATTTTAGCGAGGAACAACCCCTTGCCTCTTCTCTCGCGAATCTCCAGCCAGATGTCTCAACAAATCTCAACGAGAAACGGGCCTAGTCGATGGAACCAAGGCGGTCAACACTCGGGAATCTCGTTCTTTTCCGATAGTCTCGCCCTTTGCCGCCAGTCTGGGATGAGCCCACTGTAAGTCTAACACTGTAAGCCAATGAGAAATTCTCGAGAAGAGGTGACTCATGATGTGACAATCTACTTGAAAACTTTTCCGTCTATAGTTGGTGCAGATTGGCCGAGTGAGTGCGAAGAATGATTGAAAGAAGAAGTGTCTGCGGAGGTTTGAATTGGCGGGCGGATACTCTGGGAGCCCTGAGACATGTGACACAGTGACACGGCGGGGTATGTGGTCTGTGGAGGGCAGCGGATGGTGGAGCTTTTCTCTCCAGAAGAATGCTCGGAAAGAGTTCAAGAAGAGAAAGAATAAAAAAGGCCACAGGATGGGCAGGCTGAGGGGAGCACTTCTCCCGATGACCTCTGCTCATCTTCATGCTAATCAATAATCTCTCAGCGTCCATCTCAATTTCTGCCCACACCTCTGCTCTCTCTCTCTCTCTCTCTCTCTCTGTCGCTACTCTGCTCCCCTCAACAATCCTTCGCACTTTCTCTTTGCCATTCCAGCCTGACACACGCTCTGTGTGTTTATCCTTCAGCAGGGCAAAATAAAGACAAACTCATCCGAGGGCATAAAAACAAAAGTAAATCCAACATCGGCTGGCACTTTTGATAAAAATATGATCATTATTTTATGCTCGCGGGGGCATTTTTTAGCGGCCATCGCGGGACAGGCAGCAGCAGCAGTAGGCAGAGTGCATGTTGGTTATTCTGGTGGTAAGTTTTCCTCTGGCTCTTCTGTGGGACAGTTGGTGTCGATTTTTGGTGCAACTCAGACTAAGGACGAGGTAGGGTTGAGGATGCTTGAAGAAAAAGTGCCGATAGAGCGACTATTATAAAGAGGAGGAGCAAAGGGTCAAGAGGGAGGAGGAGAAAGGAGCAGAACGAGACGAAGGAGGAAGGTGTTTTCGGGATGCGCGCAGAGGAGATGCGCGCGCCATACACGTGATTTCTCTTTGCCCAACTTGTTGAGCCCGCACGAGCCCAGCAGAGAGAGAGAGAGTGACCCCTGCTGCATTTTATCCCAAGATCCCCCTCGCTAGAGCGTAAACATTTCACGCGCGCACAAGATCGCCCTACCTATAGCACCTCAACCCTAACCAGCACCAGCAACACCGCCGGCTGCCGGAAGACTTCTCAGATATGATGAAGAAAATATGCAAATATTGTGGCGCTGAATTAACATGCAAGGAGAGTGTCTGGTTGCACCTCAATATCCATGTAAAGCCAGAAAAATTATTAAGATGCAACCTATGTGATTTCGTAACAGAGCACAAACATCACTTAGACTATCACCTAAGCAATCATTCAAATACAAGACCATTTGGTTGTCAGGATTGTGATTACAAATGCGTCACCAGAACTATGCTCAAGAGTCATATGAAATCTCATTCATCTAGTTATGACTTTCAATGCGGCGATTGCAAGTACGTTACCAAGTATTTGCACAGTTTAAACCAGCACCTGAGGAAATATCAGCACACCCGTTTGGAAGGAAATCGTGAAACTAAACAACAGGCCGATATACTTGATCTTCGTATAAAAAAGTTTACTGATCCATAACAATACCCGACAATTATGTTAATGCCCTCATGATAACAATGTTAATAAAATTGGTTATCAAGCTCAACTATCTCCTATGAGAATCTCTAAACCGGGCATGTTGATATTTCTCTAAAAATATAAATATTCACTTGAGCCTTTATTCCATTAATCAGAATCTCACAAGTTAGTTACGATCTCCGGTTGAGTAGCTTATCTTAAGACCGTCGCTTACGTCGCGCCTAAAGCTTAGAACATTTTGGATGAACTTGTCGCGATTAGCTTGGGTCAGATTCCTTGAAACTCCCTCCATAAGTGTCTCAAACCACTGAGTGACCGCCGACCTTCTACTAGCTGGCTGGGAGTTTATTACGGAATCCCTCAATTTCTGGAAATGATCCTCATATAACAAAATCAATCCAAGAAAAGGAAAAGGCAACTGTGGATGGCTTGCTTGATCACTGCTCATGAGGAGGTCTAACATGATGGCCATCATAGAATGAAACGTCTGAGAGTGAGTTTCTAGAATGGACATGCTCAACTTGCGCTTGTCTTCGTCCTCCTTGACCCGACTAGCTGGGCCTATCTTTCTGGCTACCTTGGTGAGCCATCTGAATAATTGTGTGACGATATTGTGTGTAATGATAAAGCAGCTAGTACTTATACGGTCCTCCGTGACAGTTATACCAGCTTGTAGAGAGGTAAGCATAACGCCAAATATTTGTGGCTCTAGATTAGTTAAAAATTCGCAGTGGTTTGAAGATAAGACCTCTAACAATGGGTAATATTGGAGGCTCAACTTAGGATAACTCAAAATATCACAATTTATAGTTGAAAGGAACAGTTTGACAAACATCTGCAATAGATCGTCCAGAGCTGGATCTCCATATAATTGAAATACGGCGAAGTTCATCTTAGCTCTAAGAGATGTCGACATGATCTTGAACATGATCGATATTGTCTTTAGTTTGTAAGCGTAGATCTTCTCTTGAGGCACATCGGTCAAGGACAATATTCTTGAGCCCAGACTGACCATGATGGAGCTAACTTCTCGGAATAAATAAATTGAATCTGAGGAAGCTGAATCATAGTAATTCCTTTTCTCGCGGTTATCAACTAACTCGGCAATCAACCTAAGAGCTGGACTTGTAACATGCGGATCGTGGTACCAAATCTCTAAGGCTCGCTTGATCACTGGTGTGTATGTCGGGTGTATCCATTCAAACAGCAGAAAATAGAACTGCGGCTTGGTGAACTCCTTAGCTAAGCCACGAACATCTCGACAAATGCCGATGAATGCCCGTTTTGCTTGGTCATTTTGAGCGATACTTGGGCTCGGATTAATCAGGATTGCCTGACGCAACTGTTCGAATGCCGTATCTAACGGTAACATGAATTCGTCAAACTTCTCTTCATTACCATTGCGCATGCTTTCAATCAGTAGACGTCCGAGGGAACTATAGAACGATGTCCTATAGCGCATGAATTCAATACTTGTTGAGTTGCTAAGGATAGGAAATCTCTCGGCCGTGTGGTTAGACAATATGAATTTCACCTCATCCAAGTCGGCTATCTTTGTCAAGCTAGCAAATCCAACCGAAAGTTCGTGAAGTATAGCCAAAGTGTTTTTCACGATCAGTTCACTTGAACTCCAGCAGTTCAAGTTAGTTATTATCTTCGTGACAAATACGCTCAGAAGTCTCGATTCATTACTTGAACCCAACACTTCACTGAGCTTTTTATGCATTTTGCTTCCATATTGTGCCGTATCAGCGACGTAACATTTCCTATAGGTGTCATAGAAACTAAGAAATGCCAGTTCTAACTTCTCACAACGCCTGCCTTGGTGGAGCTGGGAATCAGACAATCTGATCAATTGCATTACTTTGCAGGCCAATTCCCCTTCCAGGTACTCATCTTCACATTTAACAAACAATCTTCCACTTAAAGCTGCACTAATTATGTACACAAGCCAAGTCAAACGGCCCTCAAGTATCTGTAGTTCAACAGAACTCTCCCCACGTATGAGGAGTGCTTGGTATTGATCCGCTGTCTGGTCGAAAACTTGTCGCAAAAATTCACCAGTTACTTTGAAAGATTGACGAGATATTTGGGCTATTTGTTCCAGTTGCTGTGTCAACATAGGTGTATCATCGAGAGGGTCTTCTACGCCTTCCTGAACTACCGCATTAACACCCTCCAAGCGGTAACTTATGTATGCTTTCATGACCTCTGGAGCGTGGATGTCTAGGTAGTGGTCATTCGAACCCTTGACATAGGTTGCTGAGCTAACAAGCTTCTGCCATAACATCAGCAAATAGTGGATGGAGTTCGGTGCGCAGTTCCAAACTTGGAACGCATGACATGTGAAGTCTTTGATCAATCCGATGAGAGTGGGATAGCTTTGAACTTTGGTAAGTTCTGACAGTTGGAAATTAGCTTTGAATCGCAGTAATAAGCGGCAAAACTCATGATATGTTGATGGATCAGAGAGACCACTGGGGTTGCGTAATATGCACTCAACTCCGTCAACGATACGGTTCAAGAATTGCAATCTCTCTTGATTGCTGAATATAGACCGGCGAACAGAGGTCATCTGTACCAGACATGATAAGGCATAACACGATATCTGCGGTGGCAGGATGTGATAGAGCCTGAAGAACAAGTCTAATGTGGTAAACTCAACAAACAATCTTCTCCAGCTGCTGGGGATTTGCACTGTTGGCAGATCGTCTGAATTTGATTCATCCGGTGAAGTACCAATAAAATCGAAGGATAAACAATTCAGAGTCAACTTGAGTGCCACCTCGATGAGTTTGAGACGCTCCGGGCTACGATCGTTCGCTGACAAGGCTGCTACTGAGCTGTGAAGAATGTTGCAGGATAGTGAGAACAATTCATTCAAATATGTATCACGGAAATTGGACGATATCCGTCTTTGACGAGTTAGAGAGCGGTGCAATACGGGATCACCCTCAACCTGGTTAATTTCCTGAACTAGCTGGCTCAGTATCATTACTCCAATCGTCTGGCGCTCAATGTCAACTTGAAAGAAGTGCTCATTCACAAGAGGTATGATCTGCTGGGAATCTTTATACTCGAGCCAAATCATTTTCGTTATCTTAGCGAAAAGTTTTGTGAGAGCTTGCACAACGAATGGTGCGAGATTTTGGCCGTTTGCCAAATAGTTTATCGCATGATTTCGTATCTCTATCCTTTGCTCAAATGTGATATTGCTGTTCTGCTTACCCACAATTTTGCTAAGCGTTTGAGCACCCAGTAGCTGGGCGTAAGGTGAGTTAGCTCTTTCAATCAATAGTTGGCACTTACGGAGACTATCGTTAGAGTTACTAAACTCCAGCATGGCTCTCTCAGCTTTTGTCCGTTCATTTGAGTGGGTTGATTCATACATCTGTTTGCATAGAAGTTCTAGTTGTTGGATCTCCTGCTCTTCATTCAGATCGTTCCGCACCTGGATCTGACTACCACTAGTGGACATCGTTGGGACGAATGGTTGTGGTTGCTGTTGAGGTGCTTGCTGCTGTGACCCGAGGGGCAGCATGACTCCTTGCCCCGACACCGAGCCCAAAGCTTCAACCATAGCGCCAAAGGCAAAAGGTTGTTGCTTCTCGCTCTTGCCCACTTGTTCCTTCTCTGGTGAAGAACCAATATTGGTGTTTTAGAGTTACAATAAGATTTAGAACCTATGTATATTGATGTGAGTCTCGTGTAGGTCTGATGTCCAATTCTTCAAACTGGGACAGTCAACAATGGACGAATCAAGTCCTTTGAGTATGATGACGTAATCGGAGTAAGGAAATTGGCTGGCTATAAGTAAAAGTTTGGCTGATAAGAATGATAAGGCTTAGCTTGACCTGAGATGCAAGTCTCCTTTTTGACTATGTTGTCTAAGGATAATGTGGCTCGTAGTTGGTGTTCTTGCTGGCACTCATGTGATATTATCGTGGACCTCGTTATAAACGATTACTGGTGGCTGCTCAGAAGAGATGACAAATGTCGTTGCATTAGTGAGCAATGATTGTGAAATTATGTCATCAATTCAAAGTTGCCAAAATAATTTCAAGATTTTGTTGACTTGTCACTGCTAGTGGCATCGTCGCCAATGAGAATCAAGCACACCATTGGATCGCCGTTGCCGGTCACACTGACTGCGCGCCTGTCTGTAAGGAAACCGCGAACGCACACACACGGGAATTAATCTATATACATATATATAAACTTACATACATATTGTATCATTGATATAAGTTATACGTCGGACCGTAATCAACTTAGAGGGTCGACAATGGATATGCTACCGAAGAGGATCATCAAGGAGACACAGAGGTTGATGCAAGAGCCCGTACCGGGAATCAGCGCAGTGCCCGACGAACAGAATGCCAGATATTTCCATGTTATTGTCAGTGGTCCACAAGGTTCGCCCTTTGAGGGTGGTGTTTTCAGATTAGAGCTCTTTCTACCTGAAGAATATCCAATGTCAGCTCCGAAGGTTAGATTCGTAACTAAGATATATCATCCAAATATTGATAAACTAGGACGTATTTGTCTAGATATCCTCAAAGACAAATGGAGTCCAGCATTACAAATCCGAACTGTACTTTTATCGATTCAGGCCCTGTTGTCAGCACCTAATCCGGATGATCCTCTTAATAATGAAGTTGCGGATCAGTGGAAAATGCAAGAAGCAGAAGCAATCAAGACAGCTAGGGAATGGACTCAGAGATACGCTACCGATGCACAAACTCAGCAACTACAACAACAGGCGCAGCAGCAAGCTCAGCAACAACAACAACAACAATGATATTAGTTAAGAATCAAATTAAATAGCCTCGCGAATGTTTTGTTACCCTGATAGATCTGAATTTTGGAGGTTGAGCTAAGTTTGTGTCCTGATTACTTTATTCTAAAATTTGGCCGGGAAACTGGTATCGCTTCTTGAACGCTGGATAATCCATTCCAACTCTCTCGCTAACTATATATCTGAATTTCTCTCGTTTAACCTTTTCCAATTGTTTGTGTCGAGGGGACTTATCGCAAAGAACATGCCACCTGCCGTCTATGTTCTTAAAATAGCAACCCTCGCATCTTAATTGAAGGACATCTTTGGCATGAAAACCGCGGTTAGGCACCAATAGGAGACGTGGTCTCAGGAATAGTCGGACCTGGTTTATCATGTTAGAAATATGAAAGCAGTGTACGGAGATTCGAGCCAAAGTACAGAGCTGGCTAATAATTATCAACAATAGTTGGGCGCTGGCCGACAAGTTTGTAGCCTTCAATATCTCAGAACAACTTTAATGAGCACACGCTTTCTCAGCTACGTGCGCTAGATACGCGATCCGCATCAAAGCTCGCTGACCAGGTTTTCAGGGGCCAGTGCTAGCAAGCTAGGCTTCAGGGTTGTCTAAATCGCCCAGCTTCTTTCACGGTTCGCTGGTACATCTAACCGGGTGTCTTAATTGTCAACCTGTGACTTTGCTGCTAGTCCATGAAATAGTGTCAGTGCTAATCTATCGTTTACGAGAGTTCCTCGAAACTCTCTCACGTTACCGTCGTCACATTTGGAGCATCATACTGTGTCATATGGCAGTGATATTCAATTAGAGCCGGCTTGATATGTTGTGTGGCGACTGGTGGACGATTATAATCTCACAACAAGTGTATGCGAGATATTAATGTCTGACAAGGGCGATCACCATCATCATTGTCACCTCAGTTGTTTCCTAGCGACTCCTCGATCTAGATTTCCTTCTTGCCTGCCTGAGTATCAGTCATCAGGATAAGCGATTTAGTTGCTACTGTTATTATCATTATCTTTCTAACTCTCACAACCAGCTGGATAACCTTGGGTCATTCGTGTCGTGGTTGCATGTATACAATTGAGATGCTACTGCGTGGCATCAGTAAATAATCAGAGTTAAATAACAAATGGCATACTTTACTTTTTTGTCACTAAACCAACTGACTCGAGCGTCCGTTTGATCGAACTGAGGGTCCCAACAAAGCCTGCCCTGCTCATTCTACTACTTCTAGTCTCAACTGGGTGCGCTTTTTGAGATTGCCTAGCTTCTTTCACGGGTGTCCGCTCTTGAGGTTCTGGGTGAGTCGCCGGGGGAGCAGTAGGTTGCGTTGGTGGTAGCGGTGGTGGAGGGGGCGGTGCATTAGACGAGGTGGCTGCCGGAGCTGATGGTTGAGCTGGAGGAGCGGCCGAGGGAGCCGTCGAAGGAGCCGTCGAAGGAGCCGCCGAAGGAGCCGCCGAAGGAGCCGTGGAAGAGGCCGCCGAGGGCGCTGTCGAAGGAACTGTTGACGGGGGAGCTGAGGGTGCTGCTGGGGCTGGTGGGGCTGGTGGGGGAGCCGCCGGAGGGTTTTGCTGAGCCGGTGGGGCCGACGTACCTGTGGGAGCTGGTGCAGTGCTCACAATCGAAGCTACTGATGCTTCCTTTAGAGCCGCTAGTCTTTGACTGTCGAATTTTCTATCCTCCGAGACTGGCACCCCCTGTCTCGCCTCTTCCGTCCTGTCCACATCTTGTCGCTCAGGCTCAGGCGCGGAGCAGTAACAATACATAAGGTAGATCAGTATGAGGACAATAATGAACGCCACCGCTACCAGAGCAATGGTCACGAGATCGGGCATGTTCCCTCGATCGATGGGTCAGCTCTGGTATCTAGTAGGCCGCCTTCGTATCGCGAATTTCGTATAGATCAGATATAGCTACACGCGAGCTGATCTTCGCCTCTTCTCTTAATTCTTAAACAGTGCTTCAAATCACCTACTATGCCGATATACAATTTCACATAATCATCCCGGGGGAATATAGTTTACAGCTTAGATCTTACGGATCAATCGGAGCGCCTTTCGAGCGTGGAAACTGTTGAGCCTTAAGCGAGATTCTTCCATCAAATCGATGGATTGAGACACTCCAGATCTATTTACACGCGAACGACAGAGCAAAAGATGGCGCGTTTTTTCGTGAATTAAACTATCCAAGCAACGAGAGTAGGTCTTTGCTCTGCGGGATTCTGTAATCTGCAACTGCTGCGCCTCTGGTTTGACAAAGTTGGCCCCCAGAAGTTGTCCACTGGCCAGAGCAGATCTTGAGAGCCCGAGGAAGCGGGTGAACTCGATTCTCTGCAGCTTGTCCGTTGCATTACCGCATGCAGAACACATCTGACAAAAGCAAAACCTTATACTTCCCGTCTTCGTGTTGGGATTTGATCGGTCTGGTGCTCTGCCAAAGAGTTGAGTTAGTCAACTAGGAGAATGCGTTTGTCCGTCGCGTGAATGTGACTGACATCCTAGAAGTCGTAGTCCGAACGCCGACAATTAGAAGCTACTGAGTTCATGAAATCTAAGAGAGGGAGACTACTCGCTGTTTTACATTCTCCCAAGGTCGTGTGCTCGATCGAGATACCGGGGGAGGCGCAGAAAATCTGGCAGCTGACCAATGACACCGAAAGAGATCGAGCGGATTCCAATGAGGGCCGAAGAATCACAGCTTTGCACCCGGAAAGGTTCAGGCTATCAGCGATTGGAACGGGATCAAACGAGCTTGTGGAAGGCCAAGAGTGAGTCAACTGGGCGCCATGAGTATCCCACGGTGGAGACTCAGCCGTCGTTGCAAGGCGCAACCTGACGCTTAGTCCACCCTGGCTTTTTGAATTAATATTGTATCTTTCCATCCATAGCTAAGTTCATGAATTTCAAAACCGAGATGGCTCCTCAACTGGATGGCAATTCTTCTGCTTCCACACAAAAAAATCGGCTCATACACTGGACGCACGAAATAGATATTTACGGCAGACAATCTACCGAGAGAGGCCGAAGTTCAGCAGTCTCCCGCACATAGAGTCTCTCGTAAGATTCTCGAATTGTGCTACTTAAACCGTACAAGTATATGAGGCAAAATTTGCACAAAAATAGTAAAACAGGAAATGTGGTCGCTATGTATCACACAAGCACCCGATAATTCGAATAGATGCTTAGGATATATTTTTCGTGCCGAGAGTAAGTGAAGGTTCGGCTAAACGTTGGAATGGAATTCCGCCCCTTTTCCTCGTGGTCTGGTTTGATTTTGCTCTTGGTTCACAAATTGCTCTTGATTCTCGAGAGAATCGATCTTGAGGTTGCGTTCTCATCTAGTTGAAGCCGAATGAAATTATAAATCACAGCAGATCTTGAGGGGAGGGGGAAGTGAGCACCCACAGCTTTTGGTACGCTCAAACAATTAGCTCCATTTGTCAGATTGCTGCGAAAGCTGAATAGCGAAGAGTCGCCGACTATCAAGGGCCCTCCTCTTCTTGGCTAGACTTTGACACGAAATGTTCAGTGCCCGAAAAGGAGGGCCAAAAGTTATGATTTGCACAGTATGATGGCCCCAGAGGCCCCGGTTATCGCTAGTACACGAAGAGGGAAGAAGCCGAAAGGCGATCGAAACGGATTCTGGCCAGAAAGTAATCAAAGACTGTACGTAACACAAGGCGAAACTCAAACAGATGCATAGCAACTTTGTGGTCGTACGAAGTGAGCGAGGTAAATTTAAAGTGCTCGCGCATCAATCTTTAGATTTCGTGCGCCTTGTTTGCGCTGAAGGCGGACTCTCCAACGCAGACGCAAGAATTCTCGTCCCATTCGGGTGTGTTCGCTTGTCAGACTGTCGTCTACTAGGTGACTCACTCGGATGCTTAGGTTAGCCTCGCACGGTCAGACAAAGTCTGTCCTGCTAGAACAAATACACACAAACACATAGGCCAGTTGGAACCGGCCGCTATGACCACCACCATCACCCCACTGACGATCCTCGCTTCCTCCCTTTGTCATTGCCAACGCTATCACAACCAGCAACAAGTGGTACTCTAACAAGCCACCACCAGTGTCCTATTTTGAAGTCCAAAAATCAGTGTATGCTTTTATAACATTGTCATCGAATTATCACCTTACTCCTTGACCTATTTTTAGGGTCTCGCGATCTTTTTCTCCCTTTGTTTGATTATTCATTTATTCACTCATTCCCCCAGCATGCAGAAGATCAAACGGCCGAAGGCGATCATTCTCGACATAGAAGGCACAACTACCTCATCCACTTATTATCCCTCCTATGTAGCACCCTATATCAGAAATAACACAGAAAATTATCTCCGCTCTCATTGGTCCGAGGAGCATGTTCAATCCATCGTTAGAGACCTCCGCCAACAAGCGCTACAAAATCCAGAGATGCCAAAAATACTCGACAGGAACCAGGGATCAGTAGCGGAGATTCAAAAATCCACACTCAACCATATTGAATTCCTATATCGCTCGAATACCACCACCATAGCGCTGCTCTATTTCCAAATGTATGTTTGGCTCGAAGGTCAGATGAGGGGCATACTCAAAACGCATATTTATCCAGATGTGGCAGAAATGATGTATAAGTGGAAAATGGAGGAAAGAATAAGCATCTACATATACTCCTCAGCCAGAGCCGATGTCCAAATGTTAATGTTTGCCTGCACAGAATATGGCAGCTTGTTGCACCTCATTGATGGACATTTTGATAGCAAAATAGGGGCCAAAACAGCTAATGACACATATCAACGCATCGCCCAGGCCATACAACTACCACCACAAAATATAGTCTTCCTAACAGACGATGTCAAGGAAGCTAGATCGGCGAAGACCTGCAATTTTAGGGTTGTCCTAGTGAAACGCGAAAAGAAGTCATTTTCGCCCATTGAGTATGCTCAATTTGATGTCATTAATTCATTTGATAAAGTGAAATTTTTCGACTGAGCGCATGAAAATATGAATCTCTTCCCGTCGCTTATGATGAGCGAAGAACAATTAACGTCGAGTATTTGGAGAAAGCGTGCCAGGAGAATTTAATTAGCGATAAAGACCCACTAACAGTTGCACCGGTTAACCTACGTTCCTGCGATGGTTTCAGCATTGGCTTTGTTCTTATTGGCTGCCTTTTTCTTCCCATTTTTCTTACCCTTATTGCTTAGGCTGAGCGATTCTAGACCAACTATCTCGCGACCGTCCGCTCCGATGCCTATTGCAGAATCGATATACTTCGGTTTGCCACTGGTGGCCGATTTTCTCATTGATGGTGGCACGTACTTCCCAGCTGTACTCTGGAACTTGCTCAAATTAGACTGACCCATCAGGTTAGGTTGTTTGGGACCCTTTGAGTCGAGTTTTGGTCTGCTAAATCTACCGGGACAGGGTTGCCAAACCACATCGTATATCTCAATATTTAACGTCGGGTCGCTGGGGCCCACAAGTTCGTGCAACAGGCTACCAGTATAGTGCCATAATCTAAAACCATTACTAACTCTTAACCTAGGAGATGTTGTACAAGTGACCAAATGTTTACCATCCGCACACCAGTCAATTCCAGTCGTATCGGGGACTCTAACCGTTGTGATGAGTTTCTTCTTATCGAAATCCCAGATGCATAACTGACCTCCCAAATTGCCGAATCCATAAATGGCGAGTAGGTTACCGAAGGGGCTGAATGAAACTCCATTAAAAGAGCCCTGGTCAACGAATGTATGTACTATCTCACATTTGTTATTGAATAAAGACACCTTAGCTGGCTGTAGACCATAGACGCATACGAATAGCTCTTGCTCCAAACTTGGATACCATTCGATGTGAGAGATTGCCCCTTCCTTTGGTAGTTTGACAAAATAAGAATCCCCTTTTACGCTCATGAAATTCAATGATTGTTCACCATAATATGATCTTCCAGTCTGATCGAAATCGGTCGAGCATATGAGGAGAAGAGAGTTTCCTGATGGCGACCAGACAAACTTTACACTATCTGCCTTGAAAAAGCTCTTGTTTGTCACGGCATCTGTCAAATTCGGGTACTTATAAATTTTGACTATTGACGGCTGACCCTTGGACCCTTGCGTATATATTGCTATGTAATGATTCTTATTCTTGACACGTTTGGAATAAATATTCTGATAAGAATGACTTGGGGAAATGGAAGCAGTTGATAAGCTGAAATTCGTTATCTTAAGATGACCTATCTTTAATTTTGGTTTGTCGAACTTTCCACCGGCATAAAGGATCAACTCCCCATTCAAGTACTGCAGGCAAATATCTTCGCTCATGCTAAAGACTGGTCGCCATTGAGTGGCCTTCTTAAAAGGCATAGCCAATAGATGTTCTTGGGAATTGAGGTCCCAGAAGTGGAGATTATCACCGCCAGTCATGGTACTGTATGCAATCAACCTTGTAGAGCGAGGTGATATCATGAGGCTATTACTCCTCGATGTATTTGGCTGATCAAACACAATTTGCCTATCTGAAAATCTCATGCATTTAATGGCACTATTATCACACCATGCAATAAGCTCTCCATCCTCACTGCAACATGCACTCTCGACACGATTGACTTTAGGATCTTCAGTCTTAGCTAGGAAGATCTCTTCGGCGCAGGTGGCATCGTCTTTGAAAGTGGTGATGAGTTTTAGCCCATCTTTGCTCCTGAAAACAAGGAAGGGGGCCGTCTCGGACTTGTCTTGTGTCTTCGTTGCATCAGCAACAGTTTTGTCATCGCATTCGCCGGTACCGGAGGCTATCTGTCCGGGAGCCCCCTTGGGGCCCCGTTTCTTAGTATCAGCCTTGGAGCCCTTTTGAGGCCTCTGAGGTTCTTCTGACATGATAACGTGCTTGAAATAGATAGGGGTTGGAAAGGATATGAGAGCCGATCAAAAAGGAGGGTTTTGAGGATTTTGGCACAGACATCTTCGTCATGCGCTTAGGCCGTTTATAAAGCGCGTGGGATGTGTAGCACGCGGTTTACGATTTTTGTGTGAACTAGCCCCTCCGGGAAACTATTGGTAGGCAAGAGAACTAGACTCACGCATTGGGAGAAAAATTCGTCCAACTTCGAGCAGAGCATCGACTACAAAATAAAACGAGCGACACTCTCATTTATCGCAACCATTCGTGTGCAACTACCACTCCATTTCGGACTTGATTGACACCAATTCCAACTGTCTAGACACCATTTCTTATGGTTTCTTTGTGTCATTTAACAAAACGTAGTCATTATTTTATTTAAGCGATCACAGATATATCAAGCATACTGCTGAAACTATAGTAGAAATAAGCATCTACTGTAAGACTTATAGTTTAGGATCAACTCTTTGCCAATGCTACACATACATCATGGAGAAGCCAATTCTTCTTCAACAACAGCAACAACAATCTACACAATTACAGCCACAAGCAACCATAGCACCTGCAACTTCTCAGTACCAACAAATTTCCCAGCAGCCCCGTCAACCTAGGCACATATTGTTCGATCTCACGCCCCTGGACATTGAGACCGAGGATATTGATGAGAAAACTAAACAATGTTACAACACGGTTAAACAGATGATTTCAGGAAAATCTCCCAAAGAATGTCACGATATCTACCAACAATTCATTGCCTTGAATCCACAACAAAATACTGATACCCTAACTGTTGGTTTGCTTATTGCAATACTAGTTGAGCAAAATGGACAAAGTGACTTTTATCGAGACATCGTCATGTTTAGTAAAGATAATCTGGCTCTATTCAGTCACTACCTCAATATGATTATTATTGAGCGAATAACTCGCATTTCTCATCACTCAGTCAAGCAAATATTTTGGTTGGCCAATCAGCTAATCAAGGGTGGAACACTAGCTGCCGAGAACACATGCTCGAATCTAGTTCGTCAGACCGCCAAAGGTGATACGTCCCCCAGAAATCTATTTATGGTTGAAAACCTGCTTGATCTGCTGATCGAAAACAGGTCGTGGTTGATAAATTCTGGCTCCTTCGTGGGTCCAACTGTCGTTTATAATGTCACCAGACTCATAATGGATCACCTCGCACCTGCACATGAAGCTATACGTGCGAGGGAGGTGAAGTTTGTTATCGGCTTAGTCAGGGAAAAATTTGATTTTATTCACGCTATTGGCAAAGATTTCCTTAGATTATTGGGCAATTTACATAATAGGATACCAGAATTTAAGCAACTTTATCAAGACATATATGAGAAGGAACCAAAAGCGTTCCATCCAAGTTACGAAGGTCCCAAGCAACTGATGAGCTTACGCACTCCGCGTCGATTGTTCCAATCATGCCTGACATTTGATATGGAAAGAAAGATCTCATACCTAGCGACGCAGGTTAGGTTCGGCAATCAAAAGCGATACCAAGATTGGTTCCAAAAGCAGTATCTATCCGGCCCGGAAACAGCAACTCTTCGCTCTGACTTAATAAGATATATATGCACCATTATTCATCCAAGCAACGAAGTCTTATGCTCCGACATAATACCCCGATGGGCAATCATAGGTTGGCTGCTGACAGTCCAATGCAATGTTCAAATGTGTAGGCAGGCTCTTTTCTTCGACTGGTTTGCATTCGATCCCAAATCCGACAATATCATGAACATTGAACCAGCGATACTGTTGATGTTCTACTCGTTGAGGTCTCATCCTCAAGTGACGGCTTCGCTTCTTGATTACCTATGCGGCGCTCATCTTACAGTTAACCAATCAATCACAGCTCATGTTAAGGCGTGTATAAAGAAATCTCTCCAGCAAATATTAGAAAAACGGGTTCTTCCAACGCTAGTTTCATTGTTCGTGAATCCAAAGCACGAACCCGCCCTCAAAGAGCGGATTAGAGAAAGTTTCCCGGAGTTTTGTCAGGTGGACAACGGCACATCTAAGCAAAATCATTCGAGTTCGAAACCCGCAACTGTTTCCTCTGCCGCACCCGCAACTCAGATTGACCAGAACTCGACAGAGCCCACAAAGCAGAACCAGCTAGAGGTCGTCAGCTTGGACGACAATCCGTTTGGCGAATTGGGCCCTTCATCTGCTACGCAAGATATTTGCAAAGGCAAGGCTGAAGGAACAGTACCTCTATTGGGCTTTCAACAACCTCAAAAGATTTTAGTGCCTCCAGTGAATCAATCAAACAAGCCCGCTGTTAGGGCAAAATCTGATCCTAAATCTCAGCCCGGTACAAATATGAATGGAACCGACCCTATCGAAGCGCTGATCAATGTTGGGAAATCAGCACCACAAGCAGCTGATAGTAAAACAAACCCTGTAAATTCATCAGCACCACCCAAAAGGGCCGTTACTGCTGAAACGAAACAAGAAACCCTTGAAGATGACAATACCAATGCTTGCTCGGTATCAAAAAGATTGGCGGATATTCCTGCGATAGGCAATAATATCCAGCCCTACCACGGGTGTGATAGTAACAACGCATCTAACGAGAACTCGTATGATCTCAGTCTAGATCCAGTGGACAATGATATGCTCATAGATGTCGTAGAGCACAATCCACATATCAAGGTTGCATACTCTTTCATGACAGTCAAGCGAGTCTTGCCAGATGATTTAGCCGACTCTTTTGGAGAACAAATTACATCAAAACTGAACTATTTACATAAGGACACGTTAGTATTGATCTTTTCTCTCTCTCACTCATTGAAGATCTAAAACCAATATCAACTCAAAACTAACTATGTGCCTCCAAATCAATCGTTGAACTAATAGAGTCGCTCAGGTGAGAGTTGCCCACATGCAACAATTGGTTGAATCATTGGAGAAAGGTGAAGTTGATTCCGATATAATAGACGACCTGGGTTGTCACATAGCAAACTTGATCTCGGAAGACTTCGAGGAGCGCATTCATGCTAGTTTGTTGCAGGACCTCTCGATTCATAAAGCACATGAAATATCCCCACTATTTGTTCTCGGATCTCATTTCAGCACAAACGAACAGCCTAAACCATCATGTTCTGCCCTTTTTGCTGCCATAGCAAATTGTTTCGAAGCCGCTGGCTTCCTGATGCTCTATTATTTAAGATGTAAGTACTTTCTCTCGAAATCTGCTCATCAAATTATATGCTCTCATTTGTTGGATTCTAACAGTGAGCAACCTTTAATCCCAAAAGTCTGCCAGGTATGCTCAAATGGCAATACAGGTATTCTTATGACAAAGACTTATCATGCATTGTGTGAAGCCCAGAAGATGAGTGATCCAACAAAAAGTTTGGTGAAAGATATGAAATTGATGTTGACCTACGACTGTGAGATGTTCTGTTTTATGCTCCCATGCATTTTTTCGGAGTTTGCCCACTCCGACTTATACTCTGTGATCAATAATAGTGAGCTCATCCGTATGGTCACATCAGCCGTCGATCCTACCAGTTTGCAAGAATTTATGTGCCTATGTTTGACCGGATCCGCCAAGATAATATCGCGTGAAGATCCAATGAGTGCCATAGGTGAGTATACAAAAACATTGTAGAAATAAGTCTCTAAATCTCTCCGTACCAACTTTCTGATTGAAAAAATCTTATCCCCAAAAAACGAAACTTGAGCAGAATCTAGCTTAACCTGGGAATCCTGGGAACAGTATTGTTTCTGGAAGATCTTGACGGCACAGAGTGTACCCGTAGAGAATTATATATCAATCTTATCTAAATTGAATTCCAAAGGTTAGTAAAGCCCAGAGTTTAGTCTAGTCTGATACCTAATTCATTAACGAATGATACTGACGGATTGAATCGACTTCCCTGATCACAACTACAGCGAATCCTGAGGCAGTATCATCCATATTGCTCAATTTACAAAAGATATCCGAGCCTGATGTCAACATATTGCAGAATGTTATTGATACCTACAATAGACAGAACGACCAATTTGTTACTGCTGTAATTCGTTATTGGTCCATCAGGTCAGACTTGAAAGTGATGACAAAGAATATTATCTCATTGTTTGATTCGAGGCCAACATCGCCCCAAATGAAACGAAAAGGACAAGCAAAAACGACAGCCGCCAAGAGCGGCACATCAGCCTCTCCATCTTCCACGACATCATCATCATCATCATCGACAACATTAAGCACAAGAAGCGAGAAGCTACTTCTAGTTTTAGATTCAATTAGACGGAGGGCACCCAGGAACAAGCTCTTGGCTCAAGCTGAAATTCTTGACACACTAACCCACCTTGAGCCGATGTGCAATGAGAGCCAACGCGCTAAATTGAACCAGTTGATTCAATCTCGCCCAAAACCAACAAAGAAGAAGAAATTAGATAAAGATTAGTTATTAGAATGATAATGATGATTTGGCCACCAAATTATATTTTTACAAACCAGAAAATGTGATATTTTTTTAGCACAAACGAATCGATCTAATATATCCAATTGTGGCATTGAGTGTCGTAAACGATAAGAAGATGAAGTAGATATTTTGGCTTGCTCATCGTGGAATTTCCAAAGACCAGGCTCTTTCTTGCTATTACAAAATTATAACAAGAAGGCTAATGTAGGCCATAGGAAGGCAGTTAGCGCAGGCTTAAAGTCAACTTGAAGATAATGATCAATATAAAAAAGATTTCCCACGTCCAACCAGAGTGACTATCAATCCGACGTTCGAACGCCGCTCGAACGACCGAGGAGAGAGAGGGGCTTGTGGATGAACGCAGTCCTGGCGGTGAAGATCAAAAATTCATCTCATTAATCAGCGATCGACTCCTCCAATGGTGTGGCGTTGAATTGTTTTTCAACAAAATACTTGTGCCCAGACCGTAGGCCAACAAACTCGTAGTCCTGCTCAAGATCAAGCACACGACACTTTCGCCAAGCTCCACTTGAGTCTGGCGGCTGCTTCCTTTTCTCTGGCAAGTTTAGCATATCAACATTTGATGAAGGGTCTGTTGTCTTGTCAACATCGATGGTTTGATTAGCGTCATCCTCTGTGATTTGACTGACACTTGGGGCTTGTTGAGGCAAATCTTGCAGGTTCGAGTAATGACCATGATGAGCATCCTCTTGCTTGAATGATCTAGTATAGTTCAGGGTCGCGTCCTGATTGGGGGTAGATGAAGTCATTCGACTAGTCTCAATCTCTTTGTCCCCCACTGGCGACGATGATGACCCATTGAGCATCCGATCTCGCAGATGATTCTGATGTTTCAGTGTCGACTGTTGTTGTTGGAATTCCGAGCTCATTGCCCCAGTGGTGAGGATGAATTCGGGCGACTCTCTGAAGAGATTCTTCCTGCGATCTATCCTAAGAACATTGGGACTGTTTGTGGCCGCTTGTTTAGCTTGCTCGTTGGCCGAGCCCCTTCCGGTTCCAATTTTGAAACTCTCCTCCTCGATCACTCCGATTGCCTTTGGATACTCGTTCTCGAACAGGTAGAAGCTTTGATTTTGGCACATCCGCTGCATCCTTGCATGCCGTTGCAGCTCACTGTTTGTTCCCGAGCTGCGGCTCAAGTTGGGCCCGGCACCCTCTGGCTGGGGGCTGGCCCCATGGAGCGGCGTCCGGTCGGCCTGGTTCTCCTTCAGCTCGTGGGGATCGTTCAGCGTGCACCTCTGGATTTCGGCCACGGCTGCCGCCTCCTCCTCGTCGTCAAGGCCTGCGGGCGCCCTTCCGTCCACCTGCACGGGCTCCAGACTGGGCTCCTCGAGACTGTGGCCAGTTTCAGGGGCCGCAGTTGCAGCTTGGCGTCTGGATCGGGCGATTGGTTGGGCGGGCCGCACGCGATCCGTGCCAGTGGGCCTGTCGAGCTTGCCAGCAGCGTCCAGCTCTGGCAGCTCGCCCTCGAAGGGACTCTCGACCAGATGGTGGCGCTTGATGTGATCGGTCATATTGACGTTCTGGGGCAGTCTGCGCTTGCCCTCGTGGTAGTCGAAGGGCCCCGGAGACTTGAGGCCCGCGCGGCCCTCCAAGAGGCGCGACCTGCCCTCCGACATCTGCTCCTCGGTCATGGCCTGTCCGTACAGCCCGCTCACTGTGTGTGTTCACCAGGAGGGCATAAATCATCAGGTGGCCAGTGCGGCGAGGAAGAAGGAGGAGCAAGAGGGATAAAGAAGTTAGAGAAGTTAGTGTCTGGCCGGGATCAAGATTGGCAAGGCTGAGAGGCGGCGGCTGACAAATGGCGCTCTGGGCTGGCTGGCGGGCGGCCACACGGCAGCTTGTGTTTACGTTTGAGTCCCGCAGTGGAACGCAGTGCGCGCGGGCTGCACAGTGCGCACTGCGTCAAAAATACGGTTACATTTCTGCGTAGCGCTGGACGGGAATTTGTCACCATACTTTTGGCGAATGCCAACTGCAGCCTGCACTGCGCGCCGGCTTGTCTGCGGGCGCGCCAGCCGCACCCAAAGGCCGGCCCACTGCTTGCGCTGCTCACCTTGGCTCGCCTCCTTCGTGGGGGCCTGTTTTCCGTGGGCGCCTCTGCTCGTCGCCGCCTCCTTGGCGCCCCCATTTCCGGTGGAGCGGGTGCTCCTCGTGTGCGCGGCCGGCCGCTCGCCCGTCTCGCCGCCCTGGTCGCCGAACAGACCCCTGGCGCCCGTTCTCAGACTGGTCGAGGGCCGGTACTTGCTCCTCTTGCGCAGGCCCACCCGCTCCAGACGGTTCATGTTGGCGTCATAGATGATGATCGGGGCCAGATCCGGGTCCACGTGGTCGGCCGCCAGCGACCAGGTTCGCTGCTGTTGCTGCTGCTGAGCGCGGCGCTCCGACAGGCCCCGCTGCGCCGCCAGAGGCGCCCCGCGGCTCCCCTCGGCAAGCTCGGCGTCCTCGCCCCCCAGCTCGCTGGTGGCCCAGGGCGGGCCTTCCGGCGGGCGCGGCTGGCGCCTGTCGTGCGGCCGCTCCAGAGGACTGGCCGCCGCAGACTGTTCCTGGTGGTGGGCCGCCCGCCTGACCACTCGGTGGCCGTAGTGGTCGTGCTCGTCGCTCTGGCAGCCCAGCAGCGGCGACTGTGTCCGGCTGACTTCTTGGCCGCCCGCCTGGCCGCGCTCCACGCACTTCCGGCCGTCTTGGTGGCCTCGGGCGAGCGCGGGCGAGCTTGGTGAGCCGTCGGCGTGTCGGCTTGCAGGCGGCGCGTGGCCCTCGGTTGGCTGGACTGCCTGCGGACTGGCCACAGTGTGCGGCGCTGGTCCAATGTCAACATCAATTGGGCCCCTCTGGCCGCTCAATTGCCGGCGACACACGAGCCCCCCGCCAGCCCCGCGGCCTAATTGTTTGCCCATTTCAACACTCACGTTCTCCTCCACCCGCCGGCTCCCCTTCCGGCCCGGGCGCCCGCCGCTCGGCTCGGCCTCGTCGCTGGGCGCCTGTCGACGTCCGCCCGCCGCCTGGAGGCCGCGCTCATCCTGGTAGCGGCGCCAGTGGTCCAGCCGCATCCGGGCCAGCGCCTCGTAGCTGGTCTCAAATGTCGTCTTCAAGTCCATTTGGCCCTCGAACACGATATTGTCGCGCGGCCGGGCAAGCTCGGGCCTCGCCACCAGCACGTGCAGCATCTCGTCGGCCGTCTCGTGCCCGTGCCACTCGTGCCGCTCGCCCGGCTCGCCCTCCAGGCCCCGCCGATGCTCGTCCACCGGCCGCGAGCGCTTAGGGCGCCCCTTAGGGCCACTTTGAGGCTCCCCGTCCTGGCCCGCCGGCCCGCACTCCTGCTCGTCCTCGTGGTGGGCGTGGCGCTTGTCGCGCACGCCATTCGCACGCGCGGGCCCATCCGAGGCGGGCGAATCTGAGGGGGCGCGGCTCGAGCGGGTCGGCGCGCGCTGCCCCGCACACAGCAGGTCGCCGTTCAGGATGCGCTCGTGGGCGGCCGCGTAGTTGCAGCAGTGGAGCAGCGCCTCGTCGGCCGGCTCGCCGCCCGCCAAACGGCGCGCCTCTTCCGGCCCGAAGTTGGAGCATCTGTGTCCACTGCGTGTTGGGTGTCGACCGGCAGGCATTTGGTCACGGCATTGGGGGTGCCATTTTGGGGCAAGAGCATGGGAGCACAAAGGTTAGTGGGCCGTATGTTTAATTAGGCAAGCTCGAATCTGTTGGTTCTTCTCCAGTGGGCCCGCCGCCACTCCGGAAGTGGGCGCCGCCACCTGCGAGGCCGCCCGGCGTACAGGCGGCCTCTGGCGGCGAGCTGCCAGCTAGCTGCCGGCTAGCTGCCGGCACGCCCCCGGCCTGTGCTAATTGGGATTAGTGGTGCGCCAGTTTGCGGCCTTGGGCCCGAGGACGGTTGCTGGTGTTGTTGCCGTTGTTGTTTCTGTTCCAGTTGACCCAATTGATCGCGTCCGCATGTGTTTGGCACGCCCCTCGCGACTACTTGAGACGAAATGGGGCCCGCATTAAAGAGGGCGGCCATATCGAGCGAGTCATCGTCATGACAACACGAACACTGCATCGAGCCACTCGCGGCGCCTAAGCTGCGCCCAGAGAGACTCCAGCGGCGCCCCTGCATGGCGAGGAGACACTTGTCGCTCCCTTTGGGCCGAGGTCGAGCCCGTGCGGCATCTCGCAGAGGCGCGCCACAGGAACTGGGTCAGTGGGGGGCCCGCCGAGAGACTGTCTGTATCCGGCTCGCCTGGAGAGACGGGCGCTCCCCTGCTGCGGCCCCGCGAGCCATTCCGCGGCTCCAATGGTGTGGCGACACGGCCGGTTGCTCGCGTGCCGCATTGCATGTCAGTTGCCAGTGTTTACTGGGAGCAAAAGTGCCCGAAAGCGGAATGAAATAATGATCACCCATCATTCGAAGGCCAGCGCCATGCAGCCGGCGCTGCACACAGTCTCCGCTGGCAGTTCGGACTCCTCGACTGCGGCCCGCACACATAGAGAGGGCGTGAACGTTCGCTCGCCCGACTACTTACCCGCACTCGCACAGACTGCATATGCAGCGCATGGGCCAGCTCGGGTCCTCCACGGGCGACGGCCGCTCGAGGGGCGTGTGCTGGGCCCGCGCGGCCCGCATCCGAGTCTGACCCGCTGCAGCCATCCTGTTTCTCGCCTAGTACCTATTTCTAATCGTCTTTATTTGTCCAGCTCCCCAGTTCTCCTCTGGCCACTGTCTTGCGCTGGATCGATGCGCCGCCAATCGTTTGCAGCCGCCCGCTGGATGGGAAAAAATTCAATAATCCGCGCTAGTGTGTGCCCAGAAAGAGTGCTGGATGGAGAAATTTGTCGACAACTTGATAGAAGGAGCACGAAATATGGCACTCTTGCACTATTGCACCAGCTCACTGGAATGGGAAACTTGAACTAGCACAACAATCTTGCCTCTTCTTCTTCTTCTTGCAGCAACTTTTCTCTTCCACTTCTTCCTCTTCTTCTTCTAACTTCTTGATTGTTTTCCCACCAAACTAATTCCCCTCGGCCAAACTGGCGCCCAAATAGACTCGCCCCCGCGTCTTCTGTTTACTCTTTGCTCAAATAACAATCATTTTGGCCATCATTATTGATTCTAGAACAACTCTTTGCCCCTGGAAGTCGCTCCAATTGCTTGTACGCGACCACTCGGCAGAGCATTCCATTTCTCTCTTCCCCTCCGATGTTATTGCCCCTCTTTGTCGCCCCCACTCGATGGCACTGTGGAGCAGCTTGGTGGTCCAAACGGAGCTTAGGAGCGGCTTGGCAGAGGGAGAAAACGGGCGGCCGGCCGAAGAGAAAAAGAGGCAACGAGTTCAAAACTCTCCACTGGCCCCGAGCACTCTGAGGTCTAAGGGCCGCCACTTGGGGCGCTCTCTCGCTCGCTCCTGCGCGTGCTAATTACAAACGGCTGCCACCTAGAGGCCTACTCTCAAACGGAGAGACTCGCCATTCTGAATTTTGCACTTTCAACTCGCCAAAAGTGGCCCCAAATGCGCGCCGGCCGGGCTCAGAGGCGGCCAATTTGGTGGCGAGCGGCCTGAATGAGGGCCGCTCTAAGTTCAGGGGAGCTGTTTTAAACAATTTGCTGGGGCAAAAAATGGGCAGAGGGCAAGAGGCGAGCCCCAAAATGGGAGTATTGTTAAAGCGCAAGCGCATATCTCCTGCGCCTTCTCTTGGCATTCTCTTTGGCAATCTGACACTGCCGCCCGAGAGCATCGGCCGGCTGCAGGTGGCGCCCCTGCAGTGCAAAGGGGCGCACTGGGCCATGCTTTGCTTTGCTTTGCTTTGCTTTGCTGCACTGCACTGCGCGTTGCTGCACTGGAGGGCGCAGCTCGCCCACTGCACCGCAGCGCCCCTAAGCTGCGCCGCCAGACTTGCAGTTTGCAGTTCAGTCGGCAAGCTGCGAGTTTGCGGCGAGCTTGCCAGCTGCAGAGCATCCTCTAAGGCACAGCAACAGGCCGGCAACATGATCCAGCGGCTGGACTCGAGCCAATTGCGGCCAAATGCTGCTTTTCATGCTGACAGACGGCGGCCAGTCGGGCCAGTGATGGGCGGCAGACTGTCGCCCCTGCTTGGCGTCTTGTTGGCGCCCCTCAGTCTCGCTTGCTTTGTCGTCACTGCGAGTCGAGTGGCCGTATTGTTGTTTTGAGCTGCGCAGGATCTCTCTTCGGCCGGCTGGAAGAAATCAATTCACTGGATGTCGAGCGGCGAGGACGAGCAGGAGGACAGTCCAAAGGATTGTTTTCCTTTAAGCTTTGTTGACATGGCTCCGTGCAGAGGCCGCCCTCAATTGCACACTGGAGCAAGCCAAGCAAGCGAGAGGAGCTGGCCAAGAGGAGGAACAAGTTGACCAATGAGCATCAAATGCCACAGCTGAGGACCAATTGGCGCCCATGAGGAGAGGACAGGAAGTTCGATATTCGCACTCCCAGGAGGAGGCGCTTGGGCTGGCCCTGCTGCAGTTGCAGGCGGCCGGCCTGCCGCCCGACGAGGACCAGGAGGCGGCCGAGCAGCTGGAGGCGGACGAGCAGGCCCAGCTGGAAGGGGCGCTCGCCCTGCTCGGCGCCGCCAGCACCAGAAAGCCGGCCGAAGAGGAGCCCAGCCGGAAGCGGCGCCGGCACCAGTGGGTGGGCCTGGAGGGCTTGAATTTGAGCCCCACCAGCGAGGGACAGAGACCAGTGGGCGACACAAGCTCGCCGGAAGCAGCGCAACTAGGCGGGCGGCGGCGGACGCGCACAATGTCGGCCGGGACGGCGAGCTGGGCGCGCCGACTGGCCACGGTGGAGCCGCCCGGAAGGGTGCTGCTTAGCGAGCGGGCGCCCCCAGAGCTCACCTGGGGCCGTCTGGTGCGCCGGTGCAGCGAGTGCAGCCGCCGATTGGTGCGTCTGCGGCTGGTGCAGCCGCAGGAGAGGAGCTGGCCAGGCTGCCCGGCGGCCCTGCCCAGACGCAAGCTCGGCGTGGCCGCGCCAAGCCGCCCCCTCCAGCTGGCCACCGACGTGAAGCGGCGCCTGAGCGGGGGCGTGGCGGGGCGCACTCGCAGCGCCGGGGGGAGTCTGCGGTGGCGCCGGCGGCGGCGACCACAGAGGAGAGCTGTGGGCCGGCGGTGTTGCGGGGCGGGCGCGCGCCTGGCTGGCCGGCTGCTGAAGTGGGCGCGCCGCAAGCTGGCCGGCGGGCTCTTCTTGTTGCTGTCGCTGCTCGACTGAGCCTTAGGCTGCCCAGAAGGAGGCGAAAAGGAGAAGTGGACGAGTGGAAAAGTGGTCGAAAACTAGTGGAAAACTAGTGGAAAACGAGCCGCTGGAGCCACTGGAGCGCCGGACCTAAGGGCAGCGAGAGGAGGCGGATGGGCAACTGTCGAGCTTGGCGCTCGTGCACGCGCGTCTCTCTCGAGCACGAGCCGCTTGCCAGAAAGCGTCTGGGCGACTTGCTCGAGCAGGACATCAAAATTCAGGTGGCGCCCTTGGCCCGTTTGGACAGTGAGGCGAGAGAGTGGGGGAGAGAGAGGCAGAGGGAGAAAGAGAGTGGTCCCTCTCTGTCTGTGCGTGACAATCAGAATGAGTGCCCCCCAGCGGCCGGCCAGGAAATAAAGACAAGCCAAAATTGCTCAATTGGATTCCGTTTTGTTGCCAGTGAGCCACCAGTCTCTCTCTCTTGCTCGCTTGCTCGCTGATCTCGCTGCCCGGCCGGAAGTGGCGCCCCTGTCCAGGGCGAGGCGGCAAAGTGGGCGCCGCACTGGCTTGGCTGTCGTTGTGCGCCGCCGAGTGTGTATACTGTATAGTTTACGGTGGCTGCTGTGTGTATACATGGGCCGCTGTGTGTGTATGTTTGGGGCGGGCGTGCAGCCTCGTGCGATGCAGCTCTCGTGCGGCCGCCCGCAGACTGCCGGCGGGCCCGAATTGATATGCTTCCAACAAACAGGCGCCCGCCTGTCAAACTGGGCGCCTCCTCTTTGACGGGCCGCCTAATCTGAAGCTCGCGAACCATCCGGCGGACTATCTGCACTCGCAACCCGGCCGCAACAATGGCCCCCACCAGCCAGGCCACTCTCGTCGGGCGGCGGAAACACGCGTTCCGCCTCCTTCCGGCCCCCTCGGAGCCCGCGGGAAGTGGCAAGTGGGCGCCCTCGCCGCCGGCTGCCACTTATTAGGGCCGCCCTCTCGGCCGGAGACGAGCGTCAGTGTGCAACTCGGGCGCCCCATCAGAGCCCCAACTTGGTGGGCTCCTGTTTCTGCGGCCAGCCGGCGGTCTGTGACAAGTGGCCTGGCCGGCGCGCGTCACTCCGCAGTCTTTCCAGCCTCGCCCGTCTGGCTGCCGCCCAACTGGAGCACCTGGTTGTCACTCTGGTTGCGCCGCTCTTCGTCTGCTCTCAATGCGAGCCTTGCACTCGGAAAGCTCTCCGCCCTAAGCTTCGGGCGGCCAGTCTCGAGCGGGCCATTTGCGCCCACTCGAGACCAGTTGGAGTGCGGCCTCGCTTGCTCCGCCGCCACTCGAGAGCGGCCGCCGAGTGGCTGTAAAGCGAGCAAAAGAGCCAGAGGCTGGTGATTAAATTTACAATCAATGCATTGGGCGCTTCTGCTCAATGCATCGCGCGAGCTGCCCCCAAAGCGGAAGAGTGTCTCTGGCGAGTGTTTGGCGCGCCCCAAACGGCCCAGAACAGCGCCAAGATGGCTCCCTTTGAGGCCGGCGACCCTTTGGAAACATCGGCCGCGACCATTAGGCGGCAGCATTTGCATTTGTGTGTCCGAATTACACGACAAGCGGCCGACTTTTCCGCCAGCTTTCTCCCCTCAAGGCACCGCCACGAGACACGCGTTGGGGGCTCCAAAGAGACTCCCCAGCTGGTCTCTCGCTGGTCCAACACACAAGCTCGGCTGCATTCTGGCTGGATATTCTCTCTAGTACTTTGGCTCTCTAGTTTGTTCTGGCTCTCTGGCGCCACTCGGCCGGATTGGGATCGATTTTTGTTGCAACCACAAAGGAGCCGAATGGGCGCCCGTCGCAGTGGTTTGCTGTCTGCTCCTCGCCAGTCCATTGCTGCAGTGCTGGGCGAGTGCCTAAAGTGCGCGCCCACTTTGTCCACAGCCAAGGGTCCACTTGGGCCGCGTGCATTAAGTCAACAATCGGGCAAATCTGGCCTGGCCAAAGCGGCATTTCGCCCGCCCGAACGGCGCCCCAAATGTGCCCCCGTCTCTCTGGAGGACACTTGGGCGCTCGAGAGGCCCAAGTGGCTTGGAGAGCGAAAGGCCAAGTGGGTGGGCCTGTGGGGCGCCTTTGGAGAGCCGGAAGAATGCGCCAATTGATTGGGCGGCCCCTCGGAATGTTCAAGTCATTTGCATGAGCCTCTCTCTCTCTCTCTCGCCTTGCAAAGTGCGCCCGCCGCAACACTTGGCCTCTTGTCTCCCGCTGGAGTGGCGGCCAAACAGTGTGGCTGCAAGTGCAAGTGGTTGCAGTTGGCGCCACTTTGGTGCACTTTGCCTTGCGGGGGAAAAATTTATTTTATTTCCCGCCGGCTAAACTCTGCGCCCTTTGGCTCGCTCGCCAAGCAGCCAGCCAGCTAGGCGGCTAGGCAGCCTCACTCTATGCAGTCTCGAGAGCACATTCCAGCCAAGAAGTGGCCCCACTTGGGCTCCTGTTCCGCCGCCTCTTCCGCCGCCCCTTCCGCCTCTTCCTCTTTCTCGCCCCTCGGCCTCGCCCCAGAGCTGCCCTTTCGGCTGAGAGAGCTGCTCTCAGGCCATTGCCGGCGCTCAGCCGCAGCCCGACGTCTCAATGAGCGGCCTTTTATTGGCCCTCCACGGCAATCTGGCCGGCCGAGCGTGGCCCACAAAAGATTGCTTATCAGTTGGCCACTTGCTGAGCGTTGGCCGGCCGGCCGGCTTGCTGGCTGGCTTGCTAGCTTGCCACCAACCAGCAAGCCTGGCTGGCCAGAGAGCAGGTGCGGCGTGCGCGCGCCCGATCGATGGGCGCCATTGGGCGAGGGGCCGCGCAGGCGCAGGCGAATGCTTAGGGCCGCCAGCATAAAGCTAGCCAACCGCCCCCATGCACTTGGGCCCCTAATCTCGGTGGCGAGCTCGCGAGTCGCAAGACCGCACACTGACAAACAGGCACGCACGCTCAGAGAGACACGGACGCGCCCAGAGGGAAACACTCGGACGCAGAGAGAGAGAGAGAGAGACAGCGAGCACGAAGACTGCTGCTGGGCCGCAACACTCGAGGGGGACTCGTCGCCAGTTGTCGCCACTTCATGCCCGCCGCTCAGCACTGGCAGCGTCCAGCAGCCCGGCCGAGCAGCAGCCGCATTGTGTTCAGCCGCAGCCCAAAGGTCAAGAGGGAGCAGCAAGCAGTTGGGGGGCCTGCCACTGCCACTCAGACTGAGACTGAGACTGAGATGGGCAGCGAGTGAGTGAGTGAGTGAGTGGGTGGCCCAGCGAGCGAGCTAGTCACTGAGTCACTGAGTGAGCTGGAGAGTGAAAGAGCCAGCGGAATAGCAAGTGGACTTTTGGCGGCTCTTTGGCGGCAAGAAGCAGGCCGGACAATGCGCTGAGCTGCGGCGCCCAAATTGGCACTCTTTCCAGCGGCGCCACTCGGTCAGCCGAGGGGAACAAGAAACCAGAGAGGCGCCCCAGTGCAAAGGAGCGCCCAGTGCTAAGCAGCGCCCAGTGCTAAGCAGCGCCTAGTGCAAGCTTGCAAGTTGCCGCTTCAGCCAGACGCCCACTCGCCACACCGGAAGAGCCGATCCAGTTAGGCCAGTTGGGCCAATTCGGAGCTTGTGGGGCAGCTCTTCCGGCGGCATTGCATTGCAGTTCAGTGCACTGCAGTGCATTGCAAAGATCAGGTCGCAAGTTGCAAGCAGAAACTCGCAAGCAGAACAGTGGCAGCAAACGGGCGCCCGAAAGCCACAAGCAATCAGCAAACGTCAGTGCTCGCGAGTCCGTTTGTTAGTCTATTCATCTGCTCGTCTACTGGTCTATTCATCCGTTCGACTGTTTGTCTGTTTGTCTGCTTGTCTGTTGGAAGGTGGTCTTGCTGGCCGCCGATCTGGCGGCGGAAGAGCAGAAGAGCGGGAGAGAAGCAGGCCTCTGGGGAAGCCAAGAAGGTGGGCCAGTTGGCGGGGAAGAAGTTAGAAATTAGAGCGCCAAGATGCCTGAGCAAAGCAACGATTACAGAATCATAGTCTTCGGGGCTGGTTCTGTGGGTAAGTCTGAGTTTGGGGCCGCCGTGAACTGTTTCTTGTTGTTGCCAGAGACACTCTCTGGCTGCTCTGCTATGCTTTTGCAGTGTGCACGCCCATGCACTCACTGCATACAGTCCATAGACTGCACACAGTGCATAGCGCGGACTGTGTGCGGCGATGTTTTGGCGCTCGGCTTTGTATTAATTTTGGCCTCCGTTTGCAAACAAGTTGCATTTGTGTCTCCCGATTGGGCCCGAACTTGCGAGCGCCACTCGGCCGCCCGGTCCCAGTCTCTCGGGGTTTAGCATTTTAACTAACTCTTAGGGCACCCCCACTCTCTGTCCCCGCGCAAAACGTCGCGCAAAACTGCGACACGCAAACACGAACGGGAACGAATTAAAAAAATATCACAACCACAACAACAACAACAACAACAACAACAACAACAACCTCGACTGCAACTACAACCAAATGGCCCATGAACTGCGCGATGCAACGCAACACCCTCACCCTTGGCGCCACCAAAACAAACTGGGCGACCTGGCGAACCTGGCCGATTAATCTCCTAATTGAAATGGCGCACGTGTGCTGCATTCTTGCGTGCCTGCAAACTCTTTTCGACGCCCAAACAACAACAACAACAACAACAACGAAAACCTTTCCGACGACAACAACCTTCCGGCCGGCCTCGCCCATGCCAACGACAAAGGAAAATCAAGTCTTGTCCTCCGGTTCGTCAAGGGTAAGTTTAGGCGAGTGCAGCCCACTGGACGCTGGCCAGTCTTTCGGCCACCTCTTCACCCTTTCACCCTTTCAGCCCTTCTTGCGCTCACTTGGGAGGCCTGTTCGCCCTTCCGGCGCCCCACAGAAGCCAGGCAGACGGCAGGTGGCCCTCGGCCCAACAGGCGGCCGCATTGTTGTTCTGGGCCCATTGTTTGGGCTGGCCAACTGTGCGCAACTTGGGCCGCGCTTCCGGGGGCGCCTGAGGACTGGGCGAGGCAGTTGTTGGCCTCGAGTGGGGCCCACGCCCGGGCGGCAGTCGCCCTTAGGTGTTGGCGCTCGCTCGCCGCACAAACAACTCCAACGGACACGCACACAAAGCGCCCATTTGACCTCCAGGGCGCCATGTGCGCCGAGGGCGTGCCTCACGGGCCAAGCTTGAAACCTTGTTCAAGAGCGTCTCCACTTGCTGGCAGGCGACCAGTGGCGACCAACAACGAGCAACAACGAGCAACAACGAGCAGCAACGAACGCCCATGAGGCAGCGCAAAAAAGGCTTCCAGAGCGGCCAGAATTGCATTTAACAAATTCACTTCCGGCACATCGGCGCAAACTTGGCCCGAATCTGGCGAGCTAGCTCGGCCGGGAAGGAAGGAGGCGCCCTCGTTAGTTGCGCCCTCGAGGCGGCCGCGCCAAGCCAGCCAGCCAGCGAGCGAGCGGCGGGGGCAAACGTTTGCCGGCGGCCGAGGGCAACTGTTTAATACTGTTGGGCCGAGCTGGTGCAAATTAGATTTCGTCAGCCGCGCCCGAGACTGTGTTTGGGCCCTCAGACTGCCACTGCACTCCCACTCGAGTTTCCCACTGGCAAGCTCGGGCGGCAAAGACTCAGCGGCCGACGCTCAGCCCCCGGCGAGCGGCAGACTTGCCGGGCCGAGAGGGGAGCCGAGAATCAATTGGGCCGCGCTGTTTCCTGTTCCCGCGCGGCTCCCAGTCTCTAAGTGGCGCGCCCTCCAGGGACTGGGACGCGCGGGGCGCACCAAGCAGCGCGCGCTGTCGCCCAGCGGCCCACTTCCGGCGCGCCCAAGTGGCGCCGAGAAGGAACAGAGTGCGGCCTTGGGCTTCTTGCTTGCTGGCGAGTCGCATGAGTGTGAGTCGAGTGCGAGCGCCGAGTCAAACGGGCGACCAGGTCCAGTCGGAAACTGCAAACTGGCCGCCAGACTGCCGCCCACGAAGACACACGAAGGCTCAGCGAGCGCCCAGGCCAGATTGGCGCCCGTCTGGCCGCCCTCAAGACGCCCACTTTGTCACTGTGTCTCCATGTCAGCCGCTGGCGAGCTGGTCTGGTGGCGCGCGTGGGCGTGGCGGGCGGCCAGACGAGGCGCACTCTTGGTTGCAGCGCGGCCCGAGAGGCGCCATATGGCCGCGCTGGCGTGGAGCCGCCGCGGGTGGCCGGCCGGGGCCAGTCCGCCTGTCCAGAGGGCGGCCCTGGACTGTCTCGGGCAGGTGCTGCTCGCCACTGCAAGTTCGGCTCTGCAAGCTCGCCACTGCAAGCTCGCCACTGGGCGCCCGTCCAAGTGGGGCCCCAGTGGAGCCGGAGCTAAGGTCAGGGGGGGCCTGATGGAGCTCGTCAACAAGTCGCGAAGGGGCGGCCGAACTTCGGCATTTAATTACACCCCAAAGGCCCACAGAGAGAGACCTCCTCTGGCGGCCCAGCTGGAGGCGCTTGCATTTGCATTAGACGCGCCCCCGCCCAGCCGGCTCCTTCCGGCAACCATGTGTTGTGCCGGCTCGGAAATGGCGGCGACCTTTGTCTTGGGCGCATTTATTCTGGCCCCTTTCGTGTTATGGAAATGCAATGGAGCGCAGCTGAGCCGCCCACTAGCAAGCTCAAACACCGTGCCGCCCAGCCAGAACTGGCCCAAACGGTGGCTCTTCCGGCGAGCTCCGAGTGGGCTTGCTGGTGGCGTTGGGCGTTGAGCCTGCCTTCCTTCTCGCGCCGCAGCTAAGGTGCAGCCCGGTGGCGTCGTGCAGGAAGAATTTGCGCCAGGAAATCGGCCGCAAAATCAGGCGCCATGATGCATTGAGCCGCTTGCAACGAGCTGGCAAAGAGGCGCCCCAGTGGAGTTGGGCGCCTTGCTGCTCGCCTTGCTGCCTTGCTGCTCGCCTGCACAAGACAACCTCTGCCAGCTCATCTCTTTCCCTTTACAGTGCACTCCAACTGGCTGCTGAGTGCTCCACGCCAGACAGACTGTGTCCAGTGTTGCAGGTCGCCCGGCTGGCCAGGTGCAAGTGCTCACCACCGGCTGCTCGTTGCACTGCCACAAACTGTGTTCCGCGGCGCCCCAAAGTCGAGGGCCGACTGGCAAATGCATCAAACTTTGGACATCGAGCGAGTGGGAGTAGCCAAACTGATAACAGGGAATGATAACTCACTGCTGGCGCGTGCAATTGAGCGGCCAAGTGGCGGCAATAAAACTGGGCTAAATGGTTAAAAGGTGGCCCGGTGGCGAACAGTTTGTTTTGGTGCCCAATTTCACACTCCAGCCCCACTCCCTAGGGTGCCGAGCAGCCAGAATTGCGCTGAAGCGAGAAAATCGGGCGCCAAATGGGCCCCACTTGCTGGACGCCTCTTCGCGCCTTTGGGGCGCCCGCAGCAGATCTGCCACTGTTTCCGGCCTCGCTTGGCAGCGTTCGCCCTTCGCAGCGGCGCCTCGTTAAAGACTAGCTAAAGACTCTCTGCTGCGAGTGATTCTCAGACGCGAGAATGGTGGCTGCAACACTCTGCACTTTGGGTGAAGTGATCCCAGTCTGAAGCCGATTTTCTGCATAATTTAGCCTCAAAAATTCCGCAACTGCAGAACTTTGGAGAATTTCCGTTCCAAGTTTAGTTGTGTCCAACTGCATCTGAAGCCCACGAGCTAGATCCTCGCAGACAGTCCGCAGCGTACAGGCGCAATTCTAGCCAGGTGGCAGACGAGGCCATTCACTCAGCTTGGAACAAAGGCAGACCGCTGCAAAGGTAGCATGACACGCGTCCAAGGCCGCCGAGCGAGTGCTCAATTTGTCGCCGCGTCTCGCCGGCCGGCCACTAACGAGCCGGCCAAAACTGGGCCAGCCGGCTGCTCGCGGCCCACTGCCTCTGGCGCGAGCAAGCTCGCCAACAGGAAGCTGGCCGAGGGGCGAGCTCGGCGAGCCGGCGGAGGCAATTAAACGGAAATGGAAATGTGTCGTCTCAAGCTGCTTTCGTTGGGCGACCGTTGGGCTGTGCCCAGAGCAGCGCTTGGCCAGTGGGAGCCGTGTTGGTGCTTAGGGTGGCTGACTGGCGAGCGAGCTGGGCCGCGAGTTGCCTGATGTATTCTCTGGAAATGGGCCGGGCGACCTTTGTCTTTGGGCGAGCATTCAGTGTGATGGAAGTGGCGCGGCCTCACGCACGCACAAACAGTCGCCCGGTGGACCTTAGGGTGGGCACAGTTTTGCTCAGTGGAGCCACTGGGACCACTGGCTCCACCGGCGCCACAACTGGGCGCACGCTAACGAGCGGCCGCCGCCGAGCCGGCGAGCGGGCGGGCAGCCCGTTTCGCTCTTTCCTTCCGGCGGCGACAAGGCGCCGCCAGCAAACTGGCAGTGTATGATCAATTCGATTTCCAGTAATACAATCCGATGTTGGCCCCCATTTATTGGCCGCCCATTGGCTGGCGAGTTGCCGGCCCAGTGGGCGCGCACGGCCCACTGGCTCTCGCGCGCAAGGCCGTCACCTCGGGCGCACCTGTTCACGCGCTCTCTCCATGTGCAGCCTCCCTCTATGTGCCGCCCTTCGGCTGGCGCCCCTCAGCTTGGCCGTGGCGGCGGCACTTTTGCGCCGCTTTGTGTCAAAAGTCGCCATAGAAACAGGCCGCCCCTTTGCGCGCGAGATTGTTGCAAACTGGCCCAACTTGCAGCCCATTTGCGAGCTTGCCAAATGGGCGACATAATGCGCCTTGTTTGCCCCTTCGGCCCTTCTCCTTTGGCTCTCGCGCGGCCGCCCACAAGCTGGCGCACCCAGTCTGCTGGCAACCTGCTCGCCTCCCCCAATTGGACCCAACTCGGCCCGCCTCCTTCGCCCTAATCGCCAAGGGCGAACAAGGCGCCCAAAGGTCGCCCTTTGGTGCACGACCGAGCGGCCAAGCGTCTGCTGGCCAGCCGGCGAGCTAGCTAGCAAACTGGCAAGCGAGCAGCAAGCTAGCCAGCAGCAAACGGCTCCATCTTATCGCCGAGCGCGCGACAAATCAAAGCCCATTTGCATGGCTGCCAGGCGACTCTGCACGGATTTGGCCGAGCCGAGCTAAGCTTGGCGTCACGCGCCGTCTCGCCGCCCGACTGTCTGCGGCCGCTCTCTGCTGCTGGCCCTCCACTTTGGGCCCGCTGACGCAAGCCAGTCCCTCCCGGCGGCTAAGCTCGGCCGACAGACAGTGGCCCAGTCCAAACCTAGTCCTCCGCCCTCGCCGGCGCACTAACGAGCTCCGCGCGGCCACTCGCCAGCCACTGCCGCTCGATCGGGCCCCGGAAGTGGCCGCTGCAGCTGCCGCGGGCGTCGAGCAGTGGGAAATAATTTAAATTGTATCGCCGTGCGAGTGCTGCTGGGCCGCAGACTGGGGCCGGCGGCACAAGTGGCCCCCTCGGCCAGACACGAGCCGCACCAGCGAGCTCGCCAAGAGCTCGCTGGCTAGACCATTGGCTGCCTGGCTAGCTCTCTGCCTAGACCATTGGCTTCCTAGCTAGCTCACTGGCTGCCTGGCTGGCGCGCAGATAAGCGGCGCCCCCGGCCTGAGCAGTGCGGGCGGCCCACCACTGCGTGGCGCTGTGATGCGGCTCGTTGGGCCGCGCTCGGCTCATTAGCATAATTTATCGTCTGTATCACTTGCCAGCGCCGCCCGCAGCGCCACTTGAGCCCCTCAAGACGGGCCACACTTTCCAGGCCACTTCTGGCGGCGCCAAACTCCTGTGGGACTGCCAACAGACGCCGGAGGCTAAGGGCGCCCCTGAGCTTTCCCTTTTGGCGAGCATCTCTGCGCGTGCCACTCGAGACGCGCGTCAAGGTCTGCTCACTGGCGGCCGCTTTGAGGGGAACTGGCGCCTGGCGAGTTCCTTCCGGGCGGCCTTGGGTCTTGCCGGGCGGGTTCTAAGGCCTTGCTGAGCGGGCCCTTAGGTCTACCTTGGTGCTCGTTAGCGCGGGTCAGAAATGGCGTGAAGCAAGGGTGGAAAAAAGATTCGGTCAGGATTCAGCTCGTCAATTTGAGAGACTGTGTCCGAGCGGCCTCTTGCTGGGCCGCGTGAACTAAACGCGGGCGAAAAGACAGAGATTTTTTGCATTTTTTGCGTTTCTGTGCAGATTTTCGCCGGATTTTTGGCACGTAAAGATTCTCAAGGACAACGAGAGAGTAAAAATGGACAAAAAAGTAACAAAAAATCACACGATGCCCACAAAATATTCACAAAATTAACAACAAAATGCTCGAACGTGTTCCGTGTGCCTAATCGCGAAATGGACAAATGGACAAAAATACAATAACGCATATGAAATGCAGGCAAATTCAGCGACTCGTACGTGCCAACCATCGAGGACACTTATCAGCAGGTGATATCGTGCAACAGAAACGTCTGCACTCTTCAGATAACCGACTGCTCCGGTTCACATCAGTTTCCTGCCATGCAACAATTGAACATAATCAAGGGGCACGCATTCATGCTCGTGTACAGGTGAGTGTTTGGGCTGCATTTAGGCTGCATTTAGGCTGCATTTAGGCTGCATTTGGACTCCGTTTGGACCGCATTTCGGCTTTTGTTTCGGGCCAGATTTTGCATTTTGCTATCTGCAGATTTCTATCCAGATTTTGGCCCCATTTTGGCATACAAATTTCGAGAAAAAGATCTGTCCAAAAAGGTGCCAGCTTGACGCCTTTAGATGCAGCTGGCCGACCTTTGGCGCCACTCTCTCGGCGAGCCAATAGGTTCGGTTCTGCCTCGTTCGTTCGGCGCAATCTAACTTTTTCCACTTTCTCTTCGACCTCCTTGGCTTGGCGGCCGCGCACGCTTGGCCTCACTTGGCCCGGGACCGAAAATGCGATTCCATTTGGGCAATGCAGTATCACGTCGAGACAGAGTCTGGAGGTTCTTGTTCCAATTTATCAGCAGATCCAAGAGCTGAAAGGTGAGTAAAGTTTGCCGGACCTGCGAGGGTCCCAAAGCTAGTCTGCGGCACTCGAGCGGCCGGCTCGTTCATCATTGTTGCTCGGGGCGCCCGTCTAGCTCGGGGCGCCTTCCGAGAGAGAGTGTCTGAGGGCCAGAGAGTGTCTGTGGGCCGCCAGCAAGCAGCCCTCAGGAGTCCCAGAGGAGTGGGCTGGGGCCGCGCGTCGGACAAGGCGCGTCTGGAGAGTGTTTGCCGTTGCAAATGGGCGCCCGCCGCTGTCTGGGTGTGTCCGCCCCATGTGCCATTATTATGGCCACCAGTCGGAGTTTGTCTCGGCCGGATGGGCGCCCAAATTGGCCCAATCGGCCACCTGGCACGGGGCGCCAAAAGTTGAGCCCCAGCGGGCGAGCGGCGTGTCCTTAGGTGGCGCCAATTCGACTGCTGCTCCCAATCGGCCGGCTCATAATTGAATGGGCCCCCACACAACGCCACCTAAGCGCCCCCCACTCGCCGGCGCCGGTTCGTCTGGGCCAACCCCAAGTGGCCACCGGCGGCCACTTGGGTGCCAGATAACGAGCGCGGCTGCATGTGTTGTCTGCATGCAAATGAAGCTTGCTCCAAAAGGGGCCCAAAAGGCGGCCGGCCGAACAATGGAAGTGGAATTGTTTTTTGCGTGCAAGCCGCTCGCCATTGTGCGCCCCATTGGAGAGCCGCTGGGCGGCCCACCAGAGACTGTGTGCAGCCGAGTGTTTGGTGGTGGGCTGTGCGAGAGCGCGAGATTGGCCGCCCTAGTCCCCCCCCCCCCGCCCGCTTGAAACGGCGGCGCCTCAGCCAACGCCAAACTGGCTTACGCTCGCCCATGCATCCAGATCGGAAGCGATGCTCCTTTGTCGGCGCCCTCGAGCGGCGGCCCGGGCGCGGCGCTTCCGCTTTGGCGACTGTTCGCCCCCCTCGAGCCCCGGCGAGCTCATTTCGGGCCCCCTTTGGCTACAAACTATCTCTTGATCAAGTCGCCCTTGGGGGCGCGCCCGGCCTTCTGTGCACGCTGCACTCGAGCCTGCCAACTGGGGCCCAGTTGGCGCCGATGAGATTTAACCAACGCCCGCCAAGCGACCACCGAGGGCGCCTCTCCGGGAACAAGTGTCGAGCGGAAGCGCCGCGCTGGCGGCCGAGCTCCAGAGATAAATCAACCATCCAGTGGGGGGGCTCTAGAGACGCGCCAAGAGGCGCTGGGAAGAGCCAAGACGCGCTAAGATGAGCTGAGACGAGCTGAGACGGGCTGAGACGGGCTGAGAGGCGGCAAGACGAGCCACAACTGAACAGTTTCCGTCCATTTCAGCTCGTCTGGCGAGCTCGTGGCGCTCAGCTTGCGTCTCAGCTCCTGCCAAGCTCGTTCCGGCTTGTTTGGGGCGCCGCTTTTTCCAATTCCGAGCCGACTGCTCTCTCTCTCTTCTTCAGCCCGCCGACTGGGCCAGCCAAATGATGGCCACGAGCACGAGATGAGGAGGCGCCCAGCCTCGCAAGCAGCGCCCCCGACGGAAACAGGCAGTCCGCCGATCGATTTAATGGTTCACTTGCGGGCCCGGCGGCCACTTCCGGCGCGCTCCTTCCGACTGGGATTCAATTTTCCCACCGGCGCTGAGGAGCTGGCCGAGTTGGGCGGCCGTTTGAGCTCGCCCCTGAAGCTCGCTGACGAGCTCGCCAGTGACGAGCTCTGGCCAGGAGGAGTCTGTGCTCGTGGCCAGTGGACTCGCGTCCGGCCGGCGTGGAGGAGTAGCAATCCGATTGATGGCGCTCGAGGGGGCGGTGGGCGCGCCTCGTTGGGCGCCTAGCAGAGCGCGCGGCCGCCCAGGCGCATTGTGCCCCCGCCAAGACGAGGCCGCCGAGCGAGCGACAACCAACAAGCCGGCCCAGAGCGGAGGCCTTGGAGCGCCACTGAGAAGCACTGGGCGACAAACAAACGCCAATCGGGCCGCCCAATTGCCATGACGACCTCTGTGCCGGCGCCCAATGGGGCCCAATGGCGCCCAATGGCGCCCAGTGGGACTCGCTGGAGCCGCCGCCCATCGGCCCGGATTAAATCGGCGGGCGCGGCCGAGTTCCGGCCCAGAGTAAGACCTCCAGCCGAGCTGGCCTGGACTGCGCTGGACTGGGTGCGGCCCACTGCTGGATGAAAAATTCCCCGGCCAGTGTGATTGGTCGGCGCCATATCGCCGCCAAGACGGCCGCCGCTTGGCCGCCGCTCGGCCGCCGCTTGGCCGAGCAGGAGCCCCAATTGGGCGCCCCAATCGGCCGCTATTAATCTTAATTCGGGCTCGACTTGCCGTCGACTCGGCTGGCTGCTTGCTGTTTGCTGCTCACTGCTCGTGGCTCACTGCTGGCCGCTCAGTGCTAGCTGCTCTCTGCTCGCCACTCGCCAGTTGCCAGTCACCAGTCGCCAGAGACTGGAGCTGGTGGTGGTCACGAGCGGTTGCAAGTGGGCGCCCATTCGTCTGGTCTGCGAGTGGGCGCAAGTCGCTCCGTCTTGGCCGCCCGTTCGTGCAGTTCAAATTGCAGACAGCCCGGCCCACTTGGCCCCCAATTGGCGGCATTGGCTCGCTGACTCGCCCGGAAGACTGGGGCAATTTTCACTGGCGAGACGCATTCATCGCCGGCCGGCCGCCAAGCGAGCGGACGGGCGCCGAGTGAGGGCTTCAGGGGTGGCCCCTCAAGCAAGCGAGCGGCCAAGAACAACAAAGAAGCCAAGAGAAAGTCGATCAATTAAACTAAGTGCCGCCCAGAAGGAGCCCCGCCGGCCGGCCAGCTCAGCCGCCGGACATGTAGGCCCATTTCTGTCTGGCGAGCCTTCAGTGAGCCTCGACTGAGCCTTGCGTGGGTGCGCTGAGCCCGCCGGCGGCGCATTATGAATGAGCCACTCGCTTGGCCCATTGGCAAGGCCAGTGGTTGTGTGTGGGCCGGCAAGAACAAATTTCGAGCTCGCCAATTTGTCCGCACGAGCAGCAGTCTGAAGTCTGCAGTCTGGGTGCCCCTTTTGCTCCCCTCGGCTGTGTATGTGTATGTGTGTGTGTCTATGTCTCTCTCTCCTTTTCTGGCCGAGCGTCTCTCTGTGGGTCTGGATCTCTTTCGGTGGCTTGTAGTTGGCAGTTGTTTCCGCCCCTCTGTCAGTCATTAGGCTGCCCCCAAATGGGCCGCCCTCCTTCTCCTCTTGCTCTCTCTCTCTCTCTCTCTCTCTCTCTCTCTCTCTCTCTGTGGGCGACAAATCTCCCGAGAGACCACAATTGGAACTCGCGCCAGCCGGCAAACACAAACCCAAACGGAGGGCGACGATAAATAACAAGTAGCTCTGCTGGCCCACCAAATGGGCTCCGTCCAGTCCAGCTCACCACTGGCACCCAATGGGCCGCCGGCGCCGCCACATCTCATTTGGGCCTTTTCCTCCTTCTTGGCTGACCTTGGCCAGCCCAGTTGGGCTCAGTTGGGCCTCCAAGTGGGCAAACAATTTGCCGCCCGCAGATTTGCCAAGGGCAAAAATAGCACCACACAGACAGACAGACAGACAGACAGAAATGGCCCCCAACCATTGCCCCAAAATGAAGCTAACTAACTGACACGCCCATCGTCCCATCTTTTTCCCTCCATCTCCAATTTCTCTGCCTTTCTTGGGAAAAAAACGCCAAACAACAACAACAACAACAACAACAACAACAAACAACAAACAACAAACAACAAACAGGTGGCGACGGCGTGCGGGTTCCCATAATGATTGTGGGCAACAAATGCGACGAGGAGAACAATCGCGAGGTCAAAAAGGAGCTCGCCAGCAAACTTGTCAGCGAGTCCATGCAGCACAGTGGCCACATGGAAACCTCGGCCAAATTGGGCTTGAACGTCCAGCAAGCCTTTCAGGTTAGTTCTTGTTAAAGTTCGAACGTGAAACTGAATTCTGAAACTGAATTCTGAGGCTAAGAGTGAACAAATCCTCCCCCCTTGCTGCCTAATCTAATCTCTGGCCCGTCTTATCAGCATTGTTAGCCCACTGTTCAAAGTGGCATATTTCTGCTCCTTTTTTTATCTACACTTGTTTCTCGTGAGCCAGTCTCAACTGCCCAATTGACGAACTCGTTTTCCAACGCTCGAACCTTGCCGCAAGTCCCGAAATGTCGTCTCCACTCCAACTCTTTCCAGACAAACGTTTCAGACAAACAACTTAGCCTCCAGTTTGGGAGTCAGTTTCAACTAACAACATTCCAAACGAACAACATTTTTCCAACAATTGATCACCGAAACGACGACCAACAACAACTGAGCACAGGAACTCTTGTCCTTGGATAAAACGCGCGTCATGTCGCTCAAGTTGGATCTGAAGAAGTCGCGCTCGCAAATCAGGAAGGAAAAGTTGAAGAACAAGTGTGAGATAATGTGAACGAGCAAAGAGGGAGCAAGATAAATGGTGATGAAAAAATAAGAGACAGACAAAAAAAGAGCCACAACCTGAACAACTGGTGCATATTACGAGCAGCCAGATGGATGTGTGGGCGCGAGTGAGCCTGTCGAATGGGTGCCAGCCACTGCCAATGCGGAAAATGGGGAAAATGCGGAAAAAGCTCCAAATTGGTGCCTCTCTCTTTCTGAGATGAGAAAAGGAAGGAGGCAGAGAAAAGAGAAGAGGGAAAGAGAGTTGGCCGAATGGAGAGGAGGAATTGGAATGAAAATGATGAACAATGGATGAATGGAAGAGTTTTGCACGAGAACCATGTTGCGCTGGAACAATTTTACACTTTCCAACTGGAAGTGCAAATGGAGGCGGAAGTTTTGGGCCCGCGGCCAGCCCGAACAACTGGCCAAGTGGAAATAATGACGGCCTACCAATAAAGAGTGAGCTCAATATATATTTGAAAGAAAGAAATGTGAAATTACACACACACTCACACACAGTTGCACACACTTGCACACACTTACACAAAGGCCCGCCGAGTGGGCTGGTATTTGTGGCAAATTTGACAGGCCAGAGCATCGTTTGGATGGAGCAAAGTTGTTCCACTCCAATTGGGTGCCAGTGAGCGCCAGTTGAACGCTTCGAGAGCCAGTTGGGGCCCCGAGGCTGAGACTGAGCAGTTTGCTGTTGTTGGTGGCCGCATTCTGCCAAGCTGGCCGATCAATTCTGCAAGCTCGGCAGCGCCCCCGACAGACAGACTGTTGTTGGGCAACTGGAGCTCGGCTTGCGGCGCGTGTGGCCCAACAGAAGTTGCCACGCCCAGAGGGTGGCAATTTCTGAGCTTGATTCATATAAAATTCAAATAAAATAGCCCGCCGCTCGGCTGGTGCTCAGATGCTGCCGCCAGTTCAATGGCCGGCAGACGTTTCAATAATGTTCGAGACTGGCGTCAACTGTTCCACCGAGCAGAGCATCTTTGGCGGCCCTTTGGTGGAGCTCTTCGTGGGCCAGTCACGTCGGCCGTCCGGCTGACTCTAGCTAAGCAGTGGGAGAGCAGCAAAACAGACTGCCAGCTTATGATGCCATTTTTAATCAGACCAAATTCTTGCCGCTCCGAATTGTGCTTCGAATTCCCATCCCAATTCCCATCCCAATTCTGCACCACTCCAGATCCCGATCGTCAGCTCAGCTCGAGCTGGACGAAAAATAGTCCAGCTCGACTTCTGCAACCGCTTTTCGCCGACACAAACACACAAACACTGGCCCAAGAGGCCCCACAGACTGTTATCAGTGACGGCCCGGGCGCGATAAGTGAGCTGTAAGGCTGCTTGGGCGGCCGCCTGAGGAGGGAGCCATTATTTGGGACAGGCCTTGGGCGCATTCTCGACGACCGTTATTACTATTATTATTATTGATTGCTATCGGGGGTTCAAAAGGGAAATTCAAAAAGGGCCCAGACAGCTCACTGGGGGGCGCCGACGGGCGCCACTGGCAAGCCTAGTGAGCAAACTTCCCGGCTAGCTAGACGAGCTCTGGTCCGATGGCGACGCTCAATGGAGCCCGCCGGATACCGTCACTTCTCACTCGAGGCTCGTCTGCAAGAGTGCACGAGTGTCTAGACGTGCTGCCAAGCCGAGCCGAGCCGGAAGCTCCCGCAGCGAGCTCAAGACTGGGCCAGGCTTGCCGAGTGGAGTAATGAATTGCCGAGAGATGATCAAATCATTCGACTGTAACTTCCTGCTTCTTTCTCTCACCCTCCTCGTCTGCGATCGATTTTTCTCCTTCCTCCGTCTAGCCAAGCCCAAACACTGGCACCACCCAGCACACACTTGCTCTGCAACACACAGCTACCAACTCACACTCTCTCTCTCTCTCTCTCTTCTGGGCGCCTCTTTGTCCCGGTTCGATCGATTTGATCGAACTGAATTAATCCCAAATTGCCAATGCACGACCGAGATCGATTGCCACAGAAAGCTGCAGACCCCAGTGAGTCGCGAATGGCAGGAAGTGGCCCTAGTTGTAGGCAAAGCGACTTGCCACCCCCGCGGGATGGGCGCCAGTTTGGGCAAGTTCAGGGCTGGCCGTGAGGGGATTTGAGCTAAACAAAATCAGCAGACAATTGGGCCGCCAGTCTGGCGGCTTTCTTGAGCGGCCGCCTAACGAGTCTTGAGATCGTGGGCCCCACTGGATAGGGGGAGACAGAGGAAGAGGCGCAATCTGGCCAGTGGCCAGGTCGGCCCACGCGACTCACCAGCGTCCAATGCAGAGCGGCCCACTTAATCCAGCTCGTCTCGGGTCTTCACACGCGTTGCGTTTCCCGAATCTGACCACGTGCAATGCGGCCGCGTCTTAACGTAACCCGAGCGCATAGGATCGCTCTCTAGTCATGCCCTAGCTTATCGCTTGAGCATTTCAACCAATTTTACCCATCCACCCACCCAACCACCCACCAATCCAATAGATCTTCCGGCCCAAGTCTAATCTCCCAGCTAAGAGGAGAAAAGTCCAATTCTTCAAAAGTAGTTGACGGAGCGAGAAAAGGAGGAGGAAAAAAATTGAGACGATACCCATCCATAGAGGGAAGCCAACTTACTTGAGTCCGTATCTTTCGATCCACAGTAGTCCTTACGCCCCCACAAGACTGCTTGACATAGTCCATCAATCGCCGGCTAGCGTGAGAAAAAGTAGCAGCCCTTAGATAGTGCAAGTTCAACATGCGTAATACCAATACAAACATTGACCCACATGCAAAGGGCCACAGCCTGTCATACGGTGGCAAAAATATTGCACACTTTCTCGATGATTGGCCCCTGCCCCCGAGACACAATCAATCAAACGAAAATGATCCCGACCTGTCTGAGGTCAAGAAATGGCGCCTCCAAACCCTGCTCGCCGTCAATCCATGGGGAATACCCTCATTGGCCTTTGCTGATGCCTATAAGAGAATGTTTGGTAAGCCACTGGATGTGGCCGAGCTTGGCTTTGGCCATCTTAGCGAGATGGTAAACAAAATGCCAGACATTTTCGCGGTCCAGGAGCCTGACGATTCCACCAGAATATTATTCCCAGATTATGCGAGGGATAGAATATTACACGATGCCCGTCTTGGTCATGACTTTGCCAGGCCCAATCTTGATCTCGAACTACCACTACCTCCCTCTAGATCGTGCCAATCGATCTGTACCTCTGTCTCTAATGACTCTCTGGCGACACAGACCACTGGCCCGCAATCAGTCACCGGAACCAAAAGGGGGGATGCCGACCATATGAATGAGCTGATTTATCGGGCCTGGATGGATCGCGATGAGGATTTTCCTCCAGATGTCGTGCTAGCCGGCGAACCTTACGACGAATTGCTTATAATTTCGTCCGCCAATCTTCCGGGCACTCGAGGCTTGTATCAAGCAACCTTGTTGTCCGCCGCAACACCAGACTCTTTCTATGTACAGCTCAAAACTAACGAACAGGACACAAAAAGGATTCTCAAGTTACCCAACGATATTGCGAAATATTTCCAAGAAACCAAGCATCCGATGGAGGCTTACAGCGTTCCTAGAGAGTTCCTATATCCTGGTTTTCCATGTCTGCTCTACATGGACAAGGATAGTCGTAGTTCATGGGAGAGGTGCGTGATTGCTGCAAAATCCAGGAGCTCTGGAAAGGTTCTTGTTGAGGCGGTTGATTTTGGCGGCTGGTACGCAGTCGATCCTCTTTATTTGTATCTCATACCCAGACGTTTTCTCGAAGTGCCTAGACAGACTTTCCAACTTTCGCTCGCTGGCGTCCGACCACCAGCCGATGCAAAGGACGCAAGATGGCCAGCCAAGGTTGGACCTAGAATGAGATGCTTTAGCTACCGTGACTATTGGCTCGACCTGTTGTTAATGGATGCCAAGGAACGGGAGGTTGCACGAGAGAAAATAGAAATCGGGGCAGAAAAGAAAGAGAACAACTCCACTCTTGAAGATTCGGCTTCCAACAAAGACGGACCCTCAAGAGCAAATGATTCGAATGATAGTCCTAATCAAATTGGAGACACAACTTGCGGCTCCCCAAAGAAGACGCAAGAGGGTAGGCTCCGTTTCAGGGCTAAGCCTCGTTACGACGCGATTGTAGTCGATAGGAACGATCATGACCTGGACATATATCTAGATGAGATACTGGTACTAGAAACTTATGCAAAAGTTGATGAGAGCCGAAAAGACGAGCTCGACGCGATTAAGTCCAGGCTCAGAGAGGTCCTCAAGACAATACCTAGACCTAGCAATCCTTTCTATCAACAAATTGAGGACAAACTGGAACCGTAAATCTCAAACGATCCCACTAAGGAAGCATCAAGATAATGGACGACTTGAAATGATATGTATATAATATGAGCTCAACTCTCAACTACATACGTTATTGTACCTTCACATATCTATATATTCAACATACTTATATATACATCCTATTACAACAAATCTCCTCATATGGACAGCAAAATTTGTTTGGACGGCCCTTGATGTTATGTCTTCGAAGTTGTCTGCTTTTTGACTTCATAAAACTTTGCCTCGTCTGGTGGCTGGAGCTTTTCTTGTCGAGCGAAGCTGACCAAGTCTCGCTTCATTGCGTAGGCGTCTTCACCGTCTGCATAATACTTGGGCTCTATCTCACTAATTTCGAAGCCGAGTGTCTTGGCATATAGACTGAAGGCTGCCCTATTTGATTTTCTGACATGCAGACTAACAAATTTCGCGTTGAAGCATTCGACCATGGCTCTAGCAGACTGATCCATCAATTTTTGTGCAAGTCCTAGACGTCGATGCGAGCGCTTCACAGCTAAACTTGTGATGTGACCGGAGGGTTCCTCATCACTGTCCTCTCCCAATTTAGCCAATACGTACCCGACTATCTTACCGTCTTCCTCTGCCACGAAACTCAACTGAGGCCAGCTGAGGCCATGATAGAAATAGTACTTCATGTTGTAGTTTTCTGGCAAGCATTTGAGGTTGCAGTCCTGCATGTCGATGAGATCTTCTGGTGTGGCTCGCCGAATATTCATCCTGAGTTAATAGTTGAATCGTCAGACTGCTTCCTGAGCTGAAGAAATTTCATCAAATTATAAACCGATCAAATATGAGATCAGATTAGAAGTGAGATGTAGTTGGAGCGCGGTCGCTTTAAATTCTGTTATAAACATTGGCACATGTAAGCTCCAAGTCCGTGAGCAGACAAGGTGGCGCGCCGCGCGCGTGGTAAACAGCGACGTCAATGCTACTCAAGGGTAACTGGTATGGATTGTACAAAACGATCGTGGGGTCTTTATTTGCATTTATCACTCCTATAACACGACATGTCACACCTGACCTTCCTCTTTTTCGGCCTCTATTCGGGCGACAAGCGCATCAATTTCTGAAGTTGAGAGCAACCTCATTGAACTTCCTCGTTCCAGAATGGCCACTTCCAGGTTTTTTCCTTGCACAACTTCCAGTAACGCTCGGATGGCAAGCTTGATGACCTCATGATTTTGGGATGCTATCTTGGATGTGTAGTTCTTCTCTAAAAATTCTCTTACTGTCTGAGCACTTCTGCCCGTTGAATTTGCCTTCCATTCGTGGTAGACTCCTGCGAGATTATTCGAAAAGTAAAGACTGACTTAGTATCTCGATCTGAAATCTCCAGAGAATAGCTAGGCTGTAGAAATCAGATAAAACAATTAATCCCTGATGATTCTAGATCACCATTCATAACAGGTCTGTATAAATTTCATCATTCAAATCTCTTTGGCAAAGCCAATGAAGGCTCTATCGAGCTGTATATCGTGTTACGTACCTGAAGGGTCTGTTTGAAAAAGGCGAGGGGTACCGTCGTCATCAAAACCTGTGATGAGGGCAGAGATACCGAAAGGTCTTTTACCATTCGATTGCGTGTACTTCTGTTTCAACTGGGCGATAAATCTAGTTATGTATTCTAGACTAACATTATCTTCCACAGTGAGTTTGTGAGATTGACATTCTATCCTAGCGCGATCTATCAGTATTCTGGCATCGGCTGTTAGGCCGGCAAATGCAACGAGAACATGATTATCGATGGAGCAGATCTTACGCATAGTCCTGTCAACCTGTAATTTGGCGACAGACTTCTTCTCGACTGCCAGAACTACAATATTATCACCCTTGACACCAACCTTCGTGATTATATCATGTTGGGAATAATTATGTTAGCTAACCGCCTCTATGATCTTAGTGTGACAACATTTGTGAAGATACTTACAGCTGTAGAGCCCTTTTTGACAGCCTCTTGGGCATATTCAACCTGAAATAGATGACCATCTGGAGAGAATACTGTGATGGCTCGATCGTAACTGGACGATCCCATGTTTCAAGGATCCTCTGGTCTCGGGATGTCAAGCAGTAATGATTGAGGACGTTAGTGTAGGATGAAGAGGGTTGGTACACCTAATAGATCACGCAGTTTTTGATTTTCCCACATGGAGCAATGAGAAACGCATGCGCACGGTTACCAAGCGCCAATTATAAACGCACTCAAACTCGAAGGATGTCTGGATTGAAGCGCAGAGAATAATTGAATGGACGACACTTAATACGAACATTAGGTTGTGGTAACATACAAAAAACCCGTTGTGATCTATTTATTATCTTGTAACTATCTGCTTTTCTCGTAACTTAAGTTTTATCTATTCAATCAAGATTCATCTATACCCCCAGAGACTATCTAGCTGTTGATTATTATCCTCCAGATTACCTAGAATGGAAATATTCCTCAAGGTAAGACGTCACAAGACTACCATATTCCTCGATACGAAAGAGAATGCGACTGTTGCTGACGTCAAGAAAATGTTATCCGGCCTAATCAAGAGAAACCCAGAGGATCAAAGGTTATCTTTTGAGAAACAAATACTCGATGACCGCGAAGAGTTGAGACATTATTTTCAAGCTAGAGCACAAAATCCAGCCACAATAGGTTTAATGTTACGTGATCTCAGCACAGGAGAATTTGAGACACTCCAGATTACAGAGTACAGTCAACCTCCAGAGCTGCCCGCGGCAATGGATAAGGATGACGGAAGTTTATGAGATCTAAATTCAGTTAAGGAAATTAGAAATAAAGGCAACTATTCGAAGTTTTAGAGGAATCTTTGATGAAACTTTATTCTCTCTGGATATTGGTCTGATATTTGATTAGGCTGGTTCATAGAATGGTCAATACCATTCTTGAGAACAGAGATCTCATATAGAAAGGATTGAGATTACAGGGCCAGATGAAGCCGGTGTTAAGGCTTTGAGGATTGTTTTTACAGAGATCACTATGCGCGCGCAGACTAGGCGTGAAGGAGCATCAGCAAGAGCATGCGACTGCTCAGCTATTTTCCTTGACACCATCATCTTCACAATCACACGAAAACGATTATATATTTGTCAACAATCACTTCCTCTCACGCACTTCTCCTACTTCATCGAATCATGGCAATAGATAATTTATCTCTAACGATCCCATCCAAATCGGACAACTAGTCGTTCTAATCGCTCACAACTTCTCACATCATGGTTTCTCGTCTGGATCGGTTATTTATCTTGTTGGACACCGGCTCAAACGAGTCCATCCGCCTTGCAGCTGCTAAACAACTCGGCGAGGTTCAAAAACTCCAGCCGAACGAACTATTATATTTATTGAAGCGTATCCGGGAATACTCAAGAAAATCTGTTTGGGAGACCAGAATTGCAGCAGGACATGCAATTAGGTGTGTCCTCGAGCACGTGGACTCATGGCCCGATGGCTCGTCCCAGCAAAGTGATTTAAAGTCTGAGCAAATGACAATTGGTGAAGCACAAACTTCTATCATGACTATGGATACAGAACAAATCATAAAAAGTTTCGATCTCAACAAGATTGTAGCAACATGCCCCGCTCTTTTGTCAATGAATTCTCTCGATCTAGACGACCATGAGCAAACTAGCTCCTCAACAAATGAGAAACAAAAGGGCAGAAAGAGTTCGACAGCCCGCAAGAAGTCAAACAAAGTACAACTTATGAGGCAAAGGCAATTGATAAATAAAGAACTAGGCATTCCAATGAGTGATAGTTTAAATTTAGGTGTCAAATCCACCGACATTATATCAAACGATGACTTACAAGACGACTATACCAATGACAGCAGTGAATCACTAACCAGAGCCAAATTGACCGATAATCAACACGATATCAGAAAAGTAGTATCTTCCTACATCTCCCATCATAGAAACTTACTCAATACTATCATGGAGTCAGGTCTCCTGGGTGAAGTCAGTAAGATAAGCGAATTAGATGACATATTCTCTTCTCGATATTGGCCTCTAACTGATTTAGTTTACGATTATATGGAAGACTTGTTTGATCCATCCTGGGAAATCCGTCATGGATCAGCGATAGCTTTAAGGGAAATAGTAAGGTTGCATGGCTCTTCAGGAGGACGACTTTTCAGCTTCACAAAACAAGCTAATGATGTGTTGAATCAGATATGGTTGATTGATATGGCAATTGCCGCTATATGTATTCTGAGTTTGGATAGATTTGGAGATTTTCTGTTCGATCAGGTTGTTGCCCCGGTGAGAGAGAACGCAGCTCAAATGCTCGGGTGTTGCGTAACTTTCATGAAGAGAGAGAATTCATCTATTGTGATAGGGATCCTCCTCGAGATGCTCGATAGCGAATGCTGGGAAACCAGACATGGGGGCATATTGGGGTTGAAATACTCCCTGAATGTATTGGACAAGGGAGATATTAAACACAATCTTCAAGTCAGCTTCGATGCCATATTCAAATGCCTGAGCGACGCAAGTGATGATGTGTCAGCAGAGGCTGCAGCCTCTCTATTGCCCGTAAGTCATCTACTTAATGTTACGATCCCCGACAAGACATACAAATTGATAAAGTTTCTATGGGAACATATCACTGATTTGGACGAGCTAACAACTTCAACAAGCAACATCATACTATTACTTGCATCACTGATCACATCAAGTTCCGAACAATTGAACCCCAATGAGTTGGTTAAGTCTTTGCCGAAACTCTGGTCGTTACTCAATCACACCTCGACGAATGTTAGAGTCTCGGTACTGAGGGCTTTAGTCACTTTATTGAAACCCCAGAAGACTTCCTGCCTCGATTGGATGCCGGAACATCTCCTATCAAATGCATTGCGCCTGATATTCCAGCGGGCTATAGTCGAAAACATGGAGGAGGTGAGACCGTTGATAACTGAAGTCTGGACAGAGATCATGAGAGTCGATGGGCATGATGATTCTCTGGAGCTGTCTGAGAGATTGAACCTCCTGAAATCGACATCACAGTTTCTCAACTACTGGCTATGCCTTACCATGCAACCGCCAAACGTCCCCATAGATCGAGGGAATCCATTCTGGCTCAATATTAGGGCTGACGGGTCGATAAATGAGACTAAACCCGAGGGAGAAATCTACCTGGGCTCTTGTTCTTTCAATGCGGAGACAATTGATTCTCAGAAGGGTCAAGTTACCAAGTCTCGCTTACTGGCAACCAACTTACTCGGATTCCTCTATGCGACACTGGTGAAGGGACGTGGGACAAGTTCTCAACACTTAGATGAATCTAGGAAGTATCTCTCTGATATGTTTATACATTATCTGAAAACTAAATCTTCTCAGCAGCGAATGATTTGCGGCTGGGCAATTGAATTTTGGGGAAAGCATCAGGTTTTACGATACAACTGTGATAACTTGCCGGACGACCTGAAAGTGCAACTTATCTCTTCTCTACAAGAGACTAACCTCTGTTACGATGAGCTAGCTGCCACTATTACCCGGCTACAACAAGAGGCTAGGGAATTTGTCAGCTCACTTCTCGCAACAACTATACCCACAAGTCTACCGCATTCCAATGATCGAAGAATCATATATAATCTGAATCAAGTTCAAACAATGTGTGATATGGTTATTGAAAGTGAGCTGTCAAATATCTCTAGTAAGAAAACAGAATCCCAAAAGTCCACTAATCTGCACGATATCAAGGAGAGTGAAATATATGGGAAATTATATAGCAAGCAGTTGACTCTCCGCAAATCATACCGAGCTATGAGATCGTCTCAAAAGAGCCTATCACTAACGACATTGGGTTCTCTAGCATGCGCCCTCATATCTTGGCGTACCTTACCTTTGAAATTGAAGTTCGTAGCAGATCCCCTGTTGGATTCAATAGAGTCAGAAAGCGATCAATCAATTCAGTCCAAATCTGTCAATTACCTCATACCCTTTTTGGACATGTTGTGCGAACAAGAAGTTCCTGAGAGTAGAAATCTAGTCGATAGCATCATCAACCGTTTGGTTGAGGCACTGCAAGCTAATTCCCTACTCAGTGAATACGATAACGATCCAACGAAAATAATTTTGCTGGACAATTTGCAAAGAAGAGCCGACACTCAAGGGCGGGGTGCGATGCGAAGACACTCCTCCATAAGCACCGTCTCTGGTGTGAAGAGATCTCACTCTTTAACCTCTGTATCTTCTGAAGTGGAAAACTCCTCAGCGTTTCTAGAGAATGAATTAGCAATCAATGTCGAGGTGAAAATGAGAGGCGTGACAGCAGCACTCAATCGAGTTACTGAACATTTCGCTGACAGACTTCCGGAGAAGATACCCCAGCTCTGGACTCACGTCTCCTCTGATCTTATGATACAGATCTCCAGCTACCATGACTCGTTAAAAACCGACGAGGAAGAGAAGACCTGTCTCAAGTTGATTAGGAGTATTGTATTGTTGAAAACGATTGGTGAGAAGCTTGATCAATCCATCAGGAGCAACCTGCTAAAAAAGCTATTGCCTGAATTAGTCCGTCTATTGTCTTCGAAACAGCCCCTCATTAGGCATCACAGCTCCGAGTGTATTGGCCTGATATCGAAACTTATGTTTATCGACGTGGAGGAAATGCTCACTAAGGATCTGTTTTGCATGCTAGAGCAGGATGAAAATATCGTCTCAAAGTGTGGCTCAATCGAGGCTGTTGCCTTCATTATTGAGAATCTCCAATTAGATTTGGTCTCGAAAATCAATACCTTTATAGTGCACGTCTTGCGGCGAATGAGTGACCAAAATGATCAAATCAGACTGATGGCCACTCATTGTTTTGGCAAGCTTCTCAGCTTGGTACCCTTGAATTTGAACAGGAACGAGAACTCGACCGCTGATGCGAAAGTTGCAGAATCAGTTTCGAGTTGTGGACTCATAGGTATAGGAAAAGGTAGCCAGAACAATGGTGAATTCATCGAGCAATTATTGGACCCCAAGAGTTTGAAGGATTTCCATATCCCGTTCGAGACGAATATACGGCTTAGGTCTTACCAGCAAGAGGGCTTGAATTGGCTTGCATTTCTCAATCGCTTCAACTTGCATGGAATATTATGCGACGAGATGGGTCTTGGAAAGACATTCATGACCATCTGTATGGTTGCTTCGGATCATTTTCATCAGGATTCAAATTCCAAAGGTCGCCTGCCATCACTCATCGTTTGTCCATCTACCCTCATACAGCATTGGTTGTTCGAGATTGAAAAGTTTGTACCGACCAAAACCAGAGCGGTACTTAATCCTGTCGCCTATGCTGGATCAATCGGAGACAGAATGAATCTCAGAAATAGAATAATGAGCATACTCAAAAAGAAGGAGCCTCTCGATGACAATAAGGATCTATCTACAACAACCGAGGAAAGGCCAATAAATATAGTTGTCACATCTTATGACATAGTCAGAAACGATATAGAGTTCTTCAGAGAGCTCATATGGAACTACTGTGTCCTTGACGAAGGTCATATAATTAAAAATGGAAGGACTAAACTATCAAAGGCCATAAGATTCCTAACAGCCACCCATAGGTTAATTTTATCAGGAACACCAATCCAGAATAACGTGACAGAACTTTGGTCATTGTTCGACTTCTTGATGCCAGGATTCTTGGGGTCAGAGCGTCAGTTCAACAATCGGTACACAAAGCCTATATTGCAAAGCCGTGAACCCAAATGTTCGTCTCGCGATTTGGAAGCTGGAGCGCTCGCGATGGAATCCTTACACAGACAAGTGCTACCTTTCATCTTGAGGCGACTGAAGGAAGACGTTCTCGACGATTTACCGCCGAAGATAATCCAGGATTATTACTGTGAGCTGAGCCCTCTCCAGTCCAAACTATACGAAGATTTCACCCATAGTCGGCTCTGTAAAGATGTAACGAAAAAGTCTCTGAATGAGCTAGCCGACGAGAGTGTGCAAGTTGGTGCAAAAGCCCAATCTAAGAGTCACGTTTTCCAAGCCCTCCAGTACTTAAAGAACGTCTGTAATCATCCCAAATTGGTTCTCACCACAAAGCACCCAAATTATTTGGATTTCAAGAAGATGTTGGACTCTGAGCGTGGCTCGCTGGACGATATCAGCCACTCATCGAAACTGAAAGCTTTGAAACAACTACTTATTGATTGTGGTATTGGCGTCTCCAATCAAAATCTCGAGGAGACACCTTTACCGAAGCAACAAATTCCACCTCCAGAGGAATTGGAAACTGTTGTCAATCAGCATAGAGCTCTGATTTTTTGTCAACTGCGTTCAATGGTCAATATAGTGGAGAATGATTTGCTGAAGAAGCACCTCTCCAACATCACCTACCTTAGGTTAGATGGTTCTGTGCCAGTTAATCAGCGCCAATCAATCGTGTCACGATTCAACACTGATCCATCAATCGACATCCTGCTACTGACTACTCAAATAGGTGGCCTGGGCTTGAATTTAACAGGGGCAGACACGGTCATCTTCGTAGAGCATGATTGGAACCCAACTAGAGATCTTCAGGCCATGGATAGAGCTCACAGGATTGGTCAAAAGAAGGTTGTAAATGTGTACAGATTGATTACAAAGGGCACCTTGGAGGAAAAAATTATGGGCTTACAGAAGTTCAAGACGATGGTATCGAGCTCGGTGATTAACCAAGACAACGCAGGTCTGAATACCATGAACGTTGATCAGTTACTGGGTCTGTTTGAAGACAACTCAGACACCGCAGCGGGCGACAAAAGTAACCGCGATGTAAATGACACCAGCAGGAAAGCAAGCGCTTCAAATTTCATTGAATCTTTGCCTGAACTTTGGGATCAACAACAGTACGACACTGAGTACGATTTGAGCAGTTTTGTATCCTCATTAAAAGGTTGATTTTGCCACCTGTTTCGCCGATATTTCAATCTGTTCCAGTTCCAGTATTATATCCTCGATCCCAGGCCTGTCTCTCTTCCTATTTTCTGTTGCTTTAAGAGCGAGATAGAAGAGTTTCTTCGCAGACTTATAATTCCACGGGCTCGCTCTTTTATCTAATATGTCGGCGATAAAATCATCTCTCAACTTATCGCTTGAAATCTTTGAAAGCTCATGCTCTTGAAACGAGAGCTCGTCAATATCCGATAGCCTCTCACTAATGTAAGTGAGCAAATCCTCGTCTGTTTCATCATTGAAGGGTCTCATTCCAGTCAACAGTTCTAAGATCACCACTCCAAAACTGAATATGTCAAACTTGGTTGATATATCCCCCCGAAAAGCTTCAGGAGGCATATAGATGCTCGTTCCGATTATGTTCAACGAGTGTTGGGTTTCACCGTTGCGCATCACATCGAGTTGTCGCACCAGAGTGAAGTCACCTATCTTAGGCTCGAGATCAAGATCAATCAGTATATTTGCTGTCTTGATGTCTCTATGTATGATCGGTCCATCTTTGAACGAATGCAGGTATGCAATACCTCTGGCGACTCCCAAGCTGATGCTGAAACGCTGTTCTGAGGTCAAATGCGTCATATTCTGGCAAGATAGACCCTGACTGAGACAATTCAACAATGACCCATTTTGTATATAAGGATAGATCAAGCAGATGTATCCCGTGAGATCAGAATTTGTCCGATAAGACAATCCAAGTAGCTCTAATATGTTCTCATGACGAGTCCTCCTGGCTAGATTTATCTCATTGGCTAGATAAAGTCTGTTGCACTCAGATTTCAACAATTTGGCAGCCACTATCAATGGGATTGAGCCATCGGGTAACTCATGGGTTGTGGCACGAAATACTGAGCTGAACCTCCCATCCCCAATGCGTGTACCCTGGTTCACATTCGGGTCGTAAGGACGATGGCAGAAGCCGTTTGTGGACCGATAGATATCTTCAAATGAATACTTTTTATACTCACAACTTAGACTTTCGATAATATCTCCTACCCTATCAAACTTGAAGGCATCGTCGATACGAAATCTCTCCGAATCATTGGAGTACGATTTCTGAAGTTGATTAATAGGCGCTGGAGATTCTAGACCCAATATGGATTCTCTGACATAATCTGCTGCTCTTCTGAGGTTACTTTCGGTCAGACAGTATAACAATGTTTGTACTGTTGGCCTACGCCTTCCTGTTATCGACCAGTGGTTTAGTAGGGCCAAGGATGGTGATTGCCCGCAGTAAAATTGTTGCTTTATAAGATTAATCGAATCCACTGACAAGGCTAGAGGCTCGATCCTGGTGTGCGAGCTAACACCGGAAGGTCGGGTAAGTAGACCAAGAAGCTCTTTCCATCCATCTGCTTGGTCTAAGATTGAAGCAAGTCGATTCAATTTGGAGTCTTCAAGATGACGTATCTCCTTATTGAGAAGATTGACCGGATTCATTCCAACAGGTAGCAGATATTGAAATTGTAATTTCGATATCCTGCCAGGCCAATTGCTAGTTCAGGGCCAATAAAAGTGTAGTTATCCTATGTTTGAGGTTAGGATTCATGAGTCTCGGGGATCATTCTTGATCAAATTCTTGTGGAAACTATAGATTGCATCACGAAAACAGGTGCTCGAACTTTGTAGGAAATGCACCTGAAGTAAGAAGAAGCCCCGCTGCGAACTTGAAGTCTACTCTTGAGCGCACGAATTTTTTGTTTTCACAAGTTCAAGAACAAGATCACACACAGATTCACAGAATTGCTCATTTTTCCCAAAAAGCCGAGAAATTCCGGGGTGGCGCGCAAGTTGTGGTGGCGCATTCTGACATTAGACCATTGTAGCACCTACACCAATATTTTCATGCTGTATCTCTGATTACGATTTGGTGGTGAGAGCTTATGATAAGCGGAGATAGTCTGGCTGTGGTATGAAGGAAGGCGAGCCTGTGAAGTGTGTTGAGATGGAGAGTGGCAGCTATGCAAGATGTGACGCTAGAAGAGATAGAGATCAGGATCCGCTAGAGTTTGGCTACAATGTAAACTCGCTCAGTTAAGATGAAGAGTTCCGGTCTGCAATCGATTGAATCGTTTTGTGTAGGTGCAGTGATGGATTAGTTTCGGTGCGATATTCACAGGCAACAACTTTTATCTCGTGGGTTCTGCACCCACAAATGAATCCTTCTTTCAAGGGTTGTCTCACATACTTGGCCATAACGTTTCAAATAGGCAGTCCGCCCATCCCTCACTACCCGAGCGTCGACACTTGTAACGTTCCGTTGGATCAGTCGCTGGATGGTGTCAGTGATGGTGCCAGTTGTCCTCGAGAAATCATACCGCAAACATGCTTTGCTTCCTCTCTTAGATATTACTTAGATGGATAGTACTTAGATATAGCTACTGCGACTATCTGCTCCATCAACCCGGCGCATTTAGTTCTTTGATCAACTGCCTGCGAGAGATCTTGGAAGCTTGGCTTCGAGAATATCAACTTTGGATGGTTGCCACCCTTCACCTGGTCACACTTCACTCAAGTAAGAAGTACCCCCGAGTAGGCATATAATAAATGGTGCAGGCAAGCCGTTACGTGTGTCAATTGAAATTTCAGACTGACTGATAATTTCGCGAAACTAGCGGCCAATTCCAGCTAGATTGTCAAGTCGCATTGGTCATGCAGCCCTTGGATGGCCGGCGACAGAAATTTAGGGCTCACTCAGAATTTGCAGAGAATTTGCACCCCAGAAAATCTCTAGCCCTATTCTCCACGTTAGCAGAGACCATGCATCGTCCGCACGTGGTATTTATCATAACAGTCACCGAGCCTAATTCGTCATGATCCAATCCCGATACTGCAATCATCTTTCTGGTCAAATCAACAATGACAAGAGCACAGTGCTATTATGAAATCCTCGGCGTCTCTGAGGTAGCTACCAGCGAGGAGATCAAGAAGGCATATAAGGCACAAGCTCTCGTCTGGCACCCCGATAAGAACCAAGCGAATCCCGAAGAAGCTCATGCAAGGTTTCAAGCTATACTGAAAGCTTATGAGACTCTCAGCGATGACAAAGAACGAGATTGGTATGATAGACACAAGGATCTCATACTTTCCGGCGGTGACGAAAGCGAGGCAGGAAAATGCCTCAACTTATTCCAATATTTCTCCTCTTCATGCTACGCAAATTTTGATGATTCTGAGGATGGCTTCTACACAGTCTATCGAGATGTATTCGACCAGATAGCTGAGGAGGAAAGACAAGCCATGGAACAGCATGCGAAGTTCCAGAAAAGAAAGAATGGCACTAGCTCTCCCGATGGCAGCTTCCCTACATTTGGTAACTCAGAGTCCGTTTATGAAGATGTTGTTCGGCCGTTTTATGCTTTCTGGTCTGGATTTTGCACACATCTAACTTTTGATCACCTGGATAAGTACAACACAACAGAAGCTGAGAATAGAAGAATCTTGAGATTGATGGAGAAAGAAAACAAGAAAATCAAGGATACTGCCAAGAAAGAGCGCAATACCAATGTTAGGAACTTAGTAGAGTTTATAAAAAAACGAGATAGACGACTCAAGGCGCATAAACTGTTGGTCGAACAGCAAAATGAATTGAATAGGCAAAAAACCTTGGAAAAACGGCGACATCAGTTAGCCAGGAGTCAGAAGCAGAACGAAGAGTACAAACCATCTGCCTGGTTAGATTTGAACGATGTTGAGGAGCAATTGAAGCAACTAGAGGATGAGTACGAAGATTTCGACATCAAGAAGAACCGCAAAGCTAAGAGCAATAATCAACGAACTGGAGGTGTTGGCTCAAAAGACGGCGACAATATCGATGAGGATGACGAATCAATTGTCGACAACCATCCTAAACCCTCTACTACAGAAGAGATTCCTGAAGATTCACTCGATACTGATGAAGAAGAGGATGAAAATTATTTTTGCCCTGCCTGCAACAAGGACTTCAGATCCATCAATGCCTTCGAAAACCATGAATCATCTAAGAAGCATAAGCAAAATGTCCAGCGGTTAACCAAAATTCTGAGAGATGACGAGAGTAGGGTGAAGAGCTAGTATCAGTCAGACAGGACTCGTGGCTTTGGTCCAGTGAGATTGCTAATAGTGATGGAGGTGAGCTTTTGTGAATGTTCCAAAAATAGAAGCTAGCGGCCCCTGATTGACGCACTTCGCTTGCCTAAAGTTTAGTCCCCTATTTCCGTGGCGGAACCTCCTTTCCAGAATGTGCAACTGTTAGTGATAAACCTATTTATCTATGATATATTTTAACTTTTCTACACGAACAAAGCTCAATCATACCATACTTCAAACAATAGGTTTATATCAAATCAAATGGCAAATCTAACGATGGTACACCACCACACACGATACGCTGCAATGATATTTGCAGTGGTCGTGGTTTGTTCGAGCCTAACGATCCAACAAGCAGTAGAGGCGAGCGTGGCCTCAGCATCAGCATCAGCATCGGTCTCCTCGACGGGCGAAAATGGAATGCAGCCTGGTTACTACGGTTTCCCCGCCGTGTCTGCTAATCCAAATCAACAAGCCCCGATTGTGCAAGACCACCCTCTAAACCAGCTGAAACAAAAACTGGTTAATCTAGCCAACGAGAATCCCACTCTCTTCGACAGGCAAGATGTGGAGGATTTTTTGAATGACGTGGGCTCCTGTGCCGCAAATCGTTTCCTGAATCAGCGACAAGGCAACGTTCGCCGTGCCTTCGGCCTGACTAAGAGTGCACTCAAATGGCGAAATGATATTGGATTGAATCGCTTGAGAGCCGAGGACTTTCCATGCGATTTATTCAAATTGGGCCTGATTTTTGAACATGGGCGCGCACATCACCAAGCGGCCGATGGAAGATATGTCGAGACAAATCCCATAATTTGGCTACGTCTAGGCGCCTTGGGTAGTGTTGTGAAGCAATTGGAGAGATTCACACCCAGCCGATTGGTTTCATATGCCTACAATGCCCCTCGCACTGCCATAGTGAGGGCTAGCCACTCGATCAGGTCGAGGACTAGGAGAATGAATAACAGAGTGCGATCAGGCGGGGCATCCAGACGTTCGAACTATTACATTCGCCCTATGATTGCCAATATGTCTGTCAAGGAGAACCAGACTATCAACCATGTGCTGAAGGCTATAGCATGGTGGTTGAACGATTGGGTCAACCGCAATCCTGAATCTGCACGTGCAACATTGGTCCTAGATTTTGAGGACTCCGATTTTGCCTTTGCCAGTTGGTCGATTGGAGAGTTCATCATAAAATTGGACGATTTGTTCCCCGATCTGTTCGACCAAATTATCGGATTCCGTTACAAGCCAAAATTATGGTCCTTGCATAGTCCAATTAGCATGTTTAACCGTATATTCAAGTCACGAATTTCATCCTCTCGCGAGACAGACATGAAGTTGAAATTTGTTACCAAAGAGCCCCAGATAAGTGCTTACATGCCGCGTGTGGATTCCCAAGGTTACACCATGTTGCCTGCCCACGTATCTAGCACTTGTCTGGGACCAGACGATTCCAAGGCTCCCGCCGGATGCCAGCCCGAAGAGGCGGGTGAGGTCGGCGGCACAGCCCTCTATGATCCCAACTTTTGGGCCGCAATACGCAACGAGTTTTACTATTCATGTAAAGCTAAACCTCGCGACCATTAAATAACTAAACTTTACTGCTCCTAGGTCTCTATATGTTATTAATTGAATGATTGCCATCATCTGATAACAGTGTCTGATAGTCGTTGATAGTCTGCCTATTGAGAGAGTTCTACTCTGATTTCGCCCTAGATTAAAGCACCGAACGTGTGGTCAACACAAGTTTTGCCAACATCTGTTGAGGTCAGCATCTGCATAAAAGAAGAGTTAGAGATGCATTCTGACCTAAAGGTGGCCATATATTCAAGGACAAAATGATGATTTCTAGGCGAATTTGGCCTTCACAGATAAGTGCCATCCAATGTTGGCGTTAGCGTCTGGGGATGATGATGTATGCAATTGCCAGTGGAAGAGTGGCCCTTATCGTGGTCCAGGCAAGACATGAATCTGACCAGCTGCGAGAGATTGTTAGTGGAAAGGTAGAGGGAGAGAAATGTAGTTCAACAGGGAGAGAGAGAGAGAGAGAGAGAGTAGCGCAGTCGCATCACATGAGATCGTTTTGTTTGCGCTGCTCGGCCTTCTGCCATGGTTGCTTCCTAAACTTGTTGCCACTCATCAAAAACAAGTGTTTCTGTCTGTTGGTGGAAGCGAGAAAAGATGGCCAAACTGGCCCATTTGCATCTTGTAATTATCGGCTCGTGTAATCGTGCTCTCGTTCATTCGCCTGCCTCATTAGGCGGCCCAAAAAGCCGGAAGGCATCCTCTGATCTAGTGCACGAGCCGCCCGCTCATGCGACTGCCAATTAGTGAAATTAATCACCGGAACTGCTCGAGTCTGCTTGTCTCGAGCTTGTTTGTTGTCTTTCCTCTCCGATTGAGCGTAGCCCTTAGCCCGCGTTGCTCGGCGCGGCTATAGAATATTGACGACAACAAGAGGAAAAGTGCACGCCCTTGATCATGACCGCGCCACCTGTTGCTGTTATTGTTTGTAAATCTATTTCCCAAGAGCTGCCCCTTCCGAGAGAGACCAGTCGGCGGACTTGCCTCTCGCTCTACCCATACTCTTTGCGCCGCTCATACACTAGCACAATAACACCCAAAGACTCTGAACGAAAGAGAGAGAGAGAGAAAGAGAGAGAGAAAGAGAGAAAGGAGAAAAAATGAATAGACATTGTAACAAAACAGCCCATCGCTCTCAGCACAAAGCGCAACTCCCACTGACACGGCCACAAGCATTTTTACAACCAACAACAGCAATTGGCGGCCCTTGGTGCACAGCACGCAATCTTTCCGGTCAAAAGAACAGTTGGACGACGGATCGTGGTTGCTCTTATTTACGAATGCTTGAATTAAGGGCGTCGGCGTCAAGGAATCAAGTCTTTTTGAGCTGCTCGCTGGTGGCCAGCCATACTACCATGAGAGACCATCCGAATTCCCATTCACTTCGCCCTCTTCTTGGGGTTGAGGTCACTTTTCTTTTCACCATCATCTGCGCCCTTTCATTACTCTTATAATTCCCTGTTCACTAGCAAAGTGCGAACTCAATTGTTTTCTTCTCAACCACTTCTTCCAACCCCCTCAACAAATGGACACTGCTCACCTACCCCGCCAGCTTACACCCATGACCGAGCAGCTCCCCCCTCCAGAGAGAGATTCTTTTGTTTTCACCCATTCCATTGATTAGTCGCTTGGCGGGCGAGCTCCGTGGTTAGTAGTGGCTAACAGAGTGTACTCACGAGATGTGCGCCCCATGCGATGATTGAACTCCCAAGTGACAGATTCTTAAATAGGCTCTCGAGCTTATTTGCTTTCAAAGGATGCCTGAGCGTCAAAATGTGCTCTCCTGGACTCTTTTCTAAAAACGAAATCAGCCCAAAGGCTCGCTACACGTGTCCACTAGTCTGTCTCTAACTGTTGTCGGCTATCAAACTCCTCCATCTGACACTCCTAGCACACCACATTTGGCTTGCGGGAGTTTAATCTCCCGATCGGAGATGATATTTTTATAAGATAATCCCCGGATTTCAAAACGCTTACCCTTGCCCTTCGACAAAGTTACCCTTTTTTCCGAGGGACTTCATGTCGAGCTCTTTAGCTCTGCCACCTTCCTGGGAGAGCCAGACATCTGTGCTCAAATGGTCAAGCTCCTGTCCACTGACCAAAAGTATTTTTCAACGAGAAACTACATCTATTCTGTGAGTGATCGCGTGACTTTCAATCGCGTGTACCAACTAACTGAGAACAAATATCCCATTGGGCAAGGGAGTTCAAGGAATTTCGCACTCTAATTGGATCATAGCTATAAAGATTAACAGGTGCCAGACTGGAAGAGGGGAAACCCTTTTGTGTATTTTTAACATAAGTAAGTAAAAAGACCTCTGCCGGTTCACAAAACTCATTCCAGGTTACAATGAGATTTGGAAGCCTCCATTTGTTGGCAGCTTACAGCCTAAATTTGTAGCCTAGAATACTCACACGATGGATCCCCTGTACCCTCTCTCGCCCTAGGAGGCCGAGGCTTAGGATGGCCCGATTGGGACCACTGATATCTCTCTCATCGCTTGAATTTGTTGCCAGTTCTTGAATTCAAATGGTTGCTTCAATCAGCCCATCTAGGTATCTGCTCTAGACCCAAACTGATGACCGATAAATCGACGACAGACATGAGAGTTTTTTACGCCGAATTTGGTCGAAAAACTAACTGTAATCACTGGCAAGAATTGCGTTTTGTCCACTATGTACTGTGAAACTTGAGACGAGATATTCACCAAATTGATTACAGGCATGTAATCAGTTTGATATATCTCCTTACAATCCAGGGCTACTGAATGAATTGTAGGCCATTTTTGAGCGTTAAAACTTCATAAATAACTATGCTAGTTAACCGCAAACAAAACTATTTATCAATTTTTTCTATTAATTTCTACACTATCGCGCGGCAAGCAGACCTAGACATTAGGATGACAGCAGTAGACGAGTTTTCAACCTTGTCTGTTTGTTCGCTAGAGAACTTTTCTGGCGAATGTACCAATGCGATGCCCATTTGAATAGCATGTTCGAGTGCGGGTTGTTTGCTTGACAGGCACATATTTCACCATGATAAACATTATATCATTGCAACTTATTTCATCTTAAAGAGTACAATTGTGCCAGAAGGTCGTATAAAGAATTCATGGTAATATCTTTGTCGATGGAAAAACGGTGGCCCCTCATCCAGGAGCTAATTCCAAATAGCGAGAGGTAAAAGCTGGCTTCTCAGACAGAATTTAGCCTTATCATGGCACGATGCCTGATGAGCGGTAGGGTGTAAGCCTGAGATTGCGTTGGAAAGTTTCTACTGCTTATTATTATTACAATCGTACTATCAAAGACAGGATGGGATGGCAAGAGGAAGTAAGGAAATTTTTCATCATCCGTCGATCGGGATGCTGGTGTTAAAAGTAGGAATGAAAATGGGAAGGCGTGATTTTGCTCTCGCTCCAGGGCTACTCTGAGCCACTTCCACTCATTCATCTATCTGCTAGTGGACGAGAAGGAGAGAGTGCCTTGCACAAGCAAGTAGGATTTGTCTGGCAATTTTTAGTGAACGCATCTGGACCACGCCCACACTTATATGCACACTCTAGATCATCTCCGAGGGCTAGCACAAAAAGAAAGGGAAACTGTCCTCTGGGCTCACAAGTCAGCTTGGTCAAGCTTGACTCCCGCCTTTGTGTTAGCAGTTAGAAGTTGCCAAGCAGAATGGTGTTAGTTAGCTGGGTCATTTCGGACACGTGCTTTTAACACTGGGAGAACCGATAGGTTGCACCCACAGCCGTCAGCTAAGCTCACCGAGCGGTTCTGCTGGCCAGCCGATTTGTTAAGTTAGCTTGAATCAAAAAAGAGAGGAACCGACAAGCATAAAACCTGGAGAAAAGAAAAATTCCCCAACAGTTGACTCGATCTACTAGTCCGAATAACATCCCAACAACCGAATATTAGATTGAATACAATTTGGTTCTAATAACGAAAGATAAGCTCAAGATCAAGAAGAGAGGAGGTGAGAAACAAGAGAGACGCACAATCATTCATTGGACAAAATGGTAAGTAATATCTTCGAACAGACTCTCAACAAGCAGCTTCCTCAAGGCAGAAGAACTAATCCAAAGCAGTTTGCAAAAATCATAACCATCTCGTGCCTAGTGGCCGCTGTTTCTTGCGCCAACTTCCCACGCGGTCCTTATGGAGCCTCAAGTCAAATCAACCCACAAGCTGTCGCAGCACCAGGATCGTCAGCCGAGGCAGCAGCCAAAGCAGCAGCCCAACAGGCTAAGTTACATTATGTCGAAATTGGTCCATCGCTGAAGGGCGACTACAAGTTCGGCTACGACACCGGTAGCGGACCAGCAGGCCAGAGTTTCCGTGAAGAGACTCGTCTGGATGATGGAACAGTGAAGGGAGCTTACGGCTATGTTGATGCCAATGGTAAGCAACGTATTGTCAGGTACACGGCGGGCAAGAATGGTTTCGTCGTTGAGGGCGACCAAGAGGCACAGAACCAAGCTGCCCCACAGGCCGCTGGTCAGTCGCACGCCCCAGAGCCGGTGCGCCGTCCACAACCGGCAACCATTCCCCAGCATCAAGCCCATCGTGAGGCCGCCCAGGCACAGCCCACCTTTGATGACGGAACGCCAGTGGCAATCAACCGTAATCCAGCAGCAGCGCAGCAAGATCGCGCCCTTGCCGAGCAGCAGCATGCCGAACAGTTGCGCCAACACCAGCTAGCCCAGCAGGCCGCTCTCGCCCAGCAGCAGCAACTTGCCCAACGTCTGCAGCAACAGCAGCAGCAAGAGTTGGCAGCAGAGCAAGCTCGTCGTCTACAAGCCCAACAGCAACAGCAACAACAACAACAGTCTCAGCAAGCGTCTCAGGCCCCACAATTTGCGCCCTCTCATCCTCAGGCTCCACACCATCATGGCCACCAGCAACAGGCCGGCCCAGTGCACCAGCACATCGATCCTCAAACAGGAAGCTTCTTCTCGAGCTCCAGTGATCCAAATTTGCATCAACTACTTAGCAACCAATTGCGTCAGCTCCAATCGGGTAGCCAATTTGGCGGCCAATTCGTTCCACCTCAGCCACACCACCAGGTGCCGCAGCAATTCCCATCTGGCCCGGCCAACTTCCAGCAACCAGCCCAACAGTTTGCAGCTCCCCAACAGGCGCCCCAAGATTTTAGCCAATTCCGGGCCGCTCGTCAAGCAGCCAATCTACCTCCATTCCACCAGGCCCAAGCACAGGCTCAGTCTCCGTCCCAGCATTTGCCAGCGCCTCAGTCTGCACTACTCGCTTTACACCAACAGCAACAGCATGATGCTCAAATGTTAGCCAACCTACGCGCTCAACAACTGGCCAGAGCTCAAGAGCAGCAAGCCAGACAGCTAGCCCACCCAGGCCAGCAAGCACCACAACAGATCCCCACTGCCACTGCTGCTGCCACCGTTCCTGAGGCACAACATTTGCGCGCCCACCAGCACCAGCATGCTGCTCAATCGCAACAATTTCAGAGAGTCGCTCCTCAGCCTCAACAAGCCCAACCACAGCCATCACAAGCGGCCCCAGTAACACCTCAACCAGAGAGCTTCGGCCCACCAGTCATCGATATCAGAACTCTCAATTACTCCATTGGACAACAGACTAGAGTATAAACAGATGATATATTAGCCGGCACATGGCGCTTTGATTCATTCAAGTGCTCAATTCTGACAAGGATGGTGCCCAATTATCATTATTTATAAAGATTTTCACTAGACCAGTACAGATTGTGACCGGTGGATCGAATTGAGAATTTACGAATATCTGTCCAAGATGGCCGGAACAAGATGGGATTTCTAAACTCCACTATTTGCTTTAATGGCAAAAATTACATACAATCATTTCTCATTGAATATTTATGTTGGATGCTTTGGAGATCCCTATGAATCTACACGAAGAACAATTTTCAGTTATTTGAAGGAAACGAGAATTCTTTACTGGGTAAAACCTAATACTTATGTTCGCCCAATACCAATATTGGCTAGGTTTGAAAATAAAATTATAGGAGGTTGTCTATCACCAAGATACCCGATTAGTGAAGTGTAGAGTACGCTCTATTCAATCACGCGTGCCTTGTAAGCAAACACTGACGTCGAACTATACGCCCAACACTGAAGGTTAGCTCTTGTCAATATTGTCAACTGGTCTTGTTTGCTTTTGAGCACCAGTTATGCTCTCTTCGAATCGAAAAAACTGTGTCCTAACACGCCCATGCGCTCCAGAATCATGTTTGCTTTCCCACTATTGCTCTTCGGAAGTCAACCATGTCTTGTTCTACAGTTGGACATTGCGGATGTTCAAGAAGTTTTCGTAGCAGTTGATGATCAGACCTACTGATCAACTACCAACTCCGACCAGAGAGAGTTTGTCCTACATGTTGGTCATCCGCAACCAAGCGAAGCCATTGTTTATGTTGGGTTCCGACTTGTATCCGAGCACGAACTATGGGGCTCAACCACTTTACTGTTCGATCCTAAGGCTTGCTGCCGGTTAAGATCCGGAGAGACTTCCGGGACTTGGTGCTGTTGGAGGTGATTCGAGCCTAGGGAGAGATGAAGCGGTCAATTATGAGTCGAGGAGAAGATACAGATTTCAACACACGGTTTTTCGAGTTTGCTGGATGCTTACCGAAATGAGTATGCTTGTGGAAAGCCAAATTATAGACCTGATTGAAGCTCTTGTCACACTCATTGCAGTTGTAACGCCGATCTGAAGTGTGTATTGATTGGTGGTTTTTATAGTTGCCCTTCTGATGGAAACTTTTTCCACAGTATTCACATTTCCTGCCAGTTTTTTGTTAGATAAAACAAGATTTCGTCAGTTAAAGTCCTTACGACAACCCATTCCATCATCTTCTGGAATCTTAATCTACTTACCATGGCTTGTAGCCGGCGTGTATTCTCATATGAGTGTTCAAAGTTGAACTTCTATTGAACGATTTCGAGCACACACTGCATTTGTGTGGCTTCTCCTCAGTATGAATAATCTTGTGCCTACAAAGTGTGCTCGCTTGTCGGAATCCTTTACCGCATACTTTACAGATGAATGGTCTAACACCTGTGTGTATTGGCATGTGTCTCGTGAGATTGTAATGAGCATTGAAGCATTTTCCGCACTCGTTACATTTGAAAACCTTGTTTGTCTGATTGCTAGCCTGATCTGTTATCACATTATTTGATTGGTTGCCCTGTGGTGGGGTAGTTTTGCTTGCGGTTGCTGGAGGCTCGCTAGATAGATTGCTGGGGCCAGAAAAACCGGGTCTCGGAGGATTAACCTGCCGACTGACCGTCGGTGGGTAATTGAAATCTTCGATGGATGGTTTGGGGTATTGTTGCAAAGCCATTCGATCGAAGTACGAGCCATATGGGGTTTGTTCGATGGGGAGCATAATTTCTGCTGAACTATTTGCTTTCATTGATGGCCTTTCATTCAGACTTGTAGCCAATCTATCTGATTGAAAGAGAGTCTTGAGATTGGAATCTATCATATCACTGCTATAGCATTCTTGATCCCTGTTCAATTGATAGCTGATGAGAGCCGATTGAAGGAATAGATCGGCGGGAGGAATATTGTCTTGATGTTGTGTGATTGACATTGACTGGGCTATACTATTCGTAGCTTGCTGTTGCTTCAGATAATAAGCCATAAAGAGGGGCAAAAGGGATTGTGCATTCTGATCCAAACGCGGTTCTTGAGCAGAGGCCACATTGGTGGACCGCATCGTTGTTTCAGACGCGAAATCGCAACTATTCCCGTCTGCCACATTGCGAATTGATGATAGTTGTAATTGATGTAATTGATTCTGGATCGTACCTGATATCTGATCTTTCACGGTATCAGAATCAGTCTCCACATTGTCCACCACATTTATCGGTGTCTCACAATCATCTCGATCGAACTCGTCTGTCTCGTCTGATTTTTCCTCATCCAATTCAAGTATAGAATGGATTGAGAACTTGCTATTACTTGCTCGTGCTTTATCCATATTTTATCATTGAACCTAGAGCGAAAATCTTCTATACCTCTCTCCAAACTAGCACAAAAATGATGAATTTTGTAACATCCAACGAGATTTAGCCTAATAATCACAATATCCTGCGACCGCAGAAACGAGTCTACTCTTCATCTCACTGCCTCAGATTCTCTACGAACTCAAGCATTATGTTCCGCTGGCCTCTTGGACAAGTGGCGGGACTAGCATCCAGGGCAGGCGAGGGCAGGAGGGGGAGGAGGAGATTGTAGTGAACATCAATGGCGCAAGATGCATTGGTTGATCAAAAGACGCTACTGCGCCGGCGCAGTAGCGAATTTCAGCGAACTTCAGCGAATCAAGGGGCCCTGGTGAGCAACTGAAGGGCATGGAGAGAGAGTCGGACGCACACTATTCACTTGGGAGAGGCCTCGTAGCGCACACAATTGTCGCACTAGTAAATCTGATCAAATTGGCTCGTGCATTGGCGCTTTGCCAGCCGGGCCCACTATATAGGCTTTTCATCGGTGCATTGAGGTCCTCGGGAAGCATCAAAAGAGACTGTATAAAGCAGCAACGGGTACATTGGTAGCATTGTGGACCGATTCCATTCGATGGCTTCATGTCATGTTTGGTAGGCGAAACTAAGTAATAGCAGCGCCAAGAGGGTTGTAGCAATCGAATGGAAAAAGGTGCAATACATGGAATGGAACACGAGGACTTGTATGTTTCATCGGACATGGAACAGATTGTACCATGTTGGCAGTATAGTACTAGCAACTGCATGGGAGATTGAAACGGGAAGGGAGCATGGGTCTGTATGTTAGCCGTTTAGTCTTTTAAGAGGCAAAGAAGACTAACTAGGGACTAGCTGATGGCTCATGGTAGCTGTGGTTGTAGTTTCAGCTTGTACCAATTGGAGATTTGTGTCAATCAACGATTAGTTGGAGTTCTTGAGGAAGAAACGAGATAGGATTTACACGTGGCTTCCACCACTACCGGCGAGGAAGGGAGAAAAGGAGGAAAAATGGGTGTCCGATGAAATGGTCCGCCGGAGCCGCAGAGGAAATGGTCGACTGCTATATGGGAACCTTGTGAGAGAGGCCGCTTTGACAGATTTGCCACAATCCAGTGACTCTATCTCGGTTGGCCGGAGCCCAGATGGGCGCCCGTGGCCCAGAGCTTCAAGCGACTAATCGACGTCAATGTGGATCAAATCATGAATGAAATGTCATGCACAACAAATAAGGACATGCAAACAAACAAACAAATAAACAAAAATGGGGGCACAAATGGTGGTGTAGTCCGATACGTTCATACATAAAGATGAGGATTGGTGTTCGACAAGGGGGGAGCACTCGGGTGAATCAGATTGATAAAAGGGACAGCCGCGCGCATGGATAGAGTGGCTGCCAGTGGTGTATTAGTAGTAGTAGTAGTGGCCTATTGTGGCCTTGTTATTCTACAAACATCTCCAATACTAACAGCAAACATAAGTGTTTGCTGTTCAATAATAGATTGGCCCCATAGAATGGGCCATGTTAGTAGTGGCAACAAGAGAGCATTTGGGTGTCGAATGAAACGAAGCGGAGAAACAAGCCGATGTGTTGAAAGGAAGAGGAGAAACAGACTGGGGCACACAAACTGGGGACCAACTGAGAGAGAGAGAGGGAGGGAAAGAGGCTGCACATTAGGTGCTAATAAGCGCCACAGACAAATGTGCCGCCGACGTGGCCTGGAAGCGCCTCGTTGGTGGATGGAAATTAAAACATTTGGAGCGATTCTGGTTCGCTCTCTACGGCAACGATTGAATGTAGTCCCCGTAGAGTAGGGTGAACTTGAGATGATTGCAACGCGGCTATAGAGTGGCAGAGAGAGAGAGAGAGACTACAATGGTGGCGAGTGTTAAAGCCTGTGGAGGTCCGGCGGACAAGGCCAATTCCAGACGAGCAAAGAGGGGCCAATTTCTCTGGGTGCCTCAAGTTTGCGGATGCTTGTCTGAGAGGAGGAGGAGGAGGAACTAGCACCCAAATGGGTTGGCCAGCAATTGGAGCTAGGATGTAACACTAGTCTCTAGTGCTCCACTCTGAGTTACTTATCGAGCCCAAATGGAAGCATTAGAAAACGGAACCACTCAGATATGTACTATAAGTGAGCGAGGTTGTTCATAGAGAAATGCTAATTTCTCGTCTGCCAGGCGATTTGTTCCATCTCGCCGATTTGTGGCAAGAGAAATCCACAATCCGACAACAACTTTGAGCCAATGGTGAATGGCGCCCGAGCGCAGCACCTCAGCCTTAGGCGTAGATCAGGAGCATCAAATATAGGCATATCAGTGGCACTCTTTGGCGCACGGGGAACAAAGTGGAGTGGCAAATCGACGATGGCTGAGAGACAGCCGCTTGAAACGTGGACCTGGAGGGATGAGGCACCGATAGAGCGTCGTTTTATTTGCACAATTGTGTAAAATTCATACTTGTTGTGGGAGTTCAGACCCAAGCTTGGCCGAAGGCAGTCTTTTGATGACCCCACGAGAGAGCTCGATGAGGCGGAGATTCGATGACTGTCGAGTTTGCACATCTTATGACCAAATCGAATTTACTGTACGCTGTGTTCCAATTGCATCAAACCTCTGCCAGCTTTGTGGAAACTCTCGATCTATTTGGGGCCGAGCTCACCCAACTCGAGGTGCCAAATTAAATTCGAACATCTACCATCGTTAGGCTGACTGCACATGTGTATCTGTGTGCGGCTGCAATTTATACACGCAGCCAATTTTGCAATGTAGACTTCGAGAGGAGGAGGCCTTGCAAAACCAACTGATAAGGTGTGATGTGGCCTCAATGGTAGACTCAATGGTTGCCTCGTCAACTGTGCCACACTGGCGGGGAGTGTTATCTCCAATTGAGGGATACATTTCCACAATCTGGTAACTTTGGCCTAGAGAAATATCATATAGTAATATCTCACTTCGTAACAGTATCAGTGATACCTGTGCCTCCTGCCATTTACTCGGCTGGAGCACCCGAAGTGGATGCTGAAGGAAGATTTGTCCACAAATTTCAGAAGTGAAGGGGCTGATCAGAAGTGATGGAGCCAAATCTGGTGCTCACCACCTCAAGGACTGGTGTGCAAAAGAACATACTAGGCAACAGACTAGGAGTTCGACAACAGCCGATGGGCTATCCTGCGCCCAAGGAGACGAGAGTTCTCCTGTTTGCTGAGCATCCTTTAGAGTGATAGAAAAATATATGATAATCTTTCGGATTCCAATCAGTCAATTGAAATGTTCTTTTAGGAATGAAGAGCAGAGGACTCTTTTGCGGTGGTGGCACAAGTTGGGTGCCATTGTGTTGGTTCCAGTTTGTATGTGTGCTAAATGAAACGTGAAAAACATTCCCGCTCGCAGCCTGGAGAGTGGCCGCTGGATATGAGTGAATGGTACTCTTTTACAATGCGAAAAGATTTCTCCTCAGTTCTTTGTTCGAGCGGCCTGATGAACAATTTGTCACCTTTTTATCGGCACCAACAGAAATACCGCCCTGACCAGAAGGAGAAGAAGCGCTCAGGGAACTCACGAGACAGGGCTGCAAATAGCAGCGCGAACAATTGGCCGGCTCTTGGCCTTTATTTGGGCCGCCGCTTTGGCAGACTGGCCGGCCACTCATCTGGCTTTGTCGCCAGTCTGTCTGCTTTCCAGACCAGACAGGCAACTTGGAAGAAGGGGACAAAATTATCCACAACAAAATAGTCAATCATTTGGGCCCAGCGTCTGGAAAACACGAAAACTGCTGCCCCAACTGAGAGAGGCAGCCAGAAATTGGGCGAGGGAAATGGCAAAAAGAGGTGGACAACAGAGACGAGCACGAGTTGAGAGCGAAGAGGGAGAGGAAAATTGGCTTGAGTGCTGGTGGAAGATGCTCCATATGAGCCGAGTGCAAGTGACTATATAAGAGGCCCCAATTGGGAGATGCCACGAACATACCAACTCTAACAAGGGGAAGCCTTTCGACCGCTTCAAAGATGGCCCGCCCTCAGCAGCTCATGGTGGGCCCTCTCGAGAGACTGTCTTTCTTTGTGTCCTTCTGCTTGCAGATAACCTTTAACTCAGACAAGCAACATCTTCTTGTGACGTTGGTTGGCCCTGTTTGCAGGAACAAACAAGCCTCATTGTGCTCCCCATTTTTGGCCCCAAACACATAACGCACTCACACCCTCTCATGCAATTGTAAATTGTCCAAGGACTATAATGAGGGCCAACTGTGGCCTGCTTGTGACATGGCACTCGATGAGTGGCCGAGTAATGCACAAACCACAACCCGCGGCTCGAGCTAAGGGTGAGGCCCACTCATCATTATGTGCACCATTTCGCCCTCGGCCACGGCCACTCACTCGTCCCCATCGAGATGGTTACATTTTTTCCCTTTGTTCGCCATCTGATCTGTCATCACATAAGTAGTGTCAGCCCACGTGTCAAAACAAGGATAATCGAAGAGGGAATGGCAGGCGGCAGCAAAAAGTAGCCGCTAATAATCGCGAATGCGATCGAAAATTTGCTACTAAATTTTCTACCTCCAACCTCCTCGCCTTATTTTGGCCCGGGTGTACCGCATTAGTCATTGTTGCGGTCTACCAGTGGGGAGCCGGCGGCACGCGTTTGTGCCACTGATTCGCTTTTGCTCCAGAGCTTAGGCTAATCCAAGCGTTTTGCGGGCACCCAAGCCAAAAACGTCTTTCAAATAGAGAAGCAGCAGATCAAAAGGCTGCGCCCACCTCTGCTCGTGCGCGTCCTAAAGAAACTGCCGGCCAGCTCAAGGATTGGACAAATCGTGCTTCACCTCAGCCGTATATCGTCACCAATACCAACCTAGCATGAACACGCTAAGAAATATGATCAACCGCTTAAGAGCTAAATTCCTCCTCTTAGTGCAAATCTAATCTGCTCATATCGATGGCAACCATCAAGGGGCGAGTATCAGAATCAATGGTGCGCTATCTTGTTTAATCCGCTTCAATACACCAGATTGAGTGGACCTCAGACTTCAATCAGTGTTGCATATGTTGCGCCGATATTCAATATCTAATACAAAAGTTAAACGTTCTCCCAATGATCGGTGGGCGCTGCTGACCACCTAAAATGACTACCACAGTTGAGGTGATTCCTCCTCTAGATTGATGCAAAAGAGACAATCACTAAGACTCTAAATGCTCTCGTAATTCAGAAGGACATTCTCCTTGTTCTAGTGCGCATTCTTGCCCAACTGTTGTTTGAAGAAGCATCTAAGATACCGACGACGATTGGACAAGGGCCCTCCCCATCAATCTGTACAGTTGGTCGGACTCTACTTGCTCCTGCTGCATCCTCAGCTTGTACTCCTCGGCGGCTCGTATAAATGGTTTACTAACCTTTTGATCTGGAAACAATTGTATAGCTCGTCGGGCAACCCCCAGAGCCTTGTCAAGATGTCCCTTCTTGGCCCACGCAGTCATGCGGTGATAATAAGTTTTGGGCACCATATCATCAATTTGGCTCGCCTGCTTGCACGCGCCAAGAGCGCCCCTTGGGTCACCCAGGGCATTCAACGTACGGGCACAATTGTTGTACAATTTAACGAGCAAATCCTTTGCCTGAGATTCCTGGTTTTCGTTCTTGTAGCTAAAGCCCTCAAGGAGTCTGATAGCAGACTTGTAACGCTGCAAGGCAACCTTATATTCATCATGTTCATAATAATAATTGCCCCTTTGTCTGGCTTCATTACTCGCTTCAAAGAAGTCTTCAAAATTCAAACCGCTCCCGCTCTCGCTGCCATAAGTTGCATCGTCATTATCCACTTGAGTGTCTGTGCCAGAGCTCGCTTTCAATAACTTCTGTAGCTTATCCTGATTTACAACACGAACCACTTGAAGCAGACAGAATACTGTGGCATTTGGGGGAATTCGTGGCATTGCACCAAGAGGACCGAACGCGACCTCTGGTCCGAAGAAAGCCTCACAGAACTCGCGTTCTTGAGTTGTCAGTAGAAGTTCTCTCAGTCCAGGCAGTATAGAATCAGTGGATAGATGTGTAACTAATGTTGTCCGGCGTAGCCAAGTTGAGTCAAACGGCTCCTTCGAGTTTTCGGTCCATAGAGCACAATTATAGATCACCATGGAGTCCTCTGTGACTTGGCTATGTTTTCCAGCGCCCGGTGAGCGAGTCATTTTGTAGACTAAACCAGGGACTATTTCCACGAATGGGTTCTTGCTCATATACTCCTCGTAACTACCTAAATCCTTATAGAGTTGATGGATACCTAAATATTTTTCTTTAAGGTTGATTATGTCGAAGTTTTGAGCGCTTTCATTACCATTGTTCTCGGAGGAATCTTGATGATGGAAATTTTTGAACCTAGGTTGGGCTCCTGGTTTGATAGGATCGTTATTTGCATTCAAGACGAGCGAGATGTATTCCCTCTTTTTCCTGTCCAGCTTCGAACGGTTATTGATATTAGAATCAGCGTGAATGTCGTCAACAAAAAATTGGTCTCCATTGTTGTCATCGAAACTATTGTTAATCTCATCTTCGTCATCAACCCCGTCGTCGTCTTCCAACTTCAACACTTTGTCCGTGACGACTTGTAGCTGACACCCATCCGAGGTGGTTAGCCGACTTAATTCCTTTGTAGACAGAGCCAGCTGTTTTCCCTCGATGTCGATTGCGGGAATATCTTCCATGGTGGTTAACCAAATTATTCTCTAGATGATTTAGTACAAACGAGTAAAATACACTCATAAAAGAGGGGTGAGACAAAGGATTGGAGCATCGAAGTTGGCCCAAAATGACGAAATGACTCAGCGTGGACCAGCACCAGCCGGTCGTGCAACAGGCTAGCTCCTCGCACGTGCAGGACCCGCTAGGGTTTCGTTAGGCGACGATTACGCGTGATATTTGCTCCTGGACACAGCAGATTCATTTCACCTTCACACAGCAAGCTCATAGCAGACTTGCCAAGACTAGCATTGCTCTCCATTCTACATCTATTCTCGGCTACGCATTCGATTCACGCATAGGTTCTACGGTTCTCGGTTGCCTTTTAACATGGATACGTTTGAGATTCTACTTTTCACAATTTGTTACGGAAGTTGTAACGGGAGTAAACATCGCCGGCCACTCTTGAGCTTCGACACCGACAGCACTTATTCAATGGCGGGTCTCGCCAAACGAAGGTGTGGCGAGACCCGATCGTATATTTGTCGGGCTGAATGTCTGTATCAATCTCTTACCCGATGTGCACATTTAGCGTTCATGATTTGTGCTCTCTCCAGGGCTGAAATCTGTCTTGCTGCGCTCTTTCAAATAGGCTCGATTACCCAGTTTGGCACAATGAATTTGGCACACTGATTCCACAACAAGATCACTATGTATTGAGCATCTACTTCTATCGAGTTCACTATTGCTCTCATTCATTCATAAATTCCCTCGCCCTAATGTTAAGCTGCTCAACCGCCTTGTTGCATTTTCCAGAGGGATCGGATGATAGCGTGACGAAGTTTGATACACCATCAGAAGCTCTTTGACGTATTGCTCCGATATTCTCCTCTCGCAGTGTCACCTAGCCGATCATGCTGCCTGAATGACCGATTGAAGGGAGTTTGCCAGCCATGGGTTTTTTCATCGAATCACCACCGAATCCGATTTGACTCAACTGGCTCGAACCACATCAATCCTTCGCTTGCGCTTGGTAAGCGGAGGGTTAAAACGAGAGTGTTTTTCTCGGATAAAATTGAAATTTGAACCAGTAGTTCGCGAACTTAAACGCCAAACAAGCCCCTCCCATATCCAATGAGAGTACGATCCTGGTTGGTGGCCTGCTGGTCCAAGCAGAGGGCCCACACTTCAAGCTACCCAACAGAAATGCTCCGAGCTGGCGTCTGATACGGCTTGTGGGGTCATTTTGCCGCAACAACCAAGCGTCTAGGTGCAAAGTTGGCGGCAAATGCACGACATCCATCCCCATTAGAGCTACCCCCGCCCATATAGCAGGCGTCCCTGCATCCATCCATTCGATTTGCAGGCTCTGAGCTCTGCCTTGCCTCTTTGATCAAGCAACAGGTCAGCTCATGGCAACGATTGGCCTCGTACAAGTGCCAGATTCTCGCAAACCCAAAAGCGATCACCATCCCTACCTCGCCCACTGATTCCCACCCATCATTTCGCCCAAATACACAAGAGAAGCCGCTCCAATGGCGCACAAATACTCACTATGGCCTCGCGCGGGACCCAAATAACCAGCTCAAGCTCAATGTCTTTGCATGAATTCACTCACGAGGTTCAATAATTGATTGGCACTGACGGTGCTGAAAGAAAGAAAACTTTCAAAACAATAAGTAACAAGTTTCGAGAGAGCTACGACGACGAAGACGACAGTCAATCGAAGAGAAGAGATTATATATGTGCCATGGTCGCCTCCATTTGGTTGATTCTTGTTTCGGAGAGCGCGTAGTGGCGTAGTTAGTTTAGTTGACCTTGGCTCTCCAGCTAGAGGCGAGCCGAATAAACCAGGAGTAGTTGTTGCTCGAGATAGTTAGATAACTGTGTGTAGAAGAACTCTGGTTTGTTTCACGGCCATCGGCGTGAGTGGCGAGTATGGTAGCGCAGGCGATTGTATAATGAAGGAAGAGATTAAACCAACAGTGATTTGTTCTACCATAGTGGTGATATATTGCGCACGTGTTTAATTGCTGTCTCAGCTTGAGTCTCATGGTTGTAGTACTAGTGATTGGTAGCACTACATTGCCAGATTATCACTGCACTCTCAATGCATTAAGCTCGTCCAGTCTCAAAGGAACAAGGATCAACTGCAGACTTTCATCTAATGCACCTGTTACCACAGTTGATCATTGCCTTTGCCGCCCAGGATAGTGGTCGGAATTCCATCTTTGTCTGGAGACTATCACTAAGTGGGTGGAATTCTAGCTCGACCTCTACTATTGGTGAGCTTTCTGTCCTTTCAAGATGTTGCTCATGAGCCACGGAGCCAGCTTGAGCCAAGAGGCAAAACGTCATGCAATGTTCATGTTGTCTAAATAAACCACATAATCATCAGAGCTCAATGCCTTCAATGACATCTTGAGCTACGACTTTCGTTCGAATTCTTTTCTGAGCTCAAGACTGGGCCGTCTCTGTGCCCTCTCTTCGTCTGTTGTCTCCTACTCTCGATTGTGCAACAACTTTTTACATCCCTCCCTCTCACTCTCTTATTGCCTCTTCGACTGGTCACTGATTGCCTTGTTGAGATTTTCCACTTGTCACGCCCATATTGTCGTTCAATTCTCGTCAGAGGGAGACACTAGTGTGACTGTGGAATGGAAATCTGTTTCGGGCGTGCATTATTCCAGGCGGATAGTTTCTTACAGGAAGTCGTAGTTCGAAAACGAATAATACGAACATATGAGTGAGAATCTCATTTAAAGTGGTTCGTTTGTTCACGAGGGAGAGTAATCTTAAGGAGAATAGGAGTCTGTCAGCAGAGAAGAAATGCAAAATTTTAGAGAAAATTGTCCAGCAAAGAGCAGCAAAATGGCTCAGAATTCAAAATCATCCATAGACATCATGCAGAAGCAGAGAATGAATAACAATACCAAGAGAAGCACAAAAACGTCTCCCCTCAATGGGGCCTTGATACTAGTTGGCGTCTATTGTTGCCTGAATATGATTGTACTATTTTGTGATAATGAGAGATTTGTCGCACTTGCTCAAACACCCTCGTCTCGTGTCCAGAGTTTGAATCTTCCACCAAGCTCCGATTCTTCAGACAATGGACAACCAGCCAAGAAATGTGATGAAAATCGGCACATCGAAATGGACAAGTGCGCCTCTAGTCTAGGTTTTCTTGGTGATCGTAGTTTTGTGATGCCCAAGAATGTGACACAAATGAATTTGTTCTGTGGTACTCTAACGAAATCTTTGAAATGTATCCAAAATTATGCACGCGAATGTCTCAGCTCGTTTCCCCGACAAGTTTTACTGACTGTGACAAGAAATGGACGCAAGCAATACAATCAACTATGCGCTAATGACTCATCAAAGCAAGAGTTCATGGACAATCTAACTTGTTTGGCACCGGAAAATCTCGAACAGCTACACCAGTGTATGGATGGCTCCATTGCTCGTTTTGAGTATGTGGCCAATCGTGTTGAGGCAGACAATCGAATTTCGGCCATTTGTTGCTCGTATCAAATCTTCAAACGCGATATTCAAGAGACAGTGGAGAAGACCTGCTCGAAGTTCCAAAATGTCAATCAAACAGCCCATTATCTGCATGAGATTATCAGCACAACAACAGGTGAATTGATCGATCTTGTTTGTGGTAGCTACAAGACATTCGAGGAGTGCAAGGCTAAGCCAATGATGGCCGCGTTAGTTTCAACATTCACCGATATTACTGCTAAGACGAAAAAGAAGCAAATCAAACCTCGGGCCAAGTCTCTCATTTCTCTCTTTGTAGGAATTTTGAACTCTTTCTAAATTGAAAATTTGCCTTCATCACTAAATATTGTCTCAAATATGTAATTAACTTAATCTCCAGTCTGATTGTAATAAAAATATCTACACGTTAGCTTGTATTCATGTTGTATAAATGGTTGGGGAGAAACTGTCAAATTCGATCGCAACTGAAGAAACGCATTGCGTAACTTTCACTTTTTGGTCTACTCTCATTGACCACCAAAGACTAGCAAGTGAGTTTTAGTCTATTGCATTACTTAAGTTTATATAATCGGAATCTATCACATTCACGAGAAAGTGACCTAGACAAAGTGGATGCTAGGCTTGGCGGCGAACTGCCTCTCTTAAGGAGCGGATGTCAGGGTCTAACTTATCTTCAAACGAACACCACAAATGAGTCAGGTTATTGCCCTATGGCGACATGTGCGCTATGTGGTGATGGCAAGACCCGCAGACACCTGAGCTGTATACAGGTCGTACATATCGATGCAAAAAACGATCATAGTGCTTGAGCTGGTGCCGCGAAATTTCTGCAGTAAGTAATTTCTGTCACTGATAACAATGCTCTGGGGCGGGATAATCGCCTGATTCAACTTCTCTGACATATTGGATGACGGCGTTGTAAATTATCTCGCTCAAGGCTGCATACCGTTTCACAAATTTGGGCCCTTTGGCAATCTGGAGCTGAAACGAGCCTGTAGATTTGGGACTAGATGATGATGGTTCACGCTCCTTGTCTTCGGCCCCGTAGGTTTTGAGACTGGTTGCAGAGCTTGTCTGGGCTTCCTTCGGAGGAGAGAAACCCACCATATCTGTCCAAACGAGTATCTGTGCATCACAGTGTGGGCCGGCTCCGATGCCGATAGTCGGAATTGAGAGATTCTTGGTCACAAGTTCAGACACATCATTTGGAACCAGCTCTAGCACACAGGCGAAGGCACCAGCCTTCTCCAGAACTTGTGCATCAAGCATTATCTTCGATTTTTGGCTCTCCCCTCGACCTTGGATTTTGAACCCTCCGAGAGTATGCTCACTCTGGGGCGTGAAACCCAGATGAGCCATCACTGGTATACCCGCGCTAGATAGCAGAGAAACATGGGCCTCATATTCTGAGCCACCTTCCAACTTCACTCCGTGTACTTGTGCTTCTTTCATGAAACGAGTAGCGTTCCTTAATGCTTGCTGTGGGGATTCCTGGTAACTTCCGAAGGGCATGTCTGCTATGACTAGAGCTCGCTGGCAACTTGAGGCGACTGCCCGGGCAAGGGGTATCAGCTCATCCATTGTCACTGGTAAAGTAGACTTGTAACCATAGACGGCCTGAGCAGCCGAATCTCCGACAAGTAGGCATGGTAGACCAGCAAAATCGAAGATTCTTGCACTTGTTGCATCGTAGGAGGTCAACATTGCCCACTTCTGAGCCCTTTCCTTAGCGACTCTCAAGTCTGACACTCTGATTCTTGACTTCGTTGACAAATAACTTGGCTCTGCCTTGCGGCTGTCGACGGATGAACTCATCTTAATTCGACTTGACTTGATTCTCTACTTGACCCAGAAGCTTGGTGTCCGGCTAGGTGTTAGCTTCTTTTGAGAAACGATTTCTTGAAGCTTGCAAACTGGCCTCCACCTTGGACGAGGATTTTGTAATTCTTCGCGCAGCTTAAGATCTGCCCGGCTTCCAAGCGAGCGCGTGACGCAGGAATCCATTGTGTCGCTGTCTTTACCAGCCCTTCACGTTTCAATTTGTGGCGCATCTAAGGAAATAATGCCTTCGCCCACCAGAAACTACCAGGACATCGTCTTGTACCGTATTTGCTCAGCATGAAAAAGTAACTCACTAGTCATCTGAAAGGAAAGATGGGTAAAAAAATGGGGATAAACACCAAGGCGGTGGAGGCGAGAGAGCGAAAAGAAGCTCAGAAGAAGGCCAAAAATGAAGCGATTGAAAGACAAAAGAACGACGAATACTGGCGTGATGATGACAAGCACATCAATAGAAAGTTGGAAAGGCAAAAAGAGAAGGAATTAAAGGCACAACAAGAGCGGGAGAGAAAGGCAGCCCTGAAAGAAGCGTATGAGCAAGAGATGACCTTAGCTGAGAAAAGTGCCAAACCAAAATCAAAACAAATAGTCTCTGAGGTGATACCGAAAGTTACTAGACATGAGATAGATAAGGCTCGAGAAGAGGAGCAAAATTCTCTAAGCAAACAGTTGAAGAAAGTCAATCTGGACCCCATACCCCTCGCTCCCAACCTAAATCGACTAGATGATGGGGAGAGTGCGTCAACTGTTGACCAAGCTCTCGATCTGTTGAAGTCTACACATTCCTTGCCCGCTACCGGAACCAAGTCCAGCCAACCTGCAAAGAGAAAGTAGATGAGCCTGATTTCAACGAGTGTGATATATCATCATGGACATTCATGTATAGCCTACAATGCACTGCATTGTTCAACAAGGGACTTTATTCTATTATGCTTCGCATTGTAAATTGAGGTGCATGGGATACTGGACTAGTGCCTGATCCTCAGTTAGAGGTAATCAAGCATAACAATTGTATCTGTGCTGGGTCCAGGAAGGCACTCAGTTTGTTCACAATCGAGTCCTTGACTCTGTTATATCTCGAGGTGCTACTACCATCTTTGGCGGACTTGTTCTCTTTCTGAAGAATCAAAAAGGACTCCAATAATCCGGCTAGATCATACAAATGGTCATCAATAGGGAGAAGGCCTCTCTCAGTCATCACCCGGGAATCCTTAGAAAGTTGTTGGAATGAGTTTCGGTTCGGGTCTTCAGCCTCTTCATCCAGTAGTAATTCCAGCAGGAACAGGCTTGTGTGGTCTTTGGTGGTCATTAGGTGGGAAGGACAATTTTTGAGCTCGTCCCGAGCACTTCTGTACGATTTAGCAAAGATTAAATTACGAACACATCTACTAATGCACATACTTTGTTTGAAACACTCCGCAGCTTGTTGATACAGACCATGAGACTCGTAGAATCGGCCCATTTCGAGACGAATTGGACGTATGAATGATCTATCACAAATGAGCAAAGCTTCCGTGTAAATCCAGATGACTAACTTGATAAGATCCTTCGAAGACATGACTTCGTTCTGTGATTGAGCAAATGATCTTGCTGCATTGAGAAGAGCTCCTACTTGTGCCGATGACTTGTTGTTAGCTTGGCAATTTGCAATTGCCAGATGACAGTAACCAGAGTATAATTTATGGTCATCGAGTTGCCTGGACAAGACGTAAAATTGATTGGTGACCTCTTCGACGCAGGGTTTCTTGAACAAGATCCCCCTCTTCTTCAATTTTGCCTTCGTTGATCGATAATCCAGAAATTCCATCTTACCAAGGTGGTCCGTTAACTGGTATGGCTGGAATAGATGAAGCTTGCAGACGGTGGATCGATCTTAAAATCTTGAGGTTGGAAGGACAAATTAATTCGCCTTGGTGAAAACGCACTAGGCTCATTCCATTTGTGCCAGGTATGACTGTTTGATAATCTGATGAGCAAGTGTTGATTCATGTGCTCTTGAGCCTTCTATCAATTAACTTAATTAACGGAAGAGTATGCGTAAGTCAAAAGTAATCGGTCACTAGAACATAGCAACCAGAGGGGGAGATAAGAAACAAAGTGATAATATTGTATTTAGGTGACGAGTGGACAATAGGCATCATGAGATCATGCATTGGAATGTGGATGGAGCATTGCATTGGGAAATTAGAGTAACTTTTCGTACGATTCAACTTTTGTACGATCATCGTAAGTCGTACTTTCTAGAAAGAGACACAAGCTCACAAAATATTGAGGTGATAGTTACGATCAAGATGACGCTATTTATTGTTATGTTTGGCTCTTGTTGATATCAGTTGTCTTCTTTGGTAGTATAACACCGTTACTAAATTCTGTCTTCAGCATTTGAATGTACTGCTGACATTTGGCCCGCAATTGCTCAGTTCCGTTCTTCCTGACCATCTCTTTCAGCGCGTCTGATACATCAGGGTGCAATTTCCTATCATCATCATTTACGGTCACACTAATATCTATCTCATCAACATCATTCTCATCGCTCAGATTTGGTATCCTAACCATGCCGCCAACTACTAAATCCCTTCCATTGACTCGACCGGTCCACTTGAGCTCTATATCCCAGTCGTAGATGTAAATCAATTTTGCTTTTCTATTATTAATACATGCTTCGCCCTGTATGGTTCCTAGAGAATCGATCGTTACCTTTCCTATACTTGATTGTTCTATCACCAAACCCTTGAAGAGTGTCTCAAAAGTCTCACGCGACCAGGGAGAGGCCTCCTTCTCGGTCCAGTGCCAATTGTTCACATTAACTGCATCGGGTCTTTCCTCAACAATCCAGCGTGGATCCCCTTCACCCCACCTGGCCATTATGGTGAGCAATGAGTAATAGGTATTAACTATCAAGCTTGATTGTGATAATCCGCGATGTGAATTGTCTGGGAAAAGTTATAATTCATCAATGGGAAGGCGGATGCCGGTCGAAATATATCAGGTCGTCGGAATGGTTTGCACACGAGATCAGCTGGGCGTGCGAGCGAAGTGCGACAACATTCTGGAAACTCAACCAGGCTTCCTTCGCACACGCGCCTCTTTCTCGAGCCGCGCAAGACAAACGAAACCAAAACAGTGTGCGCGTGACTTGCGCTACCCGTTTCGCAGTAGCCCGGGCCAAGCCATTAGGTTTGTGTCCAAGTGTGCAGTCACTATTTGCGCGCTCATATCACACAGCCAGATGAACTAGACAGTCGACGACACGAAGTCACATTCGTGCACAGCCTGCGGTCCCTCCGCCGAGCTAGCTTGCCGGCGGGCCCCAAGATCGATGGTGGTTTCCGCCCGCGGGCGTCCATTTTTCCGAGAGGCATCAGTTCCACACCAGATCCTCGCGCACAAGAGTTGACCCAAGGCTCCCAACGAGCTTGTATCTTGTAAAGAATTTCAACGGTTCCCTCGGCAAATTGTAAGCCCACAGTCGCAGCCAGTCGCCGCTATGTTATTGCGCAATTCTCCACTCCCTTCCCATGTCGCCGAAGTACGTTAGCGAGACCATTGCCGCCAAGATCTTCGTAAATTCGAGTGCGAACGGTGAGACTCGCAATAGCTGGTGTCACTTCTTGAAAAGCCGCCGCTTTTTTTGACGGGTCCAGGCTAAGCGTCAGCTGAATCGGCGTCGTTATGTTACCCAAACACCCATAAGGTGAGATTTAGAAAAATAAAACCCAACATATTGAAGCTCGGAACATAGGCTCACGAAACGATGGAGGCCAGAAACTGGCATATAAAGAAGATATATGGATCGAATGATGGTCAACATCTGAGCAGGTAATGCGTATTGTTGCGAATACTTTGGAGGGAAAGTTATTTGCAGAGTTATTGAGCTAGGGGAGATTGGTTGAAGCTGGTTGACTGGCCGTACCTAAATTTAAAAAATACAGTATTTTAGGCCTGAACTGCAGGATGCTCTTGATCTTGTGGCGATTTTTATTCTTATGTTGAGAAGGTATCTGGTTAGATCTCCAAAGAATGGAGCCCATAGGCCCCCTCGACCAGTTGGCGATGTGTTGCGGGCTTGGCAGACGTGCCCAAAGGGCTGGTTTTGATCGAGCATTCCACAACCAGCAGAGGAATTATTATTACAGTCCATCTATGGCGCATATGAGCGTGCCTGGCCCGTTTCCTACCGGAACATGGCCCATGGGAGCAACCATAGCCACAGCCCCAACTCAAGGACCGTTTCTTGCCCCACAACCCAGCCAACCATACCTTTTGGTACTTCCCACCCAACCAACTCAGCCTGTGATCATCACTGCTACTACGCAGCAACAACAACAACAACAACACCACCTCAACCAACAACAGCAAATCTACGAGGCGACAAATCAGACCTTGAGAGGAAATATTCTGACCACTGGTTCACAAATCCAGCTGAGTAGTCATCAAACAAACTCACTTACTACTCCTCGACATCAAGCCCAGCCAGCCACCACTCAGTATGCTCTATATCAGCCCCCCGCAATTGGTGCAGATTTTCAACAACGCCAACTAGCGACTATCTATGATGCACCCAGACAGCTTCAAAGGAAACAACAAAGCTTGGTCAGAAATCAGAGTATCTATTTAACTGGTGATGGGCGCGATTCGAGTCCACTTAGGCATCAGCAGATGATTTCGCAGAATACACCAATGAGAACTCCCCAAAATGGCAGCAGCGAGAAAAGATCTCGAGCTCTGAACTCGGAGCTTTTCGAGAGATTGGAAGTGATCGAGAAACAGATCGATTTGAGGCGCGAGATGGAACTCGTAGAGAGACACTCAATCGTTATCACAAGAGCCTTGGATCCATATACACTCATGCCTCACCTGACTCAAGAGACTCTCCGCCAATACCAGACGCACTTCTTGTTGAGCGACGACTATGTGATCCGTTTCATCGAGATCATCAAACGGCCCGGCCAAACGCTTGGACTATACATCAGGAACGTTCAATTCGAGAATCCAAACACCAGAACTGTGCGTGAGGGTTTGGTGATAACCAAGATAGAATCAGACAGTCCCATTTACACGAGTAAGGTGATTCATGCAGGTGACGAAATATTGTCCATCAATTTGATCGATGTTCGCGGAATGAATCTGGACGACGTGGTTATCCTAATGTCCATTCCCAAGCGCCTGGTGCTGGCCTTACGAATCCCCAAAGACCGTGATCAAATCGTCGAGGGGCCGGCCCGAATCGATGAGGAGGGTGTGTTTGACGAAATGATTAGACAACAACCGGCAGAAGTGCCCTTCGGCCGCTTTGTGGCACCCAGCAGAGCAAATCGTCCACCAATGAACCAGATGGACGCAGTTTCAAACGGGTTAGAGCAATTGCCAACAGTTGCAGGAGATCTCGCGGTAGGCCTCCCTCATGACAACTTTCTCAGCAACCTTAACACTGCTCCAGGACATCAGCATCCGCGATCAGAGATTTCCGAATCCAACAGGCCAGTTAGAGTTCACTCGGCCATGGAGATCAATGCTTTAGGTGAGCAAAGAGCGGAACTGGCAAGACTCGATGTAGGAATGCATTTCCGTCACAACAAGGAGACCGAAGATCTCATCAGCGAAATCAGGGACCAAGTAAGACCGCTGGGCACGGTGTCCAGGAGACAGCAGGGCTCGGACGGCTTCGACCATCGTGCTGCAAACCTAATTCAGGACTCGTCCAGATGCACACCCGACCCTGTGCCTATAGGCAGTCAGATTGTGGGAGGAGAGCAGCGGAGGGTGAGCGACGATCTGTTGCATGGTCCGCGAGAGCAAACCTCCGGAGAGCATCTATTGAATCCGGACGATGAGACTCTAACTGGTCATTTCTCGCTAGATCCAGAGATAGCGAGCCTCGAGCGCGAAGCGATGAGCAAAGAGAGACCCATGGCCAGGATGCAAGCAATTGATCGTCTCCAATCATCATCACCAATTTCGAAAGAAAACAAAATAATCAGCCCGGATGGCAAAGGTGCCGAAGCGTCGGCTAACTATCTAACGAAGAATTTACAACTCTCTAGCTCGCCGAGAGCACCAACAACTTCCTATTTGGTTGGCACCGCCAGTAGCTTGAATAGGGCTCCGGATAGGACTAGCAGTACGTTGCCGCGTAGAGTGCTGCCTACGCTTCCAACAGATGACAAGGATGGTTTCATCGATTCTCCACCAACTAGCTCCTCACAAAATTACAACTCCACCTCAAATCCCTCGACGCTAAGAAGACCCTTGTTAAATAATATCCGACTAGGCTCAACCAGCGAGCAAACAAGCTATTTCTCATCATCAATTGATGCCATCAATAGGGAACTCAAAGAGTTACGTCGCCAACGAATGGCCTTGGACAATGAGAACCAGGTCAAGAGCAATACCAATACTCCAATTAGCAACAATGATACAATTAGTGACGCCACAATCGGAATTAATTTTGATACAGCTGGCAAACAGACTAGATCAGAGCATATGGGAACCAACCATTAGAGGAATTGCATCAGACCAGCCTGGTTAGAGTTTGTATCGATAGATGATATCCATATCAGTGAAGTCGAACTTAGAGATCATTATACTGTTATAATTTTTTAAGATGATTTTCGAGTTAAGTTTTTTCGTTCAATAAAGGGTGATTAATGTGTTCGATTAGTGCTCAATATTAGTCTTAAGTGTGTTTATGAGTGGAATCGATATCAGATATGTATTTTGGCGAGACTCTGGAAGCATGAGAGCTACTCACAATCTAGTCACGGGTATCCGGGAATAGGAAAGAAGCCCGCTTCACTCGGGAATACTCTCGGCCGTTGTAATACTAAGCATAGGTCCTTCGAAGGACACACAGACTGTAAGCAGAGCCTTATTTGCTCTTGAGGGGATCTTATTGTAACCAAAAGCTTGATACCGTTGAGATGACTAGCTTGATGGAGTCTCCAAAAGTTTGTGACCCATATTGCATGTTTTCGGTCTTTGTTTGAGACGTTGTTTCCTCAAATCCAGAAATTTGATGGACCAAAACCGCTTTAAGTAGTAGAAATTGATCTCAATGTCAAAGTCCAACAGCAAACCAGGGAGTGTTCTGTGCAATTGTTGCCTTAGGCGACGATCTAGAGAGGTCGTGACAAAACGTTGAGCCTTGAGATCCCCCTGGAAAGCGTTTTGTGGCGATAGGCAGAAGCGCTCTGTTGGCGAGATCAGCAGCGGGATTTTAATCGCCAATTTCAAATGACAAAAGCAACGTTAATTAAACTCTATAGCATCGATGACTAAAAACGGTGTTGGTACCTAATGGAGATTGGACATGGGCAATAGTAAAAGGCCCATGGTTATTCAAGCTGGCGCCACAGCTCTAAATTCTATGAGGAGCCAAGATTCCAACAAACTTGCTCCGGCCTATTGTGACTAACCTCAACCCGTTGATCAACAACCTCACATAGAAATTCAATCATTGTTAAGACCATTCCCGTGGACACGCCTCCCTGAGCGCGGGAGTAGGCGGGTATTCCGTGGGACGTAGAACCTGGTGCGAGGCACATGCGCGGGACTGGCTGTCCTGCAGGAATAGCCCAAGTTTGCGGGCAAGAAACCTCAGCCGCCGCGATGCTGAGCCCGCTGGCTGTGAGCGTCCAAATTCACAAGCAGATTTAATGCCAGGACATTCGGCGCTGTCTAAAATCTGGACCCTAAGTAAATCCTGCTCTATTTCATCCACGATCATTTAGTCACATTCTTAATTTTTGTATACAACAGGCTAGAAGCAGAAATTTGAACCATCTACTAGCTAAGCTCTAAACGAGAGAACAACCACCATGAACGGACCTACCCTCGCTTGTCGGCATCACCCCAACGCGCCACTTGTCGAGGATTCGAGGGCTGGAGATATGATTTGCACCGCTTGTGGTACAGTTGTTGGTGATAGGATTGTCGACGTTGGCTCGGAATGGAGGACATTCAGCGACTCTAATAATGATCCATCTCGAGTTGGTGCTGCAGAAAATCCTCTTCTAGAGAATGACCTATCCACCAGGATAGGAGCCGCCGCGGGCTCGGAGTATCACAACCGCAGCTCGATGAGTAGTGCTAATAGAGCGATAATCAATGCCATTAGAGATATAAATGAGATCGCAGAGAGGGCCAATATTCCTAGGACTATCACAGATGAGGCAGCTAGCTGGTATAAGCGCGTCTACGAGCAAAACCGGCTGAGGAATAGGCCGCGCCAAGCCATCGTTACAGCCTGCATATACTTGGCCTGTCGTTTGAATGGTGCTGCCAGAAGTTTTCGGGAATTAAGCACAATCAGTGGTCAATCGCAGCCTGTCATAGCTAAGTGTTATAAATCGATAATCAGGAGCTGCGATAACGAGCGGATCACTACGCAAGTTGACGCATGTGATTTCTTGTCAAGATTTTGTTCCAGCTTGGGCCTTTCAATCGAAATCCAGCGACTTGCTACGAATATAGCTACTGTAGCTAAAGAGAAGAGTATCATAGATGGCCGAAATCCTACGTCCGTAGCAGCCGCGGTCATCTATATGGCATCACAATTGTCCGACGATAAGAAATCACAGAAGGAGATCTCCGAGGTGGCTGGCTGCGCAGAATCGACCATAAAGCAGTCATACAGACTTCTGATAGGTAGAGCCGCTGAATTAATCCCACCAGATTCCCAGTTCCACTCTAGAATACACCAATTGCCGGCGTCATAATTGTTTTATGTTTGTGTACAGAGAATAGAATGTATTCTAATACAGATAATTAATTATCATCATTTGTGTTGTGTTGTTCGGATCATGTCTGCATTATCATTCGAAATCAAAATCAAATCGAGTCATAGGTCATTAGTTGGTAGTCTCTCTTTTGGTGGATCTTGACTCAGAAGGGCTGTTTCTTGGCGAGACAGATCTTGATCTAGAACGCGAGATGTTCCTAGAGGCAGGTGATCTCGAGCGAGATCTAGATAGTTTCTTCTCGGAATAAGAGCTATTTCTCGACCTCGATCGCGATCTTGACCTTGAGCGTGACCTCAATGGTTCGCGTCTAGGTGGCGAACCGGACGCGCTGCGAGACCTGGATGGGGCCTCGCGAGTACGTTCGATAGACCTAGAACGCGATCTCGATTCACGCTTGCCTGAAATAGAGCTGTCTTTTGATCTAGAACGAGATCTCGAGCGAGATCTTTGAGGCTGGCGCCTTCCTGGTGAACTTGATACACTTCTAGGTCGCGATGGCGAGTCGTGCCTAGTGATTGGTGATCGAGAACGTGATCTTGATGCTGGAACACGGTCACGGGAACGTGAGCGTGAGTTGGAATAATCTCTTGAACGAGACCTTGACCGGCCCCCATGTCGACCACCATTGTTACGGCGGCGAGATTTGTCTTCATAAATCTTGATTCGCCTTCCCATGAATTCGGTGTCGTGTAGTTTTTCGATTGCATTGCGCATATCTTTAACCGTCGCAAAATCGACTATGCCCATGTTACGCTCTCGCTTATGCGCATCAGCGAAAGTAACCTCACCTGCCTGGCGCATCAAATCTTTGAGATCCTGCCAGCTAACACGACTGCTAAGATTTTCAACAATTACACGGAAATCAGTGTTCCTAGGTGGTCCGTATTTTTCTGCATAGGAGATACCGCCGGTTCGGCTACCACTGTGATTGTCTCCTCGATCGCGTCCGCGATCATTCCTGAATTCTCGTCTTGCTCCTGGTCCATCCCGTCTTATTGGTCCGTCTCTTCGTCCGAGACTCATGCTACTGCCACCACGGCCAGTTGTGGATCCATTACGTCCGCGCGGTGGACCCTTGGCGAATTCGACATGCACTCGTTCCCCATTGAGATCTCGTCCGTCTAGGTGTCTGACCGCAGCTTCGGCATCCTCTAGGTGCTCAAATTCCACGAAAGCGAAGCCATCCTTCATTAAGATATCTCTGATTTTGCCTTCCGGTCTAAAAAATCTCTCTATGTCTCTCTCGCGGACATGGTGACTGATTCTTCCTATATATACCCTACGCATGTTTTCTCCTGTCGGCTTATTGTCCGTCGAAGGTCTCGATCATGAATTCATGCAATTTGCCTATATTTCTTATTGTGCCCCAAGTTTCAGTCAACGGTTAAGGTGCAGTACACCTAACAACAATATCATGCAAAGAATAGGGGGAAAATCGTCGTAATAGATAATTTTTCTACATTAGAAAGTAAACATGGTGTTATGAGGTTTTTGGCATTTGCCTAACGCATTTTGCGCATGTCAACCGTGCTCTCGCCGCGCCATTTCAAATACTTCGAATTGTTCATAGCTCTTGAGCATAAGACCCGCGTAGATGGAATCAATTAAATCAATATCTCATCTTGGGATCTGCACCCAGTTGTCTTCAGATACGAATCGACAAGGTCACCCAATATCAGTAAGACGAGGGTGAGATTTCAGAATAAAACCTTTCTGTATACCGAGGTCCCCAGAAGTATACTGCAAAATGTCTCGACTTGTCGCATCGAAGGTTCATATAGCTTATCTCAGAAGAAACTTGAGACCTAATCACATTCAATCCAGATCATTGGGGGGTACTGTACCGACCACAAAACTTTTCCTAAATGGAGAATTCACCGAATCCAAAACCTCCAAATGGATAGACATACACAACCCAGCGACGAATCAAGTGATATCTCATGTGCCAATCGCGACTCAAGATGAAATGGATTCTGCATTACAGAGCGCCAAGGCCGCATTTCCAGAGTGGTCATCGCGTTCGATTATATCACGTCAGGGGATAATTTCGAACTACAAGCATCTCATCCAACAGAACATGAAACGCCTTGCCGAATCTATTACAGTCGAGCAAGGGAAAACTTTGGCTGACTCTGAAGGGGATATCACCAGAGGCCTACAAGTAGTTGAGTTTGCGAGTGCAATTACCTCTCTAGGGGGTGATCACTACCTTCACGGTGTTGCGAAGCACATGGACACCTATTCTTTCCGAGTGCCTATGGGGATATGTGGAGGAATCGCACCCTTTAACTTTCCAGCTATGATTCCTCTATGGATGTTCCCATTGGCAATAGTATCAGGCAACACCTTCATAATGAAACCCTCTGAACGTGTTCCTGGAGCGACCATGATCCTAATGGATCTCTTGAACAGAGCTGGTTGCCCTCCAGGGGTCGTCAACGTCATACATGGTCAGCACGATGCAGTCAACTTTATCTGCGACCAACCAGATATCAAGGCTGTTTCTTTTGTCGGTTCCGACCGAGCGGGCTTCCATGTCCATGATCGTTGCACAAAAGCTAGGAAGAGGGTACAGTGCAACATGGGAGCCAAGAACCATGGGGTCATACTACCGGATGCCAAGAAATCCGACACTATAAAGCAATTGGTGGGCGCGGCCTTCGGCGCCGCAGGCCAGCGTTGTATGGCTTTGTCGACTGCTATCTTCGTCGGTGAATCGCAAAATTGGATACCTGAGCTTGTCAATGTGGCGAAAAGCCTAAAGGTCGGCCCAGGACACCTTCCCGGCGTTGATCTGGGGCCTCTCATCTCACCGCAGGCCAAGCAAAGGTGTCTCGATTTGATTGAGAGTGGCGTAAAACAAGGCGCTGAGCTGGTATTAGATGGTCGTAACATTAAGGTTGAGGGCTATGAGAATGGAAATTTTGTCGGCCCAACCATACTCAGCAACGTAACTACCGATATGGAATGCTACACCGAGGAAATATTCGGACCCGTCCTCGTGATATTAAAATGTGATACCTTCCAGGATGCTATCAAGCTCATCAATGAGAACTGCTACGGAAACGGAACTGCCATCTTCACAACAAGTGGCTCCAGGGCTAGACAATATGTCGAGCAGACTAATGTGGGCCAAATAGGTGTCAATGTCCCAATCCCGGTTCCACTACCTATGTTTTCTTTCACAGGCTCGAAGAAATCATTCATCGGTGATTATAATTTCTACGGTAGGGCTGGTTATGAGTTCTACACACAAATGAAGACCGTTACTCAATCGTGGCCCGCAGAGGATAACTTGCAAGGTAAAGGATTCGCCTCCATGCCCGTATTGAAATAAACATTGTTCAAAGTTAATCTCGATCTGAAATATGTTTCGTATTGTTGCGTCTTTTTATTTTCATTCATGACTCTAAAGAACCAAATGATATGAAAGCCAAAACATGAAGAACGGTTGTATAAGGCAAAACATGCCAACTATATAGATCCCTGTTCGAGAGGTTTTATGGTCGAAATGGTCATGATTAGTCGATTCTATTGCTATGTGAAAGCTTTTCATGAAATAATAACCTAGTGCAAGGGTAGTATAGCATATGGTGGAGTAGTAGCCGGTCTTTTTAAAGAGCAAGCCCAACAACATTGCGCTGATGATCGGCACAAACTTGTACCCGCAAAATGCTATATAGTGTAGGAATGAGTACCACGTCTTAACATTGAAAATGTTGAATAGAACTACCATCAGGACAACTTCCAACGTCAGGCATCCAAGTGCAGAGCTTGACAATATTCCCAGCTGTTCGGGAGAGAACTTGTCTTTTAGTCCGAGCATGTAAGCAGCTGCCAGAACATATGTCATAAATGACATCAAAGGTATGTATAAATCTGGTTGAACAACGTTCTCTTTAGGTTCCTCATGGCTACCATGCCATCTCTTGTGCGCGAATGGAAAAATTAGGAAGCCTAGTTTCTTGATCACATATACATCATTGACTGCAAACAAAGGTCTTAAATTTCTATCTATCCATCCACCAGTGTTGTGGACTAAATTTTGCGAATATTGCCCAATGAATTGTTGACCGGCTGCCGCTATAAGTGGATCAGGAATGACATAAGTGTTCTGCGGTTGATGATCCATATTCATCTTGGGAGTTGTTATGATGGTTATTTTATATTGAATGTCATGATAACAAGAAGGCCGCTTTGAGTGAGATGTGATGTGGCAACAGTTAGTCGAGGATAGTGGACAATTTGGAGCACAAACAGGGGAGAGCAAAGATGCTGCTCCCCCGGCCAGTCGGCGTGCCTGCGGAATTTCACTCTGTCTGCAGATTGGAGAGGGAGTGCGTTCATCTGGATTGGCTTCAGGCGCTCGATCGGACCGCATTGAGCACTGCAAGCCGCGCCAGTCCGAGTTGCTATCCAGTCATTTAAGAAGCCGCCCTGGGCCCGCAGACTGTGCGGCGTTGGGACGGACCCGCCCCCTTGATGCCTGCGCTCGGCCAATGGAGCTTTCTCTGGCCTGCGAGAGCACGTCGATGAATAGGAAGCCCAAACCGCGTGTTGGTGCGCCAGTGAAAGAGCAGAGGCCATGGACGCAACGTGCTTGGCACGGCAGCCGGAGCACAGCCTGCCCCCTCGTTGGCACCGCGCCGCCTTTGCACGACCCGGGCCGGCAACGTTTCGCGATAGCGGCGCCGCAACGTTCCAGAACATTGTCGAACATCCCCGAGCGCCACTCTACCTGCTCCTGATATTGTGGTCTATCTCCTCGCTGAATGTCACCCGATTAGCTTGAATATTTTTCGCTTTAAAAATCAATCAGTCATTCAACGTTATCTTCAGTTCAATACTAATCATTTAGCCCATCCTCCACTTGGACACTCTTTTCGAGCCAAGATCTTCGATCAACTCTGTCAAAATTACTTTCTCTACCTATATTAGAAGTCTCGCTAGTAGTGTAGGAAGCAAAATGCCTAACCCAAAGGTATTCTTCGATGTAAGTGCCAACAAGAACAAGCTCGGACGTATAACAATGGAACTACGTGCGGACGTAGTACCAAAGACGGCTGAAAACTTCCGCGCCCTGTGCACCGGTGAAAAAGGATTCGGTTATAAGGGATCAGTTTTTCATCGAGTCATCCCTAGCTTCATGTGCCAAGGAGGTGATTTCACCAGGGGAAACGGTACCGGCGGTAAATCAATCTACGGGAACAAATTCGAGGACGAAAACTTCACCTTGACACACACCGGACCCGGTATCCTGTCCATGGCCAACGCTGGACCAAACACCAATGGATCTCAGTTTTTCTTGACTACAGCCAAGACCTCTTGGCTCGATGGCAAGCATGTAGTATTTGGCGCTGTCGTTGACGGCATGGATGTGGTCTCCAAGATTGAGTCCTACGGATCTGCTCAGGGCACCACCAAGGCCAAGATCGTCATTGATGACTGTGGAGAGCTCAAGTAAGCGGCCACTTTGTCACGAGTCCATCGGTCTACATTTCCCATCTCTTCATATAAGATCACGACAAGTCATCGGCAGCATTTCATAAGTTTATAAATGAAACCGATCCCTCAGAGGCCTTCTGGGGCAATGCCGAAGACTTAACCACTTGGCATGAAATGGTGTAATTGCGCATCTCGAGTATCTCGCATCCCCCGATTGCTCCTTTTAGATATTCTGCTCCATTCATCGGACAATCTTTATCATCCCACGATTTCTTGTCCCTATTCATTATTCCTATCAATTTAGAACCTATTTCCCTGTTTTGCCTGCAGCCTACCTTCGCCGTTTGCGCACCTCAAGTCAATCTGCTCTTACAGCGTCGTTAGATTACGGGTGTCACCGCATTTATTAAACTATCGAATTTGTATATATGATCGAAACTACAGGTTATATTTTCAGTGTCATCTCAAACCGGTCTTTTATTAGGAGTATTCGAGTTTGTATCTTTGCTCGAACATCTTGATAGTAGATGAGATCCACTCTGTCTTGGAGGATACTTCTGCAAAGATGCCTGGCAGATTCTCGACCGCGCACGTAGCGCTCACAGTTGCATATTGTATGATGAATGAGGCCACCCCATAAATCTCAGTACAACGTTCTCCCGAGGGTTTCACTCTGTCGCAATACAGAGGGCCACCTGAATCGCCTTGACAGATTCCGTGTCCCTGGTCATTATTGACGCACACCATCGTTTCATTGCTGTAGATATCAATATTATTTGTACGATCAAGGTCTCCCACCGGTCTTGAGGCTAATCTACCACGATGGTTGGAAGATCTGCTCCCAGTTTGTCTCATCCGATGGTCCTCATTATCTTCCGTACGATCTCCATCAAGCAGCTGGCTCGAGCACTGTAGACTGTCGACGATCTTGAGCTGCAGGTGCTTCAGCAAATTGGAACCACCAGAACCATGCGTTGCGCCCCATCCTATGGATTGGCAAGTGGTGTTGAGTGCCGGTCTGGTGTTGAATGGTGGCAAGCAGGCTGGAGCCACCTGTTGTGTGATGAAAATTGGAGCATTCAGGCGCAACAAGGCTAAATCATTGTTCATGTCGTTATCCCAGTCGTAGCTGAGGTGTTTCACATCCACTCCCGGATAGATTTGGGCGTCATCCACGTAACGGACCTGAATTTGATCCTCATCCTGTTCTCTGAGATCGTGGGTACCCAGAACCACCTTGATTCCACGCTGGAGTCCATCTTTCGTTATACAATGGCCCGCAGTCAAAACGTACTGGGGATGCACCAGAGTTCCGGCACAGAAATGGCACGTTGGCTCTATGAGCTCATATTGCAGACTCACCTGACCTGGCCAAGTGCCTCTATGTGCCTCAGTTCCGCCCACTATTCTCTTGACTCGGCGGCGTTTTTGTCGCCCTGTCGACTCCTTTCCATTACGATGTTGAGTTGGAGCAAACAGAGGCCCATTGAATAGGTCCATCGACTGGCCAATCAATGAGGGCAAATTTATACTTTGGTCTGCGGCTTTTTTTGTGCCAACCGTCGCTTGCCAATCACTAGATTGGCAACAATGCACTAGATCGTCACCAAAATAGACCAGCTTACCAAGTTTGTTATGTGGATCCTGTTGCGACTTGCGTACCCTTTTTGAGGATCGAGAGGAGTTCACCGATTGGAGCGTAGTTGGAAAACGATTTGCCCTTGGATATCCGCAGACTTTGATCGACTCGTCGCTTCCGTCGCCGCAATCGTCGAAACCGTTGCATTTAAGCGCCAGGTCGATGATCTTCCTATTTCGGCAGAAATACTTTCCATTGTCAGCAGCAGGCAGCTCACTGGGATCGCTGATGAATTTGTACTTGATCTTGAAATGGGAATTTGTGGAAAACTCATCACTAGAAACAGACAATTTCAACGAACGCATTGGCACAATCAGACGTCTAGTTTGACCGCAAACTACCTTGAAGTCGTCCCATTCCATCAGAGTGTTCAACCTTTTCGACAGAAGCTCCTTGAAACGAGCGTCCCTCTGGCAGCAGAACCTGCGCCACGAATGGGCGCCTCTTCGTCGGTGGCTCAACTGTTGCCTCTTCTTCCTCTCACCCATCGAATGAGGAGACCCAGATCGTGGCCTTCGAGACACAGTCCGATGTTTACCACCAGTCTGATGTTCTTGCCGGTGCTCACCCCTTGGACCCTCATCACTTCCATCCATTGGCACAGCCCTCCTGTTTGGAGCTCTTCTCGATCTGGCCAAGATATCGGCACAAGTTTTCTCGTAGATATAGTCTATCGTAGTGTCGATAATCTTGAAGTCATTCTCTTCCTCTGATTCCTCAAGTATCGTCCTGTTCAGCGGGGTATTCAGCAGCACTCCCATTGCCTCAGACACTGCCATAGCCGCACTCGTATCGTATGTGTCTTGGTCCTCGTCCGTCTCAGTGCCTGATTTTCCTTTCCCCTCATCGTTCGCCTCCTCCTCCTCTGCCTCATATTCGAGACTTTCTAAATAAAAGTTGTCGTCTATCTCAACCTCAGCACTTCTCGACTGTTGGCTCCGCTTTTTTTCCAAGATTTTTGTATTGATCTCGCCCACAAAGCTGAATCGCAGCTCCTGGTACTCGCAAAAGTTGGTCACTCGCTCGAAATTAATCTCCTCAAAGTCTATGGAGATGGCAAAATGATTCCTATTTCGAGACAGCAGCAACACACTATAGTTTGTCGTCCCAGCTCTCGGGAGATCACCATCAAGCTTGCGATTGATCTTTGCTCTGTCATCAGTGGAATGTGGAATCTCCTTGTCTGAAATCGAATCGTCGATTGTCACATTGCCACTCTCTAGCCGGCCACTAATATAACCGGACTCATTCGAGTCGTCGATAAAGATAATCCTGGTCTCTCGGTTAATCTCATACTGTTGTGACAAGGTGGCGGATGGATAAATAGATAATAGTAGAAGTGTGCCGATGCTAAATATGGCCAGATCTTTGAATGCCGGTACTTTTTTGCATCGCTCGTACAACATGTTTACTCCCGTTCGTATAGTTACGAACTTATGGTCTACCTAGCAAACTGGAGGCAACTTTTCCAGTTGGCTCGTGTTCAAGGAGGAAAATGTTGGCAATGTTGTGTGGAAAAGCACACATTAGATGAAGAAGGAGTGAAGAATTGCTTTCGTCAGAACCGGCCGAGGCAAAGTACTGGGAAAAAGTCCATTTTCATTGTCGACCATTTATTGTAGAGTTGTCTCATTCAATAGCAAGTCAACAACACACTGAATCGATAGATCAGATACAATGGTGGGTTGGCTTGCAAACGGAAAGTAAAACTAAGCGAGAGGGAGAGAGGTAGACAGAAAGGGAGAAAGGGAGAGACTAAAGAATGTCAATGCCATCTTGTGATAATGGTAAACTCTTTTTTCACGCGCTGAATATTCAGCGCAAACCAACTTGCCACGATTGTGCTCTCGAGTGGCTCAACAATTGATCCATTGCTTGCTTTATGTTCGGCTTCCCAACTCGATAGATGGGCACAGTCCTTGTATAAATTCAAGATCAACTCAAAATGATAGGAGGTGGCAGATTGGAATTCGTACAGGAAGCATAATAAGCCATAAAAGAGAACATTTTCAATTTTCCCGTACTACTAATTGTTGCCTATAGGCACGTTCACGAAGCGCGTGCAATCGGATGAGAATTTACTGAGCGAGGAATCGCGCGATATCTTGTGCAGGCTCAGCTATCGGCAAGCCTGTCAAGTGTGTGCCCTCTACTTCTAGTTGTCCGATAACGATTAGATTTTCCCTCCACCCTTTCCACCTCGTAAATCAGTAATGAACGGAAGATCATCAAACTTGGCAGCATCAAGAATCCATCTCAGCTTCACTTAGCGTCTTAGCGAGCTCGACATGAGCGAAAGTGTGGGAAATCGAAGCCGACTGAGTTGATCAAGTTTCCGATAGTTTTCGGACGCTTAGCCTTCCCCAGCTTTCTTAAACCAAGAGAGCAGTGTGAGCAGTGTTGAGGAGCATATTTCTTCCGTTCATATAATCAACCAATGATCATTACGGGCTATTCTATGGGTGGACGTAGCCAGAGATAAGGTCTAGAGGTGGTGGTTGAATTTGCCAGTCGGATTATTCTAGAGAAATCAGCTGCAAATATTGAACAAACTGTCCTCTTGACCCGAGTGGTCCAAGAGCTGCAATCAGAGCAGTGGAATTTATAGGGGATAATAAATTGTCATGCTCGAGGGTTGCAGTAATCAGTTGAGGCTTTCTTCCCTAAGTAATCAAAGCATTAATCAACTTGGAATAGTGCGTCAGTGCGTTTTCCCATACAAACTCTCAAGCTTTGATGAGGAGATTCTGTTTACACTGAAGTTGTCAACTTGAGTTAAGGAGAAGTGGTTGGTATTTGGTGGGCCTAGCTTCTAAATGGGGAATTTTCACGATTCTTGCGATGCACCACAAGAGTTGAAGGAGCAAAGAGCCAAGCAATTGGTGCCAAAGCAACTTATCGTCTTTTTCCCTTGCAGTTCGGTCAATCATCACAACTCTCGTGCTGTTGAGCAACTCGATAGTCCGCCGGCTGGAAGAGTGTGCTTCTATACCAATGAGGCGTTCTCCTGAACTGCATTGATCGCCATCAGGATATCAGGAAACGATGAACAGGAGTTCCAAACATGTAAACAGCAGACCAAGAAAGATTGGATGTTTCCTGAGTGTCGTAAGCAGGAACCATTTGCGATCAGGTTCCAACAAGACAACAGGAAAAGGTGCACCAAATAGCGATCCAAACATCCATGCTCGAGGGAAAGAGATTAGATGTTAATCTGATCCAAGACCAGATACATTTCATCTCTTTGAACTCGGCCGGCGGCATTCTGGCTAGAGGATAGAAATTGCCCGATGTTGGCGCAAAAATTGACCGATGTAGAAATGTTGATCATTCGGGCAGTCATCTCGACTCCACTGCACTCGTGACCGCTTGGATCAAGGTCGTTAGAGACATTCTTTATCAAGTTTGATGTCATTCTTATGGGGCAGTCACATCAGAAGTTTATAGATAGGACAACAATAAATTTGTTGGTCATTCAAAAAAGAGAGAAACAGTTTCTCTCATTCAGTCATATCAGTCAGTTAGTCAGCCATGCATGTTTGTTTTAAGATAAAACTCGAACCCGCAATTTACAATCAAGACAGTGCTTGTGACCAGAACAATCAAGGTTCATTGTTTTTTGCTCGTCCTCGTATCGTTTTGATGTTTGATGGAGATATTTCCTTTTTATCTCAGTCAACACTGCCCTTATAGCAACAAAGCTAGAAAGTTGGAAGGGAGAGAAAAGGGCAAAAGTTGTCTGATGATCGGACATGGTTGCTATCTTATCTAGACAATTGGTGACGAACGTGAGGCGTCCTGATGAATTTGACAAGTTATTGTATAACTTTTATCAATAGCCACCCTTTAACGAGGCTAAATGAGATCGCGCGATATTACACCCCTGGTTTTACTGCTCAACTTGGCAGCGCTAAATACTCACTAACAACAGTTTGATTCTAATTCTTATTGCCATCTAACCAATGGTTCGATTATGCGCGTACGCACTCTAATCATGGAGAGGCTTCCACGATTGTTCAAGTGGCTGGCAAAAGATAGTCACATACTAAGATCAAGTGATCAAAGAGGATTCCTATAAATAGGATCAATCAATCGAAACTTACTCACTTTGGTGAAGCCATCAGCCAGCGAAAGTAACAAACAGCAACTTCAATAAAGCGCCAAAAAACTTCTTACTTGCAACGAAAAAGAAAATAATCATCCCACAAAACTAGCACGAGTAGACCTCGTTAATCAAACTTCTCGACACTTGTTCCGCTCTTTCTTGGTCTCTGCCACTGTCTCTTTGTGCCTACAGCTCGGAATTGAACTTCCCATCAACTCTCACTCATAGACACTCGCAAGCCATCCGCTTAGATTGAAAATGTTCAGCCGAAACATGAACAGACTTTCAAGCGAGCAAATGCTCCAACAAAGCCGCCGAAAAATGCTCAACTACTGGACAACGCATAATCAGAAGCTGAAAACTTTGATCAAAATTTGCATCATGAAGAAAAGCGTGGCCAGAGAGCAAAGATTCTTGCTATGATTCCACTCTCGGATCTCACACAATCTCTGACTAACTTCCATGATGCTCAAAAGAAACCGGGTTAGGAGCTCGACGCTTGGTGACATGAAGGATCTAGAGATATAAAGAAACATGGAGACCAATTGGAGTATGATTGGTTCTGCAATTCGACTCAGGCATGGCGCCCGGATGGAGAATAGGGAAAATGAAACGCTACAAGGAGCCGTGAACAGAGACGAGGATGTCACTAGCTCGGAGAATCTCACAATTCAACTAGAAGAACTGACTGGTGTGTCAGGTTTTCTGCGAACTATGATCCTACTCGAATGACTCATGTAAGAGGACGATCAAAAGTTATTTACAATTTAATAAAGTTGAGAATGATCTATAGTTTATAATCGTCTATCTCACAAGAGAGTGATAGTTTTTGAAAGGTCCGGTTGCTATACAAGAGCTTAAAGACGGTCTGTTGTTTAAGCGGATGCTTAGCTCGCTCATGCAACTAGTGTCGTCCAACTCCTGTTCAATCGATAAGCATGTAAGATTGGAGAGTGCGCTGAGGGTTGTATGCGATAGATTAAGTTGGCAGCCAATTGAGTGACAGATAAGATTTGTTGTTACATAACAAACATCAGAATTCATCACAAGGCATAGTTGATAAGGGGAAACGTTTTGGATCGACTAAAACCATTAGCCGCGCATGGATTTGCCTCTCGCAGCCAAATTTAGGACGCAGATTCGTGTGAGTTGGAAGCTGGAATGGTGTTTGCGACTCGCAAGCTCTGGCCACATTGCGAATGTCGCTGCTCGCCGCTCGCGGCCAACTGTGGCCATTCTTTATTCTTTTCCAAGCCTTGCCCAGTTGAGTTTTGTAAACACTCACCGGCACTGGCCTACATCAAACCATGACTTCTCTCCTATCATGATAGCTGTTAGGTCAATAACGGTCTTTAGTATTAGATTTTCTCAGATATTCTCGCCTTCCGAAACACTTAAGGCCCACTAATGAGGAGCACTAGACAGACCGAGGCTTGTGAGAGCGTCAACTTATTAAATGAATCACCAAATACAAAAGTTATTTTAACTAGGAAACGGGTTAAAGGAAAGATAAAAGAAAGATATTATATAGCCAGAAAAGGTGAACCACAGTTTTCCTTGGAGGCCAATGCTGGTGATAAATCCGATTTCATATGGCAATCCAAAAGCAATAAACTATTAGGCGTAATCAAAGATGGGGAACTGAAAAAGCCGAAAAGTTTAGAGAAAATTTTCTATTTTAGCAAATTAGATCTGAAACCTAGTGAGAACTTTATACTTGAGCAGGATGAGAGTGATTCTGATTATCCGACGCTGCACAATCATCATTCTCAACAAGACCATCATACGACATTGTTGCTTTCGGATCGATTAGTTTGAACTTTCTTGCCAAAATAAATGTTGCCATGCCTACAATGAGTAACAATTCAAAGATGAAAAGGAAATATGTGCTAGATCGATAACCGAATTGATCCAACAATATACCTCCTAGAGAGGGGCCAATAAAGGCGCCTATTGAGGTCGATGTGTGATAGATAGACGAGCAAACACCAAATGTCGATTTGTTGTCTGGCATGCCCAATTCACCTATCGAATAGTTGAAAGATCCCACTAATGCAGCCACCAACTTGATTCCAGTTCCCAGGCCTATCAAAATCAATGCAATAATTATTGAGACCAGGGAAGGTTGAGCACTAATTATTGGCACTGGTCCAAGAATTATAAATCCTGCCAGACACTGTATACACCCGACAAGACACAGTAATCTTGTATCAAACATTTTTGTCAATTTACCCCAAACCGGTGTGGTGATTGCGTAGATGGTGCCTGTGATAACGAAAATCGATCCAACAGTCATAACGCTCAGATCAAACTGGCGTAAGTGATGCTCTAATGTCGCTGCATTGTACCCAATAAATGTTAGAGATGTTACGACACATAGAGAGTCCAATATTATGCCTGGTGTTAGAAGAATTTGTAAATATCCCGCCTGGCGCTCCTTAGCGTCATGTATCACAGCGTCTCGTCCGTAGCATACAACAAAGTTGAGAAAGGCACCGAAGACTAAGAAACTTCCCAGGGCAAAGAATGGTAATGTATAGTCCCCAATCTCGTAAAGCCACCCTCCAAGTGTTGGACCACATATCAGGCCAAGTCCAAATGAAGTCTCTAGGAGCGAAAGTATCGTAGCTTGATCATTTGGAAACTCTTCTGCTGTTGCCGTGTAGCTAGGTGTTGTGAATGATGCCGCTCCTACTCCCTCAAGTATTCTTATCAGGAATGCCAATGTGATGAAACAATATCCACTTGGTGCTCGATCGAGAAAACCGAATATCACAGTCATCAAACCGGTCAATAGGAGACCAAACTGGATCCACAACTTCGGTGGGGACTGACCGACTAATTTTCCAACTATTGGAGACATAAATATGATTGCGAGCTCGTAAACCCCGAAGACCAGGCCATATTCTGTCGCCGTCGCTCCCTTGGCTTCAGCCTCCTTAGGGAAGAAAGGCGCCTGAAGAGATACACAGGCGGCCAGAAAGAAGTTCCCATAGATGTAAGTGAATATCACTAGCAGCTGTCTCTTAGTAAACCTTTTCCTGTGATTTTTAATACTCTCGTGAAAAGAGGCCTGCCTCTGGTCAATAGAACTGGTGTGCCTGATCAATGATGATCTATCAAATGAAGTTGTTGGGGCATCCATCCTGATGTTGAAAAGTTAAATTATGAACAATGTGAGATTTATTCCGTCAACCTATACACTGAAAGCTTCTAGATTGGTATACGAAAACTGAATAGAAATTCCCAGAGCTTGGCTAGTTTCTCCAACACTAGGTCAACCAATGACTTAACCTCTGCGTACTTCACTAATTCTCTGAGATGAACACCTCCAAGACGAAGATCAAGACAGATCAAGACCAGACCAAGTGGCGACAAGAAGGAGTCTGGGGGTGACGGAACGCCCATTGATCGCGCGGGGACATAACGCATCTTCCAGATACTCCCACCAGCGCACTTAGAACAGATCTGGTAGAGACAGAATCATAGCTGTGCTAGCTTGCCAGATCTAGCGTGCTTTGAAGGTCTAGGTCCATCAAAACTCGACACTGATATGACTAAAGGTTGAAAAAGAGGCGGTTTTTGCCGGCATCTGCTTTCCTGTTACACCATCAGATGAGGTCTATTTGTATGGTTTTCGCAAACTAACCTTTAGTTGAAGACAGGACTAACCTGTATTGCTTATGTTAGTTTATTATCACACAACTAATTAATTTCAACATTAGGATGCGATTCAAGGTTCTGGTCGCGACACTGAAAAGACCTTGGCAGATATAGCCCTCATTTGTTTTCCTTCCCCGATGGCTGTTCGCCTCCGCTCGGGCTTCCCTCTAGTCTTGGGGTTTCTTCATTCGCCTGCTTGTAGGCTGGGAATTGTTCCCAAGATGGTGATAATTCAAATTTCCTAAACTCTTGAGGTAGTTCCACAGGTTCGTAGACAATCCGCATTTTTTCATCATCGAATCTGACCTCCTCATATCCTGAGAGGGGGAAATCTCGCCTGAATGGGTGACCCTCAAAACCGTAATCGGTCAATATACGACGCAGGTCAGGGTGACCTTTGAACATGATGCCGAACATGTCGTAGACTTCTCTCTCGTACCAGTCGGCACCCTTGAATATGGGTACAATTGAATCTACTGGAGTACCATCATCCGTATATGTCTTGACTCGTATCCTTTCGTTGAATCTGATCGATAAGAGGTTGTAAATGAGTTCAAACCTATTAGCACGAGCCGGGACGTCCATTCCAGCGATGTCTATGATATTAGTGAACTGCGTCCTATGATGCATCTTGAGAAAACTTATGACAGGTACTATACCACCGGGAGCGATACACAGCTCAACTTCATTCTGGTGTGTAAGGCGTGCGACTTGCAAGTACTTTGGTAAGCATTCTTGAGCTATCTTGATCATTTTTGTCGCCATCTTGTTGCTTGGTCATTTAGCTGGGTCCAAGCCAGGGGTTAGGTTCGATTCAATTGTCTAACACCTAGGCCGATATGCTCCGAGCCACAATGTTGATTCAAGCTTCTATTTTTTGTTTTGGTGTGCGTGCTTGAGCTTTCTCATTGAGATTGTACGAACTGTACGATAAGAGAGGTGGTGAAAAGTCTGTTTATCAATAGCGCGCGAAAGTCACGTGCAGGAATCTTGACTACAAGCCAATCTTCAACCGTCTCATTTAGACCTATCTTATTAAGCTTCCTTGACTGGACCAAATCAAATTTGGTCCACCGGGGCACCCCAGAATAATCTGTAAAGATGCAGTATCCCAGGCTCGTGGAGTCAAAGACTGCTGCCCAAGGAGTGACAACGATTTGTTGGAATCCGGGCATGGACTTATTGGCAACAGTTTTTGAGAGTGGTGCCCTGACTTGTAGTCGATTGCTGTCTCTACAAAAGGTATGGTATAGGGCACCTTGTGGTAGGGTTATATCGATTGCATGGAGACCCGACGGTAGGGTGCTAGCAATTGGCACTTACAACGAGAAGACTAAGGAAAACATATGCACGTTGCATGATGTGGAGGATGGCAAGGAAATCTACTCTATAAATAAGGATGCAGAGATAACAGCAATTGCTTGGTTCGATTGTGATGACATAGATAAGCAAAATCTACAAGAGGATCCATTAAGAGGCAAGAAGATCCCGGAGATTCCCGAAGTGCAAGCTGAAAATTTTAGTCACCGGTTAGCTCTCAAGCAGACAAAAATGAATCTCTTGCTCATTTCAACAACCGATGGTATCATAAGTCTCTATGCCCTTGGACTATTTCATTTGAGCGATGTGAGCATCCATGATGAACCGAACACTTTGATAACACAAACACATATGTCGAGTTGCATGCGTTTCATTTCGTTCATCGTCTTGGACGAGACTAGTTCGAGCAACTCACACTATAGTCTGAGAATGATCAGGTTAGATACCCTCCAGAACAGAAAAAAGGAGATACTGAATGTTGCCAAAATGTATGCGAAGATCACGGATGAATTAGAGTATCTGGACGATACGCTAAGTGCCATTACTACCAGTTGGACCGATGTGCTCGCCGGCCTCGACAATAAGCTTTCATCATACTGTAGTCGTAAGAATAAGAAATCTGACGATAGTCAAGATGGTGATTATACATTTATAAGCGCCGATGATCTCTTGCAATTGTTAGTTCTCGGATATCCGAGTGATAATCTGGAGAAGTTCCTAGCTGATATGTCGGACAAGGGTTTGAGGAAGCTAAATATGGCCATCGAGCAGACATGTTTGCGTGTACAGAATCTGATTGTGAAAAATGCTCAGAAATGTTGTTACCATCTTCACAGCGATCTCAACCGACTTAGAGGAATGTCATTGTGGCGCGAGAAATATGCTGATGTGGGATTGGATGATAAATCAATTGTAGAGGCAATGAGAGATGTCGGTTCATTGGTATTGAAGCTAACTGAGCTCCAACAAGTCATCGATCATTCCCTCAAGAGCACGAAATCTTTCTTCAGATGGCTCATATCAGTTGCAGCCCGTTTGTGTGCTGAGAATGGTGATACCACTACACATGTCAACAGGATGACACAACAAGACATTCAATTGATTACCGATTTCATATTAGAGAATTTCGATTACAATTCGAATCATGACGATCTGGGCTCATTCCTGAGCAGAGAGTCCGATTTCAGCAGTGCAAATAATAGTGATAGTTGGTCAAATAGGCCGACGTGTAGTAATTTTACTCTGGAACAAGTGGGACAATATTTAAAAAACGAACCATTGACCAGGTTGAAATATTCATTCATGAAACCGGAGTCAAATTTTTGGATCAACTTTTTCAGATCGAGACCAGATATTAGCGAACCAAAGATCCTCGAAGAAGATGGCTCTTCAATGATATTATTCTATCCACATAGATCAAGCACCTCATTGATCCAAGAGCACAAACAGGCCTGCAACTCGATAAAGGCTGCGTTCAAATCTGTTGTATCGAGCATAAATTTGATCCCAGAGAGTGGGATGAATTTTGTGCATTTGAGGAATTTCCTCAAGAATGGTCCAGCCAAAAGGATACGCCTTGAGACAGACATTAGAGTCATGAAACAGTATACATTATTCCAGACCAAAGAGAGCCCAGTCGCTAAGCAGTATGTGATTGCACAATCTCTAAACGACAAGTCTTTCAGATTGATTTCATTGGAATTTCAATCATCCAACCCGGCGGCAACGTCAACGAGACAGACTACAAACACTAGATTGTCTGGTTCACTATCAGCTGGTGCTAGTATAGTTATAGGAGATTCCAACTTTTACGATAACAAAGATTCGAAGCGAATGCTACTCTGCTTCCTACTGCTTGACCAAATCAACAATGACACTATACTGGTGCAAGTGGAGGTGGAGAAATTGTTCACCATTTCCGGTTGTCCAGAGAGAGCACAAAAGGATGGGGCAAAAGTATTTAGAAACAATGACATGATTGAAAAGCACAGCTGCCAGCTCTTGCTGAAGATCGATTTGCACACTGAGCCGGCGGCAGACAGGAAGCACGAGCCCGAGATGATGGTAAAACGGATTAGGAGAGTCTTAGGTTTGGACCTGTACACTAGCAGTAGTCGGGGTGTGATAGCGTTCACTTCGAATGGTCGCAAACGACTGCACTTGTACGAGCTCGAGTCTGCCGCCTCGGAATCGGAGATAGTCGACGACGAAGTGGACGCGGAGGAAGAGATAGACGAGAGTCTAATCGACACAGACTTGTTAGGTTAATCCGCAAAGGGTAGCTGTGGGAAGACTTTTGAGAAAGCTATTTCTGGTCGACCTAGTCCCTAATACGATGGTAGAGACAAAAGCCAGTGGCCATTTGAGGCTCCCGAGCGTGTTCATGTGGTCAAATGGGGGCGTCTATCGAGGGCGAACGATCAATTTGTATGCGAGAAGCTTAGTGCCGGCTCAGTGTTTGCCTTTTGTGCCGCGAACTATGCAGAGTTTGTCACCTAAGTGTCGGCCCCTCAGAGCCAGGAAGAAAGTGAAAGGGAAACTATTTCCGGTACGAAGGTCAGAGTGGCGTTCGGAAGACTGGGAGCGGCAGAAATGACTTATATTTATAGACATATTCATGGATGGCAAATGATGGCAGTGTGCCCAGAGGCGCCTACTGGAAGCAACCTGGAGGCAAACAAGCCTCTGGAAGGCAAACATTAGACGGGCAAACTCTTCTTCTCATGTTCGTCTCGAGATTAAAGCTCACGAAATTACTCGTGTTCCCTTCCTGATTGGCCGCCTTTAATGGCCAACTCTTGGGCCTTTGTTGCCTGGTAATTGGATCATTTCTCTCACAAATCATATCGGTACACTGCACTGGGCTGGCCATAATCTATGACTAGCGGGCAAAAGTTGGGCAGCTTGGCAGAGTAAGCTGGCAAAGTGCTGTGTCACCAGCCAGCTAGAGAGAGAGAGAGAGAGGCCCGTCTGACACGCGAGCTGGTGCGCTGTGTCCAAAGGCACTCGTGGCTTTTGCCTCTTTTCCACTCGCTTGCTTGCAACCGACACCAAAGGAACGACAACCGAATTGGCCATCACCCACGAGCGCCGCCGAGCAATGCTATTAGCACCAGCCAATGTTTGATCGCATTTAGCGTCTTGTTGTTGCTCGCTTGCTGCCGTTGTTGCTCTCCTGCTGCTGCTGTTGCCGCCAGTCCTCCTCTTCCGCCGCCGCTGCTGCCGCCACTCTGAATGTGGCCCCAGTCTTAGCTGGAAAGAGTCCCTGCCCGAAGGGTCCAAAGCCAGTTGGCTTGCTGCAGGAACTAATGGCTTACAGATCCCCTCGGATCTGCGGCCCGCCTTTACTGGGCCTTGTGTGCGGTTTGCGGGAAGGGAAGAGGAGCTGGAGTTGGATTGGGAGAGGGAAAAAGAGAGAAGCTCCCAGAGGCGAGCTTGCAGCGGAAGAGCAACAGCAGTGGGGGGCGTCCAAGGCGTCCAAGGCAAGCTCGCTCGAGGGGGCAAAAAGGGAGCCCAAAAGGGGGCCCAATGCGAGCTCGACAGGCACTTGACTCTCGATCCAATGTTGGCGCACTTAAACAATGGCGTTCTGGGCGCAATTTGTTCTCCACTGGCCGCACGTGTTCCACAGTGGCCGCTCTGTGTTGCTGCTGCTGGCGAGCCGCACGCCTCGCCAGCGCCTTGCCAGCGCCAAGCTGCCGTCGGACTCCAACTGAGCGAGCGAGCAAGCCAGCAAGCTAGCCAGCTGGCTGGCCGAGCGCCCCACTGCTTGTGTGTGGGCCTCACACAATGCTCCACTTGATTAGAGCCGCCGGCCAAGCGGCTGGGCCCAGTGGCTCTGTGAGGGCGCGAAACTTTATTTTTCTCGCCCCCAAGCGAGCCGCTGGGCCTCCCGAAGGCGACCGGATGCGCCCATTTATGATTTGCTCCCTTCTGCCTGGCTGCCTGATGGCTAGCTAGGCGCTTCTGACCAATGGCCGAGCGGCTGAGTTTGGCGTTTGGCGTCCATTGGCGTGGAGCAACGTGCAAAAGTGGGCCCCACAGTTGCGCCACGAAACTTGATTGATGAGCGGCCGAGATCAATCATGAGATTCTGGCTCGCCGCCGCCGCTTTTTCGCCCCCTTCCGGTGAGACTGGTGAGACTAGTAAGACTAGTGAGACTCCCTCTCTCTTCCTGCCCACCAGAGAGAGAGAGAGTCTGCTGAGAGTTGCCTGTCTTGCCAGTCTTACCTCGCCGGTCTCGCCGTTCAGAGTTCGTCTCAAGGCCGCCCAGTCTGCCTGCAATATGGCCACGCAAATGAGCCGCTGGCCTCAAGACGACTGGAAAATCGTGCGCCCAGTCCACACAATTGGAGCGCCGGCACGCGCCAGCTGTCTAATCATTGTGGCCCAGCTTCTGCTCGCTCGGCGAGCTCGCCCACCACTGTCCGTCGGTGGCAGCGTTTCGTTCTGCCCGAGCTCGTTCCCCAGAAGCTCGAGGGGCCCTCGCTCGCCAGTGTCCAGCGAGGGCTCCTTGCTGGTCGCTTGGCGCTCGCCAAGGAGACGAGCCAAGAGGCAGAGTTGGGGGGCCCGGGCCGAACGGGCCCAGCCAGTCCGCTTTCCAGTTGGCCGACTTCACAATTCGTTTGCACGCGCGCCCCTCCGGCTGGCTGGGGAGAAAAAAGCGGCTGATCAATGGGGCTGGGGGCCAATTGGACAGGAATCGGCGAGATAGCGGCCAGCTTGCGCTCGAGTGCGCCAAATTGGCGCCAGTCCCAGTCCTCCGGCAAAGCGGCAAACCGGCCACTGGACTCTGCTTGTTGTGGGCCGGCCGCGCGCACACTGCACTGCACTGCACTGCACTGCATTGCAATCCCGTGCAATCCCGTGCAGTGCGGCCTGCGAGCGACAAGCGGCGGCCGCACACTAGCTCTAGTCCATGGCGCCAGCATCCGCCCGCGCACACCTCGTCTGCCGACCGGCCACTGTCCAATCCATCCTCCAGCCCAATCGCCGATCGCCAATGGCTAGCGGGCGGACCAGACGCCGGCCCTTCCGGCGGCCGAGCACGCCCGGCCGCTCGGCCGCCGGCGAGTCGGCATTTTTCCCCGGGCGACAGAGATAGTGGTCGGCCACCAGGGACTTGCCGGAAGGGGAGCCTTGAGACTGGGCGCCATTCATTTCGCATCAGATAATCTGGCAGGCAAATTTACGACAGAAGTCACTGGGGCTCTGGTGCGCGAGGCGAGCAAGACTCTCCTCTTCTGGGCCGAGCCAGCAGCTCGTCAGCCTGGCGGCCGATGCTTTGTTGCCCGCGGCCGCCCGCGGCCGCCCGCTCAACTGGGCCCCGATTGGGAAAACTTGACGACGCCCACCAGCTTGAGGAAGCTCGTCCGGCGGGGGCGGTCCAGTTGTGGCGTCCGACAGTCTGTCTCTGGGCTAGCGGCGTCCGATCGGCCGCTCGAGCCGCGTGAAGGACGCGCATCGACGACTCCAAGGTGGCCCGCCGACTGACGGCTATCCGCCGGAACCCAGAGGAGTCTGGGCGGCGCCAGAGGAGCTCCGTTCCGCCTGCGAGTTTTCTCGCATATGTGTGTACATTTTTCTCGCCGGGAGGCGAGCGAGCAGCGAGGCAGCGTGGTCGTGGGGGCGGGCGGGCGTGGCCGGCAGGACGAGTGTGGGCGCCTAGCGGCGCGGGCGGGAGCGTGCGAGGGCGGCCGCGCGCGCCAGTGGGGCGGGGACGCGCGTCCGCAACGGTCCGCGACGATCCGCATGGCTTCGGGCGGCGCGCGCACTCACCTCTCTGCGCATGCTGCCCGCCCGCACGCCCGCCTGTCCGCCGCTGCTCGCTTTCCGTTTCATTTACTCGCCCAAACAAGACGCTCACAGTCCAGAGAGTAGGCCCAAAACCAACACAACCTTCACACTCACACACACACACACACAAAACTCGTCCATCTCTTTTCCCCCCACTTCCAAACAACATCACTTGACCAGATTATACACTAGGGGCAGCAGGCGAGAGAGAAAGATCCACTTCTGGCGCGGGCTCCTCGCTGATCGGCCAGCAACTCGAGAGCGACATGGGTGGTAAATATCGGCATTGTTGTTCAGTTTAGTTGTGTTGTTTTCCTCTGCTGCTCCCACTCTTCTGCCTGCTTGCCTCCTTTTGCAGCAAGAGCAGTCCAGAGAAAGTCCCAAGCTAAAAGACTTGTTTCCATCGTGGGATATTTTACTCCCTCGTCCAAGGAACACTTTATTATTCGACACCATAAGGGGCCCGTTTGTTGTTGAAGGCCGAGCGAGGGCGATCTTGCCGAGCAAGCGAGAGAAAGAGAGAGAGAGAGAGAGAGAGTTAGTGGAGACAATGCGAAGAGGCGACGAGAACAAGAGTCGAATCTCAAGTGGCTAGACGGAGGACAAGTTGGCTGGACGTTGAGGAGAAAATAGGCAAGCGGCAAAAGGAGGGAAAGGGAGAGAAGAAGTGGCAGGAGACAAGTGAAGGGCGCGCTCAATTTGGGCTCAATGTCAGCGCGAGTGTGATCAATTTTGTCGCTCGCAAGTTCAAGCAAAAAAAGAGACCATTCCGATTGGGAAATGTCTGTCTTTCAATTGAAAAGTGAGCAAGCTCGTTGCCAACTGCAAGGAGCTCCTAACTTGCGAGCGTTCCTCTTTGGATCCTCCATCGAGCCACGATAATCGGCAATCCAGTCGAGTGAGTGTCGTTTTCCTGAAGGAGAACCAGGAGCTTTAAAGCTTCAAGCAGAGCGACAACTGCAAGTGGAAAGTTCAAAAAATAGTTTATCACCAACAGGACAAGCAAACTGGAACGTCAACAAGAGTAGAAACAACAAACAGAGGAAGGCCAGAGTTTTGGGCGCACTTTTGAGGCAGCCTATTGGAGGAAGAAGGGAGTTGGTTTTGCTTTATCAGCAGTGTTTAAGTGAACTTTTTCCCATTCGGTAAGTTTCCCATTTGTGCTCGAGAACTTGAGAAAAGGGCAAAGAGTTTTTTGTGTAAAAACTTTTGAACAAAAAAGTCTCCCTAATGAACAAAAGATTCGCCTCGTGAAACGAGCACCATGCACACACAGTTCCAATGACAAAACAAGTGTCTGCATGTGCATTCTTTGCCACTTGCAGGCACGTGCACTGCCCCAAACTGGCCCCTCTTTTTGCCCACTTGCCGCCCGCCAAACGCCTTCCAGCCGCCCCAATGGAGCTCTCTCCTTTGAGCGCCCCATTGAGCAGACGGGCGAGTCTTTGTTCTAGAGTCTCGTGGGGGATTTTTTAAATGGGCAAGTGGGCGCCCGCATGAGCTGGTTGTGGGGAGATCGAAATGGAAATGGAGCTGGCGACGAGTGAATGGACTGGCTTGAGGGAGCCGGAAAAAGGGGGCAAGTTCAATTTTGTATTCCAAATGGAAGATAGACAAAATAAACAATGCGCCCCGAGGAGTAATTCTGTCCTGCGGGCCATGCAAGGGAAGCGCCTGGCCAAGTGGGCTTGCCAATTTCCAGTTTGCTAACTCGAAACTGCCAGCTCGGCCGCCGCCGCCGCTCCTAAGCCCTCGGAGGCTCAAGTGGGCCAAATTGGGCGCTCGCAGGGCCCACTCGTACGTGATGTTTGCAGGTGTCTGTCTGTCATTTGTGCTCCACGCAGAGCGAGGGACTAGCTCTCGAATGGGCGCTCCAGGAGAAGGCGCCTGAAATGGATTGGAAAATTAGGCCGGAAAAAAGGGGAGAAAATGATCAGTTGGCGAGCCAGACGAGCGCCTTTTCCGATCGGGCTCCACCTCCTTGGCTCTGCGCCAATTCCGCCAACTAGGCCCGCTCGCCTAGTTAATATATTCCAACTGCTATCAGATCCATGCACACTTGGGCCACTTGTCGAAAGGGTCTCGCCAGTTTGCTAGCTCTGGCCCAGCACCTCCCGGCGAGCTAGCTAGCGGAGGCGAGACGGGCGCCTTCGAGTGGGGCCCGCGAGACTAAGTGTTTTGCCGTTTCTTTCCCCACACTTTTTCGCCCCCCTCTTCGCTTCCTGTTTCCCGTCCAGAGACTCTCTGCGGCTGCCCTGTGGGGCGCCAAACAGAGTCTCTCAACGGCAGAGGCTCGCCGGCAGCCATCCAACACTTCCGATCTGGCTCGCGTTGGAGTGGCGCTGGAGGAGAAGTTTGCATCGTTCGTTGGGAGCTCGAATGGCGCTCTCGAGAGGGGAAAGCAGAGTGGGGGCGAGCAAATGGAAGTGGGTCGGGGAGAGGCTGCCAGAGCTTGGGGCTGCCAGTTGGCGAGACTGGTGCTCGAGCTGGTAGAGACTAGGACTGAGGCTAAGGCTAAGGCTGAGCTTGAGTTTGAGCTAGAGAGTGAGAGTGAGAGCAGAGTGAGGCAAGGCCACGCGCAGAAAGTAGAGCCAAATGGAGCCAGACTGGTCGCGTTTCCACGTCTCTTTGGGGCCAATTTATTGCCGGCCAGAAGCAAACAATGGATAAAAATTGATGGCTTTTGCTGGCTAGCGGCACGCAGCCACTTCCGGCAGTGCAAGACTCGCTCATTTGGAGTGGGAAAGATTTTTACTTTCTTAACATTCGTCCTTCCAGTTTGTGCCTTTTCTCGATCTCGAGCTCGTGGGCTCCTCGGCTTGTGTGTGGGCGGCCGGGGAGCTGCTTTTGGGCTGGAACTTGTCCTGTGGCTCCCTCGGGGCAGAGCTGGTCTCAGCGGACTTGCGGAAGAGGAGGAATCGAAGGAGAAGAAGGAGGAAAAGGAGGCGCCTCAATTGGAGCGCAGTGCAGAGCATTGCGAGTCGCCGCAATGCTCTAAGAAGGGCGCCCAAGTGGGTGGCAACCCTTTGGCTCGGCGCCACTTTGGCCGCCTTTGAGCAGCGGAGGAGGCGGCCCACAGTCGACCACTGGCAACAAATTGGCCGCCCGATAATCTCGGCACAAAGCGGCCAGGTGAGTGGCTCCTTTGGGGCGGCCAGTTTCCGATTGGGACTCGTTGGCGAGCTGCGATCGGGCTTGCTGGCGGCCGCGCGGGGCGCCTTGGGGGCTCAAGTGGCCACTTGGCGTCGCGCAAGACTGCTGCTAATGGAGCCGCTGATTGCGCCTTCGACACAAGCGACGAGGCGCCTCTCTCTCGGCTGGCTTGGGGCGCATGGAAATGGAGCAGGGGAAGTGGGCGATCGAATCAATCTGGCGATCTGTCTCGCCGGTTTGCCAGCGCCGCCTTGGCGTTAGAAGCAGTCTGGCAAGCTTCTGGGCGGCGGCAACTCGAGCGCGGCGCCACTGAGGCATCCCGAAGACTGTCTCGAGCGACTGTGTGCGAGCTGCGGTCTGGTTGTGATGCCGCCGGGCGACTCGCATCATTCGTTCCAGCGCCCCTTCGAGGCCAGCGAGCTTGGCGGGCGCCTCCGAGCGGCTGATTATTTTGACTCGGCCGCGGGGAGTCTGCGGTCTCCGAGGGGGCGCCGCTGGGGAATAGGCAAAGCGGGGCAGTGGGATGGAAATGAGACGCGGCTCGGCGGGGGCTTGGCAGTGGGAGGGCGGCGGGCGGGCGACTGGCAGGCGCAGAGTGTCTGCAGTGAGTGGAATCCAGTGCTCAACAAAGGCGGCCTTGTGGAGCCGAGCTGGAGGGCGCCTTTCCAGCTGACAATTGTTTGGCAGCCGATTCGATTTCCACACCTCAGCTTGGCCCGCAGAATCGGCGAGGCGGATTCTTCGGGCCGGCCCACACTGGCCGCTCGCTCGCCGCCCAGCCAGCGCCCACAGGTGAGCGCATTATTGTCCCCCAGCGGCCATTGTTGCCCAGCTGCGGGCAACAACAGACTAGGGCCCCACTCTCTGGCCCTAGTCTGTGGGGCGCCCCCTTGGTGCAGCTGGGCGCTCGTGCGCGCGATCTCTCTGCTCCCGCGGGCGCCCCCTCGCCGCCGAGTTCAATGGAGCGCGCGCTGGCGCCTCGGCCGCTCGCTTGCCGGCCGGCCGGCTGGCTAGCGGCCTGGCAAGCTCCTAAGCTCGCGGCACGTGAAAAGATTGACATGATGGCGGCGCACGTGCCCCACTTTCGAGGGCTTTCGAGGCCGCCGCTTCCGGCCGGCGGTGGAGCAATGTGGGCTCGCTGGCGAGCTTCCTTTTTTGCATGGCGCTCGGCGGGAGCCGCACACAGTCCGCCGCAGTTTGGCCAGTTTATCCCACACACACGAGCACACAATCCGCGCTCCACTCCGTCCAATTAACTCGCAGCCTCCAGCGCGCCGCAATGGCAAGCGGAAGAGGAAGCGGAATTGGAGCTGCCCACCGGGCTGGCGTCCAGCTCGCTCTGGGGCCGTCTGCTCTTGGGGCAACTCTTTGGCCACTCTTCGGCCACTCTTTGGCCATCCTTGGCCGCCCTTTGGGCACTCTTTAGCCTCTCTCTTTGGGCGCCCTTAGCTGACCAGCAGCGAGACTGAGAGTGGGCCAGTGGGGAAGAAAGACAGCTGCAATTGAGCGTGGGGCGGCCAATATGCAAGCTGGCAGCGGCAGGCGCGCACACGAGCCAGCGCTCGTCTGCCGCAATGTGCCAGTGTGCTGGTCTGCGCCAGACGACCAGCTCGGCCCCCATTGGAGCGGCCCATTGGAGCACACACACGGCGCCCAGTGGCTGAAATGTGCCGCAGACGAGCTCTGGGCCGGCCAGGCGCCAAGTGCCGACTTGGCACCGCTAAGTGCGCGCCGCCAGCTCAACGCGCGCCCTCCACACGAGCGCCCCAACGACCAGCTCAAGGCCAGCCGCTCGCTCGCCAGGGGGCGCACGACAAATGATACTTGGGCGGCCCAATTTGCGCCCTCGCGGGGCCTCTTTTTGCGATGGCGCTGGCGCGATAAAGATAAGCAGGGGCCATTGTGTGCGCGCCGGCCAAGGAGACGCAAAGGGGCTGTCTGTGTTTGGGGCACACTTGCCGCTCCAAACACAGACTTCCTCGTTGCCGGTGGCGAATGTGCGCGGCTGCGGCGGGCTAATTTTAATCCGCTTCCGTTGACGAGCGAGACAACGGGCGCCGAGGGGCCGCCGGCGCCGGTCGCGAGTCGCCGCAGACTGTCTCCGGCGCGCGGTGGCCGCGGGCGCACGGGAACGCGTCGTGCGGACACTTGCAGGCACGCCGCGCGGACTGTCCTCCGCGCGTTGGCCCCAAGCTCGCGCGCACTATCAGTCACTGGGATCGGCGCGTCAAAGTGGCGCTCGCACTCGCACTCGCGCCCGCCTCGCCACGCCTCTGACGGCGCCCTCCGAATCGGTTTGTCGAGCTAGCTCGCCGGGCCAGCTGGGCGCGAGCGCCGCGCCGGAGGACTAATTGGATTTGGCTCCTTTGTTCGCCGGCCTCGCTCGTCGCCAGTTTACGACCGGCCTCGATCTCATTTGGGCCGGCCGGCGCGCAAATGCAAAAGCTCCGTCGGGGCGCAATCGGCTCGCCCAAAGCGGCACAACTCCGCCCAGTTGGCCGCCCGCCAAGTGGCCAATCAATTTCCGCCCCGGCCGGCGAAAGGTCGCCCCAAAGGTGGCCGAAGTGGCGCGGAAGTGGCGCCCAACTTCCGACCAACGATTGGGCCCCCATTGTGTCGCCCCTCGTGGCAGGTGCGCCAAGACGGGCGATCGGCTTAAAAATGTCCGCGCCAAGAGGAGTCCAATCTTGTCTCCTAGTCAAGGCTGACAAGCTTGGGGCCCACCTCTGAGACTGGGCGTCGCAGAGCCCTCGCAAGTGGACGTGTTTGGGCGCCGCTCAGTCAGCGTGTCTCTGGCCGGCTGGGCATCTGGAGGCGTCTCTAGAGGCTGAGCGTGTGGGTGCGGCGCTGCGTGCGCGCGCCCGATGGAAGATAAGGGCAAATAAATGGACTGCGACGCGTCCTGCGCCCATTTTGCACTGCTCGAGAGTGGAGCCAAAACTGGCCACACTCTCACACTGGCCCCGAATTTGTTGGCGCCCCACCGAGTCAGCCTTTTTGCTATGGTTTCCGAGTGAAAAATTAGTCCACATGGGCTCAAAGAGACGCCCTCGAGCGGCCGGCGAGTTTGCAAACTTATAGAGCCGCCGAAATTATTTCCCCTCTGGAGTTGTCCCATTTCGGCATCCACTTGCTCATCGAGATCTGCCCCTCCAGATCTGCAATAAGTGCACCACTCTGACCCTAAAATATTGCCCTTTGAATCGAAATTGAAATGAGGATCACGCATGGGCGCTTTTTTCCTCCATTTCGTCACCGCCATCACTTGGCCCATTGGTCCCACAGGCCAGTGTTGCATCTCACTAGATTCCAAAAGCGAGACAACTAATTGATTCATTGCGCCATCCAACTTCCTAAAGGTAGCATCAAAGACTGGCGAGCGAGCTCCAGGAAAATCTAAGGTGGCCGAACCAGAAGAATTATAAAATCATCACAAGCAAACCAAACATCCATCGAGGGACCTCAAGGACTCCTTCCTGCACACAGTTGGCCCGATTTGGTTTCGATTTTGGCTCGATTTTGCCAAAAGTCGAGAGCTTCACAGATTCAGGATGCATCTGAGCATTATCTTGTTGGTTTTCTTCTCCATCCTTCTAATTGTCCTGATGATAACCTGTTTCATCTGTTTCATTAGATCGCGCAAGAAAGAGGACGAGGAGTTCATGCAGCAGGTCCAGTATCAGGCGGCCTGCCAGCAGCAACAACAACAACAACAACAGCAACAACAACAAAACTACCAACACGACACAAGACAGTTGTTTGCCGGCTCGAGTCCCGGCAAACAGCAACAACTCGTTCAATCTCCGTCCGAACAGTTCAACACAAACAACGACCAGCAACAACTGATGATAAACTCAAACAGCGAACAGCTGATGCTTCAGGCGGCGGCCAGTTGTGCCGGCTCCAATTTGAACAGTGTGGCCCAACAGCGACAAGATACAGTGACCAGCACGGGCGGCCACACCTACTTGTGCTCCAGTCCCAGTGGGCGACTCTTGCAACAACAACAACAACAACCCCAATCAATGTACCACCATCAACAACAACAGCAACAACAACAACAGCAGCAACAACAACAACAACAGTCCCTCATCAGTCCATATCATCAAGCAAGCCAGATGGCCTCCCAGAGGATCTCCACCGAGACCAGGTCCGATATTACGCAACAAATCAACTCGGCAATCATCGGAAGCTCAGAGGCCGAGTTCCAGAACGACTTCATTCAAGTGTTTCCCATGTACCAGATTGCACCCCAGCCAGAGAAAAACACCACGCCCTATTTGACCTGATCTTCTGGATTCCGATCTCGATATTTCACCCAATTTCAATCCATCGATCGGTCCTAAAGAATCACAAACACTCAGAATTACAACACACTGATCATCTAGAGCAAAATTTCCCGCCGATCCACAATTATTCTGACCATGTAACCACTAATTTACCTCTTTATCACGAAAATTATTATCATTTGGGGCCCCTCTGGGCTGAAGACTGTCCACGCTTGGGCACAACAATCCCAACAGGCGCAGTCTTTTTCGTTGGCCACCCTTGTTGTCATTATCGAGTCTTCGAATATTATCACTGATTTATCGTTATTATTATGTCTACTGCTCCAGTTCATGTCGCCGAGATCCTAGCCACTGGATAACTGGAATCGTTGCATTGAGATGAGACAAATATCGTCTCAATGCGATAATTTTTGCAATGGCTGCCATACCGCACACTGGATAATGCTAAACTGACGGCAAAAGCAGGTGAACAAATGAGTAAAATTGGACCGAAGCTCTCAAATTTCGACACTTTTGGGCTCTCTTTTGTGAATAAACATACCTAAATTGAAACAGTTGTTTCGACCATGTGTCTGCCACACTCTCGAATGGTCTCACGACCGCATCATTGTTGCAACATTTTCCTCTCCTTCACTCTCTGGCTCTGGTCGATACAGTCTGACCCTACCCGCTCGCCAGACTGCAGTCCTCAGCTTAGGGTCAAGTATGCTTCTTCAGAAGGACCAAATTGCGCCACAATCAAGCACCAGACGTGTGCAACCAGCAGCTGTGTGAAACCAAGCCGCCAAGGCACTCATGCGAGAGTCCAATTAGCTCTCAAATGAGCTTGCTAATGAGGGCCAGGCAGTCTTTGGAAAGGAGAGTGTCTGCGCCACTGTCATTCAGTGCCACTGGCGGCCAATGGCAAACGAGTTTATCTGGAGATCTGGAATAGTAACTGAGATGAGCTCGCGAGTTGGGGATAAAATGCGCCATGAAATGTCGGCTACTCTTGGCCGATTTGCATTCAATTTGCCTGAGAGAAAAGAAGGGCCCACCTATTACGCCTCGATTGCTTCCGAGTTCGAATGGACACAGACAGTCTCCTCCACCAATTTGGTGGCGGCCCCTTGCACTGTGTGCTGGAAACATTTTATTCGCGTGCATTACACAAGCCAATGGTATTCAGGTTTCTCACTCAGAAGCTCAATCTGCTCGTGTCAAGTGTCGATATCTCGCCAAAATCCACTCCTTTACACCACCCTCTTCAACGAGGCTCCTCGTCTTTCTAGCAGTCTTTCCTCTTCGGGTATCTTTCTATGCAACTCCTTTGGGCCCTAATCCTTGCCCGCGGCTCTAAGAAACCAGAGTCTTGACAGACAGCGATAGCAGCAGCACCTGTCTTTCGTAATAGCGCCCTTTCCTCTGGCAATCGGTGCAACAAGTTCCATGTCGACACGCAAATCTGATCGTAAATGATTCCCCTGGCCTGAGCTTAGCACGCGCAAATTACACTCAAACAATGTCTGGCTCATAAGCAGACACAGACATAGAGAGAGAGAGAGAAAGACGAACGGTGAATGGTGAATGGTTTAATGAGACGAACAGGTCGTCTCAAAGCGGTTGTTGCGCTATTCTCACTCTGGAAATTGTCCTGCCAACCTGATCTAGGCTTTGGAGTGAATGAGCGAGCCAGCTTTAATGCAGCGCATCGAGGTGAAATCCTAAGAGAAAAAGCTGCTTGTGTGTTCTACGTCCAGCTCATCATGTAATCGGCGCTCGTCGAGTTGCTTCAGCTGGCTTCCGTTGACGGCTCGAGTCTTGCCGACGAAAGCTCATAAAGTTTCCTTCGAATAAAATCCAGAGGCGAGTGAATGATTTCCATTTCCATTGCCTCAACTGAAAGCTTTGACGGCTCTAGACTGCAACAAGTGGGGCCGCTTCATTGGTCATTGTGTGATTGTGTGTGATTTATTGCAACACTTGCAAGTCCTCTCTTCCAGTCCTAGTCTCTGCTCAATCTTTTATTCACTCGAACAGTCTAAAACAGCCTCCAACTGAGTGCAAGAAGTCCGCTAAACATCAGCAGTAGCCTTAGATTAACAGTGCCAACATTGCAAGTGGCTGACGCTCGAAGTTGCGTTGGACAATCGTCCATGCATGAATTGTGACCACCGATGAAAGCCTTCGATTAGGATTCAACTTGAGCCAATTTAAAAAACTTGTTAGACCAAAATATTTCAATTGAAGATTCCCTGAATTACGTCAACATGGTGCCCAGTGGCCAAAAGCGGAGAAAAGTCAGTGACTTGTTACAAGTGTGATGGCGTCGTCCGAATCATCAATGGAAAAGTTTGAAGGAAAAGACCAGTGAGAAGAGAAATGATATGAAAAATGCCCCCAGTTTTGAGCAAAGAATCTTGGGTGGCTAAAATTCTGGGCCACGAATGGTCATTTGGTTACAACTGCTACGAAGTTGGACACACTTGGTGAGTATCAACGTTTAGTTTATCACGAAAGTTAAGCTTGCAATTTTGCCTGTTTTTTCTTCCATTTTCCCCTGGAAACTTCCTCCAGCTCATTACAATTGCTCACACACATGACCAATTGCTTTAAGAGAGGCCTCAAAACCAATTTGAGGGCTCTCTTTGCTCAAATTGGCTTCCAAAGAGAGCTTATGAACTCCTTTCAAGTAATCAAAACAAAAACTAATTAGAGGAAAATGTGCAACAACAAACAATGCCAAACACGGACACTCATCCAGGACCCCAAGTTGCACCGATGCGGCGCTTGAGGTTTCCCTGGCGGCCGCCCTGAAAGTGGCCCCCCTTTATGTGATGCTATACACCTTCTCCCAGGTGGCTGTCCAGCAACGCTTCGATTGGCCAGCCACTTGGGAGACTAGCAAGTCAATTGTGAGATCATCGTCATTTATCTTCTTCCATGCCTACAATGGATCTGTGATGGGCTGTGCACTGCGGCGAGGCTTTGGGCGTTTCTATTATCGAGTGCTGGTTTGTGCACCCGCCCTACTCTCATCCTATTTGTCGATTGCCATTGAGACGCCGGCCAGAAGGAAGGCGCTCGCCTTTTACATGCTCAATTTAGCCTCGGAAATATTGTACAGAATGATGGTCACCAAGGGCCTGTTCAGGCCGGTGGAAAGGGGCGAGACTTTGCTCTTTGCCGCCAGCCTGGCCGCCTGGTACTACTTGGCCCGAGTGCACGGCTTTGGACACGACCCAGTGAGTGGCGCCGTGAAGGTGCTCGTGGGCCGTTACGAGGCCACCTCGAGGGCCAAAAGGATTGAGCCTATGCAAAATTTGAACCAGTTTGAGGGAAGATTAGGGCCTCAAGAGCGACAAAACAATGCTTCCCTTGTGGCTTCTCGAGCAAATGGGAGCCTAGCAGAGACGAGCCTTGCAAATGGGACCTTGCAACAGCGTGCAAGGAGCAAATTAAGCATCCTTTCAATTGCCAAATACTACTCGAAATGCCTCGACTTTCTCGGAAGACAGTTGGTGAAGCCGGACGGAATCCACGCCACATGCCCACACTCGCACCACTATGCCACCTGCCTCAACTACGCGCTCGGCCCCATTCCAAGCCGCTTCCTCATCGGCTACCTGATACAGTCTGGCCTCCGGCTGGCCTCGCGCCCCTTCGACCTGATCAGGTCGCCGGCGGAAAGTATCAAAGCTAGTCTCATGTCGGCCAGCTCCTTCAGGTTCGGTTTGTTCCTGGTGAGCTTGGTGTCGGCTGGAAGGGCCACGAGTTGCCTGTTGCGCCACCACACAAACACAAACGACTGCCATTGGCATGCCGCAGTGTCCGGCTTTGTGGCCGGCCTGTCGATGTTGTGGTCGCCCAAATCGTCCATTAGCATGTACGTCATGTGGAAGGCGGTGGAGCAGTACTATTTATTGGCAGCCTCGCGCAAGGGAACCACAATGAACGAGTGGCAAGGCTTTACCATTTCCACCATTTACGCTTGCTCGGCGGCCACCATCTTGTACACCTTTGCTTTGGAGCCGCGTTTCATTAGGCCCTCGTACATGAAGTTCATCGACAACTTGTCCAACCACAGACTGCACCAGCTCAACAGGATGGTGCTCGACATCTTTGGCACAGGATCAAGCGTTGGCTACGAGGACTTTTTCCCCGACCTAGACCCCAAATACATGTCCAACCAGTTCAAGGAGCTCGTCTTCAACTGGATGATTCAGCCCTACGAGTGAACATTGTGGACATTAGGCGCCTAAAAAAGGTGACAAATTCAAGATTCTGCACTACTAGAGCCTAACTATTAAGAGCAAGTGTCTTCGATTTGCTATTGGGGGAATTCTAGTGGAAAGCTAAGCTGTTGTGGAAGTTTGTTGTCAAATTTGTCACCAATAAAAATGGTCGCCCGCCATTTGAGTGCGCGCCCTAAGCACTGGCAGCACGCCGAAAGTGAGCATCATTTGTGAGCAGAATGCCGCATTCTGAATGCATGTTGTTGCACGGCGAGCAGTGCACTTGCAATGGACTTGCAATGGTCTATTGCACCATTTTTGCTCTAGATCTTACCCTCTTTTGCTACTGAAGACCAGCAGCAGCAAATAAATAAGTGGAACTCAAGCCCAAGTGGAGAGATTAGGAAAATTTGAAACCTTTGTGGCTGAAAATGTGAACAAGAAGGGAGTTAGTTTCGATTATCCTTGAGGCGCGGGATTGTGTGGCCGTTGTTGTTGTTGCTGTTATGATTTCATTGTCATTCGGGCGATTCGGGGAATCTGATTTGAGTGGAGTGCCGCTCCTAAGGAGTGGCAACAAAAGTGGGCCTCCAAAGAGCGGCCGAATGAGAGGCGACATGCGCTCGATTAAGTATTGAGTTGCTCTTGGCAGTGCTGAACAGGCGGTGTGAGAGAGAAAGAGAGACTGTCTCTCTCGCTCCAAGAGGCTCTCTTTGTTTGTGGTGGCGTTGGGGGCGCCGAGGAAAATGGCCTGAAACATGAGGCCTCGTCGGAGTGTCTGGCAAGCTCGGCGGGGCAAGATTAACAATTTTGCGGGGCCGCCAGTGCTTGAGGCGGGCCCAGCTCTTCGGGGCTGCCGCGGGAGGCGCAGGGGCGGCCATACGTCACGGAGGAGCGAGACGGGGAGAAGATTGAGTTCCGCTTGGTGACAGTTAGAAGGAAGCGGCGCCGGGCCCACAGACAGTCTGCGGCGGAGAAGAAGTAGCAGTGGCTCAGGAGGGGCGCCTCTTGTGCATTAATAACTTTTTTCTTCTCGGCCTGAATAATGATTTGGACTCTTTTCGCGATCAGTGGCGCGAGCTGAGCTCTTCTGGGAGGCTGAACGACAACACTTGCAGAAAGGCGAACAGTTCAGCTGGCAGTTGCACGACGTCGAGCCCCGAGGACAGTCTGTCGCCATTGAAGGCCAAGCGGAAGAGGTGAAACCAATCAGCAATCGCGAAATCGAAAGAGCCACAGGAAGAGAACCCGAAACAATGACTCAAGAGGAAGCCCAGCTGGAGGGCGCCGCTGCCAACGGGGAGGCGGAGAAGAAGAAGCGCACGGTGAAGGTGGTGAAGCGGGTGAAGAAGAGGACAGATAAGGGCGAGGACAGTCTCGAGCCGCCTTCTGTGTCGCAGTCTCCCTCGCCCTCGCCACTTTCGCCCTCGCCCAGGCCCAGCCTGGCCAACGTGGAGCCCAACTCGGCCCAGACAGCCGACAGCAAGCCCAACGGACTGGCGCCGGCGCGCACCAGCTCCATCACGAACAGGTCGCGGCCGGCCAGCAGTCTGGAGAGTCGGCGCGACGAGAACGCCACCCCAACGAGTCGGCCCAGCTTGACGACTGGCACCACAAACGGCGCCCTCTCGACGGGGGCCTCCAGACGCCAGCGCGTCCAGAGGAGCGGCTCCAACGTCTTCGCAATGTTCACCCAAAACCAGGTGGCCCAGTTCAAGGAGGCCTTCGGCTTCATAGACCAGGACAAGGACGGGATCATTTCGCGGTCCGACATTCGGGCCACCTTTGACGCGCTCGGTCGCCTGTGCAGCGACAAGGAGCTCGACGAGATGACCGCCGAGGCGCCGGGCCCAATCAACTTCACCATGTTCCTCTCCGTCTTTGGCGACCGCATTTCGGGCGCCGACGACGAGGAGGTGGTCACCAAGGCGTTCGCCACCTTCGACGAGGGCGACGGTTTCGTGAGAGAAGACAAGTGAGTATAGGTTTTTTGCTGGATTTCTTTTTTTTCCTAATGATTGCACGATTTTCAATAGTTTGCCTATGGAGGCGGCCAACTTCGAGCGTTGAGCTGACCGTCGATGTTTGATTGCAAAAAATTCAATTTTGATTCCTTTTTTAAGATAATTTCCAACCAATTTAACTAACAACGGAACACCAACCGCAAAATATAAACAATGATAAAATGAACCAAAACAAACGAACAGGTTGCGCCACGTGCTCACCACTTGGGGCGAAAAGTTTTCGCCCTCAGAGTGCGACGTGATTCTGGCTGAGGCGCCGCGCGACTCGCGCGACCGAATCGACGTGCGCCGTTTCGCCACTTTGGTCACGCGCGGCAACCAGGACGACGAGCAGCAGTGAGTGCAAGTGCAGCTGCAAGTATTATCTTATATCTTCGGGCCCATTGGAGCTTTGGACTGGAGAAGAGGCGCACAAGTTGACTAGATTAGACAATAGATCGATTAAAGAGGCACGATGAGCATCGATAAAGAGTCTGTCGATTAGATGGACCAGGTGCGGTGGCGAAAAGGAGCGCAGAGGGTCAGATTTTTGTCGCCCGACCGCTGGCCAATCGGTGGCCTCGGGCGATCGAGATGATCTTGGAGACTGTTTTTTGAGAGTCTCCAAGATCTCGGTGGGTTTTTTCACTTTTTCGTTTCACTTTCCAAGTTCAAAACAATTAGATTCCGATGGAAAAGAGTTGCCTTTTTGTCTCTCGCTGGCACATAGAGGCCGCCCCTTTCCACTCGCTTCTCTCGCTCGCTTGTTTCCCGTCAACTCAAACTCGGTTGGTTCTCACAGGTCGTGGCTGGTCGAGAGCTGGCAATATGGAGCAAGCTTTTTGGAGAGAAAGCTCCATCGAGTGTTGCTTTTCGCGCTCGCAAACAACAAAGAACTTGACCTCTGTGGCCGCAGCGACAAGCTCGGGGGGAGAGCGTGAGAAAATATGGACCGAAATCAATCTTTCGGTAAACAGTTTGCACAAGACGGGACAAAAGTGTGTGGAAACTCTCCTGCGGGCCCACAGAGACAGTGTGTGGCTGCTCTGTTTCATTTGCTCGGCCCACAAGACGCCGCCTCTCGAGTAGTGCAGTCTCCAAATCAGGGCCACCCATTTGGAAGCATTGAGTTGGTCCTCAGCTGCGAGCCAATGTCCACTTAATTGGTACTTTCGCTGCCCTTTCTCTGCAGCCAGTTTTCCCCTTTTTCTCGTCCCTTTTTCCTCGCACAACATCGGCCAACATCTGCAATATGCACTGCAACTGCAACTGTCCACAGAGAGTGTGTGTAGCAGTTGTTGTTGTTTGGGAAGCTGAAAAGCAGCCCACAAGACAGAGGAGCTGAGCGCCGTTTTGTGGCCCTTCTTTTGCCTTGTTTGAAACAGTCGAAACTGTCGAGCGAACAAATCACTGGCCAGCTCGAGACGAGCGGTCGACGCGCATGCGCCCTCCTCTGCATTCCACAGGTGTCCGCTGTTGGCAAGCTCAAATGGGCGAGCTCGCTTCGTGTGCTGCAACTTCAGCTTCTGCTTCTTCAGCCTCTGCTTCTGCTCTGCTGGTTTTACTGAAACAGCTTTCGCCGCAACGGTTCTCTCTTGGTTCCCGTTTGGGAATGTGATTGACAATTTCCAGAGATGATGATGCTCCAATGGCTGAAGAGAGTGAGATTGTTGCCAGCTTTGAGCAGTTCACTTTTTGCACCAATAATTGTCTGCCGTAAAAGTGCTCATCCAATTGAGGCGCCGCTTTGGTCTAAGCGAAGAGTTGAGCGAAAAATAAATAGAAACTTGGAGAACGAGCAAACGAGCCAAGAGGACTAGCAAGCAAGTGTGTCTCTCTCTTTCGGTGTGGAATAAATAAATCAAACAAGGAAGATTCAAATATCGAAAGGGGGCCAGAGTGGTGGAAAAGTGAAAGTTTGCTAAGAAGAATAAGTTGCCGACTTGCCACTGTGTGTTGCTGCGTCTGATGCGACCAGCTCAGCGTGGCTTCTTCTTGGAGAGTCTTGAATGATTGGTTATCCAGGTTAATCATTGTTGTGGAGCGACGTCGGCGAAAGCAAACGAGAGCAAAGAAGAAGAAGAGGCGGCAAGTTTTCAAGCAACAGTTGCAAGTGGTGCACGGGAACAGAAACAGAAACACAAACAGAAACACGACTCACTGACTCTGCATTCTAATCGATCGGCGACTCTCTTTCTCTCTGCTTTCGAACTCCCATTTTGAGGACAATTGTTGGAGCGCGAAAAGGAGCCACCAGCACTGCTTGTCATTGTCTCTTTCGAGCTTGCTAATTAGCGAAGAACGAACCAACCGAAGGAAGACAGTCTCCAGCTGGCTGGCCACTTGATCGCAAAAGAAGCGAGAAAAGAGGCAGCTGCTTGACACTCGAGCAGAGTAAAGCAACGGTAAAAAGTTTACTCAGCACCACTGCTGCAGCGCCACCACCCAAGCGAACCGATTTTGTCCAGACAGACAGACTCTCGTGGCCTCTTTAGAGGCTCATTCTGGCCAGCTAGAAGATAAGCTCGAGAAACGGGCCAGCTTGGGGCAGTGGAACAAAGTTTGACAATTCACAAAACAAATTGGCCCGCAGTTGAGGGAGAGAGATTTATGCATTTCATTGCGGCGGAGAGAAGGAATGAAAGGAAAACAATGAGAACACAATGATAAACAATGTCAACTAGGGAGCAAAATTGTGGCAACCAGCCTCAAATTGAAGACCGTCTCGGGCAACAAGACACTGGAGGTGCCCAGTTGAGTGTTGGCGCCCACTTGAAGGCACAGTTTAGTCCCAAGTTTGGAAAATCATTTGACAAAAGGAAGGCAAATTCAGAACGATCAAAAAATGATCCCCCAGAGAGGCTCTCTGCCAGCATGAGGAGCAAGCAGGAGGAAGCGGCGGAAACGCGGCCGGCCATTAGATACAGACGCATGTCCACCTTCGAGCCCAAGAGGCGAAGAAAGGCTGCCAGTCGGACAATGGACACTCGTCCGTCGAGTGGCCACCACTACGAGCACTCAAGTAGACAGCTTAGTTCAATTCTGAAAGCTTTATTTATAATAACATTTCAATTTCTTTCACGTAAGTAGACGCAAGATTTGTCTCTATTTTTGTCCAAGACAAGATGAGACGATCATTGATATAGTTCGACAAAGTTTTTCCAAGCTCTTCGTCGAGTTTCTCAGCTCAGAGTCTGAGTCAGATACTCGACAACCCGCCTAACACATGCAATCTTCGCAGCGATGACTGCAACAAAATGTGCCATTGTTGCATTGAAACGAGAGCCCAGCAGAATGTGATGAGATTAAGGGTGGCTGTCCTGGAGAGTTGTTAATCCTGGGACCAAATTTAGAGGAAGATGCAAAAGACAGTCCTTTACAGAACAAGGGTGACGATAGACTCTGAATCGGAAACTGTTGACTTTCGGCGCCTTCAGGTCTCAAAAAGAGACAGTCCACTCCCTTTTGACTGCCAAAGCGTCAGCTGTTGCACTATTCAGCTTGGTCAGTCGCTGGCTGATTTCCGAGATTGTGTTATCCTTGTCAGTCTTTCCCACTGCAATCGTCGCTGATGGACACGCTTTGAAGCGCTCTGAAGCTCTGTCTTACAGGAACTGCGCCTTGATCAGATTCTTCATTTGAATTTCAGACACAAAGATTGTCCCTCTTCGAATGAGGTCTTCCAAGATGAGCATTCCAGTTAAAAATCAGCCTCTCTTCGCAGCATCAATTCTCTAATGGTAGTCTAAAAATGACAAATGTTAACTGGAAATTTTAACCCCAAATTTTGACCACTTTCTTCACTTGAGAAGATCTCTCAAGCTGCGAACAGTTGCAAACCGGCGCCGGAGAGCAAAGCAGAAATGATTCCAACATCGAGTCAGGCATCATCCAGCAGAACTATGGAACAAGATCTCTTCATTTTTTGGACGCCAACAAGTTTCAAAGTGAAAAAATCAACCCAAATGCGGGCCAACCAAAGCTCAACGTGTGGCCACAAAGTGGCGCCAACTCGACGGAGGTCAAGGGGGAAATTGGAGCTAAAAGCCAACAGGTAAGTGTCAGTGACGATGGCTAATTGAATTGGGCTGCTCTTGGCCTGGATTTTGGTGGCGAGACTTTTCTACCGAGACCATTCTTGCACCATGTGTGTATCTTTTGTTGCAATGGACCCAAGTTGCGGCCACAGAATGGTGATAGTCCACGAGAATGGAGCTCGACTTGCGCTTGCCAGACAGAGATGCACTTTTGAGGCCAAGTTGAGGTGCAGGAGAAAACGTGATTTATTGTGCAAAGGGCAATTTATTTTGTTAAAGTGAGCGAAATGTTGCAACAATTGCACATTTCGACTGCCTCATTGTTGCCAGTCGAAGTTCTTCGCAAGTTTTCCATTCTTGTTCGAGTATTCGAGTCTTCGAGCATTTGAGCATTCGAGCATCAAAACTGAGCTTTAGTCCCAAGAGAGTGCTAAGAGCCACTGATTAACAGGTTGCTGCAAAGTGGGCATTTCGGAGCTTTGGGGCGGCAAAAACAGACTCGTCAAATGGAGCCATTGAGCTCGATACACTTTTTGCTCATTTCACTGGCTCATTCTCTATTGAGTGGAAAAAGCGAGTGAACTTGCTCGAGTCGGCGAGATATTTTTTCGCCCCTCATTTTGTGTGAAATTCTCGCTCCTTTCTCGCCCCTTTTTCCTCCTCTTGGCCCTTTGCCTCCCGAATTGGCCTCCTTTTGGAGCCGCCCCATTGAAGTGCCTTTTTTGCCTCCTCGGCGAGCATTTAAAAGAGCCAATTTTGCATCCCTTTGTGCCTTTGGGCCGGCGAGCACAGTTGCAACTTGCAAGTCAGCAAAACGGTTGGCGCTGCTTTTTGCAAGCACTCGCTCCAATCACTTGTTGCGCGCCTCCAAAGCAGCAGACAAACTCTTTCTCAATCGCCCGTGCACAAGTCTCTCGAAGTTCCAAAGCTCCAAAAATCCAAAGCTCCGACGAGACACAACTGAGAGATACACTCTCTAATCTAAGAGATACAACTGTCCAGAGAGGCGAAGAGACAAAAAGGAAAAAAATTGATGGGGGCTAAATGCGCCGCCAGTTATTGCTATTATTATTACCGCCACTGGGCTGTCAGCTGCGAGCGGTAATAATAACAACACTGTCTGACGGCGGCCCGAAATCGAGACGAGCCAACTGGAGATCGATGCCAGTCTTGGATGGGTCACAAGCGGCCACAAGCGGCCGCAAGTGCCCAGGTCCAAAGAGAGACAGTGGCAACTTTGTGGGCGCGAGTCTGTGGTCGGCCAGTGGCAATTGAAACTGAAATTGTGGCCGCAAGTTGAACCCGAATTGCTGCAGACTAGCTTGCTGGAAAAGGAGAGTCTTTCGGGCAGAAAGTTTTGGAGGAAAAAGTGACATTTGTTTTGCGTGCTCGCTCGTCTCGATTGGCTGGCGGCGAAAGCTGTTCCGCATTTGGCAATTATCAAATCACACACCAGGCTTGTGGGATTCGGGTCGAGTTGAGCGAGCAGCCTGCCTCTCGAGTTGCCGCAATGAGAAGGCGTCTGTTTCCTTTTTTTGGGCCCTTTTTTGGTCCTTCTCGCTCAATTCAGGCTCATTTCAGACTTATTTCAGGCCCAATTCAGCCGAGAACTCGCCTGCTCGATGACAGCCAATAATAACCACCACTGACAATCGACTGTCGTCCAACCGGTCAAATACAAACATAAATTGACAAACGTGGAACACAAACTGGTGGCTGGAAACGGGGAAATGGAATTGAAAAAATGGAAATGATAAAAAACAAACTGAACAAACCGAAAACTGACAACTGAACACGGCAGACGATCGGCCCGAGACAAGAGCCGGCGCGCTTCCTCGCCGAGGACGAGCTGAAGCCGGTGGGCGCTGAGGCGGGCGACTCGGACGAGCGGCCGATTGGCGAGCAGCACGATGCGAGTGCACAGGAGCAGCCGCAGGAGAAGAGCGCGGCTCGCGTGTCAGAGACGACCAGTGGCGAGAGGGCAGCTGCAAATGTGAGCTTGCCAACAGAGCCAAGCGAGCTTGCCCTCGGGAACAATCTCGCTGGCGAACAATCACGACAACTCTCGCCAGACGGCCAGTGGTCCAGCGAGGAGCCGGAAGTGGCCGAGAGCAAGCGCGAGAGCGCATGCGAAAGTGAGTGGCCGCGAGTGGCCGAGGCTAAGCTTGGGGCGACGGGCGGCAGCTCGGCGCTAAGCTCGGCGCCAAGCTCGGCCAAGTGGGCGAGTGGCGAGAGCGCAGAGTTTGCGGCGAGCTTGGAGCAGGCGCGCCGTCCGGAGACAATGGGCGGCGGCTCGCGAGTTGCAGCCGAAAAGCAAACAAGCGTCGTTGGGAGCTCATCGACCGCCGAGCGCAGTCTCTCCAGTCTGGAGGCCAAGGAGAAGCTGCGCGCCACTGTGCAACAGCTGCACTACAACAAGTCGCTGGCGCTCGGCGGCGGAAGCTCAAGAGAGCAGCCAGCGAGCGGCCAGCTCGGCGGCGAGCCAGCCCCTTACTTCCGGCCCCCCACGAGCCACTGGAACGAGTCGCAGGAGGCCAGTCTGCTGGCCAGCGAGGACGAGTGGCGCCAGCGCGCCCAGGCGGGCGGCTCATCCCCAAGCCTAGCTCCCGCTTTGGGCACGCAGCAGCTCCATGCAGCAGTAGCGGCGCTTCCGGTTGAGAGGCAGCAGCGCGGCTGGGCCGATGGGGCGCCCTTTCTGGACCCGCTGGAGACGGCGGCAGCGGGCGAGCAGCTGGGTTTGCAGAAGAACGTGGAGAACACAGGAAGTGGCGGCGCGCCAAAGTCGGGCCCTCTCGAGATACCTTTGGAGGAGGAGCCACAAGCGCCGGCGAGAGCGCCAAGCGAGCAGCGCCAGAGACAACAGTCGGCCGCGTGGGGGCGCCGGAAGAGCGCGGCTGATGGCGCGCGAGCGGCGGCCACGCAAGCGGAGGCGACGCAACAGGAAGCTGGGGGCCAGACGCGCGCCTACGAAGACTTGGTGACCTGGACGCCTGCGGCTGGGCCTGCAGCTTACCGTGCGGGCGTGGGCTTCCAGCCAGCGGGCACGGCGCTGCAACAGGTGGCGGCGAGCGAGCCGGCGAGTCGCGCGGACTCGAGGCGGAAGTGGGCCGAGCAGGCCGGCGGTGGGTGGGCGCGCGCCGAGCAGAGTGGGCGCAACGGGGAGTTCTTCGCGCCCGCCCACGAGTACGTGCGGCCCATCGCGGTGGGCAGTCCGCCGGCGGCCAGACGGGCGGCCGGAAGGCGTCGCCAGATCGCGCGGGTGGCCAGGCCGGCGGCCGAGGCGGCGGCGGAAGCTTCGGACAGGCAGGAGCAGAGTGGCGAGCGCCAGCCGGCGGCCAGCGAGACGAGCGAGCGGCTGGTGGACGCGCGCGAAGACCAGGACGAGCCGGAAGAGCAGGAGGAGCCGGACGAGGAGCCGGCCGAGGAGGCGCCCACAACTAGCACCACCAGCAGTCCGCGACCGCCGCCCAGGCCCCAGGCCGGAAACAGGAAGCGGCAGCGCGCCAGGAAACCGGCTGGGGCACGATCACACGCAACGCGCAGACCGACGTCTAGTGGAGCATCGAAGGGCGTCGATGGAGCCCAGAAACAGACGGACAGTGTGCAGAAACAGACGGACAGCGAGCCAGCGCAGCGAGACGTCGAGGCGCCGGAAGAGCGTCCGAGGGAGGAGCAGGTGCCGCGCGACGAGGCGCGCAAGTGGCGCGAGACCAAGCCGGCCACTGGGTGGCGCCGCCAGCGCGCCGAGGCGGCCGCCAAGCGGGAGCCAGACAGGAAGGAGCAGGCCCAGGAGGCAAGTCCCGAGGGCGCCCCCAAGTGGAGCCAGGCGGACACGAGCGCGGCGGGCGAGCCGGGCGGCCGCGAGGGGGCGGGGCCGGTCGGGCAGAGAGTGGTCTCGCCGGTGATCAAGACAGTGCGTCTGGTGGAGAGCGAGGAGCCGGCCATGAAGACGGCCACCAGCTGGCCGAGCGAGACGGGCGCCCAAAGCACGTCCGTAACTCAGCAGCGCCACCACTCGGGCTCGCCAGCTTCCGTCTCCATCGAGACGTTTCCGCGCGAGGTGGGCGTGGCCCAGGCGGGATGGTCGCCGGCCAGCCACGCCTTCGTGCCGGTGCGCAGCCCGCAGGTGGGCGTGCCCGCGGGAGACGCGCGACACAGTCACCAGACGCGCTCGCTGGCGGGCGAGCTGGCGACTCGAGAGACTTCCGCCGGCACAGTGGCGAGCCAGACGCAATTCGGACGCCCACTGGACACTCCTAATGCGATGGAACTGCGGCCCGCCGAGCTGAGCTTCCGGCAGACGAGCGCCAGGAAGCAGGAGGGCGGTGAGGGGCCGCAGGCGAGGCTGGTGGGCGCCAGTCTCAATGTGCAGCGGGCGCCCGCGGACGCCCTTCCGGCGGCCGGCGGCGAGCGCAACTGGTCCATCGTGGTGCTGCCGTACCCGCGGCCCAGCCCGCAGGCGGCCAACTACTTCTCGCTGTTGGGCGCTGGCGAGCGGCGCCCCCTCGAGCTGGCCAGCCTGGCCTCAGGCAGCTCGGCACTCAGCGAGCCTGGCCGCAAGTTCCCCGGCCAGCCCTTGGGTGTGGGCCAGCAGGCGATGTATGCAAACTACTTGCAGCCAAGCAACAGCATTCAAGAGGCTGCTTTCAGGCAGACCAACAACTTCCAGACGAGCAACTTCCAGGAGCCAACTTTGCAGGCAAGCAGCTTGGTGGAAAGTGGCAACTTTGCGGCGGCCAATAACTGGCCGGAAGGAAGCAGTTTCCAAAGGTCGAACAATAATATCCAGCAGCTGGGCGACAAGCTGGACACGCTGACGATCAGTCTGCGCACCAGACCGCTGGCGGCTGGCCCAAACCAGCTCTTCTGGGAGGCGGCGGCGCGCGAGGCGGCCGCTCCTCTGCAGCGCCACCGGCGGATCCCACTCACCAACGGCCACCTGCCGCTGCAGCACCGCGAGCCGCCCGCCGACTATCTGGCCAGCGGCTCGGCGGCCGTGCAGCAGCGCCTCGAGCAGCCCAGTCTGCGCCGGCCCCTGTCCCTCGCGGCCTCACAGGAACCAGCCGGAAGTGCGCTGGCGACAGCAGGAAATGCCGCACACACTAATGGGCACGCCTACGCCGGAAGCTCGGCTCTGGAGCGGCCGCGGGGCCACCTGGGCGGCGGCGCTTCGGGGCTCTTCTCGTTCGCGAGCCGCGAGCACGAGCAGGCGTTCGGCTCGGCCGAGCTGGCGCCCTACTGGCACTCGTTCGCCCAGGTGGCCGCCTTGGCGCAGGCGCAGGGCCACGAGGTTGGCTCGCCGCTCGCCATGATGGCCGCGCGTCCGGTCAGCGTGTTTGCCAGCCCTGAGCTCACGACCAAGCAGCAGCAAGCGGCGAGCTCCGAGAGTCAGTTTGTCAAGAAGGGCAGCTCGAGTGGGGCGCTCATCAGCGCCACTCTGCCGCTCGCCTCGCCCCACCGCCTGGCCGACCCCTACGGCTGGCCCGCCTCGCACGGCAGCGCCGCCACCAAGGCGCTGCTCAGGATCAACCACGTGGCCCCACCGCCCAGCTACCTGATCCCGCCGGCCGACCGGAAGCCCGGGGGCGTCTCCTCGGCCGCGGCGGCTCCCAGTCAGCCGGTGACAGTCAGCGGACAGTCGAGCGTTCAACAGGAGCTTCCGGCGGCCAGCGGCTGGACGCCGAGCGTGTCTGGGCTGGCGGGCGCCCACTCGATGCTGCGGCCCAGCAGCGTGTTTGCGCCCCCGCAGACTAGCCCCCGGCCGGCGGCGGCCAACGTCATCCGTCTTCAGCTGTCGACGCGCGCGCCCACGCCCGCCCCAAGCAGACGCGAGCGCCTCTGGAAGCGGCTGCAGCAGTTCCGGGCGCGCAGCCTCGCCAGTCTGGCCGGCGGCTCGGCCGCAAACAGGTCGGCGCTGGCCCGCGTCTCGTGGGGCTCCACGTCCTCGTCCGCGGCCGACTGGCAGCTCGACGGCGCCCCCGCCGAGTCTCTGTCGCCGGCCCTCAACGAGCCCCACTCGTCGGCCCTCTTCGACGGCGCCCCCCTGGCGGCCGACGAGCCCGCCGCCGGCCAGGAAACTCTGCGCCGCTTCCGGCGCGGCCTGGGCCACCTGGTTCCTCGTCCCGTGCGGCTGCTGGCCCACCGGCTGCGCCCCAGCGGCCAGCCCAGCAACTCGACGGCCGGCAAGACGCGCCCCTCGGACCAGGGCCCCGCCCCCGCGCACCACGACGTGGGCGTGGCCCCACTCCCGCCCCTCGCGCTCATGAGCCAGGAGAGCGCCCTGAGCGACCTTTATGCGGGCGGCCAGGCCACAGTGGTGCCCATTTTGGACAGCCAGCACCTGTTGGAGCAGCTGGAGAGCGAGGCGCTCGGGCAGGCGCTGCTGCACGACGCGCGCCACTCCCCCTGGAGCAACGGCGGACAGTCTTCGGGAACGCACGGCCACGCCCCTGCGCCAACTGGCCTCAACACGGAGGGCTCCATGCGGGTGGTCTCGCACGCGCTGCCCAACCCGCAGACCAGCTCCGGTTCGAGCTTCGTCTCGGCCGGCCAGCAGGAGGCGCTGCAAACTTCCGGCCCAATGGTGGACCCTTTGCGCGAGCTCGGCCAGCGCCAGCAGCTCGAGCCGCCCGCCAACCAGCCCGGAAGTCTGCAGCCCCAGGAGGGCGGCGCCTCCCCATCCGGCGGAAATGGGCGCGCTCGAGACCGCTTCAAGCAGCTCTCGAGCAGCCTCATCCGTTCGTCCAGACGGCCGCTCGACAAGCTGCTGCAGTTCTCAAACTTCACCGGCCGACTCATGGCCAGTCCCTCGGCCGCGAGCAGTCTGGTCAGCATCAAGCACGCCACGCCCTCTGGCCAGTCTCAAAAAACGGCCGCAAGCTCGCCCGCCGGAGCCCTAAGGGCGAGCGGGACGGGCTTGAGTTTGGCGCAACAGTTCAACAGCTTCGTGAGTCCGGCGGTGATGCTTAGCTCGCCTGGGCGGCCCAGCAGCGTGGAAAACTTCAACCGCTTCGCTGAGCCGCTCGCCGACTGGCTGGCCCACAACAAACAGAACGCCATGGGGGCGACTCCACTTCCTGGCAGCCAGCAGACAAGTGGAAAGCCGACCAGTCCTCTGCTTCCGCTGGCCAGCCACCTCAGCCAGGCCGCCTCGCCCTACTCCTTCGTGGTCGCCCACCGGCCGCTCGTGGAGCCCCTGTTTCCCTTCCACGACCGGCGGCAGCCCTTCAGCAGCAACCAGTGGACACAGTTGCTCCCCCAAACACAGCCACTTGCAGCACAAAATCCGCACCAACAGACAAACCATTTGCCACTTCCGCTCGCGCTTCCGCCTTCCGCGTGGAGCCAGACGGGCGGCCAGCCGTGGCAGCGCAACGAGAGCCGACCGGCGGCCGAGCCTAGACTGCAGGAAAGAGTCTGGAGCACGCCTGCCGGCGAGCAAGCCCGCCTGGTGCAGCAGAGACTGGGTCTGGCCAACTGGCTGCGGCGCGCCGGCCGCGACGAGAGCCCGACGGGCGAGCTTCCGGCAGGCGGCGGGCGCCCGCAGCTCCACTTCCAGGGCCAAAAGGCGCGTCTGATGCGCCCCCAGAGCCGCCCAATGGAGAGCACAATCCTTCTCGACGACGAGGGCCGCCCGCATGCCCAGCAGCAGGCCGCCCACGCGCAGCTAAGGGCAAGCGGACACAGTCAACAGCAGCCCAGCTTGCCGCTGGGCCGCGTGCTCCAGCTCACCACCAAGCCCTCTTTCCGGTTCGTCTCGCCACGCCAGCAGCAGCAGTACGCAGCGCCTCTGGGCCAGCTTAGCTATAGCCAAGCTCCAACCGGTCGGGCGATGGGCCGCCAGCGCCTGCAGGAGCCCAGAGGGGCGCCCCTCAAGCCCGGCGTGGAGTTCTTCCAGGAGCGGCCGCCGATGGTTGGCCGCAATGGGTCCCACTTGGGCGCCACTGGCCACACTACGGTCACCTACTCGGACGCCGAGGTGCTGGCCGCCTCCTCCGACCAGCAGGCCATGGAGCTGCAGGCGGGCGGCGAGCAGGGCCGCTTCGAGGGTGCCGCCTTCGAGGGGGCGCCGGGCGAGCTGAACTCGCTGCTGGCGCCCGCCGACGAGGAGCTTGGGCTCGCGCAGGAGCAGCATTCAGTGGACCAAGCTGGCCACCAGTTGAATCAGGCTAACCAGAATCAGCAACAACAACAATTGCAAGTCCACCAACAACAACAACAACAGCAACAACAGCAGCAGGCCGAGCAGAGTCTTGCGGGCGACGCGCTGCAGACCGACTTCCAGAATGGTGCACAGATGCAGCAGCAGCAGTTTGCCAGCGTGCACCAAACGGTGCTTAGCCCAAGCCGCGCACACCAGCAGCACACATTTGTGCACGCTCCAGGCCAGCAGCAACAGCAACAACTGGTGCACCAGTTCGCGAGCTTGCCAGTCGGCGCCCAGCCGGCCCAGCACCACGGCGAGACTGTCTACGTGCCGGTGGGCGCCGAGGCCCAGCTGGTGCCCACCATGAGCGCCCTGCCAGCGGCGCAGCTGCAGCGGCCACGCCTTGCCAAGTTCCTCATTCCCTCCATCAACACGCTGACCAGCCGCTTCCGGCAGCACCTCATGCAAGCCTTCCGCCTCAATCCAATGGCCAGCTCGGTGGTGGCCCAGCAACAAGTGCTCCAGCAGCCCAGCACTGGCCAGCAGTGGTTCCAGCTGCACGAGCAGCCGGGCCAAATGGTCAGCCACCAGCCGACCTTTGTGGGCCAGACCATGTTCAGACAGCAACAGGTGGCCGCTGGTGGGCAGGCGGGGTCCCCGCTCGCCAGCGGCATGGTGCAGCGCCAGCCGAAGCAGCAGGCCACTGTCTACTACGAGGCGGCAGTGCAGCAGCAGCAGCCGCAGCAGCACCAGTTGCAAGTGCAAGTGCAGCCAGACTACTCGGGTCAGGCGGCCAGTTTCGGCCAGCAGCAGGCGAGCATCTTGCACCAACAGCAGCAGCAACAGCAACAACAGCAACAAGCTCAGCAGCCGGAAGCTGAGTTCAAGTTCGACCAAAATGGCCAGCTCGTGCAGACGGTGAGCGCCGCCCAGCCGCAGACTGGGGCCGGCCGCCTGTTCAAGAAGGAGCCCCAGTTGCAGCAGACACTGCAGCATAGCACGCAGCTGCAAGGGCCTCACACTGAGGGTCTGGCCAACTCGACGGGCGTGGAAACCATCGAGCTCGCCGAAGAGCAGGTGCAGACTTCTGACGGCGCCTCCAATGAGCTTGCCAGCGGCCAGCCGCTCGTGGAGGCCGAGCAGCTGTTTGCGGCGCCCCCGCCGAGCCAGCACAACGGCACCACTTCGTACAGAGTGCAGCAGAAGGCGCGCCCAAGCTCAGCCGGGCCCCACAACCTCATGACGGACTTTGGGGCCACGCTGCTGGCCAGCGACGGCTCCATGATCCCCGAGGACCAGCTGGAGGCGCAGCCGAAGAGAGTCCCCCCACAGCAACAGCATCAGCAGCAGCAGCAGTTGCAACTGCAGCACCAACAAATGAGCAGCAAGGACCACTTCGTCAGAGACCAGGCGACGCAGAATCTGGCCGAGGACAGTCAGATCATCCGAATCGTCTCGGCGGTGGGCCAGCTCAACGGAAGCGAGGCCGAGCTGCACGAAGTGAGAGCTCAGGAACAAGTGGAGGAGCTGCTAGGCGGCGGCCAGCCGGGCGGAAACTCGAGCGGCGGCCTGGCCAGCGAGCAGGAAGTGGCCAAGAACTCGCTCGGCTCCTTCGCCACAGCAAGCGACTCGGACGACTCGGAGACGGCCGGCGTCTTGGCGGCGCCCCCGCAAACTTCCGCTCCAGCCAACAGACAGCAGTCGGCCAACCAGACCAGCGGCGTTGCGGCCTACCAGCCGGAAGCGCCGCTCTACGTCAAGGTGCAGCAAGGCGGGCGGGCGCGCGGCCGAACCTATTCGGACTTCGAGCGAGCGGTGGTCGCGAACGAAACGGCGGCGCCACCCAGTCAGCAGCAGCCCCAGACGGTCAGCTTCAGGGGCGCCAAGGTGCGACCTGTGTTCAGGAAAAACCAGTACGGAACTCGGACGGCAGCCACGCCCACGCAGGTTAGTGTGGGCGTGGCTGCGGTCTCTGGCGGTCCGAGCGGCCCGGCAGGCCAGAGAAGCAGACAGGCGGCTGTTGCGAGACAGACCGACTCGCCGGCCGACTACCAGGTGATCAGGGCGAGCGCGGTTGAGCTTGGCGGAAGCGGAAGTGGGGGCGCGGCGTCCGCCTCGAGCCAGGAGGCGGAAATCGTGCAGCTGTCCAACGGAACAGTGTTTTCGGCCGCTCGAGAGCTGAGCAGCGGCGGCGGAAGCAACAACAGCAAGCGACTTGGACACAACCTCACCTCGTTGGTGGAGCAATCGGGGGAGGCTGAATCGCCGCCAATCGAACAGCAAACTCTGCTAGGAACCACTTCCGGCCAGCACTTGGACCACTTTGACGCCTCGTCTGTGTCGGCGCAGCTTGGGGGCAGCACTGAGCGCCAGCAACAGTTGTCGGTGGGCCAAAATCAGGTGTACGAGCCGAGCGGAAACTCGCTCGACGAGGAGGCGGCGCGCGACTCGCTGGAGCCTCAGGAGCCCCTCCAGCAGCAGCAGCCCCAAGCTCAGCCGCCCGCCGCCAGCCAGCGACACTACTACGTCGAGCTGGCCGCCCCAAACGGCAGCTCGGCGCGCCCCTTCCGGCTGGGGGCCGCCCACAGCAACCTGCTGGCCAACGGACTCGAGTACGACTTCCGGCCCGTGACGGCCGCAAGTGGGGCCGCGCGGCCGCCCAACGACTCCAGTCTCCTCCTTCAGACGGGCCTCTTCTCGGCCCCCAAACAGGTGGAGCAGGTGCAACAGGTGTCGCAGCAGCAAGATCTGCTTCTGGTGGACCAGCCGGTGGTCTTGGCGTCGCCCACTAGCCCCAGTCCGCAGCCAGTCTCTAGTGCTGCGGCGGCGGCACCAAGCTCGTCATCAAGCTCGTCACAAAGCTCATCACAGGGCTCATCAACCGGCGCGTCGCCCTTGAGCGAGCCGCCCGCCGTCTACGTGAGCTTGAAACCGGAACAAGTGGTCCGTTTGGCCGCCGGGCCGAGCTCACAGGCGAGCATCACGGCCAACCGGAAGCGGCCGCTGAAGCTGCCCAAGCGGGCGCAGCAGCACAAGGCGCCCGAGACAGTGAGCTCCATGAACTCCGCGAGCTCAGCGAGCTCATCTGCGTCGAACAACTCGCCACCAACTTCCGCTGGAGGCGACCAGCGAGCCAGCGAGTCGGCCGCAGTCGACCAGCGGCAGCCGCCCGAGAGCAGCCCTGTGAGTGCGGGCGGCCGAGCGGCGAGCTCGAGTTCGCAGGCGGAGGCGGAAGTGGCGCCCAGCGGCAGCTCGGGCGCCTCAAGCACCACCAGCACGACCACAGCAAGGCCGCGAACGAGCGCCGGAAGTGCCGCTGTGGCCGCGTCCACTTCCGGCGGCCAGGCCGAGCGAGTGGCTGAGTCGGTGGAGGGCAGTCTGCGGAACCACAACCTGAAGTCGCCCACGGAGGCGGCCGAGAGCTCGGCGCTGCGCGACTCGGCCACGCGCGCCCCCAAGGCTCGCATCCGCTGGCAGGGGGCAGCCGGAAGCGCCAGTCTGGCCTCGGCGCCCGCCTCCACGGTGGCCGACGCTGCGGGTGGCGCGCCGGCAACAGGCAGCCGGACTTCCGGCGAGGCTGAGACGCGCCAAGCGTGGCTGGTGGGCGGCATGACCCACCAGGCGTACTCGAGGCAGCCGAGCGCGACTCCAAGCCCCAAGCAGCGCCACTCGCCCACCACCAAGTCGCCCAGCCAGGAGGTTAGTCTCGAGCCAAACTCCACCTCAACTTCCGTCGAGAGTGCGCCGCTCGTGCCGCCAAGTGGCCAGCCAGTCGAGTCTGCGGCCGACCCTAAGGGCCGGCCGGAAGGGCGGCCGAGCAATGTGACCACTGCCGAGGCGACGAGCAGACCCACACGGCTGGCAAGCTTCCAGCACGCGACGGGCGGCCAGCAGCTGCCATCCAACCACCGGGCGGCGCTGGACGCGGACCACGAGCTGCAGCGCGTGGCCACCGGAAGGCCCACGAGCCGCGAGTCGCGCACGGCGCCCACCTCCTTCAGACTGGCGCCCGCCACTTCCGCCGGCGCAGCTGAGGGCTCGCGCGACGAGACGCTGGCAGGCGAACAGTCGGCGGCCAGCGAGACCAGCGCCGCCACGGTGGAGCCGAGCAACCAGGCGGCCCACCAGGAGCCGCCAACTGGCCCCAGCGAGTCGTCGGCCGCGCAGACGGGCGGCCAGACAGGTAGCCCAACCTCAGTCTCAGTCTCAAGCTCCGGCGAGGAGTTGACGTCGAGCTCGACTGGCGGCCCGGCCGGCGAGCTTCCGGGCGGCGCAGCTCAGGTGTCGAAAGACGAGCAGAAGGAGGCCTCTAACTCGAGCGCGGCCGCCAGTGGGCAGCTCGAGACAGCCCCCCGGCAGGAAGACCAGTCGGCGCCCGCCGAGACACACAGACGTCGGGGCGGCCCAGAGCCGAGCGAGCAGCTGGCCGCCCTAGATGGCCTCTCAGATAGGGGCGCGGACTTGGTGGCGGCGCGCGCCAGCCAGCCGGGCGGCCGCCCAGAGCAGAGGGGCGGCGGCGGAAGTGGCGACGCGCTGGACACTCTGCTGGGCGGCGCGGGCACGCTGCGCCACAGCGACGACTAGTCGCGGTTTGAAGACGAGCAGGTCGCAGTGTAAAGTGCTGCAGTGTGCGAGTTTAGACTGTGTCAGGCGTCACTTTGCGGCGCTTTTGCGGCGCAAAACGCCACCGCAAAACCAAACCTGGGCGGCCGCAGACAATGGGCCGCAGTGCGCAAGCGTGCGCCCAGGTGTTGTTTCTCGGCCAGGGGCGAGCCGCCTTTGTGTCTGTGTGGCGAAATTGTTTTCCCTCCTCGCGGCCAGTCCTCGTCCTGTGGCGAGGCAGCGGCGACAACTGGCCGCAGAGAAGGAGGCAAACAAGAATGGGCTGGAGAAATTATCTCGCCCGCAAGAGAAAGCAGTGAAAGTTCGTGTAGATTGAGTCCGGCTGATGGACAGTGTAGATTGTTAGTTTTTTGTTAAATAAAATAAAAGTAGCAACCAATTTTCCGCAACACTCGCTCAGTGCGACCAAAGCTGTCCAATGCGCGTCAATCACTGTCTGACCTGCGCCCGCGGAGGCGCCTCTCGCGCCCCTTCCGCCTCCTGTGGCTGTGCCTTTTGGGCTCAATCGCGCGCTAACCGCCGGCATGATTTGGGCCTCATTCGATTCAATTACGCCTCCTTAGGGCCGGGATTAGATTTCACTTCGCTTTGAGTTGTGAGTTCAACTTTCGGCGCTCGTTGCAGGAAAGAGCGCGAATCTGATAAATAAACAAACAGACAGTGGGGGAGAACAATCGATGGCAAGTGGAGGCCGCCAAACGATCAGCGCGGCAGATGAATAACAATTTGGCCAGCCTCTCCTGCTGGCGCCGCAATGGTTTGCGAATGGTTTGCGAGTGGGTGGCGAGTAGGCCCAGTTGGACGAGTGGGCCAATGGTCAGGGGCGCCTCCACTGAGCCTCAACTGGACGGCCAGTGGCTGGCTCGCACTGGCCGCTGGTTGGGCGCCGTTGGGACGAGATGAGGCCGCCCGAGAGCGCGATGGGCGAGCGTTGCCAGTGGGCCAAACAGAGACAGGCAGAGAGAGAGAGAGAGAGAGACGAGCAAGAGATTGGAAATTGATGAGAGCAATAGAGGCCCAGCTCTGGTCACTGGAGTGGCAATTTCATCTCGGCTCGCCTGCCACCAAGTGACAACGAGCCGACGTTTCATCTCTCTTCCAATTCAATTGGCCCGCCTCCACTTGGGCGCCGGTCACTCGTGGGCAGCGGCAAACGGAAGTGGCCGAGGGGGCGCCCAAAGTGGCCAGCAAGGCGGGCCGCTGGCGTGCAGGCGAGGGCGCCCAACGCGCACAAGCAAGCAGGGCGCACCGTGCTTCTAACACGGCCGAGCAGTGCAGTGCAGTGCAGCCTCGCCCGCTGCAGTGCACTGTCCACTGCTTATTATAAATGCAGTTGGCCGCTTTGTGCGCCCTCCGGATGGCGCCCCTCGGCCGACAGTTTGGACTGGCGCCCCAAAGAGCGGCCACCAAGGAGCACAATGGGCCCGCCGGCAGACAAGTGTGCAATTTGGACTGGCCAATTTTCGGCTTGAGTGTCATTTGGGGCGCGCGACACAACACAAGTGTGCGGCTACTTGACACTCTCTCTCTGCCTCTTCCGCCGGGGCCCAGTGCCTCCTCCTCCTCCTCCTTCTAGACCAGAGCCCAGCCTCCCTCGCCCCTCGTCCACCGGCCAGTCTTCAGCCCTCAGCTCGCAGTCCCTGGCCCAGGCTGGTCTCTTATTTGCGCGCACCCAAATAGACAGCCGCCTTTATACATGGAGCGAGTTTGTTTGGCGACAGTTGGCGCTGTCATTAGTGCGCCCCGTCCGGCCGGCTGCTAAGTCATTCACGTAGACGCGAGGTGGCGGCTCTCAAGACGGACGGACAACTCAAGACGAGCGCCGAGCTGGGCTGACCGGTGGGCTGGCCACCAGGCCAGGGAACCAGCTCGACGCGGGCGCCAGACGGCCAGTGCGGCGAGGCGTGGGCCCAGCGAGCCGCTCGAGTGGTGTGCCCTAAGGAGTGGGCACCGCGCAAAATCAATTGGATTCGGCGGCCAGAAAGTGGCCAGAAAGCGCCCACTGATAAATGGCGCTCGCTGCGGTTGGTCCAGGCGGCGCTCTGGGGGCGCTCTCTGTCTAGCTGGACGCGTCTCTGCCACTCTCTCTCTCTCTCTCTCTCTCTCTCTCTGGCACACAGCGCTCGATTTCTCATTAAAAATGAGCCCAAAACAAACACGTGAGCCCCATACTCTGGCCACCTAATGAAGCCTGGCTCTAGCTCGCCGCCTCATCGAAGGAAAAGGCGCCCCCGAGCGGCCGGAAGTGCGCCGTGTGCCCGGCGCGATATCCTTTATTTTGGGCCGCCGAACGTGACCGATGGGCGCCCGGCCGGCCGACAAAGAGCGTTGCCCGGTCTCTGCATGACCGCCAGGCCGACGGGGCGCCCTCGAGCGCCCGAGTGGACCACTCGGCGCGGCGGCATCTCTCACTCTGTCTAATTGTTTCATTGTTTCCGGCCCACTGCAAACAGCGCCGGCCGGCGAGCTCTTGCCGGCCGAGCTGCGGGCCGAGACTGTGTTTGGGACTAGGCGAGCCAGCCGAACGTGATCACAAAGTGCAAACTTAATTGTCAATGCACAGGCCTGCAACTTTCGGCCGCATTGTCGATCAATCAACTTGTTCGACTGCGCCCCAATTGGCCAGCTTGGCGAATGCTCGCTCGCCTGACTCTTTTGCTCTTTTCTCGCCCTCTTCTCGCGTTATCTTCTCTGCACTGCATTCATGCTAAGCTCACGTTGTATTCATTTTGTGTTCGCGTTTTGTCGCACAGTTTGACTTTAGTTCGACTTTAGTTTGACTTTATTCAAAGCGAAATTCCAATACTTTTCCGCCTCACTTTGTCGCCCCTCTGCCTTGGTGGACACTCTTTCTCCATTGCTGCTGGCAAACTTGTCTGGAAAACTGGCGGCACCTTAGCTGGGGTCTGATAGCGAAAACTAGGCCCAATCTCTCCACTTGCTGCTCCTCAGCCGCCCCCTTCCGGTTGGCCTCTTTTGTCCACTTGCTGGTCGCTGAAAGATCGGCACCACTTCGACCTGCTCCCAAGCGTGCCGGCTTGTCCTTAATTGTGGCTCTCAGACACACGCACAACTTGTGCTGCCTGCCTTTCAGCTGGCGCGCCTTTTCCTCCCTCGTCTGCTTGGCCTCCTTTCTCGAGCCTAGTCTCTGGTTGGCCGCCAGCAGGCCGCTCAGATTGATCGCCTTTGCCTCGATTATCACCTAGAAAGTTGAGGGAAAAAGTGGGCCAAAAGAATTCGTTAATTATCATTTGGACTTTATTTAGAAATTATTTAAATTATTTAAAATAGCAGCTAATTGAGATCTGCTCATCCGAAAAGTTGCGAGAGAACAGCTCGGCAAAGATAACTCTTTCCTTGGCCGCGCTAAAGCAAAAACAATTTGTCTCGTTTTGCAAAAAAGGCTCGACGATAATTCATCAGAATGTCACCAGAAAGCGCAGAAAGCGAAATTAGCGCACCGATTGCTCAATGGCTACAGAGGGAAAATTGTAAACAAAACAAATGAAAACAAAACAGTTGTAAACAAAACGAATGAAAACAAATAAAAACAATTCAAAACAATGGAAAAATGTTTGAAAACACCAGTAAATCAAAAAGCCAGTAAATGTGGGGAAGAAAATGGACTCACATTGTTGTGCAACTTGGTGCTGTTTGGCCCACCCAACGCCAGCCGAACAGTGTCCAACGCTTGGGCTTCGATGGGACCGGAAGTGGCGAGTAGGCGAATGTGGTTCTGGCTGAAGAGTTGCAGTTTTTGCAGTTTCGAGTGCAACCTTTTGGCGCTTATGTTGGCACTTCTTATCGATTGGGCGAGAAAGTCAATTGGCTCGTTTTGGTTTGTCAGACGCAGCTGAGGACTGGCCAACAGGCAGAGATTCTTGCTGGCATTTTGGCCACCTTCTTGAGCTCTACACTGCAAGTGGGGCGCCCCAGATGTTCTCTGGTGCACTCCACCCTCGCCGCTCGCCAGTGGCCACACGGCGAAGCCGGAAGGGAAGGCGATCTTCCGGTCGCTGAGGACGATGAGCGGCCGCGTTGGGTGGCCCAGACGGACGAGGGCGGCTCCTCGTGCGGCGGGCGCCACGAGCTGCAGTCTGCGGGTGGCCGCCCGCAGCTCGGCCGCACTCAGACCACCCGCGCTGGCCAGTCGGCCCTCCAAACTGAGTGCCGCTGGCCTCTCGTGGCCACCCAACACGTCCTGAGACGGTGGCTGGTGAGAGGCCGGCAGAGAGTCCATCTTGGACCAGATCCAGGCCAGCAGGTAGGCGTTGAAGAGGCTGAGACAGATGCTCAGGAAGGCGGCCGTGCAGTAGAGGAGCGAGGCGACATTTGTTTGCTTGGACTTGGCGGTGTGATTGGCGCGATTGGCTTCCGTTCCACTGCTTGAGGTGTTGCTCACTTGATTGGCCATCGTGTGTTGCGTGTTGCTCACTGGCTCACGGGCGGCAACTTGTTCGCTCGCTCGCCTGGACCTTAGCGCCGGCTGGACCTTGGGGCCGCTCGACTGGCCGAGCGGGAGCCAGCAGGGCCGAGTGGCGATGTCCGTTTGATTTATCGCACCTAAGGGTGTGCGCGTGCGCCCCGGGCGGCCTCCTTCCGGCCCGCAGACTGTCTGCGGGCCAGTGCGCGTGCTCCTTTCGATTAGGCAAATGGACAGAGTGAGGCGGGCGGCATCTTGGCCCGCTCGGATTGGAATAATTTCTCCCGAGCAGCTGAGAAAAAGCGCCCGCGAGGCAACACTCGCGCCCATTTGGCCCCTCCTTGGTCTGCGCCTCTTTCTGGCCCAGACAAACGGCTGGCCGAGAAAGGGGAGCCGCTTCCGGTCGGGCGCACGTAGCCGGCGGCGGCGGCGCAAGCAGCATGGTGTTGAGACTGGCTGGAATAAGGCGAGAGCGTAAAATTCAAAACTTTGCACAAAACAAACTGGCGCTCCAAGAAACTTTGCTCACTGGTGCATGCACAAAAGTCGGCCCACACACACACTTGGCCCACAGCATCTCGCAGACAGTCTGCGGGGCGGCCAAGAGGCCGCCCCCAAAGCAGCACACGCCCCTTTTTCCAAGTCGAGCTCGTCTGCGAGACACAAGCCTCGCCGAGGGACCACTTCCTGTTTGCGGGGCCACTTTTGGCTGGCAAAATATTACTTCTGGTTGCCACATCTTGGCGCTATCTCGCCACGAGCAAGACCTCATGCTAATGATGTGCCAAGTATCATGTGCCCAGAGGAGAAGCCCGAACTGAGCTGGCCAGTGTTTCTCTTTCGCGCAAATTCGCGCCCATCGTTTGCCCTAAGTCACCATTATCATCACGCTCATCACTCGCGCACGCCGCCCGCTCACACTCGAACCTCAACACAGAGGCCAGGCCCATTCGTCAAGATCAGCTCGGCAAGCTTGCGGGAGAAACGCGCCAAGTTGGTGGCCCCAAATGCGCGCTTTCCGGCGCGCCCAACTCGTGACTGCTATGCAAATGGCTCGTCGGCCAGCAGCCAGACCTTAGCTCTTTGTGCCCACGCTTCACGCACAGCCTCATCGATGAGCTCGCTATCAAGCGGCCCAAATCTCCGCTGGAACTTCCGCGGGCGCGCCGCCGGAAGTGCTGCGGGCTGCGTTGAGGCTGAACTTCAGCCGCTGGAGCAAGCGAGCCCAGTTCGAGGAGCTATCAATGCAATGTTTGAGAGCGAAAAGGGGTGGCGAGTGGAGTTCACGTTGAGCCCGGGCGCTTAGGATCGGCCAAAGTTGATCAAACGGCCACTACGAACTAGAACCCTTTGCTTAGAGGGCGGCTCTGGACGAGTTGGCTTGTTTGTGTCTGAGTCTGTCTCTGCATTGCTGTGTGCCGATGGTGTTGGTTTACATTAGCGCACATGTTGCTCACAGAGAGAGAAAGAGGATGCAAAAGGAGCCACTTGCTCGATCAAGTGCTCGCTACTTCCTCCTGACAGAGACAGACTCACACACGGCCGGCCTGCTCGAGCCTGGCGCACCTGAGCTGCCAGCGTCGAGGGAGCACCTTTGGCATTGGAACTCCATTCACAGAGCTTGGCTGGGCGGGCAACTGAAGCTTGGCCGACTGAGACTTGCGGCTCAGCTCGGCGTTTGGGTGTCAGGAAAGGCTTGTGTGCCTCTTCTGCCGAGCTTGGCGAGGCGGCAAAAGTCGGCAATCATCTTGCTCGCCTGCAGTTGTTGTCGTTGATGTCGTTGATGTTGTTGTTGTTGTTGTTATGGTGGTGGCGTGCGTAAATTTAGAGTCCGAACTAGAGTCAGAATGTTATTACAATCGTAACCTTTGAGAGCCTGCCCAGCTTGAGAGGCCTGTTTTTTCGTGAAAATTGGAGATTCCACAGGTTTCAGGCAAGTGGCACACATACACAACACACAGACAGACACGCTTCAAGCCGCTTCCACCACAACATGCACGAGAGACTTGCTTCACGGTCAACAACAACAACCTCTGCCAGTGCCAGAGGCAAGCCACGGTCGCACCTGACGCGCGCGCCACAAGTGCTCCAGTGGAGGCGCGCACAGCGGATTTGAAGATGATGAAATTTAAATTCGGCCTATCACTCCGGAGGGCTACAACTGGCGCTCACAATGATGCTATCTCGAAAATTATAATAACAGATCACATCAAATCAACCAACAATCCACCACGCATAATAACCACCCACCAGAAGCAGCCCAACAGAAGAGGCAACAAAGTATCCAGAAAGAAGAAGAAGAAGAAGCAGGCCGAGAAGGCAACCTGAACCCACCTCCCAGTTTCTCTCTGGATCTCCGCAAATCGGAGAGAGATTTCCAAATTCCCCAAATTAATCAATTCAAATCAATCATTCAACAATCACACACAATGGTTGCCACCAATCATTTGAGCAAATTTTTCATACTCGCCAATTGTTGTCTCGCTCTTGGCCTGCTTCTAAACTATGTCCTACCCACTGTTATAAACACCTTAATTGATAAACAAATTATGCTAGTTCCAACCTCTAAATCATATCCCCTTTGGAAGGAGCCCCCAGTGCCAATATATCAAAAGTTTTACTTTTTTAACGTAACCAATGCTGCCGATGTGGAGCAGCTTGGACACCGGCCACAACTGCAAGAGATTGGCCCATTTACATATAGAACCGATTGGTCAAAGCGTGATATTGATAATGACGACCTGAAAAGTATTATAACCTTTAAGTCATTTAAGCAATGGTATTTTGAGCCCGAATTATCCATTGCTGACCATCATTTAGAGCTAGTCACATTGAATGCACCATTAGCTATTACACTGTCTTTGATACAGAACGCATCAAATGCAATCAGATTATTGGTTACATTTTCACTCGACGGTTTATCTGAGGGCTTTTTCACCAGAAGGAGCGTGAAACAATTGCTCTTCGATGGCTATCCAGATTTGTTGACCACCTTTGGGCCCTTATTGAATGCCGAAATGTTGTCACAGGGTGGCCATTTTGGCTACATGAATGCCCGAAATCAGAGCCAGGACGGAATCTTTGAGGTGAACACTGGCCAGGATGATATATATAAATTGAACACCATTAACAAATACAATGGACGCTCCAGGTTGCCCTATTGGCACAATTACCACCATTCAAATCACTGCAATTCCCTTGAGGGCTCAACAATTGGCGAATTGTTTCCTCCCCTAAGTAGAGATGACGATTCCGAAGAAGAGGGAGACACTGTGAAGAGCAATTCGGATGAAAAAAGTGGTGCAGCCACGCCAACAGCAAAGGTTCCCTCAATAAAGCTGTTCCAGCCGGACTTTTGTCGTGTTTGGCGTCTCGACCAGGTGGACAAGATGGAGATGCCAAATGGATTGCGATTGAGACGCTTTAGGGCCACGCGAGATGTGTTCAAAAATTCCACCGAGTTGCCGGCGAACGCTTGCTTCTTCGCTGGCAAGGCAGCCCAAGCGGGTCGACTTGGGGCCAATCAAAATCGACAAAATAGGCCACACACGAACCGGGTGGGAAGACAACAGCAACAGGCCAGCTCCAGTAGGCCGCATGGTCAGCACCACCACCAACACTCGAAGCTGAGACAAGAGTGGCCCTCGGGCGTGTTCACATTGGCCCCTTGCAAATTTAACGCACCAATTTACATGTCCATGCCTCACTTTCTGGACGCCGATCCATATTATAGCTCCCATTTGGATGGAATGGCGCCCGATCTATCGAGACACGACTTCTTCGTGGATCTAGAGCCAAGAACTGGCAGTCCAGTTGCTCTGGCGGTGCGCGTGCAACTCAATGTGGCCATAAGCAAACCTCCTGGCTTGGTCCGTTTCAGGCATGTGCCCGAAATAATGTTCCCCGTCTTCTGGCAAGAGCTCTCAGTGAATCTGTCCAATTCGGAACCAGTGCTCGACCAGCTTCTCTTAGCCTCAAGAGGAGCTCAGGAGGCCAACATGCGCATCAGTTATAGCTTTCTCATTCTAGGAATTGCAATCCTAATCACAACAAGTGTCTTCTATCTGCACGCTAGGGCCTTGGATTCAGCAGCCTCGCTGGGTTCCCTCTCGTCTTCCTCAATTGTGATAAGCGGAGGAGGAAAGACGAGTGCGAGTGCGCTCGATGCGGGCGCAAGGCAGGCAAAGGAAATAAAGTAGTCACTCAAGTTCTTGGGTTGTGGCCTGTAATCACGGTATTCACTGATATAACTGCACGCAGGATCACGCCAATGTATGCACAATGCATAGTAACGCGCTGATGACATTATTCACAATCTAAAATTTTGCAATACTTCTATCTCTCAATCGGCGATCTTTTCGTTCTTCACCCATGATGATGCACTCCTTGCTTCCAAAAAGAGAATTCCCTCTTTCCTCTGTGCATTGCCTCTTGGCCTCAAGCCTTTGAAAGTTCAGGTTTGGATTCAGAGTTGATCGAAGATTGTTGCAACGACCAGCTACTGTGCACCAACTGGCCACTTCAGCACACAGATGTCCCCGAGATCTATCCTGCATTCAAACGTTTGAGTCATGAGCTCGAGCTGGCTGCTATGAGCCCCGCACAGTGGAAGTCGTGTCGATACAGAGACACAAAACGATGATTAATAGCGGAATAAATTTAGTTAGAGTAGGTGTAAAACTGCACTCTCGTTCCTCCAGTTGCAAAGCTCAGAAAATCTTCTCAAAGTTACACGAGCGCACATCTTTAGCATTGCATTCGTGAACAGTGATCTCGCCGACACTAAATTGTTCACCAAATTGACAACACAAGGGGGTGTCTGAGTGGCATTGAGGCCTGTTTAGAGGCATGCAACTCCGGCCACATATGCACTGTAACATGACTAATTGATTGCAGCATTAGTTGAATCTCTGGCTAATGTGGAGAGTGCACCAGATTGGCTGGAGTGAAAACAAAGGAGCCTA